>Ga0209810_1005991_pt1 | contig 10736 bp, 9 predicted proteins | sample Coa_R1_7_FD_187159 | JGI IMG/M metagenome (GOLD analysis project Ga0209810, IMG submission 187159) | Surface soil microbial communities from Centralia Pennsylvania, which are recovering from an underground coalmine fire - Coalmine... | ecosystem: Environmental > Terrestrial > Soil > Unclassified ...
AGTTGCCGCGCCTGCACAATACGTTCGCGCAGCGCCCGCTCGCTTTCGGCCCACTCCGCGACGAACGTTGCCGGGTCGGCATCGTAAGCCAGTCTGCGTTCAACGACGGTGGCGCGGGCCGCCGGGTCGCGCACATCTTCAGCCTCGACATACAGGCCGATGCGATCAAGCAGTTGCGGGCGCAGCGAACCCTCTTCCGGGTTCATGGTGCCGATCAGGACGAAGCGCGCCGGGTGGGCGAACGAGATGGCGTCGCGTTCGACACGCTGCACTCCCAGCGCGGCGGCATCCAGCAGCAAATCGGCGATATGGTCGTTCAGCAGATTGATTTCGTCGATGTAGAGCAGGCCGCGATTGGCCCGCGCCAGCAGGCCGGGGGCGAAGCGATGGGCGCCGCTTTCCAGCGCCCCGGCCAGGTCGAAGCTGCCCGCCACGCGATCTTCGTCGGCATTGAGCGGCAGCGTGACCAGCGGCACGGAACGACGGGTGACCGGCAGGGGCTCGCCGCGTTCATGGCGCGCCAGGCAGGCGCTGCACATCCATTGAGGAGCGGCGGGGTCGCAGAAATAGGGACAATCGGCCACGCCCGTAAGCGGCGGCAGCAGGGAAGCCAGGGCGCGCACGGCGGTGGATTTGCCCGTGCCGCGTTTGCCGCAGATCAAGACGCCGCCAATCGCTGTATCGATGGCGTTGAGGATCAGCGCCAGACGCATCTGCTGCTGGCCAACCAGCGCACTCAACGGAAACGGCATCATTGCTTCCCATTCTCTCGCAAACGACGCGCTACAACGGGCGTACACCATCAACGAACGGCCGAGAACGAAGACAACGTGCATGCTATCACATGCCAGAGTTAGATGTCAAAAGTATTTCTACCGTGTCAGATAACCCGCATCCACAGGCAGGGCGACGCCGGTCAGGTGGCGGGCTTCGTCGGAGGCCAGCCAGAGGACGGCGGCGCTGATGGCTTCCGGCGGCAGCAGGTTGCGATCAGGAAAGAGATTGAGCATGTTCATGATTTCCAGAAAGTGTTCGTAGGTGGCCTGAGGGCCGGGGCCACCGGCGAAGAGGTCGTAGAGGGCCTGGTTGCGGCACATCGTCGTATCCACGCTGGTCGGGCAGACGGCATTGACGTTGATATTGTAGGGGGCCAGCTCGAAGGCCAGTGCCTTGACCAGCCCGATCACGCCGTGCTTGGCGGCGACATAATGGGCCAGGTTCGGCATGCCCTTCTGCGCGGCTGTAGAGGCAATGCAGATAATTTTGCCGCTGCGCCGGGGCAGCATCTGTGGAATGCTGACCTTGCAGGTGATCCAGACGCCCTTCAGATCAACATTGACCGTCTCGTCCCACTGCTGCTCGCTCAGCTCCCAGCTCGGCGCGAACGAATACAGGCCCGCGTTCGCCACCACGATATCGATGGGGCCGAGTTCGCTTCGCGCCCGCTCCGCCAGTTCCTGCATGCCCGCAAGGTTGGTCACGTCCGTCTGTGAAGCGATGACCGGGCGACCGAGCGTCTCGATTTCGTGGGCCAGCGTGGCCAGTTCTTCCGGCGTCGCCAGGGGATAGGGAACGCTGCTGTACTGCTTGCAGGCGTCACAGACAACCAGCCGCGCCCCCTCACGCGCGAAGGCCAGCGCGTGCGAGCGTCCCATGCCGCGAGCCGCGCCCGTAATAAATACGACCTGATCCTGAAAACGCATGCCCTCTGCCGTCATAGCTAGTAGACGCCGCAGATGCCGTCTATGGTGAAATCCTCGATGATGAGTTCTTCCTCAAACTCGTCAAATTCATCGTCCGGCGCCATCACATCCTGCTCGTCAACCCCGCCAGCCTCGGTCTCCACCGGCGCGCTATCCTCTTCAACGTGAACCTCGTTTACAGGAACCGGAGTCGTTTCGGCCATCTTTCTCCCTCGTTTCTGCTGATACATACACCGCTATTTCAGAGTATCCAGGCATGGCAAAGTACCCTTTGAACAGCATATCACCTGCTCAGGGCAAGTGCAAGGCCCGGCATTTCGCCCGTAGAAACGCTTCAGGTCTTCGGCAGATAGATCACATAGCCATCGAGCATGAGTATCCGGTATTGTCCCGCGTTCAGCTTTTGCGCCAGCAACGTCACCTGCGGGGAACCGACGGTGAAGACATAAGCGGCTTGCGGGTCATGCTGTACTTCAGTGAAGTATGGCTGATAGCGATTCTGCCCCGCTTGCAGCGTATCGTCCAGAACGCCGCAGATAATATGGGTGTCACTGAGAAACATCACGCTATCACATGTCCAGTAGTCCGAATAGATGTGATTGATGTGCAAGCGTTCCAGGTCGGCGATAAAGCTGTGTTGCTGCTGGCCGGTTGCCTGCGCGGCTGGCACCTGCTGGAAAACGCCCCAGGTGGCCGCGATCAGCAACAGGCCGATCCCCAGGAAGGAGGCGCGCCTGAGTTTGAGCAACCTGCCGCCGTTTTGCTGGAAAGGCTCCCACAGAGGCGCGAGGATGACGGGGACGGCGATGAACAGGCCAACGAGATAGCGCGTTGAGGTGACGGGAACCAGCGCGGGCGCGGGCGTGGGGATGTACGCCAGGAAGGTGAGGACAGCCGCTCCCATGATCGCCAGCCGCATGGTGTGCAGGATAAACGCGCGCCGCTCTGCGGGCGAGCGTGGCGCAGGCGTCGGGCGGCGAAAGGCCAGCCAGCGCCTGACCGCGAGCAGGCAGGCGAGCAGAAAGAGCAGGAAGAATCCGACTCCCCACAGGCCCTGCGGGATCATGCAGGCGGAAATTTGCGCCCGCCACGCGCCGGGCGTGGTCGAAACGGTGCAGATATGCGGCGCGCCGGTCGCCATCGGGATGCTGATGAGGACGGTTCCCAGTACATCGTCCCACAGCGTATAGGCCTGCGAAACAGCCGTGCCGCCCGTGCTATGCAACTGCACCAGCGTGAAGATGAAGTTTTGCAACGGATATTCGATGCTATAGATGATGGATGGTAGCAGCCCGATAAAGCAGCCCGCCAGCAGGAACAGCAGGGCGCGTGACTTCAACTCCGCTCGACAGAAAAACAGCAGGAGCAGGCACGAGACGCCCACGAAGGGCAAAACCAGCATATGGCTCCACAGGCCCAGCCCCATCGCCAGCCCCAGCAATCCGTAGAGCAGGTAGCGTTTATTCTGTGCTTTGCCTGCCTTCATCGGTGCAGGCAAGAGCAACAGGGTCGTGAAGAGCATGACAAGACAGCCGAAGAGCATGGTTTCTACTGCGCCGCCAACGGCCTTGAGCTGGCGCGTGAACATCTCAATGGAGCCGAAACAGAGCAAGGTAATGCAGAGCAGCGCGTATTCTTTTGTATACAGCAGGCGCGTGAGCAGGTAGAGCGCCAGCAGAAACGCGGTAAAGAGCAGAACCAGCCCGAAGCGCAGGGTGAATGGGGATGGGCCGAAGAGCAGAAAGAGCGGCGTGGCCAGATAGGCCTCTAACGCGCCCATGTAGCTCTGCCCGTAGAAGAAAATGGGCGGCTGCCCGTGAAACGCCAGATTGATGGCCATCAGGCCCATTGTCCCCTCGTCGCTGTTGGTGGTAGGCCAGCCGAGGGCCAGTAAAACAATCCGTATCGCGATGGCCGAAGCCAGCACCAGGCCGAGCCAGAGGCCGTGCGCATCCAGCCATCCATATTTTTTTCGCCAGTACGCTATCATGTTCGCGTTCTGCTCCAGGAAAGAATAGTCTCCATTACAGAACGAAAAAAAACATTGATGAGCAACACAACGATGAAGAATATGCTCCAATGCCTTGACGCGTCGGCCTTTTCCCATGTATGCTTTCTGTGAGGCCACATTGTTTTGCCAGCCTGACCAGTCAAGGAGAAAACAAGCGACATGGCTCAATCCCCTGTAACGTATCACCTGGTCGCGGAGGTCAAAATTCGCCGCGAGCATTTTGGCGGTATCCTCTATAAGTATGGGTGCGCCGACCGGGGCGCGATGTCCTTCATCAACTCGCCGCAATTGATCGATTTCCTGTTGCTTGGCCAGCAGCAGTACGGCGGCGACCTGGGCGCGGCCCTCGATGCGCAAAACTATTCACCGGCCAGCAAACAAAAGCTGCGCGCCGCCCTCGACGATCTCGCCAGGCGCGGCTATATCCAGACAGAAGCTGAGGAGAGTATTTCATGACGCAGTTTATACGTTTTGTGCCGCGATCATCGCGTTCTTCCGGTGCATCTTCGCTGAATCTGCCTATGCATGCGTCTGTGGGCAGCGTCCATCCGGCGGCGCGGGCGGCCATGCAGCAGACGGGGGAGATGGCGCGGCAGCAGACGGGGCGCGGCTCGCAGCGTTTCCTGCAAGGCGGGCTGTCCGCGCCGATTACCGTGACCTGGGAGATTACCGCCGCGTGCAATATTGCCTGCGTTCACTGCCTCTCCTCGTCAGGGCAGCGCCGCCCGCGCGAACTGACGACCGAACAATCGCTCGCGCTGGTCGATGAACTGGCCGAGATGCAGGTATTTCAGATTCATTTTGGCGGCGGCGAGCCGTTTATGTACTATGGCATCTGGGAGGTGCTTGAGCGGTGCAGCCAGCGCGGCCTCGTTATGTGCGTCAGCACCAACGGCACGCTGATCACGCCGGAGCGCGCTCGCCGTCTGACGGAGTTCCAGCCGCTCTATTTTCAGGTAAGTCTGGATGGCGGCACGCCGCAGACCAATGATCGCATACGCGGCGCGGGCGTCTTCCAACGAGCGATGCGCGGACTGGAATTGCTGGCCGCCGAGCAGCACAGCCTGACCGTCAACTCCGTTCTCACCCGCTACAGCTTCGCCGAGCTGGATCAGTTGTATGAGATCGCCGCCAGCTTCGGCGCAAAACTGCGCGTCACGCGCCTGCGCCCATCCGGTCGCGGTCGCGATGTCTGGAACGACCTGCACCCCACGCGCGAGCAGTACCACGAATTCACGCTCTGGCTGCAATCTCATCCCGATGTGCTGACCGCCGATTCGTTCTTCCACCTCAACGCCTTCGGCCAGAAACTGGCCGGGCTGGATATCTGCGGCGCGGCCACCGCTACCTGCTGCATCTGCCCTGAAGGCGAGGTCTACCCCTGCGCCTTCTTCCAGGCCCCCGAATTTGAGGCGGGAAACCTGCACGAACACAGCTTCAAAGACATCTGGCGCAACTCCGCCCTCTTTGCCTTCTACCGCAGCATGGGCGCGGGGGCCTGTACCGGCTGCGGCCAGTACAACGCCTGTCACGGCGGCTGCCCTGCCACCAAATGGTTTGTCCACCACAAACTCGATATTAAGGACCCGGAATGCGTGCTGGCCGGAACCTCCGCCTGATAACCGGCACCAGCGGCTTCCACGCCCTCTGCTTGATGCAGCCCCATAGCACGCCCACACCATAGGCGCAGTCATCCAGCAGCGAGCAGAGGGCAAATTCACCGAAACCCATTTCAGGACGCAGCCGCGCGTAGTCCACGCCGATGACGATAGCGCAGGGGATGAGCGCGAGCGGCAGCAACGGCGGCAGCAGCAGCCCCCCCAGCAACAGGGGCAGAGTATAGTAGCGTGTCAGGTGGCGGCACAGGTGATAGGTATAGGCCAGATGGCCGCGCAGCGTCGCTCGCGCAACCGCCAGCAGCCCCAGCGGCACGCGCTGCTCTCTCGCCTGCCGCCACCGCCTCACCGCCCCGATCAGTGTGAGTATCAGCGCGAGGATAATGGGAATAAACGAACTCTGTAGGCGTCGATTGATCGCGCGCGCGGTCGATTTATCGGCGGCTACGGGATTACGGGTATATGCAGTGAGATAGTCGTTGGTGGTGTTGGGAGCAAGATTTGCGATTATGCCCCCTGATCCCCATATGGCCAGGGCGGCGAAGGTGGCCTGTTCTGGCGGCAAAATAAGGACGCGGCGTTCGTGAGGATGCCGTTGCAGCAGGACGGCTTCGGAGGAGGCGTAGGCGATGCGCGTGCGCAGGAAGTCGCGCAGGTTTGTACGGTAATCGTGGTAGACAGTACCGCAGGGCAGGTAGTGGACGCGATAGTCGGCAGCGAGCAGGCGACGGCAGAAATCCACGTCCTCGCCGAAGTCGAGCGGCGCGAAGCCTCCGATGTCCTGCCAGGCGGCGCGGCGCACCAGCAGGCTGGCGGCGGGAACGTAAGTGAGCGGGCCTGCCGCCTGCACCTCTTGCGGGCGCGCGCCCATGAAGAGCGAGGAGCGCACATCTTCGTAGCGTCCCAGCATGCTTGTGCGGTCATACGCGCGCAGCATGCCGCCGACCGCGCCCGCGCGCGCGTCCTGAAAGGCGGGTACCAGGTCTTTGAGCCAGCCAGGCGAGGCCACACAGTCGCTATCGATGTAGGCCAGCAGTTCGTGGCTTGCGGCCTGCGCGGCGGTGTTGCGCCCGACGCCCACGCCCTTTTGCGATGGATGGCGGATAACCCGTATTGCCCAGCCATGCCTCGCCGTCTCCTCAATGAAGCGTTGCAGCATGATGCCTGTCTCGTCCGTCGAGGCGTCATCGACGACGATGATTTCCAGGGCGTGGGCGGCATAGTTCAGCGCGAGCAGGGAGCGCAGGCAGCGTTCAAGCTGCGCGGCCCGGTTGCGGCTGGGGATGAGGATGGAGACGCACGGCCATGTCTGCGGCGGCAGGGCCGGGCCAGCTTCCAGCAGCCCTTTCCGGCATAGTTGCTCGCACAGGGCCTCAACCCGCTTTACAGGCAGGTTTGTATGCTGCGCCAGTTCCGCGCCTGTGCGCTCTCTATCACAGTAAGCCAGCAGCCGTGCCGCATCGATGGGCAGGCGCACGGCGCGCAGGGGATAATTGCAGATCGCCCGCCCGCCCTCTTGTTCAAGCAGGACGCGCACGCCGCGCGCGCGCCGATAGCAGCCCGGCGCGGGTGCGGAATATGCTGTACTCACGAGTTTTGCCGAATCATAGCAAGCAGCGTTCCTGGCGTCACTATTTCATAGTCGCTGCCCAGTTGTTGCGCGACCTGCTTGAGATCAGTCGGTGTCATCGACCACGCCATAATGTAGACATTCAGGAAAAGCGGGCGTTGCTGCATGCCGGCTGCCGCGCCGGTAATCATGCTGACCGCCTGCGAGGCGCTGCTGGCAAGACCGAGGTTGCGGTAAATGGGCATGCCATCGACCAGCTTCCATTCTGGATGCTGCGAACCTGAGCCGCTCAGCAGGCCGGTCACGCCATAGGGGGCGAGCGCCTGCGCGAACTGTTGTTGCAGTTGTTCGTTGGAAAATTCCTGACCCGTCGCCCGCAAGCCGCCCAGTACCGGTAGACCGCTTGACTCCAGCGGCGTAGAATCCAGAATTTCGAGCAGGCTCAGATGCATTTGCTGCATCAACTGGCCGGTCTGTTCAAGGAAAGCGGGCAGGTTCTGCGGAGGCCAGAACGAAGGGAACATGTAGCCCGCGCCGCTCGGCCCGGCGATCAGTTCGTCACTGGCCGTTGCCGTGCTGGCATAGTATGCGGCCAGGGATGGCGCAGCCTGAAGCAGTACGGGCGAAATTGTCCAGCCGAGGGGAAGACTGCCGCGCGCGCTATTGTTCCAGAGCAACTGCAAACGGCGTTCGCAATATTGCAGGTTGTCGCCATCACTGATGGTAAACGAGACGTAGACTTTGTCGGCCTGAGGCGTTTGCGCGGCGGGTACAGCTTTCTGCGGCGGCAGCGGCGCGCTGGCCGCGACGGCGGTGAAGACTTCCAGGTTGGAGAAGAGATCGCTTGCCAGCACGGTCATCGCCACTTTTGAGGTCATCGCCACGCCGCTCGGCTCATCAATGAACCAGCCGAGGTGGGTTGCCCCTGGCGCGAATTTGCTGAGAATCTGCTCCATCAGGCTATGTTCGGAAGAGAGCAGGTTGGTGAGGTCGGGCAGAATGTCGCGCGAATCGAGCCAGTAGACGAAGGTGCGCGTGGCTACCAGGAATGAGCGCAGGGAGATCGCCCCCTCCGGGTTGAGGCCGGCGATCAGCCGCGACGAAGAGGCATCCAGCAGGTTCTCATACGCCCACTGATACGCCTGAAAGCGCGTCTTCCACTCAAACTGGTTCAAATCGAAGAGACTGGCGAGCTTGAAAGGCGTTTGCAGCGCCTGTGCCTGAGCCGGGGAGACAATGATGCCGTCGCGCTGCCCCGCTATTGTTGTGGCGATATTGATACTATCGGCAAAATTGGGGTTGTAAATAATCATCCCCTGCACGCTGTCGCGATATTTGATGAGCAGCGCGTCAAGCACATCGTTGTTTTTAGCCGTTGCATATGTATGCTGCACATGTGGAAAAACCGTTTTCAACCAGAAATCGTCTTGCGGACTGACCTGCAGGTACACTCTGGGCTGCGGGCGGTTAATCAGGCCCGCCAGCGTCGTAATCGTCAACATGGCCTCACGCGAGGCCCCACGAATATCATAGACCTCAAGCTGCTGCGGCGTTTGAAAACCCGGTACCAGCCGGTTCGCCGCCCAATCTAACCCCGCGACCTCGTTCTTGCTCATAACGATGCTCCTTCCGTTTTTTGTTCGCCTCATAATAGACCCTTGCATTATAGACGCTGGCGCAACTTCTTTCTAGAGACGAGAAAAACTCATCAAACATGCCTGGCAAGGTAATCAGTCATCGCCGTTCTCAACTGTAGTAGCGACTGCTCTACAGAATTAAGTGCTGTTTCCACTTCCTGATAGCCTGTCTCCGGGATAACATCGAAATAACAGGCAAAGGAGTAAAATTTCCACAGAGCCTTATACAGGTCATAGTGCCTGTCATTAATCAGACGCAACAGATCAGCCAGCTCACCTTGTTCCTGCATGCTCTCCATTGTTCCTTCTCCTTTCTGCTATTAAAACCATATGGTAATAACCATATTTTTATAAATATTATTATTATAAACAGTCTGTTGTCAATAGCAGGTTTGGGTTAGACTGGTTGGAAGAGGTGGATTATGGCAATACGACTCAAAGTCAAAGAAATAGCGCAACAAAAAGGTATCAGTCAGGCGAAGCTGTCACGGCTTGCGGATGTAAATATTTCCACTGTTCAGCTTATCTACCGCAAACCGCTGGAGGCAAACATCACCTTGCATACCCTGGACAGGATAGCACGGGTGCTGAGGGTGGACGCCTCGGAACTCATTGAGAGTGTTGGAGAAGGGCAGGAGGAGGTACAGGCTTCCGGTGATGCCGGGAAGTAATCTGAAGGAAGCTTCAAGAGAAATACTCTTGACCCGGCAGGCTCAGCAGGAGTATGCTAATTATCGATGCGAGGGGCGTAACTCGTCGCCCGGAGCCGCGTTGGCTCCAGAGATGCCAGAAACGCTAGAGATGTCAGAGGCGACCCACGCCGGTGTGGGTTTTCCTATCCGAAGCGAGCCAGACCAGAAAGGATAGTAAGTAGACATGTCTGAACAAATGGTTGCACCCGAACTGTTCCGCCCACCTGTCGATTTTCCTGAAGTTCCCTATGACCACCTGCTGCGCGAAGCAGCCGCCCGCAACCCTGACCGCACGGCCATCATCTACCACGACCTGATGCTGACCTATCGCGAGGTGGTTTCGATGGTCAACAGCATCGCCAACGGCCTGCGCGGTCTCGGCATTGGCAAGGGTGATCGTATCTGCCTGCTCACGCTCAACCGCCCGGAGTACACCATCACCTTCTTTGCCGCCGCCACCATCGGCGCGGTGGTCAGCCCGATGAATCCCGCGTATAAAGATCGCGAAGTGGGCTACCAGCTTGAGAATTCCGAGGCCGGTACTATTGTCATCCAGCGCGAGCTGCTGCCCTTGCTGCAAACGGTACTTGGCCAGAAATCGCTGCCCAACCTCAAACGCATCATCGTCACGGGCGAGACCGTGCCGGAGAGCATGCCGGAAGCCATCCCCTTCGGGCAATTGCTGCGCAACTCGTCGCCGAAACGCCCCGCGCCCGTCGAAATCAGCCCCGATGACCTGCTGGCCCTGCCCTACTCTTCCGGCACCACCGGTTTCCCGAAGGGGACGCTGCTCACCCATCGCAATCTGGGCGTCAACAACCTCCAGTTCACCACCGCGCTGCAGGTCATTCCCGAAGATGTGGCCCTGATCTTCCTGCCCTTCTACCACATCTACGGCGTCATGCTCACCGGCGGTTTCCTCGTCGCCGGAGCCACACAGGTCATCATGGAACGCTTTGACCTGTTGCAATCGCTGGAACTGTCTCAGAAACACGGCGTCACCTACTACTTTGCCGTGCCGCCCATCATCCTGGCCCTCGCCAACGCCCCCGTCGACCTGAGCAAGTTGAAGACAGTCAAATACGTCTTCTCCGGCGCCGCGCCCCTGCCGATGGACCCGGCGCGCAAGTTGCAGGAGAAATCGGGCGTCATCGTCGTGCAGGGCTACGGCATGACCGAAGCCTCCCCGCTGACGCACGCGCAGCCCCATGACCCCGCCCTTGTGCGGCTGGATAGCGTGGGCATGCCTGTCCACAACACGGAGCAGAAAATTGTCGACATTGAGACGGGCGAGCGCGAAGTGCCGGTGGGCGAAGACGGCGAGATCATCATTCGCGGCCCCCAGATCATGCAGGGCTACTGGAAGGCCCCTGCCGAAACGGCTGCCGCCCTGCGCAACGGCTGGCTCTATACCGGCGACATCGGCCACGTCGACGCCGACGGCTACACCTACATTGTCGACCGCAAGAAAGAGATGATCAAGTACAAAGGCTTCGGCATCGCCCCC
>Ga0209810_1005993_pt1 | contig 10733 bp, 11 predicted proteins | sample Coa_R1_7_FD_187159 | JGI IMG/M metagenome (GOLD analysis project Ga0209810, IMG submission 187159) | Surface soil microbial communities from Centralia Pennsylvania, which are recovering from an underground coalmine fire - Coalmine... | ecosystem: Environmental > Terrestrial > Soil > Unclassified...
GAGCCTGTCTGACCGTCCCGGCCTCGAGCGAGCGGCTGCTGGCCAAGGCGCGCACGCTCCCAGCCGACGAGGTCATCGTCGACCTGGAAGACGCCGTCGCGCCGGCGGCGAAGGACACGGCCCGGGACCTCGCCGCTGCGGCGCTCTGCGCAGGCTCCATCGGCCGGACGAGCGCGCTTCGCGTCAACGCCCGCGCGACGCCGTGGTGGGAGGACGACCTGCGCGCGGCCGCGGCCGCGCGTCCCGACGTCGTCGTGCTCCCCAAGGTCGAGTCACCGGACGACGTCTCCGCCGCGGCGGAGCTGTTGCCTGCCGGCATCGGGCTCGAGGCCCAGATCGAGACGGCTCGCGGACTCGCTGCGGTGGACGAGATCGCCGCCTGCGGCCACGGGCTCGAGGCGCTCGTCCTCGGCCCCGCCGATCTCGCCGCCTCGCTCGGCCTCCCGGTGCTGACGATCGGCGCCGGCGTCAGCGACCACGCGCTCGCGCGAGTCGTCTCGGCCGCTCGCGCCTTCGGGCTGCAGGCGATCGACGGACCGTATGGGCGGCTCGGCGACGACCTCGGCCTGGTCCTCTCGGCGCGGCGGGCGCTCGCGCACGGCTGCGACGGCAAGTGGGTGATCCACCCGCGTCAGATCGAGGCGGTCAACCTCCTCTTCACGCCGTCGCCCGCCGAGGTGGCGCGCGCCAGACGGATCCTCGAAGCGACCGGGGGCGCAGCGCGCTTCGAGGGGGAGCTGGTGGACGAGGCCTCGCGCCGGCTCGCCGAGTCGCTGCTCAGCCGCGCGACGCTCGTCACCTCGCCCGGCGAGCGCGTCGCCGCCGAATCGGCTCCGACGCGAGGCGCACGGCCCGCTACCTGACCCTGAGCGACCCGCGGCCGCCAGCACGCGCCGGCCTCCGAGGTAGCGGACGGCGATAGCCTGATAGGTGCCCACGGCCAGCGACCGTTTCCATCCTCCGGGCCCGGGTAGGAGCGCTCGGGCCCACGACCGAAAGGACTCGCCCCAGATGACGAACAGCAAGGAGAGGCTCGCGGACGTCGCCGCGAACGCGCGGCCCTACGTCGAGCGCGCGCTGCGCGACCGGCAGCTGCGCGAGAACGTGCGCAACGCGTACACCTCGGCGCGCGCCGTCTACGAGGAGCTGGCGTCGCGTCGCCGGGTCTCGGACGCGGCGGCCCGGCTGGCGAACGACAAGGAGTTGCAGCAGGAGCTCCGGAACGCGATCGAGGAGTTGCGAAGCGCCGCCACCCGCATCCACGACGTGCGGCGGGGCGCCTCGGAGCCCGCACGCGCGGCGCGCAACGGCCTGCTGCTGCTCGCCGGCGTCGCGATCGGCGTCCTGTTCAACCCGGTCACCGGCCCCGCCGTGCGCCGGCTGCTGGCCCGCCAGCTCTTCGGCGAGGACGACGGGGTCGTCTACCGCGGCAACGGCAGCGGCAACAGCAGCAAGGCCTAGACAGCAGCCTCGGCGGAGCCGACCGCTCAGCCGCCGCCGAGGTGCGCCCGCGCGAAGGCCCGGAACCGCTCGCGCGCCCCGTCGTCGGGCGCGAGCGGCACCTCGTCCGCGTAGGCGGGGTCGGACGCGATCTCCTCCGCGACCGCCCGCACTTCGCGCTCGATCGCGCTCCGGTGCGCAGGCTCACGCAGCAGGGCGTCGACCCAGCTCTCGCTGCCGTCCCAGTCGGGGAGATCGTGCTCGAACAGCAGCCGGCCGAGCAGGATGCCGGTTCGGATGTAGGCGAACGTCTTGAAGGCCAGGACCCGGTGCGGAGTCTCGACGCGGGCGGCGAGCGCCGGGTCGTCGCGCACGACTCGGTCGACGATCCGGCCGATCGGCTCGTCGACCAGCGGGATCCAGAGCTCGTCGAGATCCGACACGACCTGATTATGGCCCGTTCGGGCCAGCCGTATCCTTCCGCTCGTGGCGACGGCGCCCGACCGGCGTCTCGAGCAGCTCGCCGCGGCGCCCGGCGCCGCCGCACTGTTCTTCGACTTCGACGGCGTGCTCGCGCCGATCGTCGAGCGCCCCGCCGACGCGGCCCTGCCGGCCGCCACCCGGGCCGAGCTCGGACGGCTCGCAGGACGCTACGCGCTCGTCGCGGTGGTCAGCGGCCGTCCGGGCGACGACCTGAGACGCCGCGTCGGGGTCGAGGGAGTCGTCTGCGTCGGCTCACACGGCCTCGAGCTCGACCCTGAGGCGACCCGCTGGCGAAGGACGCTCGCCGCGTTCGCCGCCGCCGCCCCCTGGCCCGCAGCAGAGCTCGAGCGTAAGGAGCTCGCGCTCGCGTTCCACTTCCGCAGCCGCCCGGACGAGCACGCGGCCCGCCGGGAGCTCGAGACGATCGCCGCCGCGGCCCGGGCACGAGGGCTCGTGACCCGCTACGGCAGGAAGGTCCTCGAGGTGCTGCCCCCGGCCGGCTCGCACAAGGGCACCGCCGTCCGGCGGCTGCTGGCCGAGCAGCGCCTGCAACGGGCGCTCGTGGCGGGCGACGACACGACCGACCTCGACGCGTTCGCCGCCCTCGAGGGGCTAGAGCTGGCGCTGCGGGTCGCGGTCGCCTCGCCGGAGGCGCCTCGCGCTCTCGTCGAGGCAGCCGACCTGGTCGTAGGCTCGCCGGACGAGCTGCTCGCCCTCCTCCGGCGCCTCTAGCCGGCCTGCCCGGTCAGCTTGCGCACCCGCACGGCCGTCCCGTAGACGCAGATCTCGGTCCAGTTCGAGCCCATCTCGGAGGTGTCGAAACGCATGGCGACGATCGCGTTCGCCCCCTTGGCCTCGGCCTCTTCGACCATCCGCTGCATGACCTGCTTGCGGCTGTCGACCAGCGCTCTCGTCATCCCCTTCAGCTCGCCGCCGAGCAGCGACTTGAGGCCGGCGCCGAGCTGCGAGCCGACGTTGCGCGAGCGGACGGTGAGCCCCATCACCTCGCCGAACACCTCCTCCACCTCGTAGCCGGGAATGTCGTTCATCGTGCTCACGATCATCGTCGCGCCTCCCGTTCGAGCGTCTCCCAAGCCCGCCGGACGTCGTCCTCCGTCGTGCGCTCGTTCCCGATCGCCAGGCGGAGCACGTAGCGCCCGTCGAGCCGCGTGTGCGAGAGAAAGATCTCACCCGAGGCGTTGACCCGCTCGAGCAAGCGCGCGTTCTCCTCGTCCGTCCCGCGGCGGCGGAACACGACCAGCGAGAAACGCTGCGGGCAGACGAGCTCCCATTCCTCGCTGGCGGACACCCAGCCGGCGACGAGCTCGGCGAGCCGCACGTGCTCGCGGACGATCGCCCGCAGCCGCTCGGCGCCGTAGCACCGCAGCACCGCCCACAGCTTGAGCGAGCGGAAGCGGCGGCCGAGCGCCGGCCCGTAGTCGGCGAGCGCGTAGGCGTCGTCGGCGGTGCGCAGGTACTCCGGGGTGAGCGTGAAGGCCTCGCGCCACTCCTCCGGGCGAGAGGTCCAGACGAGCGAGCAGTCCATCGGCACGAGCAGCCACTTGTGCGGGTTGACCACGAGCGAGTCGGCGAGCTCGACACCGTCGGCCGACCAGCGTTCCTCCTCGCAGATCCACGAGGTCCCGGCGTACGCGGCGTCGACGTGCAGCCAGGCGCCGGCGGCGTGGGCCCGCTCGGCGAGCTCTCGCACCGGGTCGACCGAGGCGAACGAGGTCGTGCCGACCGTCGCCACGACCGCCGCGACGTCGTCGAGGTCGTAGCCGTCGACGCGCATCCGCAGCTCCTCGTCGGCGGGCACCTTGCGCACCGCCATCCCGAGCATGCGCGCCCCCTTCTCGACCGAGGAGTGCGCGTGCTCGGAGCAGACGACGACGTTCCGGCCCGTGACGTGGCGCGCCGCGACGAGCGCGGCGAGCGTGGAGGTCGACGCGGTGTCCTCGATGTGTCCATGCCAGCCGCCGGGGAGCCCGAGCAGCTGCCGCACCCAGTCGACCACCCGCAGCTCGAGCTCGGTCGAGGCAGGCGACGCACGCCAGACGAGCGCGACCTGGTTGAGCGTGGCGGCGAGCAGCTCGGCGAGGATGCCCGGCTCGGAGGCAGTCACCGCGAAGTAGGCGAAGAAGCGCGGGTGCTGCCAGTTCGTCAGCGCCGGCAGGAGCAGCTCGTCGAGGTCGCGGAGGACGTCGGCGAACGGCTCGGGCCGCTCGGGCGGCGCGGCTGGCAGCCGGGCCGAGAGCTCGCCCGGCCGCACGCGCGCCAGCACGGGCAGCTCGGGCACCCGTTCGAGGTAGCGGGCCGCCCACTCGAGCGCCGCGGCCCCGTCTGCGCGGAAGCTACTGCTCACGCCGGGCGCCTCCTGCGCAGCCGTTCGAGCTCGGGCCAGGAGCGGGTGTTGACGACGTCCGCCTTCGTCAGCCAGCCGCGGCGGGCCTGGGCGACCGCGAGCTCGAGGTAGGTCTGGGCGCGCACCTCGTGCGCGTCGGAGGAGAGCACGAGCTTCACGCCCGCCTCCTTGGCGGCGCGGGCGTGGACGTCGGGCAGGTCGAGGCGGTCGGGCTGGCCGTTGACCTCGAGGAAGGTACCCGTCTCGAGCGCTCCTTCGATCACGCGCTCGACGTCGACGTCGCGCGGAGGGCGCCGGCCGAGCCGGCGGCCGGTGAGGTGGCCGATGCAGTCGACGTAGGGGTTCTGCATCGCCTCGAGCACCCGCTCGGTCGGCCGGGCGTCGGGCGCTTGGTGGACGGAGGCGACGACCCAGTCGAGGCGGGCGAGATCCTCCTCGGGCACGTCCACCTCGCCGCTCGCACGGATGTTGGCTTCGATGCCGGCCAGGATCCGCAGCCGGGGGAAGCGCCCGCGCAGCCGCTCGAGCTCGTCGAGCTGCGCCTGCAGGCGCCCGCCGCGCAGGTAGTGCGAGTGGTCGGTGACCGCGTAGTACTCGTAGCCGCGGGCGGCCGCGCCCTCGAGCATCTGCTCCAGGCTGCTTTTGCCGTCCGCCGACCAGTGGGAGTGGGTGTGCAGGTCGCCGCGCACGTCGGCGACCTCGACGAGGCGCGGCAGCTCCCCCCGCCGCGCCGCCTCCAGCTCGCCGGCGTTCTCGCGCAGCTCCGGCGGGATCGGCTGGTAGCCGAGGAACTCGTAGACCGCGTCCTCGTCCGCGCTGCGGAAGACCTCGCCGGTCTCGAGCGTGGTGACGCCGTACTCGGAGATCGACAGGCCCCGCCGGACAGCCTCCTCGCGCAGGGCGACGTTGTGCGCCTTGGAGCCGGTGAAGTGCTGGAGGAGGTTCCCGAACGACTCCGGCGGCACGACCCGCAGGTCGAACCGCAGCCCGTCGCGCGAGACGACCGTGGCCTTCGTGTCGCCGTGCGCGGCCACGTCGGCGACCCAGCTCAGCCGGGCGAAGCGCCCGGTCAGGGCTGCCGGGTCGGGCGCGGCCGCGATCACGTCGAGGTCGCGGAACGTCTCCTTGCGCCGCCGCAGCGAGCCCGCCTCGGAGACCGCCGTCGCCTCGGGCAGCTCGCGGAGCGACGCGACCACCGCCTGCACGGCCGGGAGCCCCGTGCCGAGCAGCTGCCGCGCCGGCTGCGGGCGGGCGCGCCGGGCGGCGAGCGCCGCGAGGATCTTCTCTTCGCTCCTCGCCCCCAGCCCGGCCAGCGTCCGCAGCCGCTGCCCCTCGGCGGCCGCTCGCAGCTCGTCGAGCGTCTGCACGCCGAGCTCCCGCCAGATCCGGGCCGCCGTCTTCGGCCCGAGCCCCGGCAGCTTCGTGAAGAGCACGACCTCTGGCGGCACCACGGCCTTCTTCTCGCGCAGGAGCTCGATCTCGCCCCGCTCGACGATCTGGACGATCTTCTCCTCGATCGTCCTGCCGATCCCCGGTAGCTCCTTGGCCCGCCCGGCGAGGGCGAGCTGGGCGACGGAGCCGGCCGTCTCCCGGATCCTGGCTGCGGCCCGCCGGTAGGCGATGACCCGGAACGAGTCGGCCCCTTCCAGCTCGAGCAGGTCGGCCAGCAGGTCGAACTGGTCTGCGATCTCGGGGTTGCGGGGCAGACCGGGCACCGGCGGCGATGATAGGTGCTTGCTCAGGTTGGGCTCATGAACGAGCGCTACCGTCGCTCGACGTGCGTCGGACGTTGCTCAGCGTCGCGATCGGCCTCGCGGGCGCCGCCGGCGTGACGGCGACCGGCTGGGCGCTGCAGGCGGCCGCGCTGCCGCCGCCGACCCCGGCCGCCCGGATGGCCGCCGACGCGAGCGTCTGGCTCCACGAGCACCGGCTCGTGATCGACGTCTTCCACACCGGCCACCGCCGGCAGACGGCCGCCTGCCTGCGCGGCTGGTTCGCCACGCCGCACGGCGTCGTGGTGCGCGGGTCGCTGCTCGGGGTGGGGGGCGGTCCCGTGCTGCGCGTCGCCGCGGACAGCCGCCGGGTGGCGGTCGTCCGCGGCCGCGTGCGGCGGCGGCTGCCGGCCCGGCTCGCGGTCACCGCCGGCTGCAGCGGCGAGCTCGCGCCGCTTCTTGCGCGTGCCGCCCAGAGCGGGGGCCATCTGCGCGCAGTCCGCGCCTTCGCGGCCGGACGGGCGACCGTGGCCCTGCAGCTCGTGCCGAGCGAGGGGGAGCGGCTGACGCTCGACGTCTCGCCGCGGACGTTCCAGCCGCTCGTCGCCACGATCACCCGCGGCGAGCGGAAGCTCGTGGCCCGCCTCTATCTGGCCCGGGCCACCGGGCGCGTGCTGCGGCGGTTCGGCTTGCTCCGCCTCGCCGAGGCGAGGTCGCGCCGGTGAGCGTCCGCTCGCCGGCCGCGGGCCGAGCCCTCACCCTCTCCCCTCCGCCCGGCTGGCTGCTCGGCTGGTGGGGGCTCGGCCGCGCCGTGACGCTGGCTACCGCCTTCGCCCTCAAGCCCACGGTCTGGACGCTCGACCGCTGGGACGGTCGCTGGTACCGGATGGTGGCCCGGGGCGGCTACCTGCTCGTGCCCGGGCGGCAGAGCGACCCGGCCTTCTTCCCCCTCTACCCGATCGTGCTCAGGCTGGTCCACGGCGCAGGGGTCCGCTGGGGTCTTGTCGGCCCGCTCATCTCCAACCTGGCCCTGCTGCCGGGGCTCGCGCTCTTCTACGCGCTGACGCGCGAGCTCTTCAGCGAGCCGGTCGCCCGCCGGGCGACGATCTACCTCGCGATCTTCCCCCTCGGCTACGTGTTCTCGATGGCGTACCCCGAGAGCATCGAGCTCGTCTTGTTCGCGGCCGCACCGCTCGCGGCGCTGCGCGGCCGCTGGTGGACGGCGGCCGCCTGCGCCGGCGCGGCGGCCCTGGCGCGCCCCGAAGGGCTGTTCCTCGCCTTGCCGCTGGCGGGCATCGCCTGGAGCCAGCGCAGACGCCTCTCCACGAGCCAGCGCGGCGTCGCCCTCGCCGCCGTGCTCGCGCCGGCCGCCGCCCTCGTCTCGTACTCCCTCTACCTCGCGTCCGTCGTCCACGACCCCCTGGCCTGGAGCGAAGCCGAACGAGCCTGGGGGCGCCGCTTCCAGCTCGCCGGCGTCTACCGTGCCTTCGCGCACCTGCCGGCAGCCGTCGGACACACGCCGTGGCTCGTGCGGGACGTCGTGTTCTTCTTCTGCTACCTCGGCCTGCTGGCCGCGGCCCGCCGCCTGGGCACGCCGCTCCCCTGGCTGGCGGCCGGCGCCGCCATCGTGGTGCTACCGCTCTTCACCGGCGCCTTCGACTCGATCGCCCGGTTCGGCCTGCTGGCGCCGCCGCTCTTCTGGGGGCTCGCCGGACTGACCGCAGACGCCCGCGTCCACCGTGCCGTCAGCGCGCTGTCGCTCGGGCTGCTCGTCGTCTGCACCGTCTCCCTCGCGTACGTGTTCCCATAGGCGCCGATGCCCGACGCCGTCGTCTGCCTGCCGACCTACAACGAGCGGGAAAACCTCGAGCGGATGGTCGAGGCGCTCGCGCCGCTCGGGGTGCGCGTGCTCGTGATCGACGACAACTCGCCGGACGGCACCGGCGAGCTGGCCGACCGGCTGGCGGCGGAGCGCGACTGGCTGTCCGTCCTCCACCGGCCGCGCAAGGAGGGGCTCGGCCCCGCCTACCTGGCCGGCTTCCGGGAGGCGTTGCGCGGCGGCGCCGAGTACGTGCTCGAGATGGACTGCGACTTCTCCCACGACCCGGCCGACGTGCCTCGGCTGATCGAGGCGTGCGCGGCCGGTGCCGACGTCGCGCTCGGCTCGCGCTACGTCGCGGGCGGCGGCACGGCCAACTGGGGCCTCGGGCGGCGGCTCGTCTCGGCCGGCGGCTCCCTCTATGCCCGGCTCGTGCTGGGCGTCGCGGTTCGCGACCTGACCGGCGGCTTCAAGTGCTTCCGGCGCGAGGCGCTCGAGCGGGTCGGCCTCGACGCGATCCGCTCCAGGGGCTACGCCTTCCAGATCGAGCTGACCTACCGGGCGCTGCGCGCCGGCTGCCGCGTGGTCGAGGTGCCGATCCTGTTCACCGACCGGACGGCGGGGCAGTCGAAGATGAGCCGGCGGATCCTGCTCGAAGCGGTCCTGCGGGTGCCGGCGCTGCGGCTTGCTGCGCTGGCGCGGCGCCTGTGAGCGCCAGCCGGGCGTAGAGCTGGACGAGCGCCGCCTGGGCGAAGAGCTGCCCGCGCGGCGCCTGCCAGAGGTGGGCCGCGTAGCGCCGGGCGGCCGCGACGTAGTCGGCGCGGCCGGCGACGGCGGCGAGCTGGAGCAGCCGGCGGAAGAAGATCGCGGCGAAGGCGGGCGGCTCGGTCGCCCAGCGGCCGCGGAACGCCGCCAGCGTGGCGTCCGCGATCGACTCGGCGCGGGCGAGATCGCTCGGATCGCCGGTCGCCGCGTAGAGGAGCTGGTAGGCCTCGAGCATGCTGCCCTGGTTGTAGCTCCACTCGGTTCGGTCGACGACGCCGCGACCCCCGACGTGGTCCCAGTACAGGCCGTCGGGACCGTGCAGGCACTGCTCGACCCAGGCGATCATCCGCTCCGCCCAGGCCAGGTAGGTCGAGTCGTGGGTGAGCAGGTAGAGGCGCAGGCCGACGATCGCCCCGTTGGCGGTCGACACGGTGTTCCGGTCGCCGTTGCCGGGCGCCGCCGTCCATTGCACGCCGCCGGGACAGGGCTTCTGCGGATCGTCGTCCCAGGCCTCGGTCAGCGCCGCGAAGATCCGCGCCGCCTTCCGCCGGCTCGCGGGACTATCGCGGAACGCGTCCCAGTCGAGCAGATCCTCCGCGATCCACTCGTTGTCGTCCCAGTAGACGTCCGCGCCGGGAGCCGCCCGGTAGACCCCGTGCGCGCCGAAGCGCCGGTCGAGCTGGCGCAGGCGGGCGACGACGGTCCGGGCGGCGGCCGAACCCACGCCGCGCAGCTGGGCGAAGGCGATCGTCGCGGCGAGCGCCTGCGAGAAGGGCCAGGCATGCGAGCCGGCAGGCGCGCCAGGCGTCAGCCGGTAGTCGCCGCTGCGCGGGTCGAAGTAGACCCGCTGCAGGGTCTGGTAGGCGAGCTGCGCGCGCCGCGTGTCGACGTCCGCCCTGGCCGAGGCGGCCGCGACGGCGAGCGTCACGCAGACCACGACCGCACCGATCCGGACGCAGCGGCTGAGCGTCGACATCCGCAGGCAAACCCTAACGAGCCCTCGGCAGATCTGCCGGCCGGCGCCAGTACCCTGAGCGGAATGCGCGAGCTGGACGCCGCGAGCTGGGAGGGCGAGGTGCTCGGCGCCGACCGGCCCGTGGTCGTCGATTTCTGGGCGCCGTGGTGCGGGCCCTGCAAGGCGATCCGCCCGATCCTCGAGGAGCTCGAGCAGCGAAGCGGCGACCGAGTCGCGTTCGCCGGCCTCGACGTCGACCGCTATCCCGAGGTCGCCGCCCGCTACGAGGTGCTCTCGATCCCCACCGTGATCGTGTTCTGCGAGGGAGCGGCCCGCGAGACCGTCGTCGGCGCCCGCCCGAGGAGCCATTTCGAGCGCCTGCTCGCACCCTGGCTCGGCGAGCCGGACCGCTAGCCGCGGCCAGGGGACGAGCGCTCCGCGATCGTCCTCGCGGCCGAGGCGGGCGACGCTTGAATGTGCCGGTGACCCGCACGGCTGACGCGGGAACGAGACCCTGGGACGACCTGCTCGCCGCCGACGAGCTCGCCTACCGGACGAGCGAGCCGGCGCGCCCGGCCCGTACCGCGCCGCTTCCCAGCAGCCTCCAGCCGGCGTTTCGCGCCGCCCTCCGCCGGCGTGGGATCAGCGCGCTCTACACGCACCAGGCCGAGACGTACGCAGCCGCGCGCCGCGGCGCGAACGTGATCGTGACCACGGGCACCGCGTCGGGCAAGACCCTCGCCTTCAACCTGCCGGTCCTCGACGCGCTGACGGCCGACCGGCGCGCACGGGCCCTCTACCTCTACCCGACGAAGGCCCTCGCCCAGGATCAGGCGCGCGCCCTGGTCGCGCTCGCCGTCCCCGCGGTGCGAGCGGCGATCTACGACGGGGACACACCGCGAGAGCAGCGGCGGCAGATCCGCGGCTGGGCGAGCCTCGTGCTCACCAACCCGGACATGCTGCACGTCGGGGTGCTGCCGCGCCACGACCTCTGGGCCGAGTTCCTCCACAACCTCCGCTTCGTCGTGGTCGACGAGGCGCACGTCTACCGCGGCGTCTTCGGCTCGCACGTTGCGAACGTCCTGCGCCGCCTGCGCCGGCTGGCGCGGCTCTACGGGGCCGAGCCGCGGTTCCTGCTCGCCTCCGCCACGATCGCGAACGCCGGCCAGCTCGCCCGCGAGCTGACCGGCGAGG
>Ga0209810_1005994_pt1 | contig 10733 bp, 12 predicted proteins | sample Coa_R1_7_FD_187159 | JGI IMG/M metagenome (GOLD analysis project Ga0209810, IMG submission 187159) | Surface soil microbial communities from Centralia Pennsylvania, which are recovering from an underground coalmine fire - Coalmine... | ecosystem: Environmental > Terrestrial > Soil > Unclassified...
CCCAGGATCGCTGTCGCCGAACGAGTCACATGCGGCAACCTGCTGGATAGGCCGGGCTTACAGGCAATGGTCGTCGCGCGCGAGATCGTCGGAGGTGGTCCGCTCTTCCGCAGCGTATTCATCTTCGATAACATCACGGCTCAAGAGCCGAAGTTGCTCTTCAAAGTCGAGCATATGCTGCATGGAGACGCGCGCATCAGCGGCTACAGCACCATCATGACAGCAGAGGTAGACACCAGTTCTGCTCTCAACAAAGGGAAGGGGGATGCAGCCCTTACGGTTGATCTCTTCCGCGAGTTTGACTGGTCCTCCGGAACCGGAACGTTCACCCAGGTGGTCTTCCCCGGCCTGTATCCAGACCTGACACGTTATCAGGCCGAAGCCGACCAGCGATTGGTCAATAACGGGCAGGATGGCTGGAAGAATGATGCGGTGCAAACCACGCAGCACATGGTTGCCGCGCTGCTCAGCGCTCATGCCGGGACGGCTCAGGCGAAACTGGTCAGGGGGGGCGGCAAGAGTGACCTGGCAGCGGTGGTACAGGTGACGTTCCCGGCAGAAAGAACGCAAAACATTCCCATCACGCGGGTGACGCTCTCGCGCCTGGAGGGAAACCTTAACGGCATCTGGGAGGTTACGGCGGTGCAGGCGGACTGGCTGCGCCTCGACACGCCTACAAGCGGCGCGACAATTAGCAGTCCGGTGACAATCACGGGCTTTGGCCCGCAGTTCGAGGCCCAGATCGGTGTGGTGTACATTCTGGATCACCTGTATCAGCAGATCCAGACAGGTGATAACTTTGCTATGGCTCCCGACGGTGCCTCGCCGCCGTCCAGGTTCTCGCTCCCCGTGAAATACACGTCGAGCTTTAGGGGTGGTGCGCAGGAAGGCATCGTTGAGCTGATCCATGGCGGAGGCGCCTCCTTCGACTATGGCGCGACGCTGGCGAAGGTGTTAATCAGCGGCTAGCCCCGCCGGGCCGGCCAATCACGCATATCCGCAAGCGTGACTGGTCGACCTGGTTCTCTCCCCAATTTCAGGCGCAGAGCCGTTTCGAGAAATGTCGTCTCCTTCACAGCTTCATTATTATGAAGCTGTGAGGGGTATGTGTAAGTGGATTCCTCACCTGTGACCTGGCTGTGAAGTACAGGTACTACACTCCATAGTGGAGAAGACTACGTGATGAAGTGATGGGGCGACGAGGCGGGTGTACAGGCTCACCGTCTGGCCCCGTTGTACCTGAAAAGGAGCATACAATGATACACCCTCCGAAAGGAATATCATCATGTCGAACATTATGAACCCGGCAACACCGGAGGCAGGGGCAGTCCGTGTCCCGGAGGCTGCCTCCATCAAACGTTCTCACCAGCAGTTCAGGCAAACGCGCCGCCGGGTGTGGAGGGGTATGGGCCTTCTCGCCCTGGCTGCTATAGTGCTCCTGACCGCCTTCGGGCCATTTCCGTGGCAACTGCTCGGCCAGGCGACCTTGCTGCTTTCCATTGGAGTTGTTGTGCTGCTCGTTCTGGGTATGCTGCTCGTTACATCTGGCATCGCAGCTATTACCCGGGAACGCAAGCGTATTCTCGCCTGGATACAGCGACTCGTGCGCCTGTCCCTCGTCCTCTTGATCCTGCTGATAGGTATAGGAGGTGCTGTGATCGGATCGCAGTGGCATGCCTCGACGCCTCCGATTCTGGATGCCAATGGGAAGCCACTGCCCGGCAGCATTGCCACAATGGAGCAGGTCACGCTCAACGGCAGCCAGCAGTGGATCACCGTTCGCGGCAAGAACGTCCATAACCCGATCCTGCTCTACCTCGGCATCGGTGGTCCGGGCGCTGGCGGCCTGCCCAACAATGCCATGTCGCTCGCGGCACTGGAAGAGCATTTTGTGGTTGTGAACTGGGACCAACCGGGAACGGGCAAATCGTATAATACCGTGCCAATCTCCACGCTCACACCACAGCGATTTGTTGACGATGCACATGCGCTGGTGCAGATGCTGCGCACGCGCTTCCACCAGCAGAAAGTCTACGTGCTGGGCGACTCGTGGGGGACAATCCCCGGTATCTGGCTGGTACAAAAGTATCCCAACCTGTTCTATGCTTTCGTCGGGCGCGGGCAGATGGTTAATACCACCGAGAACGATATCATGGGTTACGAGTTTGCCATGAAGTATGCGACCGATCACGGCGATACTCGTACCGTCGAGACGCTGCGCCGCAACGGTCCACCGCCCTACGTCGGAGATGGCATGGCTCTGAAGTACCTCGCCTACCTGGATATTCTGAACAGTTACATGGGATCCCCGGGCTATGCGCTGTCTTTGCCGCTCGCAGCCGAGGTTACGCCCGAGTATGGCCTGGTAGACAAATTCAACTTCCTGCGCGGCCTCTATGAAGAATTCACGGCTGTCTATCCGCAGTTGAGGGATCTCGACTTCACGAAGCAGGCAGCCAGCTTGCAGGTGCCGGTGTACTTCTTCGTTGGGCGCAAGGATGTGAACGCGATGGCCGTGCTGGTTGAGCGTTACTACAACGTGTTGCGAGCGCCACACAAGGAACTGATCTGGTTCGAGCACTCAGGGCACGGAACGAGTGAGGCTGATGCGCAGCAGTTTATAGATGTAATGGTGAACCATGTGCTCATCGCTTCCCATACTACGGGTTAATTTGTACGGTTGTGCCGATGGGCGCCCAGTTGTAGAGCCAGGCTGCCACGCCCAGAGGCATTGCTACACAGCCATGCGTTCCCCATTGCCAGCCATAAACGGGGTCATAGTGCCAGTCGTTAGTTCCCGGCCCGTAAACGCTGTGCCACCAGGAGTCATGCAGAAAGTAGCCCCCCGCTCCCCACTCCAGGGCATAACTCACAGTTGTGGGAGGATACCAGTAGGGGGAACCATAGGGCCAGGGTGAGTAAAAGGTGGTCGGACTTAGCCTGGCAAAAACATGATAGGTTCCGGTAGGCGTGGGCAGTGCGGGACGCCCCGTCATTACCGCTGCATTATAGACCTCCACGCCATCCTGATAGACATTCATCCACTGCCGTGAGAGGCTGATCACGATGACTTTCCCCGCCGCTGAGGGTGGCGAAACCGCCCCATTGGCAGCGATCAATCCTGCGTAAATGTAGAGCGGAGCGCTATCCAGGCGTGAGATGCGATCCCAGGTGGCTATACCCCCCCATACGACCTGACCTGAGACAGTTGCGTAGATGGTGACTGGTGTATTGGGGGCATAGACGGTGACGCGCGGATAACTGGTCGCCGGACCAGTCCGAACGTTAGCCCAGCCGGTCGTATGTCCTGCGCTCACGGCAGGGGCATGGGCCGCCGAAGATGATGCATACAGCCCTCGAGCTGCGAGTGGACTCAGGGATAGGAGCAGCGCCACAAGCAGCGCAAAGGCTCCCAGAAGGGACCACTTTTTGAGCGATGCCTGCATATTCATGATGGTTTCCTTTTTCTCACACCCCTTCACCGATGGGACATGCCGCAACCCGGACGAGATCCTCTCAAAGCGAATGACCGCTGGCATACCTCCCTGTTTGCTCCAGTTCCCCATGCGGTGAAGCGGGGTGTGTTATCTCCTCGTCGCTCACTTGCAGTCAGATTGCAGCCTGGCAACGAGATCCGTGGCTGGAGCACAGGAGCGATCTCCTCCACGCCACAGGAGGCTTACCACCAGGAACCCCTGTATGCTGAACTATAGCATAGTAATTTCACTACGCTGTCACAATCGCGGTAATACTCGTCACGCTTCTATCACATAATGATTTGTGACGCCCCTGTAAGAGCAAAGATAGTGTCTGTGACGCTCCTGTAACGTCTATGCATTATCTTGCATAGAGAGAATGTATGCCTGTGGAAAGAAAGAAGCCAGTAAAGGAGAAGCTTTATGTGGCGATACATCATTGTTATTGTGCTGCTCGCCCACGGCATCGGTCATCTTATGCCATTTATGGCTGCCTGGACGCCTCAGATCAGCAAGGCCGGGTTTTCTGACGTCTCCTGGGTCCTTTCAAGTGGCGTCAGGATAGGAAGCCCGATTGGTCAGGTCTTCGGACTGCTTGCTCTGGTAGCGCTCATCGGCTTCATAGCCGGTGCACTGGGGCTGGTGTCGGGGCAGGTCTGGTGGCCCACGGTCACAGTGCTGGCTGCGGCTATCTCCGTCATGACGATTGTGCCGTGGTTCACGGCCTGGCCGACGATGAGCATGATCGGAGCGCTGCTCGTCGATGGAGCTATACTTGTCGCGCTGCTTCCGCCGTGGGGGCAGCAGCTTGTGCATGCTCTCTGAGGAGTGCCGGGATGAAAGGAGGCCGGGCTATGACGAACCAGCAGCATGCTGATTACCAGGTGGTGCCCTATCCAAAACTGCGCCGCGCGCAGGCGATTACACTGCACTCAGCCCGGCGCAAACCCATGATCCACGGCTTGATCGAGGTTGATGTGACCGGAGCTGACGAGTTTTTGCAGGAGCACAAAGCGAGAACGGGAGAGTCTCTGTCGTTCACGGCATTCATCATTTCCTGCATGGCAAAAGCAGTCGATGAGAACAAATCTGTGCAGGCGTGCCGCAAGGGGAGTAAGCGCCTGGCCGTGTTTGATGACGTGGACGTGGCAACCGCGATTGAGCGTGAGATGGGCGGGCAAAAGCAGCCCATTATCTATATCATCCGGGCGGCAAACAGGAAGACCTTTCACGAGATTCATCATGAAATCAGGGCGGCCCAGGTGAATGCCGTGGAGCAGTCCTGGAGGGGACTCAAGGACTTTGGCTGGCTGCCACTGGTGGCCTTTAGAGCCTTCTGGCCTCTGTTCTGGTGGATAAAGGGCAGGTCTCCCTCTGTGCAGAAGAGGTATGGCGGGACCGTCGGGGTTACGGCGGTGGGGATGTTTGGCAAAGGCGCGGGCTGGGGCATTCCCATTAACGACCACACGCTTGATCTCACCCTGGGCGGGATTGCTAAGAAGCCGGGGGTCATTGATGGACACATTGCTATCCGTGAATACCTCAGTATAACATTGAGCTTCAATCACGATCTGATCGATGGCGCTCCGGCTGCCCGCTTTACCCAACGCTTGAAAGAGCTGATCGAGAGCGGCTATGGCCTCCGTTAAAGAAAGGCCGGCATGGTGCATCTGAGAGTCGTTTGTGATAGCAGGCCATTACGCTCATAATAGGCGAAGTTGTTGGCAGAAAGAGCTTTATAGAAGGAGGGTGAAGACTTATGACAAGGATACCGTCAGGCCAGGAGTTGCATAACCTTAATGCCCAGATGCTCCGGCTGGGGTCCCTGGTGGATGGGGTACTGGCGCAGGCGCTTGAGGCATTGGAACTGGGGGATCAAGACAAGGCAGGTGCGGTGGTCAGAGCCGATATGCCGATTGATGATCTGCATTTAGCCATCGAAGAGCACACGTTCCGTGTCCTGAGATCGCAGCACCCACTGACCGAGCGCGAGTTGCGCTATCTCATGGTACTGGTGCCGATGGCACTTGACCTGGAACGTATCGGAGATGAGGCGGAGGCGATTGCGCTGCATGTGCTGCGCCTGCTGCCGCTTCGGGCCGCCGAGATTCCGCTGGCTGATACATATGAGCAAGAGGAGGACCAGAACAGCCTCAACGGTATTACGAGCACAAGTGGTCAACCGGGTGAGTCCTTGATTATGCTGGGCATCCTCGATCTCGGGAGAGAGGTTCGATCCTTGTTGCAGTGGACCATGCAGGCGTTTGCGGAGCGAAACGCTGAGGCCGCACGCAGTCTATGGGAACAAGATAAGGTGGTGGACCAGCATTGCTCCCTCATCCGTCGCGATGTAATGACGATGCTAGAAGGGGTTCATGCCGTGCCTGCGCTCCAGGACGATCCTCACCTGGTGCAGCGTCTCACCTACCTGCTGTGGATGACCTACCAGTTGGAACGAGTGGCCGACCATTGCACCAATCTCTGCGAGCGCATCGTCTTTATCGTTGAAGGAGAGAGTGATATGGCGGCCTCGCTTGAAGAGTAGCCCCGGGTGGGGACCATCTGGACAGCGATGGCCGTCTATCTTCAAGCTCTCCCTCCCTCGTGACGATGGGACAGGATTACATCGCCGGGACCAGGCCGAGTTGTTGGAGCATGCCCAGCCTGTCGTCGAGGCCCCAGTCTTCGACGATCTTGCCGTCGGCGATGCGGGTGATTTCTATGGTCGAGACGGCTACCTGCTTGCCGGTCGGAGAGAGGTTGCCAAACATGCCTTGCTGCGTCCCATGCGTCGTGAACCGGATAACAACCTTGTCTCCCTCTGCGATCATATCCTCGATGGTGATGCGCAAATCGGGGAAGCCCGCCAGGGTCATAGCGATGGCCTGTCGGGTTCCCTCGGGGCCGGCCGGCAGACCAGGTGGGAGCGTGTGATCGACATGATCGGGGGCATAGAAGTCATCGAGGGCTGCCAGCTATATGAATAGGCGTATAGGCACGAGATGGCTCATGCCGATCATTCATGATTAATCTCCTTTTTCGATCCGTCCTGCGCAATCTGGAAGAGCCTGCGGGCAATCAGGAGATACCAGATTATCAAACCTATGATAGACATGAGCGAGAGGAAGACGCCTATCGCTGGCACAAACAATCCGAGTCCGATAGCACTTGCCACGATGCCCACGTAAGCCGTGACTTTGCCGAAAACATTGCTCCGTAACATGACCGCTGAGATAATCAGCGGGGCGATGGACAGGAGGACGTAACTCACGTTGAAAGCCGTACCCTGAAAGGTCGCCAGCATCGCCTGCCCTGCTGCCATGACCAGGGATCGCTGCGCTTCGGTTGTCGCAGCCGCGTATTGTGTACTTAAAGAAAGCATCGCGAAGGCGGTATTCGAGGCAAAGTAGGTCGCTATTCCAACCAGGGCAGAGGTCAGGGCGATGGCTATGAACGAGGGACTGACTCGCCTGAGGGCAACAGAAAGGGCGAGAAACATCGGAATAAACAGAACATAGTCGGCCAGGCTCAAGAGGTCGAGATTGAGGAGTCCCAGGAGCACATTCCTGTGAAAGAGCGTAAAGTAGCCAATCACGGTGCCCGGCGGCGGGCTGACGACAAAGACGATCATCTGGATCACGTACACCACGACGACCAGTAAGGCAGCCGCGCCGCCAATCTGGTAAAGAGGCTTCCAGGCTGAATCTGCTTTTTGGACACGAGCTGCGTCCACCGACTTCTGGCTTGTGGTGGGCGGGGATTCTCTAACAGACGTTTTCATGACGATTCTCCTTTTAAACCAGGTGCCTCCACACCGGAGGACTTCTCTATGGGAATGATCCGAAAGACCGGGTGACGCGACGCCTCACGCTCAAAAGCCTCGATAGGCGCGTCTTTCCTGGCACCGAAGAAAGATCGAACTCCTCCTGAAACCTGTGAGATGTACTGCTTGAGCACAGGAGCTGCCTCCCGGGCTTCCAGTTCGGTCACAGTGATCTCCTCGGAATGGCGACCCCGGGTGAGCGTTGCTGTTCCCGCTGCCCGGAGATTGCGCACCCACTGCACTACACCGTAAGGGGCAACCAGAAAGCGCTCGCTGTCCTGCTCAACCAGGACCACCGGCACGCTATGCGGCTGACCGCTTTTGCGGCCACGCACAGTAAGCAGCGATGTCGTCCCCATTTTGACGCCAGCGCGCAGCAGCGCCGTGATCAGTGCGCTTTCCATGCGATCAGCAAAATTGACGTGATAGGTTTTTGTCATGGTCGTATCCTTTCATGCGCTCACGCGTGCCTGATGTGCCAGCGGTGAGGACGATGCTCAATCACCCAGAGATAGGCGGCCAGCGTGGAAATCAGAAGGCCAAGTCCACCGTAGAGGCCCTCAATCCAGGAAATCCCTTGCTTGAGCAGCACTACCTCACCGGCGATAAACCCGGTCATCATCAAGCCCGCTGCCACACTCGCCAGGGTACCTTCTTCGCGTCTGGCAAAGATCAACACAGCAGCACAGAGCGAACTGCCCCCGGCACCAATCATCAGGATGAGCGCGGGGACGGTGTAATCGCTGAATGGCGTATTCTCCAGCCACGCGAGCGGGAAGCGAGCCTGGCCTCCCGCTTCTACCAGGACACCATTCTGGTAGGTGCCCAGCAGCAGGGCTGCGCCGCCCCCGATAGCCGACAGTGCGTTAAACGCTGCCGGCGCCCCGATGGCAAGACGAAGCAGTGCATGTTTCATCTGCTTGCTCCCCGTGTCATGCCAGTGTGGCGACCATTATGGCGCCCCCTTGCCTCTAGCTTCTCTCCTGTCCCCGTATGCGCATTGCCTGTCCCCAATCGGTAGAGCTGCCAGCCGATCACCAGAAACCAGACGGGCAGGAGAACGCCGTAGACGATATAGCCAATGCCGAGAATGGGTCTGAGACTCTCGCTAAAGATGCCCAGCACGCCAGTTACTATGCCCAGGTAGGCGGCGCTCTTAGAGAAGACGCCTTTGAGCATGAGCAGCGAGACGATCAGGATGCCAATGGGTTCCAGAATACCCATAGCTGTTGGGACAACATTCTGCGCGAGAAAGCCCTCGGCGGCAGCCGCGAAGGCGGCGCGCTGTACGGCGGTGGTAGCAGACGCGTACTGGTCGCTCAGGTAGACCAGGGCGGGCGCTCCGCCGCCGGTTGCCGGCCAGGCCAGTGTGAGCGCCCAGGAGACGATGCCGACGAGGGCAGCTATGGCGGCGAAGCTCTTATTCAGATGCTTGAGTGCCACAGGCAGCGCCAGGAAGACGATCATGGCGAAGACGCCTGGCGTTAGCCATAGGAATTGCTCAAGCATGTAAATCAGCCGGTGTGCGGCGATGTATTGAAGCGTAGCCTCCCCGCCAGAGACCGGGGCCGGCGGCATGGTAAATTCGAGCACAATGGCGACGATGATGAGCGCGACGAAGAGAAAGGCGGAAACCCCTCCTGCGCGATAGAGACCTCCCCATGACAGGTCTATAGCTGCCTCATGCTCTGCCGATGATCTTCCTGCATGCTCTACGTTCATGTATTTCCTCTCTCCTTCTTCGCTCACAACGCGTCCTTCCCCAGAAGATGGTTCCGCGTCTTCAAACTCGCGCTTAGAGCGCCGCAGGCTGGAACAGCGCGGCCAGCTCGCTCGCCCAGGTGCGAATGACCGTCCAGTCCCGCGCATCGCTGGCAGGCATGTTTTTGAGACCTGGTATCAGACTGTAGGGGAAGGTGAGCTTCTGCGGATCGAACTTGCCGCCGAAGATAGCAACCGTTTTCGGGGTCAGCCAGGGGAACTTCGCCAGCTCTTTATCGAGTTGCTTACGTACCTCCTGAAATTCCTTCTCCTCCGAATGAAATGGACCGAGTGCGAAAACGGCCACGGGCCGGGTCGTCAAGGCGGAGCGATGCCGTGTCAGGAAATGGAGCGCGTCTTTGTGCCAGCGGAACATGTAAAGTGGCGCGCCCAGCACCACCGCACTGTATTGATCGAGGTCCTGCACCTCGCGCATGGGCGTAAGATCAGCCGTAAGCCCATGTTCGCGCAGCGTTGCCGCTATAGCCTCGGCTATTTCCTGAGTGGATCCATATCGTGTAGCATAGGTAACAAGAATCGAAACTGACATCGTGGGATACCTCCTTATTATTGTGATGCAAAGCCGGCTGTGTAGTGCCAGATCCGGTGAGGCCCGGCCGTTTCTCCGGGGAGAGTCCTCAGAGAAACGAGTATGTATTATTCCACCCCTGGAGGCATACCTGCGCTTCTTGTCCGCATGGCATTCCTGGCAGGCGCGCTATGCGCTCCCAGGTCAAGCAGGAAGGCCAGGACAACCCACAGCCAGTTCCAACCGGCCACACCACCGGCGATGGCGTAGACCAGCACATAGGTCAGGGCGGTCAACGGCAGGAAGAGTATCCCTAGCAGAGGCAGGATCCAGTCCCCGTGAAACGCGCGGTTTACCAATGGCGTTGCTATCCAGACGACAAGCAATGCCACACGGGCTAGAAGTGCAATAAACCAATCCATGAGAGATACCTCCTGATACTATCTGATGATATTCCATCATGATGATAGCGCACCGCCCTCTCTAGCCCGTCACATTACAGCGACCTGCGCTCTCGGTGGACTCACAACTTGCGCCGGTAGGGCTGCACCTTAAGACCTCGCACCAGGCAAGAGGAGTTGCCTTGCGCGGTTCCCTGGCGCGCAGAGGCGGGCGCCTGCTTACTCCTCGCGCCAGTCCAGTTGCAGGAAGCGCTCCAGCAGCCGCGTGCGCCACAGCAGCTGTACCAGCCCCGCCCACGCTACGGCAACCAGGCCGATCAGCAGATAGCCCCGGAGACTGAGCAGGTCCAATTCAAAGAAGGCCCGCAGAGGGGCGATAGCGAGCAGGACACCGTAGCCCGCCAGCAGCCCCAGGGCCAGCAGCGAGGGCCGCCAGTCGTTCCCCAGGCGACTGCCGCCGGCCAGGAACTTGATTGGTGGCTCGACGAAAGGCAGCAGCAGCAGGCCACAGAGGATAGTGAACGTGGTGAGCGCGCTCTGGGCGGTAGCCAGGCGACCTGCGGGCACAAAAATCGCCAGGTAGATGCCCAGCGCAGCTATACTCAGCGTTGTCGCTGCCGGAAGTACAAAATGGAGCAGCCCGGATACCGTGCGTCGTGGATCGAGAGGGCGCGGCTGCGCCCAGGAGGCCAGTGCCAGGGCTGGAATACCCTCGGTGATGAGGGTGAGAATGGCGTTTTGTC
>Ga0209810_1005998_pt1 | contig 10729 bp, 12 predicted proteins | sample Coa_R1_7_FD_187159 | JGI IMG/M metagenome (GOLD analysis project Ga0209810, IMG submission 187159) | Surface soil microbial communities from Centralia Pennsylvania, which are recovering from an underground coalmine fire - Coalmine... | ecosystem: Environmental > Terrestrial > Soil > Unclassified...
ACAACGGATTCAGCCTCGGGTATTCAATGCGCGGCAAGGTCCAGCGCGCTCTCGGCAACTCTGCCGCCGCCCAGAGAGATTTCCACTCCGCTATTGACCTCAGCCATTCAGATCAATAGGCCGGGCAGACGGCCTGCATTTCACAACCTCCCATCTAAATTAGTCGTCGCTGAATGGGGGCCAGAAAGTTAGACGCCAGAAGCCAGAATAGCCCGCACATATCGGTTCAGTAAACGGCTGAGTTCTTCCGGGCGTCTTCATCACGGATTCTGTCTGGCCGTAACCCAGGTCTTGGGCCAGAATCGGGTAATAACGGCACTCTTCGAGTGAGTCTTGCGCAATGTGTCAAAAACCGACTTCTCGGCCGGGCTGCGCTTGCCGAAGCACTCGGCGATAATGGCGGGAATGGAAGCGGCAGCTCGACGCATCTGGTGCGCCAGGCCGTACTTCGCCCGATCGGAAAAGACTCAGTCAGACCATAAATCGCCAATCCGAACTCGTCCGCTTTTTGTCACACCCTCAGGCTCAGATCGCGGCAACTCTGTGCGGCTGGGCGAGTGGGCATGGAGAAAGCATTCAGGGGAGTTAAGCTTCCAGGTATCTGACCACACTGGAGGTTGCCATGAACGCCTTTACCACACTGCAAGCATAACATCCGTTTCGGTTATCGCTGTTTCGATCGGATTCTGCTGAGCGGCCTCATTTAGCCGCCCAGCAACCCGAGCGCGTGCTCGGTTTTTCCTGGGACGTATCGCCACATTTACCCGTCAGCCGCGATGTGCTGCACGAGGTTGTCGATCAGTACCGCGACTGGATGAAGAACCGCTCTCTGAGATAAAACGCTCCGATTCTGGAAGCGTCCGAAGGCCGGCACGATGAATTCCTCGATTCCCATTTCCGCGCGCCTCAACCGGATGAAGTCGTGGGTATCATCAAAGCCCGCGAACCCGCCCGTATCCTGACGGTGATTGGCGAGAAGAAGAACCGCTGGCATTTGGAGCTGAAACAGCGTTGGATGGAGCGTACAACTTTGCGTGAATGATGCGCTCTCGGCGCATTTTCGTGCGGGTTTATCTGTACTTCCCCGTCCCGACACGCGTCTGCAAACCAACACTACTGGCTCGTCAACCGGACAACTGTACGCGGTGGAAAAGCGCGCTCGTAGAGCCGGCATTCATGGCGAGGATCTGCGCTTGGTACGGCAGGAAACGGCCAGTCCGGTCATCGCCGATCTCCATGCTTACTTGCTAAAGATCAAGGACGAGTTATTGCCCGATGTAGGCCAATACCGCACTCATCCGTGCTGGATCGGTTTCGCGCGCCTGAAACGCATGCCGCCTCGCGTGAGCCCACGCCCCGGCGCCAGAAAAAACGCATCATAAGCCGGATAGGCATCCAGTTGTAAATAGCCTTTGTATCCAGAGAGAAACTTCTCCGGTCCGGCCCGTTCCCGCGTCGGTGTATAGTCGTAAACCACCGCCCGGTGTTCGCGGTCGCCTACATAGGGCCAGAACCGGCCTTTCCGCGTGTGCGGCAGCGTTCGATCCAAAACCTTGACCGGCGTGTCATCCGTCCCGACGACCTTCGATGCGAGCACGAACGATTTCATCCGTTCATAAAGTGGTGCCAGCAAATCCGCGCTTTGCCGCAACCAGCCGCACAAGGTCTGATCCGCTAACTCAATGCCGAAGCGCCGGAACATCTTCGCTTGCCGGTGCACCGTAAGATGGTCGGCCACTTTGCTCACGATCACCTGTGCCAGCGCGCTGGCCGAGGCCATGCCTTTCTCAATCGGCTGCGCCGGCTTGCCGGCAGTCACGACCTTGCAGGCGCAGGCATACTTCTGGCAAGCGTCTTCGATCACCAGCATCTGCGCGGGAATATATTCATAGCGCTCGCTGACTTCCTCGCCGATGCGCCGCAGGTTTTCGCCGCAGGTGGCGCAATGCTGATCGGCTTCCGCCAGATCGTGTACAATCCGCTCGCGTTTCAAATGCCGCGGCAGAGCTTGCCGCCCGCGTGGCTTCTTTTCGCCTTCACTGCTGCCAATGGCCGCTGGTGGACCCGGATTCTGATCTTCGTCGCCTTCTTTTTCCTCAATAGCCGGACTGAGGCCAAGTTCCTGAGCGAATAACCGCAACTGATCAGCGCTGATCTGTTCGCTGCGCGTTCCGCTCTTGGCTGCCAGCAACTGGCGCAATAAACGCTGGCTCTTGTCCAGTTGCGCCGTCAGATCGATCAGCATCTGCTGTAAGATCTTGGGATCTTGCGGCAAGCTCTTGGGGTCGATCGGCACTCACTCGATTGTAAGTGCAATCCGATGCGTTTTCCAAGCAAGATCATCACCCCTGAGAAATGTTTTATGCGTTCCCGCTCTTCTTCCGTTCGTAGCGCTTGCGCCGCTTCGCCTGGCTCAGATCGATGCCACTCAGCAACGCACCCAGTTCCTGCGATGTGATCTCTTTCCGCCGCTCGCCACTCCCGTCAAACGGCATGGCGTATGTGCCAGCCTCCAAACGTTTCGACCATATCGCGAATCCGTCGCGATCCCAGTAAAGCACTTTTATACGGTCCCGTCTGAAGTTCGAAAAAACAAACAAGTGCCCGGCCAGCGCATCCAGTTCCATCACACCTGTTACCAATCCCTGCAAGCCGTCGAAGCTGCGCCGCATATCGCACGGCACGGTGCACAAGTACACCCGCACGCTTGCCGGAAGACTGATCATCGTGCTGCCCGCAACACCTCGAACACCACCCGCAGGCTCTCAACATCGGCCGGAATGCGCAGCACCTCGCCGCTTGCCAACGCGAGCTCAAGCTTGGCTGCTGGTGCTGCTGCCGATTTCGCTTCCACCAGCGCGAACGCAACCGGCTCCTCCTCGCGCACAGCCCGCCGCCACCAATAAAAAGAATGTTCTCCTAAGTTCCGTTCCCGGCAGAAGTCGCGAATCGATTTTCCACTCGCCTCCTGCTCGGCAATTACGCCCTGCCAATACTTGTGCCGTTCAGCTTGTTGCTTTCCCATGCCCCCACTATGTGGCCATCGCCAATACTCGCGCCAGTGGTGTTCACGTGATGCTTACACTTCTTCGGCCATGTGCCAGTCACAATGGGTTTACCTTCAATGGTCTCTCGGGCATACATTAAACCGCAAACGACTAATTTGAGGCTACTTCCAAGCATTGCTACGGATTAATACCGAGAAACGCGCTACCCTTCTGGAAACCACTCGGGCCAGAAATCGCTTGGTTCGATTTCAAAATGATATTGCGAATAAAGCGGCGTCTCCTAGAGATGCTGGCAATTGAGGAGTATCGGACGATTGCCGTCGGCGGTTTGTATCAACAGTTTCTGACACTCTGTACCAGCTCCTCTGGGGCACGTCAATAAATCCGGCAACATCGAGGAAGATTGCTGTGGCGAAGCGAAGATTCTAAGCTGGCGCCGCAGGCTGCGCCGCGCACCGTAGTGCCACCACTCTATGTCACTATCTGTGACATTTTATGTCAGCTTCTGACACAAATGACAACAATTCTGAAAACCTACAAGTAAAAAGAGAGATTTTGTTATGCCTATTCAGACGCGCGTTTTGCCACGCTCCTTCAGTTACATGGGGCTGCAGTTGGCCGATCCGGATCCAGCACTCACGCCCGAGCAGGTGCGTGACGCGTACGCCGCTCAATACCCCGAGATCACCACTGCCGTCATTGAAGGACCGGATGCAAGCAGCGACAAGCTCGTCTATAAACTGGTCCGCGCGATTGGCACAAAACGATGAGCAGCGACACGGAGTTGCTGAAGCAGGCGTTGCGCGAACTCGATGAGTTCGCGCGCGATCCTCACCGGGACCGTTTGCTGGAGAAATTTAAATGCAAAGACTCGCGTCAGCTCTCGGAACTTCTCGGCAAAGCGATCCAAAGCCATGCGGGCTTCTACCAACGGCAACAGCGCGCCGTCTCGCTGCCCGTGCCCGCCGGCCTGGTACACCCGGGCTGATTGCGCCGGGACCCGGCTTCACGATTCCACTGCTCCGCCCCGAGCACTGTGAGTTCTCCGCGCGCGCAGCGTCGTTTTACGCAGCGCAGTTCGCCCAGAATCTGCTGCGCGCCGGCGTTGCTCAGCCGTCAGACTGGTTTGCCACAAGGAATGTCGGTACCTTTCTCGAACGCGCTCTCAAACAGTTTGTCGGCGACCGGGCCGAGATCGTTGACCGGGCATTCAGTTTGTATCTGAGCCTGAGCCCCACGGTCGATCGATACGACAGTCACAACGATGAACCACGACCCGAGCGGGTCCTGCTCTCGTTTCAGGTGATCGACACGGTGGCCTGGGTCAATCTCATGTCGGCTCTCGATCTGCTGGCCAGAGAGCACGAGCTTTTGCCCTCTTTCTTCTATCACTCGCTGCGCGAAGCGATGTTGCGCTGGTTCCGCGTGTACGATCTCGAGGACGCGCGCATGCGCTGGGACGATTGGGTCGAAATGCGTGCCGAAGAGGAGGAGTACAGGAAGACGGAATGCGAACGGGACGGCGTGGCGTATGAACCAACTGTTTTGCCCGGAGAACCTGCCTTTCCGCCCTGCGTGCAGTCCACCATGCCCGACCTGCCACAACCGGCTATTTCTTTGGCACGACGAAAACGCGCGAAACAGCTCATCCATGCCGTGGAATCGCTTGCCGAGATCAGCCGGTGCCCGCATCCTCCATTGGTGACGTTATCGGACGAGGATCGCGCGGAATTGTACGTTGAGTCGGATCCAGATGTTCCCATGCTCGCTCTGGCTTTCGGCAACCATGACCTCGTCACGGAATTCCTCAACGAGGAAATCGAGACGGCCGGACAAGTCGCTCTCGAGCCCTGGCCAACCATCAAAATGGACGGCACACAGGTGGACTCGATCCGCGATGCGTTTGCTTGCGCGGATATTGCCCTAGACACGCTGGCAGCCGCCGCTCGTGTGCTCCTGCTGGTACCCGGATACGAACCGCTCCACTAATAGAAAGAAGGTTTCCGATGCGTCTCTCTGCAGACTACGGCACGGATGCGCCGCTGCATCTGGTCTCGGCAATCCTGCTCTATGGGAGTAAGGATGCCCTTTACGGGAATCAGAAGATCCGGCTGGCTACCGTGCATACGCCCGAACCGAATCCCGCCGGCGGGCCACCGATTTTGGGTGAGGGACAGCCCGTCACCAAGTCGTTTCTCGAAACACTCAGCCGCAGCTTGCAAAGCGAGCTTCCCGCTGCATGGTTGCCGGAAAACGTTTTGATCTGGTCGCAGCGTCTGGCCGCCTGGTGGGAGCCGGCTTGTATCCGGGCGATGTTTTTTAGCCCGGAGTCGGATGGCAAAACGCTGGACGGGAAATTGTATCCACACCCTGCACTGTTGTTCGCTGTGCGCGAGGCGCATCTGTCGGTTTGGGCGCTAGCCGGCAAGACGCGCCCAACACCCAACACGCAGCTCTTTCAGGCACCGTATTGGAATACCTACGAGAGCGGCGAAGTTTGCCACGGCTCGATGGAAACTCCGCGCAGCGTGGATTTAGAACGCCTGAGTCAGTGGTCAGATGCGTATTTCAACAGCCGGTTTACGCATACCAATCTGCAGCGCTCTTTGTGCCGGCATCCGGAAGGTTTTCTGGGTATGTGGCGCGATTTGGCGGGGCGAAAGCGATTTCCTGTTGAATATTTGGTTGCGAGGAAAACTTTGCGCGAGACGCTATGCCAACACAATCCGTACACCGGCTGAAACGCCGCATGCTTACTGAACGCGTTTCGATTGTTGTGGTAGGGTGCGGCGGCACCGGCTCCGCCGTGCTTTCTGGCCTGCCGTATCTTCATCACGCGCTGCTCGCGGCTGGGCATCCCAAAGGCCTCCAGGTTTGCGCGATCGACGGAGACCGGGTGAGCGAAACCAATTGCGTGCGTCAGCCGTTCACGTCGAGCGAGATCGGGCTGTACAAAGCTCACGTCTTGATGCAGCGGCTTAACGTGTTCTGGGGACTGGATTGGGTGGGGATTCCATGTCATGTTCGGTGTGGACGGGATGTGCCCGACGCCGACTTTGTGATCAGTTGTGTGGACACTCGGGCAACTCGGAAGACACTGGCGCGCATCGTCAGACTGAGGACAAGACGTTTCCCCTATTGGCTAGATTTGGGCAACAACGCCAGTTCCGGCCAATTCGTGCTCGGCGAACCGCTGCGGTCGAATCGCAAGGGGACCGCGATGCGGCTCCGCTGTGTCGATGAACTGTACCCGCAAATCGTCGATGCCAGGCTGGATGCGCGCGATACGCTGCCGGCCTGCAGCGTGGCGGAATCGCTCATACGACAAGAGCCCTATATCAACTCGATGCTCGCCCAGCACGCTCTTGCGATGCTGGCACGGCTGTTCCGGCATGGCGAAATTCAGTACCACGGCGGGTTCATCAGTCAGGAGACTGGGCGTGTTAACCCGCTTCCTGTCGATCGTCTCGCCTGGGCGCGTATCCAGAAGAAACGATCGTAATTCACTAGTGCCGATTACGCAACAGTCCAACGGCAACAGTCCAACGGCAAGAGAGGGACGCTAGGAATTGCCGTAAGTATTTTTAGGCTTGCGATCTATACCGTAGCTTCCGATCTGCTCTCGGAAAACAGCATCAGAATCCAGGCGATCGCGGCAATGCCCGCTAGAAATAAAAAGCTTGCAGAATATCCGGCGTGTTGCGCGATTTTTACCAGCAAGGTCAAGTACGAAAGCATTAACGAACGCGATTCAGGTTGCAGATCGCGCCATCGCTGTCGGGTATGCGAATCTTGACATCATCGATCCCGGCGGCACGAAAAGATTGAAAGATTCCGAATGCGTTCGTTATCGGTCTATACACTAATGGCGTTTAAGCGCGGTGGCATTCGCCCGTTTGCGCCGTCTGAGTTCTGATATGTTTGAAGCCCACCAGAGATGGCGGGTCAAGGAGTTTCAGGTATGAAAGCTGTGCAATTACACGGATATGGAGATGTCGATCAACTGCGCTACGAAGACGTGCCGACGCCTAAACCGCGATCCGGTGAAGTGTTGGTGAAAGTCGCTGTTACAAGTGTGAATCCGATCGATTGGAAGATCCGCAGAGGCGATCTGAAAAACGTCATGCCCCTCCAGTTTCCAGTGATTCTTGGGCGCGATGTCGCCGGTGAAGTTGTGGAAACCGGTGCCAATGTTTCGAAATGGAAGCCTGGGCAAAAGGTCATGGGATTAGTGAACCGCAGCTATGCCGAGTTCCTGACTGCCTCGGCTGAGGCGCTGGCGCCGATTCCCGATGGCCTAGATATGGAACAAGCGGGAGTGCTGCCGCTGGTGACCACAACCGGGGCGCAACTCGCCGACCACGCACAGCCGAAATCCGGAGATACGATTCTGATAACCGGAGCGTTAGGGAGCGTTGGGCGCACGGCTGTTTATGAAGCAAAGCAAAAGGGCGCGCGTGTCATAGCGGGCGTTCGCGCGCGACAGAAACGGGATGCGAGGGCGCTACGGGCGGACCAGGTGGTCGCGATTGATAGCGATGAGGAAATTGACGGCCTGCCGGAGCTGGATGCGATCGCCGATACCGTTGATCACGACGTCATCGACAAATTGCTGCGCAAGCTCAAGCGCGGCGGAGTACTTGGCTCAGTGTTGGGGAAGCCGAAGGGGGCGGAACGAAAAGACATTCAAGTGGCAGCCTTCATGGCGCAGTCTGACGCGGCACGGCTTGAGAACTTGGCGGAGGCAGTTCGGACGGGCGCGCTGACGATTCCGATCGCTAGAAAATTCAAGCTGAGCGAAGCGCGCGAAGCGCAGAAGCTGTCAGAGCAAGGCGGGATCGACGGAAAGATCGCATTGGTTGTCTAATTAGTAGAGAGGTGACGCGGAATGCCGGGAGTAATGCCTGCGATCTTCTTCGGACACGGCAATCCTATGAACGCGCTTTTGGACAACAGCTATACGCAAGGGTGGCAGCGCGTCGGGCAGCAGACGACAAAGCCGAGAGCGATTCTCTCAATTTCTGCCCACTGGTTCGTACCAGAAACAGGCGTCACGGTCAGTACCGCCCCAAGAACTATCCACGATTTCGGCGGCTTCCCGGGAGAGCTGTATCGGGTCCAATATCCCGCGCCCGGTGATCCGGATCTCGCCCGCCGCGTGCAGCAAATGCTTGCGCCTGTAGCTGTTGCCCTCGATAATTCCTGGGGACTTGACCACGGCACGTGGTCAGTATTGCGTCACGTGTACCCGGCTGCCGATGTCCCGGTGGTGCAGTTGAGCATCGATGAAACCCAACCCGCTGAGTTCCACTTCGAAATCGGCAGGAAGTTAGCGCCATTGCGGGATGAAGGCATTCTAATTGTAGGCAGCGGAAATCTTGTGCACAACCTTCATGCGTACGCATGGGGCCGTCATACACGTGATCCGTATGAATGGGCTGTTCGCTTTGAGAGTGAAGCGAAGGAAATGATGTTGGCTGGAGAATACAAACCTCTGATCACCTACGAGAGGCTGGGACCCGAGGCAATTCTCTCTATTCCGACGCCTGATCACTATTTGCCGCTGTTGTACGTGCTTGCCACCAGACAACAGCGCGAATCAATCAGCTTTCCGGTTGAAGGTGTTGATGGCGGATCGATATCGATGCTCAGTGTGCGGGTCGCTTGACCGGAGCTTGCGAATTCAATATTCACAAGACCAGGTTTTTTGGAACCTATCGTTGATGATCGCAACAAAATCCTCTCGTAATCCTTCAGACATTGATGCCCCTCGTCACATCGCCGTTTACACCAAGATGTCGTGAGGGCACTTTCACATCATTCCGGCGATTCGGATGTGAGAATCGCCATTGCTGAGAAGGGGCACTGGTCTGCAGATCGCGGTACCACCTATTATGGAGAACTCGATCATGCAAAACAAAGAGTGGACCGCTTCGGCTGTACTACGCTGTTCGGCGAGATAGATTGACACGTGGAGATTCCTTCGGATGCCTGATCGACTTGGCAGGTGTCAGCCGGCAATGAACAAGCAACGCCGGAGCTCGTTTGAAAACAGATGATAGAAAATAATCTTGAAACTTGGCCGACTGGAATGGAGTTATGGGCATGACGCTAAGAACCCAGCGGAATCTCGACGTTGCAATGCACGGCGAAGCCTTTGCTGCTGCAAAGTACAAGCGCTTTGCCGCGTTTGCTCGTACAAACGAAAATAAGGGCCTCGCTGATCTGCTGACTGAAGTGGCCGATGAAAGCAGAATCGGTCACTTTGCCAAAGAAGTGCAGCTAGCTGGACTGATTTCGGACGATATTGCGAACCTTCGAGACGTGATACGAGACAAGCGGTATCACATCGAGCGCTATACGCAATTTGCGGCAGAAGCCGAGCAGGATGGAGACCTCAATGCAGCGCAGTTGTTCAAAGGATTGGTAGCCGATAATAAATATCAACTGGACAAGCTGGATCGGGCTCTCGCAGAACATCAAAAGCATAAGCTATAGGCGCGCACGGAGCGCCTAGAGCAATTCTGGTCCGTTTTACACTTTTCAAAAACTCGTAATCACAATCACGCACAAAGGATCACGGGGGGAGCGTGAGATAGTGACGATATTTCAGCAGCGGTGCTGACATTACAGCAACGGAAATGAATCATTCGATTCGGATCAGCCAAGCCGACGCAGCTCTCGCATCGAAACACCGGGTCTCCTACGTTGTTGATGAGAGCTCTGTCGTGACGGCATCTCCGCTCTTATCGGTGGCGACCGAGTATGGACAGTGGATTGCGCATGCATCCGGACAGTGCTGGCGCAATCAATTGGCGAGAGCGAATTGAACGTTCAGTTATAAGCATGAAGAGCGACAGCGCCAAACAGCTGATGATCAATGATCTCCGGGGCCAGTGCTGGGAAGGTATGGGACATTCGCTGTGGCAACTTTCTTTTTGTCGGACGACACGTTCGACCAAAAACTCATCCGCGACGTTTTTCCGCCCGACTGGAAGAATCCCTCACCCGCTGGTCTCTACGATTTGGTTATCATCGGGGGCGGTCCCGCAGGCATGACCGCTATCAAAGTAGCAACCGAACGGAAGGCCAGGGTGGCCGTTGTCGAACAGGAGCACTTTGGTGGCGAGTGCCTCAACGTGGGCTGCATTCCGTCCAAGGCTCTCCTGGCATCCTCGCGAGTAGCCGCAGCGCTCCGGGATTGCAATAACTATGGCATTGAGATTATCGGAGAATGGAGGACGAAATTCGCTGCAGTGATGGAGCGGGTTCGCCGGCTGCGAACGCTCATCTCGCCCCATGATTCTGCGGACCATTTTCGCCAGCTCGGAGCCGACGTGTTCCTTGGTGCGGGCCGCTTCAAGGGACCGGACGAACTCGAAGTTCAGGGGCAAGTCCTCCGGTTTCACAAAGCGGTTATTGCCGCAGGTACTCAACCGGCGTATCCGGATATCCCTGGTCTGCAGCAGGCGGGTTTTCTTACTAACCAGACCGTTTTCAATTTGACGACGCTGCCGGGGCGGCTGGCCGTGATCGGTGCCGGACCACAGGGATGTGAGCTAGCTCAGGCATTCGCCCGTTTCGGGTCCCGCGTCACGCTTATTACGGACGGCCCACGAATCCTGCCGCGCGAAGATTCTGAAGCCGCCACTCGGCTCACGGACGTTTTGCGAAACGAAGGCATTAACGTATTGACTGAATGTCGCGTTCAGAGTATCGAT
>Ga0209810_1005999_pt1 | contig 10729 bp, 8 predicted proteins | sample Coa_R1_7_FD_187159 | JGI IMG/M metagenome (GOLD analysis project Ga0209810, IMG submission 187159) | Surface soil microbial communities from Centralia Pennsylvania, which are recovering from an underground coalmine fire - Coalmine... | ecosystem: Environmental > Terrestrial > Soil > Unclassified ...
CCGGCCTCGCCGGCGACCGGCCCCGCCGGGCGAAGGGGGCCGCTCCGCCGATCCGCACGGTTGTGAGCTGCTCGTGTGGTCTCCACACTTTGATATGGACGTCGAGGCGGCCCGTGTGACGCGATCGGACCGGACCGGCGGCGAGGCGACGGCCCCGGCGGGGCCGCGATCCCGGTCCCGGCGGGATCAGAACGTCCGGGTCGTCGGCCACCCGGCCGCTCTCGGCCCCTGGGCCGGGGTTACGATGGGCGACGGCTGGTCACCGGCCGCGCAGACGGCCGGTGCGCTCGCGCCGTAATCGCTCCCGCACCTTGAGAAGTGAACCGGCGTCGCGGACGTGAGTCCGACTCATCTGGAACGCAAGAGTCGCCCCCGAACCCCCGGTGATCCGGGCCTGTGGAAAACTCCCGGCCCTCCGCGCGAGTTCGAGGCCGCGCCGGCCGGACCGAGAAATCCACAGATCCGGCCCAATTCCCGGTTCGACCAGGGTTTCGCCGGGGCTCACACCCCGGCCTTCGTTGTGCGAATTTGTCTAAAGTCACCAATCAATTTGCGAAATGCAAGGTTTCGCCGGGGCTCACACCCCGGCCTTCGTTGTGCGCCAGGGGCGGCCACGTTGGCCACGTTCTTGGGAGCGGTTTCGCCGGGGCTCACACCCCGGCCTTCGTTGTGCGTCAATGAGCGTCTCATGCTCCTTCCAGGAGGGGCCGAGTTTCGCCGGGGCTCACACCCCGGCCTTCGTTGTGCGCCTCTTCGCTATCACCATTGCATGCGGGAGGGGCCACGTTTCGCCGGGGCTCACACCCCGGCCTTCGTTGTGCGGTGGCACTCTGCCTAGCGGTTTTTCACTCATCAGAAGGTTTCGCCGGGGCTCACACCCCGGCCTTCGTTGTGCGCATTTACAATCGTACTAATTCCAATTCTGCTACTGAGGTTTCGCCGGGGCTCACACCCCGGCCTTCGTTGTGCGGCGCTCGCCGACCTTGTCGTGTCCCGCTTCCCGAAGCGTTTCGCCGGGGCTCACACCCCGGCCTTCGTTGTGCGATCACACCTCCTCCTTATCTCCTCGTCGAAATCAAGGTTTCGCCGGGGCTCACACCCCGGCCTTCGTTGTGCGTCCGTAACGTTTGCCAACTTGCGGACTGTACTCTCGTTTCGCCGGGGCTCACACCCCGGCCTTCGTTGTGCGACCCAGTGCCGGGAGGCTCCATTCGGATGGGAGTTCCGTTTCGCCGGGGCTCACACCCCGGCCTTCGTTGTGCGACCCAGTGCCGGGAGGCTCCATTCGGATGGGAGTTCCGTTTCGCCGGGGCTCACACCCCGGCCTTCGTTGTGCGCTAGGCACACCTCTGCGAGACGAGATGAAGCACATCGTTTCGCCGGGGCTCACACCCCGGCCTTCGTTGTGCGGTAAATCTGAAGAGAGTAACAAACCAATTCCCAGAAGTTTCGCCGGGGCTCACACCCCGGCCTTCGTTGTGCGGCATTCGTATCTTCTACGTCAGGATTCTTACCAATGGGTTTCGCCGGGGCTCACACCCCGGCCTTCGTTGTGCGTCGTTGATCGGGGTGGTCATGTGCTATCCGTCGCGCGTTTCGCCGGGGCTCACACCCCGGCCTTCGTTGTGCGGGTTCCCGGGTCACGAGTGGTTCGCGGTCTTCAAGGGTTTCGCCGGGGCTCACACCCCGGCCTTCGTTGTGCGTCCTCCCAGAGGGCCCGAAACCCCTCTGGGGTGCGGTTTCGCCGGGGCTCACACCCCGGCCTTCGTTGTGCGCCACCCTCGCAACGAGAATGACGAGGAGTAGGAAATGGTTTCGCCGGGGCTCACACCCCGGCCTTCGTTGTGCGGAGGGTGCTGGCGGGGTGGTCCGGGGCGGGGATTCGTTTCGCCGGGGCTCACACCCCGGCCTTCGTTGTGCGTGCTCGCAGCGGGCCACCTGGCCCGAGGCGGGCAGGGGTTTCGCCGGGGCTCACACCCCGGCCTTCGTTGTGCGTCCGGGGGTGGCTGGAGGACTGCCTGCTCGGGGTCGAGCGGTTTCGCCGGGGCTCACACCCCGGCCTTCGTTGTGCGCGGGTCGGGGTCTGGGTCGGCACCCAGGTCAGCAACAAGTTTCGCCGGGGCTCACACCCCGGCCTTCGTTGTGCGAACACCCGCGGATCGGCGCCGACGCCGCTGGAGGCGAGTTTCGCCGGGGCTCACACCCCGGCCTTCGTTGTGCGCTGCCCCCGAGGGGATCGCCAGCGCGCTCCAGGGGGTGCGGTTTCGCCGGGGCTCACACCCCGGCCTTCGTTGTGCGTTCCTCCCGCCCCACTGGGTGAGCTTCAGCGCGGCCAGCGTTTCGCCGGGGCTCACACCCCGGCCTTCGTTGTGCGCAGACCGAGGTCTACCTGTCTGGCGGTCAACTTTCCAGTTTCGCCGGGGCTCACACCCCGGCCTTCGTTGTGCGCAGACCGAGGTCTACCTGTCTGGCGGTCAACTTTCCAGTTTCGCCGGGGCTCACACCCCGGCCTTCGTTGTGCGGTGATGGACGGGTCGAACCAGGCGTCCTGACCGCACCTCGTTTCGCCGGGGCTCACACCCCGGCCTTCGTTGTGCGGACGGGAATTCATCCCACCATTGAGGATGCTGGGGCGTGTTTCGCCGGGGCTCACACCCCGGCCTTCGTTGTGCGGTCCGCTAGAGCCGCCACAAGGCGTCTCCCTCCAGGCCGAGTTTCGCCGGGGCTCACACCCCGGCCTTCGTTGTGCGGTGACCACGCTCGGCCTTGGCCTCCGGCAGGGTGGTTTCGCCGGGGCTCACACCCCGGCCTTCGTTGTGCGGGTGTGCTGCGCTGCGGCGACGGCCGTGGTGGGGTGGCCGGGCAGAGGATAGCCTTCTCCTCGATGACGGGGTTTCGTGCCGAGACCGACCTGGAGCGAGCCATCCTGGCCGATCCTCGCTGGCAGGCCGGCGCCCGCTGGGGGAGGCCGCGTCCCGGTCACCCGGAGGGGGAGGTCGGGGCGCACGTCGGCGAGGTGCTGGCGAACCTGGACCGGCTCGGGCTCGACCCCGCCGCACGGCGGAAGCTCCGGCTGGTCGCGCTCGTGCACGACACCTTCAAACGGGCGGTGGACGGCTCGCGGCCCCATGGCGAGGGCGACCACGCCGTCGTCGCCAGGCGCTTTGCCGAGGGATACACCGACGATGAGGACGTCCTGGAGATCGTCGAGCTGCACGACGAGGCGTACCGTGCCTGGCGCACCGGCAGGAGGAGCGGGGACTGGAGCCGGGCCGAGGCCCGGGCGGTGAGGCTCCTGGAGCGGCTCGGCCCGCGTCGCGACCTCTACCTGGCCTTCTACCGGGCCGACAACGCCGCCGGTGACAAGCTCGCGGAGCCGCTGGCCTGGTTCGAGTCGCTCGTCCGGCGCGGTTCCCCGGGTCCGGGCGCCGGCGCCAGGCCGGGTGACCGTGCCTGACCATCCGACGCGACGATGCCCCGGCCACCGGGCCATCCCGGAGCGCCCCGGGCGGAGTCAGCGACCGGCGGCGGTCCGGGTCCGGGCCAGCAGCGCCTCCACCGCCTCCATCCATCCCTCCAGCTCGTCGGCGGTGGGGGCCAGCTCGTAGGGATGGTGGTGACAGGCGTGGCTCAGGGCGAGCCAGGCCTGGTGGAGGCGGTTGCCCAGGGCCCGGTCGTGGATGGATGCGAAGCAGACCAGCTGGCAGCGCAGGTTGTGGACGCGTTCGAGGTCGAAGCCGCGCTGCCGCCAGAAGCGCCGCAACCCCTCCTCCAGGGCCTGGCGGGCGAGCAGGGCGGCGGCCCGGGGCCAGAGGCCGGCCGTGGCCGGTCGCGGTTGCCGGACCAGGTCGCGGCCGGCGGCGAGCAGCTCCTCGGGCTCCACGGCCGGGCTCAGGCCAGAGCGCGGAGCTGACCGACCAGGCGCTCGGTCGTCTGGATCAGGTTCCGCATCTCCTGGTGGTTCCCCTGGTGGGTGCCGTGGTTGAGGACGTTGATCAGGTCGCTGGCCCAGCGTCCGAAGCGCCGGTTGAGGGTCGAGTAGACCTCGCCGGCGCGGCTCCGGTCGTCGAAGAGGAGGAGCGCCAGGTGGTTGATGGTCTTGCCCGTCCGCTCCAGCTCGGCGTCCACCTCGGCGTGGGGCTCGCCCCGGCCGATGCGGCGCCGGCGGACGACCTCGACGCAGGCTGCCTCCACGGCCTGCCGGCAGAGGCCGGGCACCACCTGGGCCGCGATCCTGCCCGGTAGGTCTCCCTCCAGGGCCACCACCCTGGCGTCCTCGAGCAGCCGGGCCACCGGCTCGAGCTGCTCCACCACCTCCACCCGGGAGCCGGGCCGCCGGGTGACCTCGAGGATGCGGGCCTGGACCCGGAGCCGACGCACGGCCTCCGAGAGCCGGTCGTCGTGGGTGAAGACCACCACCTGCCGCTGCTTCGCCGTCTCCTCCAGGACCCGGGCCAGGCCGTCGACCCGGGCCGGGTCCATCGACTGTACCGGGTCGTCGATGACCACGAAGCCGAAGGGGCTGTCGGGCAGCAGCGCCCGGGGGAGGAAGAGGGCCAGGGCCAGGCAGTGCAGCTCGCCCTGGCTCATCACCCCGACCGCGGTCGCCTCCTTCCCGTCCACCCGGACCTCGAGCCGGACCCGCCGGCGGGTCGACTGCCCCTCCAGGGCCGGCCGGACCAGCTCTACGTTCGAGCGGCAGCGAAGCTGCTCCCATATGTCCAGGGCCTGGGTCGCGATGGGCTCGAAGCGGTGGTCGCGCAGGTCGGCCGAGGTGGCTCCGAGCCACCGCTCGGCCGCCTGCAGGTGGGGCAGCACCGCCCTTGCGGCCTGCGCCTCGCGCGCCTGACCCAGCCACTCGGAGAGGTCGCGGGCGAGTGGCCGCCAGGCGCTCTCGCGGCGCTCCAGCTCCGCCCGAGCCGCCTCCCTCACCCCGGCCAGAGCCGTCTCCAGCGCCTCGAAACGGTCCAGGAGGTGGTCGGCCATCGCCTCCAGGTCCTGGTCGGGGGTGGCGTTCCAGTCCGCCCAGGCGGCCGCGGCGGCGGTGGCATCGATGCCCACCGCGCCGGCCCGCTCCAGGACCTCGGGCGATGCCGACAGCAGACGCTGCACGCGCTCGCGCGCCTGCCGGCTCAACTCCTCCGCCACCGTCACCGCCCGCGCACGTTCCCGCAACTCCCGGACCTGAGCCTCGGCCGAGGCCCGCCAGCGGGCATTGAGGGCGCCTTCTCGCCCGCACACCGGGCAGTCCCGGTCGCCGTGCGCGGTGTGCAGGTCCAGGGCCCGCTGGAGCAGATCCGCCACCCGGTTCGCCCGCTCGGCGTCGGTGCCGACCGTGGCCGCCCGGTCCCGGGCCGCCCGGCGCAGGTCGTCGGCCGCCCGCACCACCTCTTCGAGGGAGGGCGGTGAGAGGGCCGCCAGCCGGTGGAGGGTGGTCTCGGTGCCGTTCTCCACCTCCTCGGCCACGGGTCCGAGTAACACCGTCTCCAGTGCCTCCAGGTCCCAGGACGTGGACGAGAGCGCGGCCAGGCAGCCCCGGGCACGCTCGTCCTCGAGCGCCTCCAGGCGGGGCCGGAGCTGGCTCAGCCGCTGCTCCGTGGCCCGGACCAGGCGTTCCCGTTCCCGGCGTGCCTCGCCCAGCCGGCTCCGGGCCTGGACCAGATCCTCGAGCCCCAGGACCGAGGAGAGCGCGTCGTAGAGGCCCGACGGCTCGTCGAACATGGAGCCCAGCTCGTCATAGGAGAGGAAGGGGCGGTGGGCCCGCAGCGCGTGGTCCCAGCCGAGCAGGTCGAGCCGGGAGCGAGGGCGGCCATGCTCCTGGACCTCGACCTCGTTCTCCGCCAGGTCGGCGCGATCGGCCCAGCGGCGCCGGATCCTGATGCCCCGGGTGCCCTCGGCGGCCAAGTGCGCCTCCACCTCGACCGGCCCCCGGTGGTGCAGGTTGCGCCAGCCCTCCCGCCACGCCGCCGAGCGCTCCGTCCAGCGCTGGCTATCGCCGGTCAGCAGCACCTCCAGGGCCTCGGCGAAGCTCGACTTGCCGGAGCCGTTGCGGCCCACCACCAGCGTGAGGCCCGGCCCCGGCTCGAGGCTCAGGGTGGCACGGGGGCCGATGCCCCGAAACCCCTCCACCGAGATGCTCTGCAGGTAAGCGTGCACCGCGGGTTGCTGGAGGTGAGGGATCTCGGGCGGGGACCCGCCCGGCTCCCCCTCGAGTGCCTGCCGCAACGACGACGGCCCGGCCACCGCGGCCAGGACCAGGGCCCGCGTCACCGGCTCCATCCCCTCCGCCACCAACCGTGCCTGGAGCAGCTCCCGCAGCGTGGCCTCCATGCCGCAGGAGAGCAGTATGACGCGGGCACGCGGGGCTGTAAAGCGGGTCTCCCCGCCGCCCCTCGAGGGGGGAGCGGGCACGGCTTGTCGCATCTGCGCGGCCGCTGCTATGATGGCCGGCTCTTCACGATCGTAAGGGACGTCGTGCCCGCTGCGGCATCGAGAGGGGAGTGCAGCATGGATCAACGGTTCACCACCGAGCAGCCGATGACGCCCGATGAGGTTCGGTCCTTCCTGTGGCGATGGGTCGTGACCAACCTGGTGGAGGCGCAGCGCATGGGGAGGAGGGCGATGCGCCGGCTCACGGCCGTGCTCGAGCCCGGCGACGCGCTCAGCGTCGTGGAGGAGGCGATCGAGATCGTGGCCGAGCTGGCGGCGCGCCGCCCCGTCTACGCCTCGAGCGTCGTCGGCCTCCTCTCCCACCAGGTGCCGTGGGTGGCGGCCCGGCGCGCCCGCGTACTGCGACCCTTCCCCGAGGTCCCGTCCGGCCTCGGACGTGCGGACGTGACCTTGCTCGAGATCCCGTGCGAGCCGGCGGACGGCCTCTCCCTGGCCCTGGGCCGACGACCGATGCCGATGCTGAGCGAGGAGGTGCGCGCGGCCTGGGCGCTGGAGATGATGGAACGGCTGTCCCTGCGCCTGCGGGGATCGCTGGCGGCGGGCATCGGCGAACTCGCCGACCACTTCCGGTCCACCCCGCCGGGGTGCCCGACGCCGGCTCGGGCGCTGGCCAGCTCGGCCTGGCGCAAGCGCGTGGAGCGCGGACGCGAGGCCCTGCTGCGATGGGCGTCGGCCAGGGCGACGGGGGCGGAGCGGGAGCTCCTCGCCCTGCTGGCCCGGCGAGGACGACAGGCCGGGTACCGGGGCTGGCGGGCGAGGCTCCTGGAACAGCTGGGTCTCGATCCGGCCGGCGAGGTGTCCCGAAGCCGGGTCGAGGTCGAGCCCGTCCGGCTCCCCCGGCCCGACCCGGCACAGCCCTGAGCCCGGGTCGGCCCGGAGTCGAGCCCCGCCGCCGGTGTTGTCCGCTGGTCGCCACGATCATCGCCGGCCGGGTCCTGGGCCGGACACGGGCCGGAACGACCCCGACCCGGACGGTGCCCGGATCACGGCGGCCGTGCGTCCGGCATACTCGATGCGCGGCCGGGGACAGCCCGGGCGCGCCGTCGGGTGTCACCGGTGCCGGACTGGACGGCCGGTGGGATGGAGGTGGTGATGGCGGAGATGGCGGGGCGGGAGCGCTCCTCGTACCTCTTCCCCCGCCATCCGGGGGAGGCGGACCGGCTCGACCTCCAGCACCACGCCCTGCGCGAGGCGTTGGGCCGCAACTACCTGGCCCCCATCTCATCGCCGGGGCGGGTGCTGGACGTGGGCACCGGCACCGGGCAGTGGGGGATCGAGGTCTGCTGGGAGCACCCCGAGGCGCTGGTGGTAGGGTTCGATCTGGTGGCGGGAAGGGCGGAGCACCCCTCGGGCTACCGGCACGTGCGGGGCAACGTGCTCCAGGGGCTGCCCTTCCGGGAGGGGAGCTTCGATTTCGTCCACCAGCGCTTCCTCAGCTCGGGCATCCCCCTGGCCGAGTGGCCGGGGGTGGTGGCGGAGCTGGTCCGGGTGACCCGGCCCGGGGGCTGGGTCGAGCTGGGTGAGCCGATGGTGAAGCCGCAACGGCTGGGGCCGGCAACGCAGCGGCTCGGCGACCTGCTCCTGGGGCAGGTGGCGGCGCTGGGGCTGGACACCGCCAACGTCGTTTTCGACTCGCTGGACGGTTACCTGCGGGAGGCCGGCCTGGAGGCCGTGGAGCGTCGGGAAGTCGAGCTGCCCATCGGGGAGTGGGGCGGCCGGGTCGGCTCCTTCATGCTCAGCGACATCCGAGCCGTCTGTACGCGGCTGTGCGAGGTGCTGGAGTCCCGGGGCGCGATCTCGGCCGAGGAGGCGGCCGATCTCATCCGCCGCTCCACCCGGGAGTTCGAGGAATACCGGACGGTCTGGCCCGTGGCCGTCGCCTTCGGCCGGAGATCCCGCTGAGGACGGCGAGGACGGCGTTCCGCCGGGTCGGTGACGCCGGCCGAGGAGGCGCCTGGCCGCCTGCTTCCCGATCGCGCGGAGCGGCCACCGCCGCCCGCCCCTGTCCGGTTCGGCCCGAACCGTCCGGGCCGGCTAGGCCCCGGACCGGAGCGTGATGACGATGGTGAGCCATCCCCGCCGAACCTCTTCGACCCGGAGGCCGGCTGGCTCGGCCAGGGCCCGAACCGCCTCGGGGGTCTGCCGGTGGGGGTCGAACCCTCCCTCCACCACCACCAGGTGACCACCGGGACGCAGGGCGGCGGCGATCTCGGCCATGGCCGCTCCCCGGCGGCCGGGTGGGATCTCCCCGAGCACGTAGGCGAGCACGGCCAGGTCGAACCGGCCCGGGGGGAGCACGGCCTCTCCGGCCGCGGCCTGCAATGTGCGCACGTTGCTGAGCCCGGCGGCCGCGGCACGCCGCTCGACCCGGGCCAGCATCTCCGGCTGGAGGTCGAGCGCGACCACCTCGCCGTCGACGCCGACCGAGCGGGCGAGGGGCACGGTCAACCGGCCCGGGCCGCACCCGTAATCGAGGACGCGCATGCCCGGCCGGACGTCCAGCCGGTGCACGAAGCGGCGGGCGAGCAGGCGCGTGACCGGGTTCTCGATCATCCAGCTCTGAGCGGCGGGAAACGGGGCCGGGTTCCTCATTGTTCCTGCCTCCGGCGTAGTTCGGCCGTCCGTCCCTCCCCGCGGCCGGCCGGTGCGGTCGGGACTGCCCTTCGATCCATCCTCTCGATCTTGGGCGGAGCGGCCGCCGCGATGCGGGTTCGATCGCGTGCTGGCGGATCACCCTGCCGGCGTGCTTCGGGAGCGGGGCCGCGGGCCCGGCGCCTCCCGCCGTCCGCACCTCCGGTCGCGAGGTCGGGGAGGGCCACTCGGAGACCAGATCGAGCGGCTCCCGATCGGCCGAGGCGGGGTCGAGCAGGGTACGATCAGGGTCCGGGCCGGGTCCTCCGGCCTCGCCACCCGGGAGGGGCGTTCCGTGCCCGGGATGGGTGGTGGCGTGACCGGAGGTCCGGTTGTGGGAGTCGGACCGCAGGTCCGGGGGATTCCTGACTCCTCGCCGCGTCGCCGTCGTGTTTCGGTGTTCCATTGCGGAAAGTGGCCCTGCAACCGGTTTGAGCCCCCGCCGGGTTGGATCGGGCAACGTGACGGTCCGGGCGACGGGTCGCCCCAGACGAAGTGCGCCGTACCCGGCCTGGCCGGGCGACGCACGTGGAGGTTCCCAATGGATCCACTCGTCGATCAAGTCGTGCAGGTGACCGGGGCGCTGCTCATCCTGGGGGCGTTCGTGCTGGCGCAGCTGCGGGTGGTGGAGCAGTATGCGTACTCCTATCTGGTGCCCAATGTGGTGGGGTCGGCTGCGCTGTGCATGGACGCCCTCCTCACCGCCCAGTGGGGCTTCGTGCTGCTCGAGGGCGTCTGGGCACTGGTGTCAGCCGGGAGCATCGTGCTCCGGCTGGCGCGCCGCCGGTAATCCCTGGGCAGCGATGCGATGCCGGCGCATCCAGCTGGAGCGGGAACGCTGGCGCCGGCCCCATGACGTCGCTTCACCGCCGCTTCGCCACCCGCCGTGCGCCAGCTCTGATCGGCGCCCGGCGTACCCACTCGGAGCGCGATGTCTGGTCGATCTCGGCCGGGCCGATCGCTCCCTCCAGGCTGCGGGGCACGCGGATGTGCAGGACGAGAACCCTGCTGCCTCGGAGCGTGACGCCGGCCCACCCGCGGACGTGCCGCACGCCCCTGGAGTGGTGACGGCGTCGTTTCAATCCCCTACTTCGCGGGGCGGCCTTTGCAACGCCAGCCAGCAGGCGGCCGCTGCCTTCGTCGGCGCAGGTTTCAATCCCCTACTTCGCGGGGCGGCCTTTGCAACAACCGCCGGCAGCGCGCCCGTGGGATCGATTGGGAGGTTTCAATCCCCTACTTCGCGGGGCGGCCTTTGCAACCTGATGCCTGGCCCCGGGATCAAGAGGTCACTCCGGTCGTTTCAATCCCCTACTTCGCGGGGCGGCCTTTGCAACAAACCGGCCGAAGCCGGCCGGTTTCCAAGTTGGATTTTGAGTTTCAATCCCCTACTTCGCGGGGCGGCCTTTGCAACTTCTCGAGGAGCCTCGGGAATATCCGACAAGGATCGGTTTCAATCCCCTACTTCGCGGGGCGGCCTTTGCAACCGCAAGCCGGTGATCGCCTGCGCCTCCCCGGGGTGGACGTTTCAATCCCCTACTTCGCGGGGCGGCCTTTGCAACTGCCATTTTGAACTCGGCCGGCCCTTCCTGGCAAGCCCCCATGAAGCCCTTCGTCGTCGTTTCGTCGTCGGGCTCGAATTGGGCGGGGG
>Ga0209810_1006000_pt1 | contig 10728 bp, 10 predicted proteins | sample Coa_R1_7_FD_187159 | JGI IMG/M metagenome (GOLD analysis project Ga0209810, IMG submission 187159) | Surface soil microbial communities from Centralia Pennsylvania, which are recovering from an underground coalmine fire - Coalmine... | ecosystem: Environmental > Terrestrial > Soil > Unclassified...
CGCTGACCATTCAGATCGGGCGGAATCCGCCACTCGAGGTAGTAGCCATCATTCGACAGGTCGAGGCCGCCCCGTAGCGGTGGGGATGGCGGGAGGGGCAGCCCGTAGACTGAGACACTTTGTACGCCTACGTCGTCCTCGTCTGTCGGCGGCGACAGGAACAATCCCATGCGCTGCACCGCAGCGTCACACGATTCCGTCGCGGCGTCGGGCTGCTCGGGATTGAGCGGCGCGGCTGCCCCGCGCACTTGGAGAGTCTGCGTCACGGCCGAACGCTCCAGCAGCGGCCGGTCGCGCATATCCTGCACCAGGATCAGTGCTTGACATGCGTCAAGCCCAGCGCTGACTCCGACGGGTCCGGGATTCGGGCTAAGCCCCTGGCGGACAGACAGCGATCGCACCATTTTATCGAAGACGCCAGCATATGAGGCTTCGAACTCCGGCGTAGTCGCTTCACCAATGATCTCTAGCATCGCGCGCGGACTCGCGGCAACTACGTAGCGCACGATGCTACCGGAACGCTCTCGCAGGTTAAGATCTTGCACCGAGCCGGTGCCCACCTCGCGATAGTAGGGGAGCCCTGAGGGCAACGTCAACTGCTCTGCACCCCAGAGGCTCCGGTTGCTGCTCACCGGTGTCCAGAATGTTGGCACCTTTGTAAGTGGCAAGGGCTGTGCACTGGCCGGCGTGTTGCTCGGCGAGGCGCCAGCACGAGCCTGCACCGAGCGGGCCAACAGCCTCCCTATGTCGAGAGTCGAATCACGCATGTCCTCAAGCGAGACGTCATCTAGGTAATAATGCATGGCCAGGCGGACACGCACTATGCAAGCCGGCGCTGAACTACCTGGCGCGGAATTCGGGCCAAGCCAGATTACTGCGCTACGGTTACCCGGCAACGGGTCGGACCGCGACTGCCAGAGCCAGTCTTGCGGGTATGGGACCCGAAACCCGTTCATGTCGTCGGTGTAGTCAAGGGCCAACGGCGAAGCCGTTCGACACGGGTCGCCCTGCTGCATTCCGGCGCTCGACGCAGCGGCCAGGTGGGGCAACGGCAATGCCATGAATAGGAGGCCCAACAGAACGCAAACCCCAACTGGTCGGCTAGACCGGAAGGCTTTGCTGCCCAGTCTATCTCGCACTATCATGAGGCCCCCCTGATTGCCATGAGAGTCACTTGCTGTCCGGCGTCGCGTAGCCGCCGAGCAGCGGATTACGGTTCGAGAATATGCCACAACCGTAGACTTTGCTTGGTTCGACTTAGTGAGCGGCCGACACTCATGGGAACGGACTGATGGAGTACAAGAAGATCCGACCGCCATCGGCGCCAAGTAGCACAACGGGGGAGCCGTCGCTCGATTGACCCACTTGGACGGTACCAATGCGCGCTTCGCCCGAAGTAGCGAACTCGCCCCCGATGCGCTGCCACACGCCGGTCCCCGCTGTCCATACCGCGGTTTGGCAATCGCTCCACTCAATTCCGCCTTGCTCTCTGGATAGTGAGGCCTTGTCGCCAGGGCACAGCACGCCAATAAGACCCGAGGGCTCCGGCGCGATCAAATCCACGACGTAACTGCCGGATGCAAGCCCGGCCTGCCCAGCGCCAGTCGGGCGATCAGGTGCGATAGTCCAAGCATCGCCGGCGTTGCCTGACATCATCATCCCCGAGTCCACCCCAGCGAACAAAGTGTAGTCCGGGTTGCCGCCAGCGGGAAGAGCAGCAAGCGCCCAGACCGATTGAAGAGCGTGGCGTTCTGGGACCGAGACTGCCACTTGGTCTCTGACCAGCCACGTCGTGCCTCGGTCGCTCGACCGAAACACCGTGCCGTACGTACGAGGCTGGCTCGATTGTCCGGGCTGGCCGGGCCTCGGCGTCGGTACCGGTCCAGGAACCCCACCCGCACTCGCGTACAGCGTAGCATCGCTGCCGTAGTCAGGAGAAAACAACACGGAGGTAAAGATCACAGACTGGTCGCCTAGATTGAGCACCGGCGCCCAACTGCGTCCCGCATCAGTGGAACGATAGAGAGTCCCCGGCTGACGGCCACTCTGCGGTCGCGCCCCGGCGATCACGGTCGAGCCGTCGGGCGAGAGAGCCAGCAAATCGACGGGCTGGCCCAGCAGGCCGTATTCATCGAACGATTGGGCGTCATCGCGAGATATATACAGCCCTGATCTGCCGCCTTCCCTATAACCGGCCGCCATCCACTCCGACTGCTGTGGGATATAGAGTACCGAGTAGAAGCCTGGCGCGTTCGAGGGTAGCCTCGCGGGTTGCCAACTCTGCCCACCATCTACCGAACGGTAGAGACCGTTCTCGGCCGCAGCCACAACCGTGCCCCCCAGCCCACGTCCTTGGATGAACCCGATGCCACGCACCAGCCCTGCATTGCTAATGGCAGGCAGCGCCCGCCAGATCCCGCTGCCCAGCGCGGCCGGGGCCGGCGGCCGTGCGGTCGGGGTGGCCGTCGGCGTGAACACAGTCGTCGGCGACGGCACTGGCGTGGGCGGGGGCGGCGATGGCGGCGGCGCGGGAGGCGCGGGTGGCGCCGGGGCCGGGGAGGGCGGCGGCGCCGGGGTCGCGGTGGCCGGCGCCTGCCGGACGGTGAACTCGAAGGCGTTGGTCAGCGTCGGGCCGGCGTAGAGCTCGGCCCGGTAGAGGCCGACCTGCTCGGGGCCATCGTGGTACCAGATCAGCGTGTTGTACCATTCCACGGGCGGCGCGGCGGGCGGCTGCGGGCCGACCTCGCCCAGGAAGTCGCCGGCCGGCATGCGGAACACTCGCAGCCGGAAGTCGGTGGCGGAGGCCAGCCGCTCGACGTACACTGCCGGTTGCTCCTGGTCGGAGAAGGTGGTCACCGGCGTGGGTACCTCGGAGGCCACGGCCGGCACCACGGCCAGGTAGACGCGGCCGAAGGTCCGCTCGCCGAGGGAGGTGTTGGGCGCCGCGCGGGATGGGACCGGCGGCCCGGTCGGAGTGGGCGTCGCCGTCGGGGCGACGGTCGGAGTGAGCGCGAGGCGAGCCCGCTGCAGCGCCTCGTCGACCTGCTGCAGGCGCGGATCGCCGGCGGGCAAGTAGACCCGCGCTTCTTCCAGGTCCTGGATCGCGCCCCGATAGTCGCCGCGGTTCAGCTTGTCCATGCCCGAGCGCAGCAGCGGCTCGGCGCGCTGCGCCAGGCTAGCCTGGGTGTCCGGGGTCGGCGGGGGCGGCGGCGAGGGCGCGAAGGGGTTGCAGCCAGCCAGCGCGACCAGGAGAAGAATGCTCGCGACCAGCGGGCCCGGGACCCGCGCTCGCCGCAGCTTCATCGCTCGCTCATCTCCATCGCGCGAGATCGTCTGCGCCGGGGCGACTTCGAGGGACGCCCAGGCAGCCCCGGGCCGCGAATCCACCCCACTGGCGGGCCTGGAATTGACAGCTACCTGAACGGAGATAACGGTATACCGCGCTCGATTTTGCAGTCAACCAGACCCGGCTGAGGCGGGCACAGCGGCCGGCCAGGACGATCTGCTAAGGTGAATAGCATACGACCAAATCAAGATGCTAGGCAGGCTCGTGAGCCGCGACCACAAGATCTTGTGATCCGAGCGAGGAACTCGGCTCCGGCGGCCGAATTTACGGGGCTCGGCGTCGGCCGCGCGTGGGCCCGCGTCGGTTAACCTTTCCCGGATCTTCACCATTGACCCGGCAGGAAGCGGGTTAGCCACGCTCCGAGCGAAGGCGGGTAGCATGCAGGACATCCCCCAGCGGAAGCTGGAGCACGTCGAGATCACCACGCAGCAGCCGGTGAACGCGTCGACGGCGCCGGGCTGGGCCGACGTGCAGCTCCTGCACGCCTGCCTGCCGGAGATCGACAAGGAGGAGATCGACCTGAGCGTGGAGTTGCTCGGCCGGCGGCTGCGCGCGCCGATCGTCATCGCCGGCATGACCGGCGGCCATCCGCGGGCCACGCCGATCAACGCGACGCTCGCCCGCGCCGCCGAGGCGTTCGGCCTGGCGATGGGGGTGGGCAGCCAGCGGGCGGCCCTCCGCGCGCCGGCCCTCGCCGCGAGCTACGCTGTCGCCCGCGAGTGCGCGCCCACGGCGCCGCTATTCGCCAACGTCGGCCTGCCCCAGCTCGTCGACCAGCCCGACCAGGCGGCACTCACCGTCGAGCAGGTCGCGACCGCCGTGGCCACTATCCACGCCGATGCCCTGGTCGTCCACCTCAACTACCTCCAGGAGGTCGTCCAGCCCGAGGGGGAAACGCGTGCGCGCGGCACGTTGGCCGCGCTGACGCGGCTGTGCGCGGCCCTCTCGCTGCCGGTGATCGCCAAGGAGACCGGCGCCGGGATGACGCGTCGCTACGGCGCCCTCCTGCGCGATGCCGGCGCGCGGGCGCTCGACGTGGGCGGCACGGGCGGCACGAGCTTCGCCCTGGTGGAAGCGCGGCGGGCCGGCGCGCGGGGCCACGCGCTGGCAGAGCGCCTGGGGCAGCTCTATGAGAGCTGGGGCATCCCGACCGCGGTGTCGGTGGCGGAGACGGCGGACCTCGGTCTGCCGATCATCGCCACCGGTGGCGTGCGCAGCGGCCTGGACGCCGCCAAGGCGCTGGCGCTCGGCGCGACCGCCGTCGGCGTGGCGCGGCCGGCCCTCAGCGCGGCGCTGGAGGGCGACGAGGCGCTGGCACGCTGGATCGAGGGCTTCGTCGAGGAGCTGCGGGTGGCGCTGTTCCTCACCGGCTCCCCGAACGTGGCCGCCCTGCGCGCGCAGCCGCGCATCATCCTCGGCACCACGCGCCACTGGCTGCGCCAGCTCGGCCATCCCCTTCCGTGAGGGCGCTAGCCGCACCGAGCAGCAGGTGACCCTGGCTCACACGGCAAGTCATCACCTGCACAGGACTAGTCGCTCTCTGCGACGAACGAGGAGCGCTGGAAGGGGAAGACGTGGACCTGAACACCGGCGGCGAGGTAGAGTTCGACCGTCCGGGCCTCGACTACCTCCAGGACCGCGAAGTCGTCGGCGCAGTCCGTCGCAACGTCGAGGTACCAGCGCAGCCCGTCGGGCGACTCGCGGTAGCGGCACTGCGCCTCGGGGAACCGCTTCCGCAACGCGTCGCTCAGGGCGGCGAGGGCCGCTTGGGCGTCGAGCGCGGGGTGCTCCCCGGCCACGTGTCCTCCTCGCCGAGTCGCTCGCGGACCGCGGCCAGGAACTGCCGCGCGAGAAGCAGCGCTCGCTCGGCGCTCGGCCGGCCGAGCAGCTCGATCTCGTAGTCGGCCTTCAATCGCTCGTCCTGAAGCGCCTTCAGGGCGGCGCCGCTGCCCGGGGAGAGGTCCGCTCCAGGCGAAGCGACCCGGCCGGCATACTCCCGCAGGACGAAGTCGTGGCTCCAGTAGCGCGGCGTGGGCGGCGCCACCCCAGCCGCCACCAGCATGGCGATGGCCGCCTGGAACGCGCAGTAGTAGGCGCGGTTGGCGGCGTTGTTATACTGGCCGTGGTCCACCGCCAGTTGTGCCCCGGCGAGGCACTGATCTGCCTTGGCTAAGTACACATCCACGTCCATCTCGGTCGCGATTATACCACGGCCCTGCCGCGGCCTCGGGACCGACCGAGGCGGGCCACCGCGAGGGACAGATGGGTCGACCGCTCGTCGTCGCGCACCGGGGTGGGTGCGGCCTGGCCCCCGAGAACACCCTGGCCGCCTGTGGGCGCGCGATCGCGCTCGGGGCGGACGCCGTCGAGATCGACGTGCGCCTGACGGCCGACGGCCAGCCGGTCCTGCTCCACGACGCGACCGTCGACCGCACCACCAACGGCCACGGGCCACTGGCCGCGCTGGACGCCGCGGCCGTTCGCGCCCTCGACGCCACCGCTCGCTGGCACGGGCCGCGCCAGCCCCCGGAGCCGCCGCCGCTGCTGGCCGACGTCGTGGCGCTCGCCGCCGGTCGCGTCGCGCTGCACGTGGAGCTGAAGGGCGACCCCGCGGTGCCGGCCCTGCTCGTCAACCGGGTCGTCGAACGCCTGCGCGCGGTCGACCCGCCGCCACTCCTGCTGAGCTTCGACTGGGAGGCGCTGGCGCTGGCCCGCCGCCTGGCGCCGGCGCTGCCGGCGGAGCCCCTCCTCGCCACCTGGCCGCCCGCCGCGCCGAGCGTTCGGGCCGCCCTGGCCGGCACGAACGCCGCCTGGCTGGGGCTGCGCTACGCGCTGCTCACGCCGGCGCGCGCCGCCGCCATCCGGCGGCTCGGCCTGCGGCTGAACGTCTGGACGGTAAACCGGACGCCCGCGCTGGCACGTGCCCTGCGGCACGGTGTCGACGCCGTGACCACGGACCGACCGGACCGCTTGCTGAGGCTGCTTGCATCGCCCGACCCGAGTGCGTAGAGTAACGGAAGTCCTGGCTGGCCACCTGCTCGGAGGGGAGACCGGTGGAAGACGATCCGTTGCCCGAGACGGAGCACGACGATTTCGAGACCGATCTCGGACCGGCGCCGCCGGGCGTCAAGCACTGCCGCGAGTGCACGATCCTGATTGGGCCGGGCTACGTCGAGAGCGAGCCCTTCCCCCACCCGGAAGGGCGGGGCTACGTTTGCTGGCGTTGCTTCGAGTCGTTGCAGCGGCGCGCCGAGCGCAGGGCTCAGGCCGAGCGCAAGGGCCAGCTCCCGCCGACGGAGAGTCCCCTGCGCCGCATGCCCCGTCGCTGAGCGCGCGGCCCTTCAGTTGCGCGAGAAGCTGCCGGCGTTGCCGCTGTCGCGGCGGCTCAGCAGCATCCGTAGCATCCGCGTCTCGCGGCGCAGGTAGCTCAGCTCCTGCCGCAGCCGCGCGTCGGTCAGCGTCAGCTCGAGCAAGCCCTGCCGCTCGCGGGAGCCGATCTGCAGGACGGCGCCGACCTGGTAGGACAGCGCCAGTGGGTCGTCGGGGAACGCGATGCTCCGCCGCGGCTGGTCGGCCAGGGCATATACGGCGCGCAGGTATTCCTCGACTGCCGCGCGCACCTCCGCGGCCAGGCTCGCGCAGTCCGCGCTGGGCGGCTGCTGGTCGTCCAGCCACTGCACGCGGGCGATGCGATAAGGAGTCACCTGGAGATGCTCGACGCAGCGAAAGCGCTGCGTGCCCACGGTGACCAGATTCATGCGCCCCTCGGGCAGCCGCTCCACGCTGGCGATCTGGGCCACGGTCCCCACGTCGAACGGCGTCGCGGGATCGCCCACTTCCCGCCCCTCCTGAATAAGAACGACGCCGAAGCCCTCGCTGGTCTCGAGGCAGCGGCCGATCATCTGACGGTACCGTGGCTCGAAGATATGCAGCGGTAGGGCCATGCCCGGGAAGAGCACGACGTTTAGCGGGAAGAGCGGCAGATCACGCAGCTCCGCTGCCACGGTCCCTCCAAGACCTTCATACCGCCTCCATGGTGCGCCGTTCCGGCGCCCGCCGTCAAGAGGGACGTCGCGGATCGCGGGCTGGCACGCAGCCTGCGTTGAGTGGAAGTAGCAGGGCACTTACCGTTTGGCGCCTCGTCCGGCCGCCGCCGCGGCCGGGGGCAGCAAGCGCCGCAGGGGCGCAACAGACGAAGGAGCGGCAGCATGGCTAGTATCTTCTACATCATCGGCGTGATCGTGGTGATCGTGTTCATCCTGAGCTTCCTGGGCTTGCGCTAGCCCTCTCGGCCAGAGACCGCCAGGAGATTCCGTCTCCAAGAACCGAGTGGGCGGGGCGCCTCGGCGTCCCGCCCTCCTTCATGTCTCGAGCCAGCCGACCGCGGCGAGGAGCGCCGCAACCGGCCGGCCAGGGCTCTCGCGGAGCTGCGCCAGGTCAACGCGTGGCCAGCCGCTCTAGCCCGGCGGCATCCAGGACCTGCGCGGACTCGCCATTCAGCCGCACCAGGCCTGCGGCCTCGAACAGGAGCAGCGCCCGACGCAGACCATCGGGGTCCACGCCGACTGCCCCCGCTAACGCGGGCAGCCCGACGCGCTCGGTGCCATCGGCGCTGCTCACCACGTAGAGCTGGCGAGCGATGCGCGTCGTGACGTCCACCGGCGCGACGTTCCCCATCAGGCGGTTGGTCGCCCGCAGGCGGGCGGCCAGCAGCCGCAACAGGCGTAGGCTGGCCTGCGGGGACTGCGACAGCGCCTCGACGAAGACGTCGCGCGCGATGTGGTCGGCGACCGTCGGCTCGACCGCGGTGACCGTCGCCGTGTGGGGGCCCGCGTCGAGCGCAGCGAGCTCGCCGACAGTGTTGCCCGGGCCGAGCACGGCCAGGACGATCTCCTGCCCGTCGGGCGTATGCGTGGAGACCCGCAGCACACCGGAGCGGATGTGGTAGACGCCGCCGCCCGGGTCGTCCTGGCGGTAGAGGACGTCGCCGGGCGCGAAGCGGCAGGTGGCGGCGGAGCCGAGGAGCGCGGCCAGCTCACGGGCCGGCAGCCCGCGGAAGATGTCGGGCACAGGCGTGCCCTCGGCCGGAGCGACGTGCCGGCGGCGGAACGACGTCGGCCGTGGCCGACGGACGCGGCCGCCCGCGGCGCGGGCAACCCAGGAGCGCACGCGCGAGCGCAGCATCGGCGGGCTCCAGGGACTCGTCACGAAGTCGGTGTCCTGGGCCAGCAGCTCCGCGGCCTGGGCGGGCAGGTCGGCGCCGACGACTGCCAGGACGGGAACGCTCACCCCCGCTGCCGCGCGCCGCAGCTCCGCCGCTGCCTGCAGCGGATTCGACAGCTCGGTGCCGGCGACGAGCAGCACGAGGGCCGGGTGGAGCCGCTCGACGGCGGCGAGCAGGCTCTCGCCGGGCGCCGGCGCCAGCAGGGGGTGGCCGTCGGGCGCAAGCGCGTCGCGCAGCGCCGCCCAGTCGTTGCCCTCGGCGCCGGCCACGAGCAGCCGCGCGCCCCAGGCCGTCCCATCGCTACCCACCGCGGGCGCAGCACTGGGTGGGGTCTCGACGTCGGCGCGCTCGGGCAGGAGCAGCTCCATTCCCTCGGCGGCAGCCAACACCCCGAGCTGGCTCCCGTGCGCGGCCGCGCGCCGCACGGCGCCGCGCGCCATCGCCGCGACGAGCCGGTCGTCGTGCGTCGGATCGTGGTGGAATAGCACGACCTGCTTTACGCCCGCCTGCGCCGCCAGGTCGACGACGTAGTTGACCGTACTGTGCCCCCAGCCGCGCTTGGCCGGGTACTCGCGGTCGAGGTACTGCGCGTCGTGGATGAGGACATCGGCGCCTTCGAGGAAGGCCAGGTGGCGCGCATCGCCCGGGTGGACTGGCGTCCACAGCTTGCGCGGCGCCTGGCCCGGCCACCAGTACGGTTCGTGGTCGCTGGCGTAGACGATGGTCGTGCCGCCCACGCTCAGGCGGTAGCCGAGGGAGGGCGCGGTGTGGTTGAGGTACTGCGTCTCCACGCTCACGCCGCCGACCTGAAAGCGCCCTTCGCCCAGCTCGCGGAAGAGGATGCGGGCCCGCAGGTCGTTCAGGCGAACGGGAAAATAGGTGTACTGCATCTGACCAGACAGCGAGGCCTCGAGCGTGTCCTCTAGCCCCGGCGGCGAATAGACGTTGATCAGGCAGCCGGGCACGTAGGCGGGCCCGAAGAACGGAAAGCCCTGGATGTGGTCCCAGTGCGTGTGGCCGATGAGCAGGTGGATGTCGGGGGGCTGGGCCTGTTCGGCCAGCAGGTGCGCACCCATCTCGCGGGCGCCAGTGCCGCAGTCGATCACGAGACAGGTGCCGTCGTCGGCACGCACTTCGACGCAGGATGTGTTCCCGCCGAAGCGCACGGTGCGCGGACCCGGGGTCGGCACCGAGCCGCGTGTGCCCCAGAACCGGATCTTCATCAGGTGCGCTCCGAGCGCGGCCCTTCCCGTCTATCTTTCACCAATGGCTGCCGGCGTTATACGCACCGGACGGCCATAGGTCAATTTTCCGGGGACGGCTGCGGCCCCTGGCCGGGACCCCGGCCGCGCTACCCGGCCATCAGTGGTCGCTGGTTAAGTGCTATATTCTGTTTGGAAGCCAGCCACTCTCAGGGGCAGCACGTGCGGCGCGCCAGGGCTGGCGCCACGCCACGGCTGCAAGATGCGAGGAGGACACATGGCGACCTTTGAGGACATGGCCGCGGACAACCCGAACATCCGCCAGCAGTATGACGAGTGGCGCGAGGCCCGGGCGGCGAACGGCGAAGATCCGGTGGACTGGGGCGCGTTCCGCGACCACCTGATGGCCATCGGCGCTCCTGATCCGGGGATGCGCCCCCCGGACGACTTCGTCGGCGAGGACTTCAAGGCCGCGAACCCCGAGTGGACCCAGCGCTGGTACGGCTAACCGGTCCCGCCACTCGCAGCCAGGGCCCCGCTCCTCCGCGGAGGAGCGGGGCCCGTTTGCGCTCTGGAGCTGGCTCGGAGAGGCGGGCCTACTGCGCCCCGAGCCCGCGCGGCGGCCAGTCGAGAACCCCGAGCGCGTTCTGTCCACTCAGCACGACGTAGGCGCGTCCCAGTGCTCGGACCGGCACGATCGTGTGCGGCGCCGGGCCGATCACCCCCTGCCACTTCACGACCTGCCCGGCGCCGTCCAGGACGGTCAGCGTGTTCAGGCGCGCGTCGGTTACCAGCACCTCGTCGGAGTCAGGGTCCACCGCCACTCCCAGCGGCACCGCCCCGAGCGGCCGATCGGCGCGACGCCGGCGACCTCGCGGCGGAGGTCCGCGCGGCATGGCGAACCCCCGTTCCCCATATCAAGATTAGGTGTCCTTCCCTCCCGTTTCCCATCGCTG
>Ga0209810_1006002_pt1 | contig 10725 bp, 7 predicted proteins | sample Coa_R1_7_FD_187159 | JGI IMG/M metagenome (GOLD analysis project Ga0209810, IMG submission 187159) | Surface soil microbial communities from Centralia Pennsylvania, which are recovering from an underground coalmine fire - Coalmine... | ecosystem: Environmental > Terrestrial > Soil > Unclassified ...
TTGTTTCACCTGTATTGATAGTGCGCATTGACTGCACCGTGGAGGCTTCATTGGCTGCCATCTTGGATTTCAGCAGGTTTGGAATGGCAATCGCCGCGATGATCAGAATAATTGCGACAACAATCAGCAATTCGATCAACGAAAAACCATTCGATCGCGTTCGTCGGTTCGGTGTGGCGATCTTGGTCTTAGCCCGTTTCATGTTAGCTCCGAAATCATTTTCGGGATTCCAGGATTGCTTTCCCTGTCCCGCAATATACACATTCGTTCTTCTCTATTCGAAGCATTTTCAAGACCATTTCTCTTAATCGGCCAAGAACCTAAGCTCTTGCTCCGTCCGTATCCCTCTTCTTTTGCGCGATTTACGCGCCCCCCGAACTCTTCCTCGTTCGCGCGCCTTTCAAATGTGCCCTGGCAGACCGGAATTGTCAGCTTCGTTGACATATTCTGTCCCTTCACCTCTTGAACGTCCACAGCAGGGTTCCAAAAAAGCAAAGGAGGGAAGACCTTATCGGTCTTCCCTCCAAAAGCTGTCAGCCTCGTTGCTGGTCTTACTGCAACGCGGAGCTGGCCGCAGTCGGAGCCGTACCCGAGAGCGAGTAGCGAATCACGGCCGTCTGATCAGAGAAGAACCCACGCTGGCCGGTCGTGCCAGGTGTTTGAGGCACAGCCGTCAAAGTGTAGGTCGTATAGAGACCGCTGGCGTCAACAATCGGGGTATAAGCGAACGTATAACCGCTCTTGTTGCCGGTCGCGAGAACGTTGTCAATGATGTTGGTTCCGGCAGCGCAGAGCGCGCCGGTATTCAACTCGATGAGCGAGGCGGAATACCCGATGTTCGGGCAGCCCGCTGCGTAGGTCACTTCACCGGTGTTGATCGTCCGGATAGAACCTACCGCAGAGGACTCGTTCGCCGCCATCTTCGACTTGAGCAAGTTCGGAATTGCGATAGCCGCGATGATCAGAATGATCGCCACGACGATCAGCAACTCGATAAGAGAGAATCCCTTCTGTTTCTTCATGCTGACTCCTTAAGGAGATTAAATGTAAATTTGGTGCCAGAGCACACCGTCAATCATGCATCTTGGCCGCCAACATCCTATTCCTATGTAACTTACTGATTCCACAAGCTATAAGGACCACAAAAACGATTAACCGCCCGACTTCTGGTACTAAAACCTATCAATTTGACAGTTTCTGTCCTTCCCTGACTGACAAAAACTGGCTAACTCGATTCTGCCCATGCCAGGGACCTGGTTCGGACTCATTGTTTAATTTGGTTTATCTCTGATTGCGTCTGGGAAGATTCGCCGGCGAGGTTAGAGCTGGGGCTTTCGGCTTCCATTCACCGCTTCAGAGATTGTGCTTTTTCGCGTAGTGCCGGAAGGACCGGTAAGTAATTTTCAAAAGGTCGGCCGCTTTCGTTCTGACTCCGTGCGATTTCTCCAGGGCTGCCTGGAGATAGCGGCGTTCCGTCTCCGCGATTTCCTTCTCGAAGTCCACACCCTCGGCTGGAAAGGGCACGGCTCCATTCCCCGATGGCCCGAGCACCGGTTCGCCCGCGTACCCTGCAATGCGATCTGGCAGGACCCGCAGCGTAATCTCCCCCGTAGTCTCCAGCGCCACGGCCCGCTCCATCGTATTCTCCAGTTCGCGCACGTTTCCGGGCCAGTCGTACTCCTCCAGCTTGCGCATGGCCTCGGGCGAAATCCCCTCGACCGGCTTTTCCATGGACTTCCTGAACCGCTCGAGGAAATGCCTCGCGAGCAGCGGAATATCCTCTTTCCTCTCGCGCAGGGCAGGCAGTTGAATGGGAATTACGCTCAAGCGGTAATACAGATCTTCCCGGAAGCGCCCTTCGGCAATCTCTTTCTCAAAGTCCTTGTTGGTCGCAGCGATTACTCGCACATCCACATCTACTTCTTCCGTGCTTCCCAAGGGCCGCACTTTGCCTTCCTGCAAGACACGGTACAGCTTTACCTGCATGGTCAGGCTCATGTTGCCGATTTCGTCCATGAACAGGGTTCCGCCGTGCGCCGCCTGAAAAAGTCCCTGCCGGTTTTCGTTCGCGCCGGTAAAGGCCCCCTTCATGTAGCCGAACAGCTCGGATTCCAGCAGCGTTTCCGGAAACGCGCCGCAATTGATGGTGATGAACGGCGCCTGCGCCCGCATGCTGTTTTCGTGGATTGCGCGCGCAACCAATTCCTTACCCGTCCCGCTCTCTCCCGTGATCAGCACCCGGCTCGACTGCGGCGCGATGGTCTGAATCAAATCAAAAATCGCCCTCATCTTCGGGCTTTGTCCGATGATGTTGTCCAGTCCCGTGAGCCGCCGCAGTTCCCTGCGCAGATAGCCTGCTTCCTTCTTCCATTTCAGGCTCTCGGAAACTCCGCGCACGGCGCGCCGCAGTTGCTCGACCAGGTCATGATCCTTGATCACATAGCGGTCCGCCCCTGCGTTGATCGCGGCGATTGCGGTTTCCAGTGTCGGAACTCCCGTGATGAGCAGGAAGAACGTATCGGGCGCGATTTCCTTCGTGAATTTGAGGAGGTCAACTCCGCCTTCTCCCGGCATCCTCACGTCGGAAATAATGATGTCAAAAATTTGCGATTCGAGCTTTCGCTTCGCCGCCTCGGCGCTGTGCGCCACTTCCACCTTGTGCCCTTCCTTGCGGAAGGTAATGTCCAGCAATTCGCAAATGGACCGCTCATCATCCACCACAAGGATGTGGGCCATTTCCCGGCTCGTCTCTTTCACTGCGGTTTTGGTTCCTTGCATAGCGCCTCACGCTACTCGCGGTAGCTCCACGATGAATTCCGCCCCCTGATCCTTCGCTGAAATCACACTGATATTTCCGCTATGGGCCTGCACAATCTGGTACACGATGGCCAATCCAAGCCCGGTTCCTCCCTCGAAGTTCGACTGCAGCGGCTCGAAAATCTTCGCCTTCTGCTTCGGGTCAAGCCCAACTCCCGTGTCCCGAAACGCGATCCGCAGCCAGAATGGCCTCTCTTCGAGCTTCACGGTCAAGGTGCCTCCATCCGGCATCGCGCGCAGGGCGTTGTCGCACAGATTCCAGAAAACCTGCTTGATCTTGTTCGGGTCCACTCTCGCGATGAGCTGCTTGCCGTTGAAATTCCGCGCGATGCGATACTTGCTTCCCACGTCCGGCTTCTTCTCGAGCAGCGTCAGCGTCTCATCCAGCAGGCCTCTTACGTCCGCCTCTTGAAAAACGTAAGTTTTTTCGCGCGAATAGTTCAGGAAATCCGTGATGATATGATTCAGCCGTTCGGATTCCCTCCCGACGATATTCACGAGCTGACGCTCATCCTCTTCGAGCGGCACCATTCGCCCCAGTTCCTTCACGGCTCCGGCCATCGCCGTCAAAGGCTGCCGGATTTCATGCGCGATGGCGGCGGAAAGCCGGCCCAGCGCCGCCATTCTCTCCTTGGTCGCCACTTCCTGTTCCAGACGCCGCAAATCCGTCAGATCCTGAAAGTTGAACACATACCCGCTGCGCTTCGGATCCCGCGAACGCAGCGGAGAAAAGCTGATTCCGAGGTATCTCTGCTGGCCGTCCGGGGTCCGGAACTCGATCTCCGTTCGCATTCCCTGCTTTTCGCTTCCGTTCATCAAGCCGGGCAGCCAGAAGTCGTTGTTCCAGTCCTGAATCTTGATTCCACGCAAGGTGGAAAAGGGGGTTCCGAGGATTTCCTCGCCCGTTCGATTGAGCAGCAGAATGCGACCGTCGGCATCAGTGGTCATCAGGCCACCGCGCATCGAGTGAATGATGTCTTCCGTGAAATCCTGCAGGTCGAGAAGTTCCTCGCGCTTCTCTTCGAGCTCCTTTCCCTTGCGCCGCAGGGATTGCGCCAGCACGCTCGCCAGATACGCCACCACCAGAAACCCGAGCGAATTGCTCAGCAGCCAGATGCGCAGCCCCTCCGGCGACGGCATGGAGGCCGAGCTTCGCGGGATCTGGCCGGAATTGGCCAGAACCGTGAGTCCGGCCAGGCAAGCCAGGCAAGCCGCGGCCGTCAGAAATGCGGCGTTTCTGGAAAAAAGAATACTAGCCACGATGATGACCAGCAGATAGAGAGAGATGAAGTAGCTGTCCTGCAGCCCCGTTGCGTAAACCAGCCCCGTGACCATCGCTACATCGCAGGCCACCTGAAGCCCGCCATGCCATGGCGCGTCGGGAATCCACCTCACCAGGATGAGATGGAGAACTCCTAGGATGATCCAAAGAATGATGATAGGCAGAAAAAGCCGGGATGAGCTCGAGCCCGGGAAGTACTGCGGCCAGACGACCCCTACGGCCAAAATGAGGGCAATGAGCAGCAGGCGGACGCGCGTCAGCCAGTTCAGCCATTCCCGCATGGTTACGTTCTGATCCATTCCCGCCGCGCCCAAATCGCAAGAAGGAAGGCCTGGGGAGACCGGCGCCGCCAGTCTCCCCTTACCCTCACTATAACCCTTGTCGAATCAATGCGTAGGATTAGTGAGCTTCGCTCAGTTTTCCGATGAGCGAGAATAGCGGCAGATACATGGAAATCACGACGCCGCCAACGACCAAGCCGAGGAACACGATCATGATCGGCTCCAAGGCGGTCAGCAAATCCTTTACCGCCGCGTCCACTTCATCCTCGTAGAAATCTGCGATCTTCTGCAGCATGGCGTCCATGGCGCCGGTTTGTTCGCCGACGGCGATCATCTGCGTCACCATGCCCGGGAACACAGAGGAATCCCTCAACGGCTCGGTCAGCGACTTGCCTTCTTCCAGAGATTTCCGGACTTTGAACAGCGCCTGCTCGACAACCGCGTTGCCTGCCGTTTTCGCGGTAATGTCCAGTCCTTCGAGAATCGGTACGCCGGAAGAAATCAGCGTCCCCAGGGTTCGCGTGAACCGGGCCACGGCAATCTTACGCATGAGTATGCCCACCACAGGGAGCCGCAACACTAGTGAGTCCAGCGCAAGCCTGCCCTGCGGCGTCCCGTACCATGCCTTGATGGCGAACACCACGCCAGCAATAGCAACTAAGAATAAGAATCCGAACCAGCTTCCCACGATGTTGCTCAACATAATGACGATTCGCGTGGGCAACGGAAGAGCAACGCCCAGGCCGGCAAACAGAGTCGCGAAAATGGGGACGACTTTCCACAGGAGCAGGATGATTACGCCGGCAGCAATGGTCAGCACACCGATCGGGTACACGAGCGCAGACTTCACGGCGCGCTGCAACTTGACGTTCTTCTCGATGTACGATGAAAGCCGCTGGAGAATGGTGTCAAGAATACCGCCCGTCTCGCCGGCTTCCACCATGTTCACATAGAGGGCGTCGAACACCTTGGGCGACTGGCGCATCGCCGCCGAAAGCGTTGCGCCTCCCTCGACGGAACTGCGTGTGTTCGTCAATACCTTCTGGAACATCTTGTTTTCCTGTTGCCCGGCGAGAATCTCCAGGCACTGCACGAGCGGCAAGCCCGCGTCGATCATCACGGAGAACTGCCGCGTGAAGATCGCAAGTTCCTTCGCCTTCACGCCACCGCCGAAGGTCGGGACGTTGAATTCCCTTCCCTTCTCGCTCATCTTGGACGGCGTGATTTGCTGCCGCCGCAGCATGTTCTGCAGCTCCGCCTTGCTCGGGGCGGACATCTCTCCGCTCACCGTCGTGCCTGCCCGGTTTGTTCCGCGATATGTATAGACCGGCATATTTCCTCCTCAGTCGGTCAATCCCTCGATTGCATTCCTGTACCCAAGCTCGTCATTTCTTGCTCGCCACCGGCACTCTTCCGCCCGGAGCCGTCGTTGATACTCCGCGATTAATCATGTCCTGCAGTTCGTCCGGATTGGAGGAGCGCGACAGCGCCACGTCCAGGGTGATCAGCTTCCCGAAATACGCGTTGGCCAATCCCTGGTTGAATGTCTGCATTCCGGTCTGTCCCGTTCCCGTTTGCATCGCCGAATAAATCTGGTGAATCTTGTCCTCGCGGATCAGGTTGCGGATCGCCGGAGTCGGAATCAGAATTTCCATCACCATCACGCGACCCCGACCGTCGGCTCGAGGCAACAGCGCCTGACACAAAATGCCCTCCAGCACCATCGAAAGCTGCGCGCGGATCTGCGGCTGCTGGTGCGCCGGGAACACGTCGATGATTCGGTTGATCGTGGAGGAGGCGGAGTTGGTATGCAGCGTTGCGAATGTCAAATGGCCCGTTTCCGCGATTCGCAGCGCCGATTCGATGGTTTCCAGGTCGCGCATTTCGCCGATGAGCACGACGTCCGGGTCCTCGCGCAACGCGGCGCGCAGCGAATTCGCGAAAGAATGCGTGTCCGCGTGCACCTCGCGCTGGTTCACGAGGCACTTCTTGTGGTTGTGCAGGAACTCGATGGGGTCCTCGATCGTGATCATGTGCTCTTCGCGTTCGCTGTTAATCTTGTCCAGCATCGCCGCGAGAGTTGTGGACTTTCCCGAACCCGTCGGCCCAGTGACCAGCACCAGACCGCGCGGCTTGTCGCACAATCCCTTCACCACGGCCGGCAGCCCCAATGCATCGAAACCCTTAATCTCCCAGGGAATCGTGCGGAATACGGCGCCCACCGCTCCGCGCTGGTTGAACACGTTTCCGCGGAACCGCGCCAGGTTTTTCAGACCGAACGAGAAGTCCAACTCCAGGTTCTCCTCGAAGCGGTGCTTTTGCGCATCGGTCAGCACGCTGTAGGCCAGCGATTTCGTATCCGCGGCGGTGAGCGGAGGCATATCTAATGGGCGGAGCTTTCCGTGCACGCGCACGCGCGGCGCGCTGTTGGTCGTAATGTGGAGGTCGCTGCCTCCCATTTCGATCATTTTCTTCAGCAACTCGCTCAGCGATATTCCCGACATCTCTCCATCCTCTCTAGAGAACCGTTTCGCGCAGCACTTCGTCCATCGTGGTGAGTCCCGCCGCAACCTTCACCAGGCCGCTGCGCCTCAACGTGAGCATACCCTGCTCGATCGCCTTCTTCTTCAACTCCAGCGCCGAAGCGCCCACCAGAATCAGCTCGCGCAATTCGTCGTTGATTTCCATCACTTCGTATAATCCCGTCCGTCCCTTGTATCCCCCCTTGTTGCAGGTCGTGCATCCTTTGCCGTGATAAATCTTCACCGTTTTTGCCTCTTCGGGCGTGAACCCGGCGTCAATCAAGGCCTGCTGCGGAACCTCCAGCTCTTCCTTGCAGTTCGGGCATATGCGCCGGACGAGCCGCTGCGCGCAGATCAAGTTCACGGAAGTCGCCACCAGGAAGGGTTCAATTCCCATGTTCATCAATCGGCTGATGGTCGAAGGCGCATCGTTGGTGTGGAGGGTCGAGAGCACCAGGTGCCCGGTCAGCGCCGCTTTCACTGCGATTTCCGCGGTCTCGAAGTCGCGAATCTCTCCGACCAGGATGATGTTCGGGTCTTGCCGCAGGAAGGCGCGCAGAGCCGCCGCGAAGTTCAGCCCGATCTGTTCCTTCATCTGTACCTGGTTGATTCCGCCGAGCTGAAACTCAACCGGGTCTTCTGCGGTCATGATGTTCGTGTCCACCGTGTTCAGCCGCGCCACCGACGAATACAACGTATTCGTCTTTCCCGACCCTGTCGGCCCCGTCACCAACACCATTCCATACGGCTTCAAAATATTCCGTTCGAACTTCTTCAGCGATTCGGGCTCGAAGCCGAGCTTCGTCATGTCCAGCCGCAGGTTTTCCTTGTCCAGCAACCGAAGAACGATCTTTTCTCCGTACAGGGTCGGAACCGTGGAAACGCGGAAATCCAGCTCTTTCTTCTTGCCTTCCGCCTTGTACTTGATCATGATGCGGCCGTCCTGCGGCAGCCGCTTCTCTGCGATGTCCAGCTTCGCCATGATCTTCAAGCGGCTCGTAATCGCATCCTTCACTTTCAGGGGCGGATTCATCACCGTCTGCAGCATGCCGTCGATACGGAACCTGACGCGCAGCTCTGTTTCATACGGCTCCACGTGGATGTCGCTCGCTCCTCGCTTCACGGAATCGGTCAAAATCAGGTTCACCAGCTTGATGATCGGCGCTTCTTCCGCGGCCTTTTCCAGGGTCGCTGCGTCGAGCTCGGCCTCGTCCGCGGCCAGTTCCAGTTCCTGGTCCTCTTCCGCCAGGTCCTTCATCAGGTTGGAGAGTTCCTCCCCGTTGGTCGAAGAGCTTCCATAAAATCTCGCTATCGCGTCCGCAATCGCCGATTCCGACGCCACCACCGGCTCCACGTTGAAGCCGGTCATGAACTTCACGTCGTCCATCGCGAACACGTTCGTCGGATCGGTCATGGCAATCGTCAGCACCGACCCGACACGCGACAACGGAATCACCTGATACCGCTGAGCCGTATCCTGAGGAATCAAACGAATGACGTTGGGATCGATCTCGTAATACTTCAGGTTGATGGAGGGCACCCCATACTGCCGCGACAAGACACCTGTAATGTCATCGTCGGTGATGAAGCCCATCTTGGTCAGGCAGCTCCCCAGCTTTCCGCCATTCGAGCGCTGAAACTCCAGCGCCTTCTGCAGCTGGTCCTGCGTGATCAGATTTTCCTTCAGCAGTATTTCGCCTAGCCGGACAGACATCCGCGCTACTCCAAACGGTTCAGCACCCAGCGCCCAAGGTAACAAATGCCGCAGTTTCCGGCGTCAGTATTTCGCGCTGAGTTTTGAAACGCTAACCCCTGTCCCTTCGGGCAGGTCTGGGAAGGAAGTACTACGCCCTTTCTTGACTTGCTTCTGTGCGCTGGCTATCTTGCAAAGTTGAGGTTCGCAAGGCGTCCCTTGCCAAAAGTCGTGTCAAAATTCGTCCGGGGTAAGCATCGCCCGACAGAAAATGTCTCCGTCTTCCGGGCGGTGAAACCGCCGGATTCCCTGCCCTTGCCCGAAACTCTTCCAGTTCTAAAAGGATATTACGAAACGCTCCTCGCCGTACATGGCCCGCAGGGCTGGTGGCCAGGCCGCTCCCGCTTTGAAGTCATTGTCGGCGCCATCCTTACCCAGAATACCTCCTGGACCAACGTGGAGCGTGCTATTTCGAATCTTCGCCGCGAAAGACTTCTCTCTCTTCGCGCCATGGAAAACGTTACCGTTGCTCGCCTTGCCCGCCTCATTCGTTCCTCCGGCTATTTTCGGCAAAAAGCCCGCAAACTGAAAGCCTTCGCCGGCTTCGTTCGGGAAAACTACTCGGGCTCTCTCACCTGCATGTTCCGCATACCCACGGAGAAACTGCGCGAGCAGCTGCTTTCCGTCCACGGCATCGGGCCGGAAACCGCCGACTCCATCCTTCTTTATGCCGGTCACCATCCGGTCTTCGTCATTGACTCCTATACACGCCGCATCCTCGAGCGCCACCAGCTCGCTTCGCCCAATCAACCGTACGACCATCTGCGCATTCTCTTCGAGCGCAGCCTTCCGTCCGATCAGCAGCTCTTCAACGAATTCCACGCCCTCATCGTCCATACCGGCAAACATTTTTGCCGCAAGTCCGCCCCTCTCTGCGAAGCCTGTGCCCTCCGTCCTTTTCTTCCGTCTGGTCCCCCTGCGGTTCGACCTCACTCCTACGTGGTCCAGCTTGAAATTAAAGATAATCCGAGAAACACGGGACACGAATCCCGGTCCGCTGAACACGATTACCTTCCGCCCGCCAACAGCAGCCCAAGCGCTACTTCCCTATGACTCCCAAATCCAAACAGCGGCTCCGTCTGATGCTCGCCGGCATTGTTCTGACGCTCTTTCTCGCCGCCGTTTTCACTTTGGGTTCTTTGGATGTACCCTTTGAACCGCAGAGCTGGCGCGTCCTTCTTCCTCTCTTCGCGGTTTCCTCCTTTATCACTGCGGCTCTGCTCATCTTCCTCCTCATTCTTGGCCGCACCATCTTCCGTCTCTGGATGGAGCGCAGCCGCAAGCAGTTGGGCGCTCGCTTCAAGACCAAGATGGTCGTCGGCGCCATGGGTCTCTCTCTTCTGCCGATCCTCTTCATGTTCTTCGTCAGCTACTCCCTCCTCAATCGCACCCTCGCCCGCTGGTTTCCCCGCCCCCTCGAAATCGCCGCCGAACAAAGCAGCAGCCTTCTCAACGAATTGGGCAGATCAGAGGCTCAACGCCTGGCTCGGGTCGCATACGACGTGCGTTCCAAGGCGTTCAACAACCTTCGCCAGTTCGCCGGCGGCGATGCGCCCCCTTGTGATTCCGCTGATGCATTCTGGAAGATCGACCGCAACGGTAGTTTGACCAGTTTTGAATACTGCTGGCACGACTGGAAAGACAATGTCCATGCGCCGTATGACCACAGCGCTGAAGGACCTCCGATCTTCACGGAGAAGCTCCAAAGCGGCGCCGAACTATGGTCCGGCGAGGGTCAACTGTTTATTGCGGCCAAAGCTCAGACAGAAACCGGCGAAGGCTACGTATATGCCGGCCGTGCCGTCCCTCCCGGCTTCGCTTCCAAACTTCAGGAAGTCCGGGCCCAAACCCTCGCCTACGACCAGGAAAAACAGCACCTCCGCGCCCTCAAGCGGCAGCTCCTTCTCATCCTACTCTTCTTTACTGTCCTTCTTTTGACAGCGGTCACCTGGCTTGCGCTCCATCTCGCAAAGCAAGTCACTGTGCCCATTCAGGCTCTTGCCGAAGGCACGCGCGAAATCTCCACTGGCAATTTCGACTACCAAGTCCCCGCTCAGGCACAGGACGAGC
>Ga0209810_1006003_pt1 | contig 10723 bp, 3 predicted proteins | sample Coa_R1_7_FD_187159 | JGI IMG/M metagenome (GOLD analysis project Ga0209810, IMG submission 187159) | Surface soil microbial communities from Centralia Pennsylvania, which are recovering from an underground coalmine fire - Coalmine... | ecosystem: Environmental > Terrestrial > Soil > Unclassified ...
TCGTCGCAGACAGAGGCGAGGATGGCGCTTCCACAGATCAGCAGGAAGCGCATCACCTCTCCGCGCCCCTGTTCCTACTGCCAGTTGGCGGCCAGGATGGCTTGCACGTCTTCCGGCCGTTGCGCGATGGCCTGTTCCCACGTGAGGCCCGTCTGCGCGCTGAAGCCGGCCATGGCCTGGATGAGTTGCTCGACTTGCGTGTTCAGCAACTGTTCGCCGGTGCCGGCTTGGATCACCTCGGTTTGAGAGGCCGCCCCGGTGTACCAGTTCTGGATCGTGATCTGATCTGCGGTCCCATAGAGCGCCATACGCAGATCGTTCACGTGGCGTTCCAACATGAGATCGAGCGGAGTGATGCCGGCGCCAAAAAGAAGCGTGTCGGTGTTGCCCGCGGTGGCATCATTCTCCACAATCTTGTCTCGTCCATCGCCCCGACCAAACACATAGGTATCATCGCCCCTGCCGCCTTTGAGCGTATCGTTGCCGGCCCCGCCGGCCAACACGTTCGCCCCGCCGTTGCCGAGCAACACATTGTTGAGGGCGTTGCCCGCGCCGTTGATGGCGGCAGAGCCGGTCAGCGTGAGGTTCTCGACGTGCTCGCCGAGGGTGTAGGTGATCGAGGACTTCACCGTATCGGAGCCTTCATTGGCCGCTTCGGTCACCATATCGCCGGCGTCGTCCACGACATAGATGTCGTTGCCCAAGCCCCCGACGAGCGTGTCGGCTCCCGGTCCTCCGTCTAAGGTGTCACTCCCGTCCCCGCCGAGGAGACGGTCGTCGCCGGCCCCACCGTAGAGAAGGTCTTTGCCGGCGCCGCCCAGCAGCCGATCATGGCCGGCGCCGGCCCAGAGCACGTCATCCCCCGTCCCACCGTCAAGGCTCACGTCACCGTAGTCGTAGAGGGGACTGGTCAGATCCACGAGGTCGTTCCCGTCGCCGACCTCGATCCGCTCGATGCCGACCACCCGCGGACCGGCTGAGCCGGGAAACGGACTGAACGCATCATCCAAGGCGATAGCGTCGTCGCCCGCCGTGCCGAGTAACGTATCGACACCGGCCTCGTCGCTGAAGACATCGAACGAGCGATGCTTGCCGCTCAGGTTCACGGTCTGCCCGGTCCCGGGGTACCCCGGGCTGCCGGTGTTTTTGGCGACAAATCCGGATGGCCAGGTGCCGTCGATGGAGAATCGGAACGTGTCATCCCCCTGACCGCCTTGCAGCAGATCGCTGTCGGGTCCGCCGTCGAGCACGTCGTGTCCAGCCCCGCCGATCAACGTATCGTTGCCGAGTCCCCCCATGAGCGTGTCGTTGCCGGCGCCGGTATCCACCGTATCATCGCCGCCCAAGGCATCGATGACCTGGTCGCCGGTTCCCGTAACGATCACGTCGTCGCCTTCTGTAATGGTGGGACCGAGCAGGCCGGCCAGCGGCACCTCGCTGCCGTCGGCAAAGGCCAGCGTCTCCACCACCAGCGACCCATTCGTGCCCGTGGGGTCGAAGTTCATGAGGTGAATCGCCTCGCCGCCTGATCCGACTGTGATCGTGAGCGTGCTCTGGTTCTGATTAAGCGAGAGCATCGCCGGCGTGATGCCGGGGCCGAAGACGATCCGATTCCCTTGGCCCGCCAGCGCGACGTCCTCGATCGTGTCGGTGCCGTCGCCCAGATTGAACAGGTAGCGATCGTCGCCCGCGCCGCCGCGGAGAGTGTCGTTCCCGGTCCCACCGGCGAGGGAGTCGTTTCCGTCTCCGGCCTGGAGTGCGTCGTTTCCACCAAAACCGAGCATGCGATCGACCGCATTGGTTCCCGTGAGCGTATCGTCATCCTGCGTGCCGGCGAGATCGAACCCCAAGTCGATCAAGTCGCTGTAGGTCAACACCTGGTCGGTAAACTCAAAAACCTCAATCGAGTGGGGACCATACGCATCGTTGGGATCGAAGTTCTCAATATGAACTTCATCGCCCTGACTCCCGTAGCGGATCACGAGCGAGCCCAAACCCAAACTCGGCGCATACGTACTGTAGCTGCCACCAAACACGGCGCGACTCCTTCCCGGAAGATTCGTCACAGGGACACTGATCGTGTCAATCCCTCCGCCGACGGTAAACACAAACGTATTCCCGCCTTCTCCGCCAACCAGTAGGTCATTGCCGGCGCCGCCATAGAAACGATTGGGTCCCGAGCCACCGGTGAGCGTGTCATGACCGCCTCCCCCAATGAGGATGTTACTCCCGGCCCCGCCTGTAATCGTGTCGTTGCCGGCTCCACCGATCAGCGTATTCTCTCCTGATCCACCGGTCAGCACCAGGTCTCCACCGGCGAGGAAGGCGTCAAGCAACGGAGCAAACGGGACGATCAAACCGTCCGCGAACTGCAAGGTTTGGATGTTCGAATCGGCCCCCCCGACGTACCCACCCAAATTGATACCATCCCCACTGGTTCCGACACGCATGAACAGGCCTTGCCCCTGATCCGTCAGTTCAATATCCGAAACGGTAATGCCCGGCCCGAACACAATGCGATTGTCGGCCACTCGGCTCTCCCCCGTGACCGGGTCGACGATCAATTCGAAACTATCTCTTAGTTGATCGGTGCCATCTCCGAGATGAAAGACATACGTATCCTCGCCTGTCCCGCCGAACAGAGTGTCATTGCCTGGTCCACCGTCCAGCGTATCGTTGCCTGTGCCCCCACTCAAACTCTCTGCTCCTTCGAACCCAACCATCCGATCATCGGCAAACGTGCCGAACAGTTCGCCATCATCGCCGAACGTGCCACGAACCTCCACGCCCCCGGCAAGCAGTTGATCAAAGGTCAGCACCGTCCCATCAACAAACTCGAATCGCTCAACAGCATGTGGACCAAACATGTCATCCGCAAGAAACCCATGGAAGTACAGGGCATCATTCTCGCTCCCGACATGGAGCGTCAGATCACCTTGGCTGCTCGTGCCTCCGTATTGCAAACGCAAACTTTGCCCATCAACCCCTGCGCCGAATCTGACCGTGTTTCCTTCCTGCGGACCTACCACATCGTCGATAAGATCGATCCCATCGCCAACGTTAAAGAAATACGTATCCTGCCCAATCCCGCCAGCCAGCACATCGTTTCCGGCTCCGCCAGTAATCAGATCATCGCCCTGGCCGGCTTTGATGAAATCGACATGACTCGTACCGTCTAATACATCTGAGGCATCGGTACCCCGTATAGGATCCAAAAGATCGGCCAACTGCACGTCAAACCCGCCACTGACCTGCTGGATGCCGCCAATGAACGACACCGTCTCGACGACCAGAGAGCCCACAAGATTGTCAGGATCAAAGTCGGCCAAGAGGACGCCGTTGTCGCCGCCGCCGCCAATAGAGATCAGCAGACTTGTGGAGGTTCGAACAAGCTCCAGATCGTTTGGGTGTGTGAGAGGACCAAAGTGAATACGATTCTCCTCTCCCGGACGCGATTCATCATGAATCGTATCCAACCCGTTGACGAGTCCATCGAAGAAATACGTGTCATCGCCGGCTCCACCGCTCAGATCATCGTTACCACCGACTCCTGAGAAGGAAGCCCCACCCCACAGCGTATCGTCCCCTGCACCGCCTTGAAGGACGTTTCCATTGCCATTGCCGCGCAGCTCATTGTCTTCATCATTCCCGATCCCTGTCACAGGGCTCGCACCGGAAAAGCTCAACATCAATTGCAGGTCCTCGACATGCTCGGGGAGCGTATAGTCCACGAAGCTTTGGACCACATCTCTGCCATCCCCGGGCAATTCGATCACTTGATCGCCTGAATGATCCACAACGTACTGATCGTCTCCGCCGGCTCCCGCCATCCGATCTGCTCCGGCGCGACCATCAAGGAAATCGTTGCCGCCTAAGCCGGTCAGCACGTCCGATAAGCGCGTCCCGAACAACGCTTCCCCGCCTGGAGCTGCGGTGAGACTGAGACCCTGAGCCCTGCTGAGAATCGCTGCCGAGTCCCAAATGGTGCCGTCCGCAAAGGTGATTTGTTCAATAGGAAACGTGTCTGAATCCAAGGCTGAGCTGATCGTCAATTCGTCCTGAGTGGCATTGATGCTCAGGACGAGATCGAGATCGAAGTTAACCTGCCGTGCCTTCAGTGTCACATCGTCAGCGTCCACTCCGGCCTTCAATTGAATCGTATCGGTTCCCGTGAAGAAGGTCGGTTCCTGCAGAACGTCATGTCCCGACCCTAAACCAAACACATAGGTATCGCCGCCCTCCCCGCCGATCACTGTGTCATCTCCTGCCCCGCCATCTAACCGGTCAGCTCCGTTTGCGGCGCTCAGCGTATCATTGCCCATCCCACCTTCGAGCACGTCATGGCCTGCCCTGCCAGTCAGCACATCATCCCCTCCTAACCCCAGGAGGGTGTAGTTCTCATCGTCTACGGCTTGGAGGATATCCGGGCCTTCGGTGCCGGTCAGGGTGAGCGCCTGTTGAATGAGACCGGCAGTATCCCAGACCGTGCCGTCGGCAAACTGCACTTGGCCGGCCTGATTGGCTGGGCTGGCAAAAAAGGAAACTAGCGTAAGTCGGTCCGCCGTCCCGGCCACATTCAGAACGAGATTGTTGCCGCTGCGCATGACTGTTACGCTGTTTGGTGAAATCCCGGCCGCCACCTGGATGGTATCGCCGGTGTCCACTAGACCGATCGTATCCTGTCCAGACCCGCCGCCGACCAAGAACGTGTCGGCTCCTGCGTCCCCAACAAGTTGATCGTTGCCGGGCCCGCCATCAAGGATGTCATCCCCGCCGCCACCGATGAGCGTATCGTTGCCTGCCCCTCCAAGGAGGACATCGTTCCCGGCCCCGGCATCCACGAGATCATCGCCGTCGCCGGCATCGACTACGTCGTCATCCGAACCCGTATGAATCAAGTCACTCGCGTCGGTCCCGCTGACGAAGCCGCTCGGCAATGGGAGAAGCGAACTGAGGGCGACGTCGCTGCCATCGGCGAAGGCCAGCGTCTGAACACCATACTGGAATGAATTGGGATCAAAGCCGAGCAGTTGGATAGAATCGCCGCCGGCCCCGACCTGAATCGTGAGGGTCTGCTGTACGGGATCATGAGTGAAGGTGAGACTCTGGAGGGTGATCCCGGAGCCGAATTGAATCAGGTTGCCTTCGCCTCCGCCAACGGTATCAGTGATCGTGTCGTAGCCGTCGCCCAGATTGAACAGATAGGTGTCACTGCCGGCGCCGCCGACCAAGGTATCATCACCGGCGCCGCCCTCCAGCACGTCCTGGCCGACCCCGCCGATCAGGGTGTCATTCCCTTCATAGCCGGCGAGACCATCATCACCGTCATCCCCATAGAGCGTATCTGAACCCTCTTGTCCAAATAGCCGATCATTCCCCGCATCGCCGGCCAGCAGATCATTCCCAACCCCGCCTTGCAACTCGTCATCGCCGTCATCTCCAAACAGACTGTCGTTGCCCTCTTGCCCGAAGAGCACATCGTTGCCGTTGCCGCCGAACAGCGTATCGTCGCCGAGGCCACCTTCGAGGTGATCAGTCCCATCTCCGCCATCCAAAAAGTCGGCGCCGCCGGCCGTGCTGAACTCCGACGGGTTGTTGAGATGATCCCCGAGCAGCAGGTCGTCCCCCGTACCGCCATACAGGTCATCCGCGCCATCCCCTCCGTACAGTTCGTCGTTCTCGCTCCCGCCGTCGAGAACGTCGTTGCCTTGGTCACCATAGAGTTTGTCGATCCCGGCACCACCGGCGAGGGCGTCATTCCCCGTGTAAGCAAGCAAGAGATCATCCCCCGTCCCGCCGTCTTCGACATCATCCCCTTCTTCACCAGACAAGACATCGTTGTCGGCCCCGCCGAAGAGGACGTCATTCCCCGCGAGCCCATGGAGTTCATCGGCCCCGCCACCGCCATCCAGATAGTCATCCGCGGTGAAGGTCCCCTGGGCCTTGCCGAGCGTGTCCCCATAGAGGAGGTCGGTGCCCGCTCCACCGTACAGTACGTCATCGCCCCAGCCTCCGACCAGTTGATCGTCGCCTTCGCCTCCATCGAGCCGATCATCGCCATCCACAATGGACACATCATCGTTGTCACCCGCCAAGAAATCGTTGCCGAGGCCGCCGTCCAGCCGATCCTGCCCACTGTTGCCCAAGAGCGTGTCGTGGCCCGCTTCACCAAAGAGCTGATCGTTGTTGGCTCCGGCCAGAACGAAGTCGTCTCCATCGCCCGCTTGGACGAGGTGGTTGACCGTGCCAGGTCCACCGCCCGTGGCGATCGTGTCATTGCCGGACATCCCTGTGACCGTGGTGGTGGGCAGGCCATTGTCGTAGGTGGCTTCGGTCACATCGGTGAGGCGAATCCCCAACTGCCCACTCTGGAAATTCTGGTTGACGGTCAGGACGCCGTTGACGATGAGATGCCCCCCGGAGAGGACATACCTGGTGCTGCCGTCGAGACTGTGATAGGTGTTGCCCCCATCCGTGCTGACACCCCCTTGTAAGATCGAGCCGTTGAAGACGATTCGCCCTTGCGCATCCGCATCCTCGATCCGATCCGTCCCATCGCCGGAGTTGTAGACATACGTATCGAACCCCGCCCCGCCTTCGAGCAAGTCGTTGTCCCCGGTCCCGCCGACTAAGATATCGTTGCCAAGTCCACCGATCAGATGGTCCGCGCCGGCTTTGCCATCAAGCCGGTTCACACCACTGTTACCCGTGATGAGGTTGTCGAGCTCGTTGCCAGTGCCGGGGAGGTCGGCGGTACCGGTCAAGGTGAGATGTTCGACTGTCGTGCCAGCGAGGGAAAACGTCACCGAACTCTCAACCGTATCCGTCGTGCCATTGTCGCCGACCTCGATCACCTGATCTCCGAGATCCTCCACCAGGTAAGTGTCGTTGCCCGATCCTCCGACCATCGTGTCTGCACCGGCGCCACCCTCCAACCGATCGCTGCCGCCATTCCCCTCCAGATAATCCCGCCCCGCATTGCCAATGAGCACATCGACACCGCCACCACCATACAGGTGGTCATCTTTTCCGCCACCGGTGAGGGTGTCGAGGTCATCGGAGCCGAAGAGAAACTCGCGCTGGGCGAGGGCGAGCGTCAGCGGAGTCCTGATCTCGTAATTGCTATCCACGTCGACGTAGTGAACGCTGCGGCTTGACATGTCGTGGTCCAGTTGATTGAGCGCAATTTTCTCTGTCAGAAACAGCGCCCGATCGGTGAGATACTGGGCGGTGATAGTGCCGGTGCCGTCGGCGTCGTTTAACAAGTCGAGGGCGCCGTTGCTGGTATGCTGCGCATAGAGTGCAGTCTGGGATTCGCTAGTCGTGCCAAGGACGGCAAACGGATTGAGGCTCTTGAGCGCATACCGATACGCCAACCCACGATCACTGTTCTCTGAAGCACGCGCTTGCAGCACATCCGCCGGGATTGCCAGCACCGGACCTGGTGTGCCCGGACCCGGCACGGTCAGAAACGGCTCTATGTGATAGGTTTGCCCGGCTAACGCGGTCTTCACAGCCGCGAGGTTTGCATAGAAGGAATTCCGAAACCCGAGCGAGCCGAAGTCCCCGGTTTGGCGACCAAACTGCGTCGGCGTATAGTTCGGCACAAAGAGCGTGCCCAACGCATCCAGCGCGTTTTCGAGAGAGTTGCCCTCTGCCGCTCCTGATGCTCCAACAAACCCCGACGCCAGTTGATTGGACGACGCGGCGAAGATGGCCTCGATCTGCGTTCGTTCGAGCGTTGGTGACAGTGTCTGAAACAATTCCTGCAAGGCCAGCGAATCCACGATGAGCGTGAGGCTATGGGTCGTGCCGAAATCACCGCTTGCGCCGAAGAAGCCCCCGAAGCCATCCAAATCCGGCTGATCTTCGATATAGACTCTCGTTTCAACAGCATGGTGGCCGGAATTGGCCACATACTCCGTGTCCCCTTGCGTCGCATGACCCACGATCTGCGTGATCAAACTGAAGGCGCCGTCGGTTCGAGGAATATCAGAGAGCGAGCGCGAGACGGGCGAAAATTCCTCTTCGATCACCTGTTTGGCCCAGAGGTACCGGGCATCGGTGTACACATTCAGCGTGGAGCCACTCGCCCACGGGTCCCAGGTCGGATCCTGCTGCCAAGCCGACAACGCCGCATTCAACGACGGGGGCCAGAGTTCCTCCGGCGTTCCCGACTCAATACCAGCCATGGGGTTGGTAAGCACTTCCGTCAGACGAGCTATCATCGTCCGCATGCGGTCGGCTTCGGCTGTCTCCGGCTGCTGTCCGCCAGAAAATTCGCCCCGGCCTGGGCCATTGAAGGTATAGGTATGCCCAAACGAGATGCCTGTGTTGGTCTCAAGACCGTGCAGTTCCGTGAACACCGTCGCGAGATGGGCGCCCAACGAATAGCCGGTGACGTTCAGCACAGCCCCCGCCGGCAGCACGCTCTTGACCGTGGTCTGGTAATAGTGCTCCATCGCCGCCACCTGCCCGAACGCGAAGCCCTTGGTGAAGATCTCCCCGTCCGCGCCCGTGAGGAAGAGCCCGTTCGCCCCGTCGCGCTCGTAGTCGCCCCCGTCGGCTTGATGCCGGTATTCGGTGCTCCGGAAGGAAAGCGTGTACTCGCCGGTCGTCCGATCCCGCAGCAGCGTGGCCGAAAACCCCGTCGCATCGTTGGCGTGGTGGTCGAGGATCTGGTAACGATCAAGAAAGCGATCGGCCAACACATCGGTCATTTGAGTTTTTCCAAGAAGCGGTCCGGTGGCGGGATCGAATCCCGGCCGATTGTTACCGCGGATAAGAGCGGTTTCTACTTCGTCTCGAATATTGATATTGACCGTATCGAGATAGCTTTCTGCAGCCATTTGCTGGAGGGCAAATTCGAGCCAACTCGTAATATTACTTTGAGGCATTGTCGACCTCCTTGGACGCGAGATTTTGAGGTTTCAAGACTTTGCTAATAAATTCAACAGCAAAGAATAGTTTGGTTCGACCGACATCATTGCGGCACACTTGCCCATTTGGCCACCAGATGCCTGTCAAATTGCGCACCCCACCACTCCGCATAAACCCACGTCTTACTGCTAAGACCTCGTTTGACTGCAAATCCAATACAATGAGTTCTCCACCGGCAATGCCCAATTCTCTGTCATGGGGGCGGGTAATTCCCCGCCACGTGTAGCCGTAGAGACTTTTGCGATTTGGGACTTCCTGTACGACCATGGTTTTGGAATCCTGGCCGTCGTAGCCGGCATATCGCAAAAACCTTACTCCTGCAGTCATGGGATTCTTTGATGAAGACAAAGGCTTTTCCAAGAACCTGTAACGCCCAGGTCGAACGTAAAAGTTCTCTGGGTTTTTGGCCTCCCAGTCTTCATGTCCATACGGATCTTCCAGAGCATAGAGATGCTGCATATGGTCATCGAACACTCGTTCCCGCGGCCGCATCATGTACAACCCCTCGACATTCTCGACCGTCCTGTAGATGAACTCCCCCGCTTCGGTCTTGCAGAGATGCTCGAAGTACTCCTGCGGCGTCATCCCCGGCCGGTAGCCGCTGTCCTCGGGCACGGGATTGGGAATCTTGATGCTGTGCGCGAACCGGCCTTCTTCCGTCGCCAGCGGATCGGCGGGCTTGAGCTTCGCGACCTCCCCGCAGACTTCGTTCGGCGCGAGCTTCCGCTTGGCACACGCGGCTTCAATTGCTTTGATCGCTTTCCGAAACCGCTCGCCGGGGGTCTCCTCGTTCGAGAAGACGGAGGCCGCGCAGCCGGCAACCAGCCCCACGCCGAGTCCGACGACCAAGAATCCGAAATGCTTCTTCGTACCGTTCATCTCAGGCCGCCTTTCGTAATTGATCACCGTCGAGTCGTTGATTCCCTCGGATTCGCCGAATCCCCAACTGCCCGCTCTAAACGTGCTGGGGCAGGGTCGGCACGCTCTTGCTGGGTCCATGACTGTTGCTCACTGCGCGAGCCCGCACCGTATCGACATCGACCCACGTTCGTCATTTGTTCGGTCGCGTGATCCGGCTGGCGAGCACCCGGAACCCGTGGTCTTTGCCCTCGAACGTGCGGATATTGGTCGGAAGCGCATCGATGCTGCCGTCGACGATGACTTCTTCCCCTTCGGTCACGGTCATGGCCTTTTCCGCCCCTGCCTGGCACCGGACGCGATAGAGCACCTCGATCGCGCCGGTCTGGTCCTCGAGCAGGAAGTCATACCCGCACAGCGGCTGATTCGTCCCGACTTCTCGGCCTGAAAACGTCGCGATGTGTTTCACCGTGCCCCGGAGTTGCACTTCCCGGCGATGAAACGAGCTGGGACTGACGAGCACGGACGCGATCGGGATCACTTCCACCGCCCATGCGACAAGGCTGGACGTGAGAATCAGCACAATGGCGAGACCTCGTATGCCTCTGCAAGCGTGCGCTCCCTGCTTGTCTCTCATCGTTCACCTCCGTTCGTTCATCGTTCTCTGAGACTCTCCTTGACCGCTTTCAGCAACGGACTGAGCAAATACTCGATCACCCGCCGCTGGCCGGTCTTGATCTCCACCGTGACCGCCATGCCGGGCGAGAGAGGGACCAGCTTGCCGTCGACCCGGATCGTGGACCGGTCCAGGCTGACCCGCGTCGGGTATACCAAGCCGACCTGCTCCACCGGCGCGGCATCGTCCGATACGCTGAGGACGGTGCCCGGAATCGTGCCGTAGAGCGTGAACGGGAACGTTTCCACT
>Ga0209810_1006006_pt1 | contig 10719 bp, 9 predicted proteins | sample Coa_R1_7_FD_187159 | JGI IMG/M metagenome (GOLD analysis project Ga0209810, IMG submission 187159) | Surface soil microbial communities from Centralia Pennsylvania, which are recovering from an underground coalmine fire - Coalmine... | ecosystem: Environmental > Terrestrial > Soil > Unclassified ...
CCGCTTCATTGGCCTGCTGCACGGTGGCCCGTGAAAAATAGCCAATCACCTCATCAGGATTCGACGGATTGACCGAGGCAAAGGTCGACTCGTTGGTAATATGCTTGCCGCCGATAATCAACGGGTAAGTGCGTCCAAGCTCGCTTTTTACCTGCTCCAGCGCCTTCCTCTGCGCCTCGCGGTTCGCCTCAACGCTAAAATCGGTCAGCGGCTGATTCTTAAAAGGGGTCTGTCCGCGTTCCACAACGTTACTCACTGTCGTTTGCATGGGATTCTCTGCTCCTTACCAATACATCATTGTAGATAACCAACACACCACACGTCGTTGTATGTTTTCACTGCCTGTATTATATCACCTGGGAAGGTGATGCTCTGGCCGCTGACGATGGTTATGGGACTACCCTATCCAAAATATGGATGATGTATTATAATCTATGCAGGCAGAAGCCAATTCTAAATAGTAACTCATCAGAACTTACGTAGTCATCAAGACTATTTACGATATGTTTTGCGGGAGAAGAGCATGAGTAATGAACATCCAACGTATCCTAATCCAACTATTATAGAGTCTGTTTGTGATATACACTTTCGGCTTCCTCAAGGGCAGCAGTGGAAATCCTCTTTAGCAGGTGAACTTTTCAAGCACATCCAGAACGAATATCCAGAAATGGAGCCTATGCTTGAAATGGGATTACAATTGGAAGTTGGACCCACTGGTGCTGCTACTCAAATTTTGCCTCAATCACAGAAATTCCGTTTCAAACATAAAGTTCGTCCAATTATTCTTCAGCTTGCTGAAAACTCTTTTAGTATTAGCACCCTTCCACCTTATCAAGGGTGGGAAGTTATGCGTAATGATATCTTAGCAGCATGGGAACAGGTTATTGACATTCTCGCGCCTGAAGCAATCAATCGTATGGGACTTCGGTATATTAATAGATTTATGATGGGAACGCCAGAAACCCGGTTGGGCGAGTGGTTGAGGGCAAACTATTATATCCCCAATAGTATACTTCATTCTAAGCCAGGTTTTTTCCTACGGGAGCAAGTGCGCTTAGATACTGAAAATGTGTTGATCATTACGTTGGGAGATGCTAAAACGGATTTGAACAGTGGACAAGGGGCCGTTGTTTTTGATATTGATCGAATTGTAGAAAAGGAGATGTCCTTAGAACAGACTATCTTCCAGAGTGTGTTAGAGCAGTTACATACTGATGTCTGGGATGTCTTCTCATCCTCTAAAGGAGAGAAGTTAGAAAGTCTTCTGAGGGGGAATAGCGATGAGTAATGCCATTTTTGAAAACTCGAGGGCGGCCTACGAACCTTTCAATGGACATTTTTATATTCGCTCTCAGCACGTAATAATCATGCAAAGTTCTTCAGTCACTTCGGCAGGAAATCTCTGGCAACTAGTATTGGCAGGTATGGTCAATAGCAGGCAGGTAGAATTTTCTCAACGCGAGAAAGATGAGATCTATCGTTCTACAGAACAGGAACAAAGGAATCTTGCACTTGCCCGGCTATTACAATCGAGGCGCGAAGGTGATGAGCGAGAGCAACGAGAGACGTGGGAGCATTTAAAGAGAGCGTTAGACCAGGATCGACTTTCTGAACGGAAGCTGTTTCCATGATTACAGTTATTCTTCTTGATACTGGTATACTGGGGTTGATTACTTATCCAATGGCTTCTCGCGATGGGAATGAATGTGGGCAATGGCTTCTATCTCTGTCTTCCAGGGGATATGAAGCAAAAATCCCTGAAATCGCAGACTATGAAATTCGTCGTGAACTATTGCGTATGGATAAGTTCAGCGATATTCAGGTCCTTGATAATCTGAAAAAGATTCTTGGCTATGTTCCCATTACTACTGAGACGATGCTTTTAGCTGCTGAATTCTGGGCTCAGGCTCGCAAGCAAGGACGACCAACAGCTCATGATAAAGCCCTGGATGGGGACGTCATTCTTGCTGCTCAGGCCACAATTTTAGCGAATCGAGGGAACGATGTAATAATCGCTACTACTAATGTCGGCCATCTTTCGCGATTTGTAAAGGCTAAAGAATGGAGAGATATTGCCTGAGATGTTCAAAATGAAGGAAACGAGTATGGCTGCCAGCATAATCATACTCGTTTCCTTCATTTTTATTCACTTACTATTTCTGCTGTGATGCGCTCTCCCAGCATCTCCAGATACACTTCATATGTCTGTCTGGCGATATGCTCCTGCGTGTAGTGGTCGAGGACACGCTGGCGACCGTTGCGGGCGAGTTGGGCGTAGAGGTCGGGGCTGTCGAGCAGCTGGCGAATGCGGGCGGCGAGTTCAGAGGCGTTGCCTTCGGGGAAGATGAGGCCACCATAGCCGATGACGTAGGGGATTTCACCGGAGTCGGAGCCGATGACGGGCGTTTCACAGGCCATTGCCTCGCAGAGGACGCGGCCAAATTGCTCTTTCCAGTTGGAGCGTGTCAGTGAGGGCAGTACGAGTACGTCCAGCTTTTGCAGTTCGCCGGGAATCTCGTAGGTGGCAACGCTGCCCCTGAAGGTGACGCGCTCGGAAACGCCGAGACGCGCCGCCTGCTCCTCAAGCTCGCTTTTCATGGGGCCGTGGCCGATGAAGACGGCGCGGCAATAGTCGGGCAGCATTGCCAGCGCGTCGATGACCTGTGGCAGACCCTTGTTCTCGACCAGGCGACCGATGTAGCCGATGGTGAAGGGATCACCGGCGGCGCGAGCTTTGCGTGGCTCCGTGCGTTTGTAGATATCGGTGTCAAAGCCGAATTGTGGGATGATATGGATGGGGCCGCGATAGCCTTTGCGGCGCAGCACCTCTTCGGCGTCGCGATTGCCCGCCAGGGCTGCCGAGGCGTGGCGATAGTTGTACAGCTCCATCTGCCGAAACGGTGGCGGGTAGTTGCGATAGAGATTCTGCCAGGTGAAGAACAGGGCTCTGGCTTTCAGACCGACGGCAAGGCGCATAGCCTGGAAGGTGGCGAAATTGTAAGGTTCCTCGTCGATGTGGACGACCTCTGGCCGCACCTCGCGCATAATCTTGCCCAGTTCGGGATAGTAGTGCAGGTGGTAGTTCCCGTTCAGCTTCATGGGCGTGACGATCATCTGGTAGCCGGTCGTGTAGAGGCGTTCCAGCGTCTGTTTGCTGCCGTCGTCGTGATTCCAGTAGGGCGGCGTCACCAGTGCCAGTTCGACATCGGGGCATTTCGCCAGTTCTTCCAGTTTGCGCTGCGAGGTACCGGCCACCAGAGCTTTTGAGATCATCAGGACGCGCATTATCTTTTGCTCCTTGTATAAACCTCTTCATAGACTGCCAGCGTCTCCTGCGCCGTTTTACGCCAGCTAAACTTTGCCGCCTGTTTGAGTGAACGTTCCCGTAGATCGGCTCGTAACGTATCGTCGGTCAGCACGCGACGCATGGCTTCGACGAGGGCGGGCAGGTTTTCGGGGTCGACGTTGATGGCGGCATCGCCCACGACCTCCGGCAGCGAGGTACGGTTGGAACAGACGACGGGCGCGCCGCAGCTCATGGCTTCGAGCGGGTCGAGGCCGAAGCCTTCGTAGAGTGAAGGGAAGACGAAGAGGCTGGCCCCGCTATACATGGCGGCCTTGTCTTCCTCTTCGATGAAGCGGTAAATGATCTGGCCCGACATGCCGAGGTCGGCGGCGACCGGGCGCGGGTCGGGGAAGAGCGGCCCGCGCTGCTTGTCGGGGTTGCCCGCGATGAGCAGTTGCAGGTTGGGATCGTTCAATTGTGAATAGACGCGGGCGAAGGCGCGCACTAGCTGCTGCACATTCTTGCGCTGGTCGAGTCCGCCGAGGTAGAAGATGTAGCGTTCGCCGACGCCGTAGCGTTGGCGCGCCGCCGCCAGCACAGCAGGATCGCTGACGGGCCGATATTCTTCACCGGCAGCCTCATAGATGACGCGGATACGTTCGGCTGGCAGCTTGAGGGCATCGATCATGTCCTGTTTGGCGTGCTGCGAAACGGTAATAATCAGCTTCGCGCTGTGGGCGGCGCGGGCAACGAGACGAACGTATGCGCTGACGCGAGTCCCGGCGCGGTAGAGCGGCAGGCGCAGGGGAATTACATCGTGGATGGTGACGACGGTTGGCGTTTGTGGCAAAAGCGGCGGCGCGAAGTGCGGGACATGGAAGACATCGACCCCGGCTTTGCGCGCCGCCGCCGGGCCTGTCCACTGCTCCCACATCACCTTCTCGCTATTTTCGTTGCGCGCCGCGAAGCCGGGAACGGGTTGTACGTGATAGGGAAAGGTTGTCTGTGGTAAGCCGTTCTGCTGTGGCAGGGGGCGTGGGCCAAACAGGATATATTCATTGTGTGAGTCAAGGGCTGAAAGAGCGTGCAGCAAATGCGAGAGATACTGGCCGCTGCCGCTGGCCGGATATTGATAGAACAGAGCATTGATGCCAATTTTCATGCAAAAACCTCAAGTCGAAAAATCTGTTGCTCCCTCATAAAGTCGCTGATAGACGGCCAGCATCTTGCGGGCGGTCCGGGGCCAGCTAAAATGCTGAACGCGCTGGAAGCCTTTCTGGCGCAACTCCTCACGCAGGCCCTCATTATCTATTAAACGAGTGATCGCCTGCGAAAGGGCATCAACGTCGTGTGGATTAACCAGAATGGCGGCATCGCCTACGACTTCCGGCAGCGACGAAGTATTGGAAGTGATAGTGGGGGCGCCACAGGCCATCGCCTCCAGTGGAGGGATACCGAAGCCCTCGAAGAACGAGGGGAAGGCGAAGATATCGGCCATGCTGTAGAGCGTAATCAATTCCAGATCGCTGACGCGGCCCAGGAAGCGCACCTTGTTTTCGAGCTTCAGGTCGGCCACCACGCGCTGCGTTTCTTCATATAGCCATCCTTTACCACCCGCGATGGCGAGCATGGCGGGGCCATTTTTCTTGCGCGTGGCTTTCGCGAAGGCTTTAATGAGGTTGAGGTGGTTTTTGCGCGGCTCCAGCGTGCCAACGCCCAGCACAAGGGGATGTTTCAACTCGTATTTGTGTTGCGTCGCGCCCAGCAGGACAGGGTCGGTGATGCGCCGGAAGTGTGAGGCCACGCCGATGGGAACCACCGTGATCTTCTCGGCTGGCGTCTTAAAATGGTTGATGAGTCCTTGCCGCGTCGCCTCAGAGACGGCGGCGACCACATCGGCGGCCTCAACTGCCTCCGGCACGATCTTTTTGAGATACGCCACCAGTTCGGGAACGGCATATTCCGGGTGTTCCAGGAAGGCGAGGTCGTGGACGGTGACGACTTTGCGCAGTTTTTTGCCCAGAGGGGGCAACGCGAAGTCCGGGCCGTGATAGATGTCGACCTGCCCGGAGAAAAGCGTGGCGTTGAGCGGCAGGCGCCAGCGATACCAGAGGATGTTCAGGTAACGATCTGGAATGAAGATGCTGCGCCCGCGCACGTTCGGCCCCGCAGGAAACGGATGCTCCTTCGTGGGGCGACCGCTGGTGAGCAACGTGTACTGGTTGACGCTATCCTCTGCCAGCAGGGCAGCGACCAGGTTGCGCACATACTGGCCAATGCCCGCGCCCTGGCGAATGGCGGCTGTGTAATCAATGGCGATACGCATAGGAGAATATAGCTGTTTCTATCCGGGCGGCCAGCCCAGTTTGCGCCCACCGAGCAGGTGAAAGTGCAGGTGAAAGACGGACTGGCCTGCATCGGGGCCAACATTGGTCAAGAAACGATAGCCGCTTTCCTCCAATCCCAGGTCTCGTGCCAGCTTCGCGGCAGTAGTAAAGACCTGGGCGAGCATCTGCCCATCATCGGGCGTCAGTTGGGCCATCGAGGCAATATGCCACCGGGGAATGAGCAAAATATGGTGCGGCGCCTGCGGGTTGATATCCTCGAACGCCACCACATTCTCATCCTGATAGACAACCTTTGCCGGTATCTGACCATCCGCAATTTTGCAGAACAGGCAATTTTCCATAGACATCCTTCCTGATAATATAAAATAAGACAGAGATCAAAGCCAGGCCGCCCGAAGCCACCGAACTTCCCAGTCCCTCCGCCGACCCCGGTTCCCGGTCATGCCCCGGTTCCCGGCCATGCCCCGGCCCCCGGCCATGCCCCGGCCCCCGGCCATGCCCCGGCCCCCGGCCATGCCCCGGCCCCCCGCGCCGCAGGCCACCCGCAAGGGGTGGCCCTACTATATACGATGCATTCGTGCGGTCTGGAAAGCTCTCGTATATAGTAGGGCCACCCCTTGCGGGTGGCCTGCGCGGCGGGCGACCGGGACGCGCGGGCGACCGGGACGCGCGGGTGGCCTGCGCGGCGGGCGACCGGGACGCGCGGGTGGCCTGAAGGGTTGCCCTGACTGCCCCCAGGCTCATTCCCCGCTACTCTGGCCTACTTGCTCCGCCGACCTTTACTCCTCTGCGCGATCGGCGTTTCCATCGACGGCAGCAGGAACGGCTTCGGCGGTTTCAGTCTTTGCTGCCTCGTGGGAGTCTATGTCCCGAAGCATCTCCGGGGAAGCGGGAACGGCTTCGGCGGTTTCAGAGGTTTCAGTCTCTGCTACCGGCTCGGCGCTGGTCTCGGCCTCTGCCGCAACTGCTTCTCTGGCAGGCTCTGCGTTGCTCTCAGACTCCGCTACAGGTTCCATTGGAGCCTCAACTGTCTCACTGGCAACTGCTGCCTCTACCGACGTGGTTTCTGCCTCAACAGAGGGAGTTTCTCTAGCAGTTGTGGTTTCCGCTTGAGCAGGTGTGTCGGCTTCTGCTTCTGTCGCAGTGGAAGCGGCAGGTTCGCCCTCTTGCGTTTCCGCGCCCTCGGCGGCCGCTGTTTGCGCCTTTTTGCCGCGTGGTTTCAACTCGATGCCGTGCAGGGCCGGGTCGTTATACTGCGGCAGGCCCAGTTCCTGGCGAATCACCTTGATGGCCTGGTAGACAGTAACGGGTTTGAGTTCAAGCTGCTCCGCGATCTGGCGATGCACGCCGATGTCGGGCAGAGGGAGCAACGGGACGTAGAGTTCCTTGATCTTCTCCAGTTCCTCGCTCGGCCCCTTATAGGTTTGCAGATCCCACCAGCTTGGGATCTCCTCGCGCTCGCGCAGGTCCTTGATGATTTTCTTGACGGCCTTCTTCGGGATGCCCAACTCTTTCGAGATCTGTGTGCGAATGCCGTCATATTCAGCAGGAACGGCCAGTTCGCGGTAACGCGCCTCGACCTGGGCGATCTGCTCAGGAGTTGGCACGAACGGAGCTGGTGGTGGCTGTTTCTCTTTTTTGGGTCGTGGCGGCGCTGGCTGTTTGGGTTTCGCCATCTTTGGCTTTTTCGGTTTGAAGGGCCTTTCGCCGGGGCCACCCTGTCCTCCGGGGCGGTCACCCATGCCCGGTCTGGGGCCGCGTGGATAACCTCCCTCTGACGGCTGGCGCGGGCGTTGCCCAAGCGTACCCGACAGACCGCCTACGCGATAGGCGCCGGGACCACGATAGTCCCGCTCTCCCCGCTCGTTTTCCCGATAATTACCAGGGCCGCGATAGCCGCCGGGGCCACGCCCCGGATATCCCTCACGGTCTCGGTCGCGATAATAGCCCGGCTGTCCCTCGCGATCCCGATCTCGGTCGCGATCCCGATAAGAGCCGGGGCCATTGGATTCGCGTTCGTATGGTGGCCCTTCTCGTTCTGGCCCGCCGCGATTCGGTCGTGGTGCGGGGACTGAAGGTATCTTCGGACGTACTGGTTGATCGGGTTGGCCAACTTTGATATCGTTGATGGTGTCGAACCAGCGATTCGGGTTGCCTCCACCGGCAGGTTTGGGCTTTGGCGGCGCGGCTGGCCGAACCAGGTTCGGATTGCTTGTGGCAGATATACCACTGCCTGCCGGTCTGGCAGGCGGCGCGTTCTTCGCAGCCTGTTTCTCTCTTCTGGCCTTTTGCAGACAATCGGGGCAAGTGACTTCTTTCGCATTAGCCGACTGGAACCACTTGCCGCAGGTATTGCATCGCATTTTGATTTTGCTCATGCGTGAATCTCCCCGTACCACTAAAAAATTGTTGGCGTCGGAATGCAACTCCTATTTTAGCCCCTTGTGTTCGTTTTGTCTACCCCCATATTACTGAGGTTCGGAGGTTAAAAGGCCCGCATTTTTGCCTATTGCTACTTCCTCAAAAGGAACGGAAAAAGGGAACAAAAAAGCGTCTGAAGATGTATCATACAGACGCTTTCTGGTATGCGAGAAGACTATGCTTGCTGATCTGATTTGCCTGTCAATGTGTTGAGCAAGAGCAGGATTTGATCGAACTTTTTATCTTGCCCCTCTTTAATGGACCAAATCTCCTGCCGGAGAGACTGAACCTCTTGCCGGAGAGACTGAACCTCTTGCCGTGTGGCTTGACCCTCTTGCCGGAGAGACTGAACCTCTTGCCGTGTGGCTTGACCCTCTTGCCGGAGAGACTGAACTTCCTGTCGAAGGGACTGAGTACTTTGTGCAGTAAGTTGGCCGCTTTGTCCAATAACCTGAACATCGGTTGCAAGGGTGCGAAGAAGGCTCTTTATCTCCCTGATTTCCCACTCTTGCTTCTGCACAATACCAATCAGCATAGTTACATAATGATTAAGATCATTGATTCCGTCGCCAGATTGTAGTTGTGATTGCTCTAAAGCGGTTAGTCTCTCTTCCAGGGTTGGCATAGAATAACTGCCTTTCTCCTCAATATTCGGGTATCGTTGTGCATATTATAACATGCCGGTTGGTCAAAGAGAAGCACGGTGTTGCAGCGTTGCAGTGTTGCAGCGTCGCCAGATGAGCTACTCTTGTCGACGATGAGATATGAGCAGATTTGTGGATCAGGCGAAGAACTGCTCCACATCGCGAATGCTGGACGTTCTACGCGCCGGTGGCAGGGCGTTGAGTACCTGTTTGCCGTAGCCTCTGGTGTGCAGGCGGGTATCGAGGATGGCCATGACGCCGCGATCTTCGCGCGTGCGGAGCAGGCGACCAAGGCCCTGCTTGAGACGCAGGACGGCCTGCGGCAGTACATAGGAGCCGAACCAGTTTTCGCCCGCCGCCTTCATCTGTGCGACGCGCGCCTCATGGACGGGGTCGTCCGGCGGCTCGAAGGGGAGTTTGTCGATGACGACCAGCGAGAGCGCCTCCCCGGCGATGTCCACGCCTTCCCAGAAGCTCTTGAGGCCGAAGAGGATGGCCCCCTCTTCCTCGCGAAAACGGCGCGTTAGCTCAATGCGCGTCATATCGCCCTGGCGTAGCAGAGGATAGTCCAGATGCGGGGCCATCAGCTCGAAGGCCCGGTCGAGCATACGCTTGCTGGAAAAGAGCAGGAAGGCGCGGCCACGCGAGTATTTGACCAGCCGGTACATCTCTCGCGCAATGGCCGTTGTATAGGTATCGGCTGCTGGATTGTTATCTCCATAGGCCGGTTCCGGCAGGTGGCGCGGGATGTAGAGCAAGGCGTTGCTTTCATAGTCAAAGGCGAGCGGCAAAATCCGTTCCAGCACTTCGGGATAATCGGCATAAGTGAGGCCCACACGCTGGCGGAAATAAGAAAAATTCGGGCCTTTGCTCTCTGTTCTACCACCACCATCGCCATCACCGCCGTCCCTGTTCCTGCTTGTGCCGATGGTGGCAAGCGTGGCGGAAGTGCAGATAACATTGCATTTATCAAACAGCCGCTCGCGCAGCCACGAGGTCACATCAAGTGGAGCGGCTGAGACCTGGAACTGGTAGTTGCCGCGCCCGCCCAGGTTTTCGCGCTCGACGTAGTAGACAAATCTGTGAGGCTGGTCGACCGAGAAGACGAGGCGCACATTATCGGCCAGATTCTGCGTGCGTTTGAGCAGTTTGTCGTAAAGCGTACTCTCCTTTTCCGGCATATCCTTTGGACGCTCTTTCCGCAGCGAGTCGCCCAGTTCCGCGATGGCCGAGGCGAGGCGCAGGCCCTCTTCAAGCGGCTCCTGCAAGTTGACGCGCCCTTTATGTATATCATAAAACAGACCACGCAGGCGTTCCCAGGCTTCATACGTGGCCCTGCTGACTTCCTGTTGCAGATTCTGCGCGCTATGCTCTTTGAGCAGATGTTGCGCCAGCAGGCTATTAATCTGCGTAGGGCTGACGGTGACGGTGAATGAGCGGCTGGCCTCCTCTTCCAGGTGGTGCGCCTCATCTATCACGATCACATCACGTTCGGGCAGCAGAAAGCCCTCCATCGCCGCGTCGAGCAGCAGCAGGGTATGGTTGACGACAATCACCTGCGCATGGTCGGCCCTCGTGCGCATCTTCCTCACATAACAATCGCCGAAGAAGCCACACTTGCTCCACGCACACTGATCGCCGTCGGCGAAGACCCGGCTGCGAATATCGCCCGGCAGGGGAAAACCCAGCGTCTCAAAATCGCCATTAAAGTGCGCATCAGGGTCTTCCGTGAGGTGGTACAGCCGCGTGAAATCAGCATTTTTTGCGTAAAATTGCATGCCATTGCGCTCATTCTCCAGCCGATCCAGGCACACATAATTGCCCATCCCCTTCACCAGCGCCGCCTCAAACGGCGCAATATGTTGCTGTACAAACGGAATATCCTTGTAAAATAACTGCTCCTGCAACGCCTTGTTCGCTGTGCTGATGATGGCCTTTTTGCCGGAACGGACGATAGGGATTAAGTAGGCGAGGCTATTATGAGTTGGAATCATAGAGCGACCTGCAAGATACAGGTGGC
>Ga0209810_1006012_pt1 | contig 10707 bp, 10 predicted proteins | sample Coa_R1_7_FD_187159 | JGI IMG/M metagenome (GOLD analysis project Ga0209810, IMG submission 187159) | Surface soil microbial communities from Centralia Pennsylvania, which are recovering from an underground coalmine fire - Coalmine... | ecosystem: Environmental > Terrestrial > Soil > Unclassified...
AACGTGATGCGCGAGCCGCCGCGCAACGGCGGCGACGCGCATCGGGGGTATGGGGGTTCTTCGCTTCGCCGACCTTCGCCAACCTCCGCCGAACAAAATCAAACACTTGGCACATGCAGTTTCGCATCTTCGCCGTCTCCTTCGCCAACCTTCGCCTCAGTCAAATCAATGGCTTAGCCATGCCTGTTTCACCGCCATCGTCATCAGTGATCAGAGCCATCGCAGCACCTTCACGCCCACCTTGTTGTTCTTTCGGTCGTATTCCTCGGTCGTGATGATCCCGTTGTTCATCCAGTCCGTGATCAGATCGGCGGCAGCTTTCTTCGACATTCCGTACTGTCGCTGGATGTAGTGACCGAGGTAGCGCGCGCCGCCCTGCGACGCGTGGCTGAACGGTGACTTACCTTCGTTGAAGCGCCGATCGATCTCTTTCAGGACTTCACGCGCTTGCGCGATCGAAAGAGTTTGTTCTGGGGTGCCGCCGTCCGGCTCTGCTTCGATCTGGACCAGCAGCCCGCTCTCTTCGCGCGTATAAGTGTGGGCATCGTGGTCGGCCTCGTCGTTCGCCTTCACGACCGCGCCCCGGACGATGCGCCCGCGCTCGAACGGGATCTGGAGCGTGTTGCAGATCGGCCGTGCAGCCTCGTCGAGCTTCCAAAGCGCGTACCCGAGCCGCGCGCCGTCAACGAGCGCCGTGGTACCGCGGATCGCCTCGCGCGCATCATCGCCGTCGGCGATGCGAAGCATGCCGTCTTTGCGCATGTGATGCGTGAGCAGGATCGTGGCGCCGGTTGCGGTGGCGAGCTCCGCCATTGCCGATCATAGAAACTGAGCGGCGGCCGGATCGGCGTTCACGTCTGCCAGGACGAAAGCCTGCAACGGGTCGATGATGACGAGCCGCAGCTCCGGCAGTTGCACGAGCTGGCGCTTGAGATCGTCGAAGAAGGGCGTCCGCGCGAGCGTCTTGCCGTTGGTGGCGATCAAAGGGCGCGGCCCGCCGGCGTCCGGCAGCGGCAGCACGATCAGCCGCTTCGGATGACGTAGCCGGCGTGCGTCGGGATCAATGCGGTTGACCGACCGCGTGTTCCGGGTTCGGGATGGCCCACTTGCGGCGTCCGCCGGCGATCATCGATCCGACCTCGCGCCGGGTCTGGGCTGCCGTGTAGCCGGGCAGCCTCAGTGACTCGGCCGCAGTGAGGATTTCCGCGTCGGACCAGCCGCGCGCGATCCGGTGGCCCGTCAGGCGAACAAGGTTGTCGTGCCGGTCGGTCTAAGCAAGCTCGATGCGCCCTTCGTGACAGCCGTCGAGAAAGCCCTCAAACAGATGTGCCACGTGACGGCGCATCTGCTCGGCATCGGGCTCGATCATGGGCTGGACGTTCGAAGTTTCCATCGGGGCGCGCGCGGGAAGGCCGGCGAGCCGAAGCCCGCCGGCGCGTTCGATCAGAACGGCGGTTCGGCAAGCGGCTCGGCCGCGGGCTTCGCGGCGGGAGGCGGCACATGCTGCGCGGGCCTTGCTGTGGGCGCCGCACCCTTCCACACGTCCGCCTCATCGACCGGGCTCGCATCCGGCAGATCGTCGGGGCGATCGAACCACTTCACGATCTCAAGCTTCGGGCGGTAGTTGGTGCCATACTTGTCCTTCATCGGCTCGGAACCGGTGCAGGACACGACGGGGACCTTGCCGCGGTTCTCGGTCTTGCCGCTTTGCTCCTCGTATGCGGCATAGAGCTCACGGATCGCGTTCGAGAGGTGGATCGAGGCCGGCGAGAACTCGACCGCGCCGCCGAAGAATTTCGGGCTGTAAGCGGTGACGGCGAAGCCTCGCTTGAAGTCCTCGCCGGGGCTCGGCGCCGCACGGTCGAGCGACGGATCGATCACGCGCTCCGGCGCTTGCCCTTCCCGGAAGCGCAACCAGCCGGTGCGAATGTTTTTCAAATCGAGGAGGAAGGTAGGGCGGGCGATCTCCTGGTCGCCGCCCTCGGGCGCGCGAACAAACCACTTGTCCGCCTTGACATTGTACTTGACGTATGGCTTCACCGTTCCGGAGCCGCCGATTTGCAGAGGCATGGTCTTTCTCCTTTCGCGTTGAGATTCAGAAGCCGAACACTTCCCGCCCGGCCGCGCGCGCGGCCGGCTCGGACCACCAGAAGGCGTCGAAGTCGGGAACGATCAGGCCCGCGAGCTCGCGCGGATCGTCGCGATCCGCCGTGTGAAGGCCGGCGACGGCTTCCGATGGATCGTCCGATCCGGCCGAAGGCGTCGCGATCACTGCTGCGGATGTGCTGGTTAGGTGTGCCGAGGTCGAGCGGTTCGAGCGGCAATACGGGTTCTTCAACGGCTTGCATGTGCCGGAAAGCGATGCGGCCTCGGCGCGCCGCCCCGGTGGGCCGGGTGTGCCGCCGCGGCACGATTGGGATGCGTTCTATGCGGCGCTTGCGCGACGCATTCATGAGCACGGCGTGCCGCGACGCAGGCCGAGCTCGTCCGCGAAATGGTGGCCTGGTTCGAGGCCCGCGATGTCGAGCGCGCGCCGGACGAAAGCACAATCCGAAAAAAGATCACGCCGGTTTGGAGGGAGTTGAGCCGCCTCTGAACTCCTAAGGCTCCACCAGCGAGTAGCTGGTGCTGCGCCCGCCCGGCAGGTCCTTGTGAAGAATGCCTCGTTGAACGAGATCGTCGATGTCGCGCAGCGCCGTGTCCTGCGAGCACTTCTCGATCTGCGCCCACTTGGAGGTCGTGAGCTTGCCTTCGAAGCCGTTCAGCAGACGATTGAGCATGTCGCGTTGGCGATCATTGAAGGCCGCGCCGGCATATTTTTCCCAGAAGCGGGCCTTCCTGAAGACGTTGGCCAGCGTGCGCTCGGCGCCGTCGAAAGCTCGATCGAGACAGCCGAGAAACCACTCCAGCCACGATGTGATGTCCAGATCTCCCTTCTGCGTGCGTTCAAGGATGTCGTAATAGGCATTGCGCTCCTGACGGATTTGCGCCGACATGCTGTAGAAGCGCTGCGCGGTGCCTTCGGAGCGCGCGAGCGCCATGTCGGCGATCGTGCGCGCGATGCGTCCGTTGCCGTCATCGAAGGGATGAATGGTGACGAACCATAGATGCGCCACGGCGGCTTTGAGGACCGGGTCGATGGCGGCCTCGCCGTTGAACCAATCGAGGAACACCTTCGTCTCCGCGGCAAGGCGCGACGCCGGCGGCGCCTCGTAGTGCACGCGCTCGCGTCCGACCGGCCCGGAGACGACCTGCATCGGACCTGACTTGCCGTCGCGCCAGCCGCCGACCTTGATGCGCTTCATGCCGGTGCGGCCGGTCGGAAACATGGCCGCGTGCCAGCCGAACAACCGCTCCTCGGTCAGCGGTTCGCTGTATTTTTCGGTGGCGTCGAGCATCACTTCGACGACGCCCTCGACGTGCCGGTCGGCGGCGGTCAGGCCGCCGATGTCCATGCCGAGTCGGCGGGCGATCGAAGAGCGCACCTGTTCGCGGTCGAGGACTTCGCCCTCGATTTCGCTGGACTTCAGGATTTCCTGGGTGAGGTTCTCAAGCGTCGCCTCGATGCGCAGGGGAAAGCCCAAAGCCTCCATGCGGCCGATCAGCCGGCCCTGGCGATGGCGAACCGCCGCGAGACGCTCGGCCAAGCGGTTCTGATCCCAGCGGAATTTAGGCCAATTGGGCAGTTCGTGGATATAGGCCGGCATTCTCCGCATCCTTTGCGGAGAATATGACCACTATTCGCCGCAGGCGCAAGGACATTCGCCGCACATTTTGGGGAGAAACGATGCGTTAATCACCGCATGGCGGCGACGGAGCCGGCCATTTGGGGCCGCTCGGCTCCGCCCTGCCCGTGTCAACGAGTCTGAGCTTCGGACGGAGTGCTTCGCCGACTTCATCAAGTCCCGCCCGCAGCGGATCGTCATAAAGATGTGCGTAGCGAAGCGTGGTTTGCGCCTGCGTATGCCCAAGCAGCCAGCCGACCATCGGCAGCGTCATACCGCCCGAAACGAGAAGCGAGGCGAAGGTGTGGCGCAGATCGTGAATGCGGGCATCGCCGAGCTTCGCCTTTGCGCGCACGCCTTCCCAGAAGGTCTGCATTTCGCGCAGCGGATTGCCTTTGATCTCACCGGGAATCACCCACGGGCAATCCGCAGGCACGCTTGGGCGGATCGTACGAAGCAGTTCGACCGCGGCCCGCGAAAGCGGCGCCCGATGAAGCCGGCGCTGCTTCGTGGTTGCCGCGGGCTTCGTCCAGATCCCGTTTTCAAGATCAAACTGCTCCCAGCGCGCGTTCATCGCCTCGCCGCGCCGCGCGCCGGTGAGCAGGATCAGGCGAATGACGTTCGCGCAGCGGCGGTTCGGATGCTCGGCAAGCACGCCGGCGAGGCGCTTGATGTCGTCGGCGGAAAGAAATCGATCGCGCGGGATCTCGGGATAGCGCGAGAAGCCAACGACGGGATTGTCCGGCCGCATCTGCCAGCGGATCGAGAGGTTGAACATCTTGCGCAGGATTTCGCCGACGCGATTCGCCCGGACCGGCGTTGGCTTGAACGGCCCCTTCATCGCCGGCCGCCGCGGATTGACCTTCCGCGGATGCTTACGTGGCCGCGGCCGGCCTTTGGCGATCTCGGCGAGCAGCCGATCGACGTCTTCCGGGGTGATCTCGGAAACCTTGCGGGCGCCCCATTCCGGCTCGACCAGCTTGCGCAGGAGCGAGGTCCGATCGCTGAAACTTCGCGGCGCAAGATTGACCGCGTGCTCCTTGAGGTAGCGATCGATGAGATCGGACATGGTCGGCGCGTTGCGCTGCTCAATGCGCTTGCCGAGCGGATCGTTGCCGGCATCGACTTCGCGCTTGAGCCGCCGCCTCTTCGCGCGCGGCGGTGACCGACCAAGTGGGCCAGGCGCCGATCGTGAAGCGGCGCTCGCGGCCGGCGATGCGAGAGCGGAGAAAGAAGCCGCGCTTCCCGGAGCGAAGGACATAGACACCGAAGCCCGTGACCTCGTCATCATAGACGAGCACGTCGCGGTCGATCGCCGGCACCAGGGCTTTACGGATCGCTCGGTCAGATGTTGCTTCATGCCTGTCACTGAGCGGTGAGCCTTCGCGGCAGGCAAGATGCTCTCTTCGAGGCGGCGGCGCAGAGGCGGAGGGGGTCGAGAGGGGCGGAAATGAACACACATGCGGCCGAGATGCGCGGTAAAAGGCGTCACAAATAGGTTTCGCCAATTTCGGCCCGCCGGTAACGCAACCGCAATCCCACGTGCGGGTCGGATGCCGTCAGATCTTGCGGCTGTCATAAGCCCAATGCAGCAGGGCTTGCCGCTGGCGTCGCCGACACGTCAAATCACCCGGTTCGCAATGCTTTTTGATCTGCGCTACGTGTCGCTGAATCGCTTTCCAGCGTTTGATCTGCCGCGCATCTTCTTCGGGCATGCGCCGGCCCATGTAGTAGCGGCAGTACCACTGGAACCAGCCGCGAGGATCGTCAGGATGAATCCATCCCTTTTTTCGCCATACCGAGAGCGGTTGGCTAGCGTCAATGCCGAAATAATTCAGCGAGCAGTCCCGGCGCGAAGGCGAGAGTTTTGCGCGCGCAAACCAGCTCGCGGGAAATTCCGTGCGGCAATCGGTCATGTACTTGCCGCAAAATACCCCGAGGGCAAGCATCTCTTGGGGCGTTAATTCCGGACGAAAGTCAGGATGAAAATTTCGTCCGACCGGCTTGGTGAGTACGTAGCAATAACCCGTCTGCATCTTGTCATTGACAGTAACGACCTTGCGTTGTCGTCGCGGCATGGCGGTCTGATCCATCTACTTCTTTGAACCTCGTTACTTCCTTGACAGTCGACGAAGCAAGATGCGGCTGGCCGAGCGCGTTCTGCTCAACCCGGCTGAGGAACGGATAGAGAGATCCCCCCTGTTCGATCCAAAGCGACATCGCGAAGTGTCGAATCTCTTGGGAGAGAAGTTTGATCGGCCAAAGGGCATGAGCGCGCCAAAGCCGAGAACGGATCGCGACATCTGCTATTTGATGGCTGTCTTAGATCGGCCAACCGTCGAGGCGGACAATACGATTCCAACTCCGCAATACCTCCGTCGTAACGGAGTCGTCATCCGCGTGTTGCGGTCAGATGCCGTTGGACGCGGTTGAATGCGGCAATGAGGATTCAATCAGGTCAATGCATTACGGCCTAAGCGCCTGAATTCTCTGGTCTCGCGTTCTCGCTTTGATCGCCGCTCATAACCTGAAGGTCGCAGGTTCAAATCCTGCCCCCGCAACCAGATTCGCCCGCTAGGTCACGAGCGACGGCGGTGTCGATGGTGTGATCAATGAGGACGTGCTCGGGCTGGATATCATCTACTTGCAGGCCAAGCGTTACGCGACCGGCAACGCGCATGGGTTTCGCGTCTACCGCAATGTCGAGATGAAAAAGCTTGATACCGATTACTTTGACGATCTCGGTCTGTGATCAGGCTGGTGTGGCGGTCCCTGTCCGGGATCGCGCGGACGGCAAGCGCGCCGTCGCGTCACACGCTCCCGGCAGCGATCGACCAGGTTGCCGGTCACGGGATCGGCCGGCGGCTTCGCTTGCTCGTCGACGACATAGATCAGAATGCTGGCGTCGAATGCGACGATCAATGGGCGCCCTCATCGCCATGGCGCTCCGCCAGCAAAGTGCGCACCGGATCGGGAACCGTGCTCCAATCGCTTCCCTTCACCTTCCGAAGCTTGCCAACGACTTCGAGAAGAGGCGCATCGTCATCTACCTCAAACGTCCTTGACGAGTGGTTGTTTTGGCTCATGCCGCCGTTGCGGTTGCCACCCCGTCCAGCCTAACGCGCACAATGGGCGCGCCGTTGTCGGCCGCCTCGATCGCGGTGCCGATCGGATAGCGGCCGGCGCCGGGCGCGTTGACCTGCTTCGCGATATATCACCCCCGATGAGGCAGAACGCCAAGCCGCTTGATCCGGTGTCCGCGAAATCGGGGGATGGTCAAGGCGCCAAGCGGCCCATTCCGTCGCGCCCCACACGAAAGATAGCACGACGATGCTGACAAGGATTACTTGCCCCCAAAGGTCGCGTTCATAGCGAGGGAAGACCAGAAACCTATTGGGCGGTCACGGCAAGTCCAAGTTGCGAGGCGGCATGCTGAGGGATAGCGTAGCGAAGGAATGGGACGGCGCGCCCGGCAGCTCTCGACTGAGAACGGAAATTCACGTCGAAGCTCGAATGCCACAAGCGGACCCATTGCTGCCTTGTTCAGATTTGGCAGGAGCGGATATTCTTGAGTGCTTTCGTTCGCGCCTTTGCACGCCCATCCCTACTTTTGCAGTTTGGCTGCGGAGCCTCGTTCCGGCCGGCGGACGGCTCTCACCTTTCCACTGCTTCCACCGCCGCAGAAGAACGTGTCGCCGCCGTTGGACTCGAGCCCCGATATAGCAACGCCGGGCGGCATGTTCAGCTGTTCCAGAACCTCGCCGCTCTGCGGATCGATTCTGCGCAGTTCACTTTCGTCGGCTTCCCAGGTGCCGTGCCAGAGCTCGCCATCCACCCAGGTCACTCCGGTGACGAAGCGGTTTGACTCGATGGTGCGAAGGATCGCGCCGGTCTGCGGATCGACCTGATGGATCTTGCGGTTGCGATGCTGCCCGACCCAGAGTGTCCCTTCCGCCCATGCCATTCCGGAGGCGCCGCCGTCGGGTGCCGGGATGGTCGTGACTACGCGGCCGGTTGCCGGATCGACCTTCTGTATGCGATCCCCGGAGATCTGGTACAGGTGCCGCCCGTCGAAGGCGGTTCCCGCATGCGCGGGCACAGCGAGCGTGCGCACCACTCCCCCACTTTCCGGATCGATCGCGCTTAGCGTACCGCCGGTGGCGATCCAGATGTTGACGCCGTCATAGCTGACCCCGTGCACATGCGTGACGCCCGGAAAGGGGCCGTATTCGCGGACGATTGTTGCTGCTGCTCGTGTCATAGGCTCATCCCGTGACAGCTGTTGGTTGGGTGCGTTCACCCTAGCCGCCAGGTAGCGCAGCTGGGAGTAACAAGGTTGTCGGGAAACCCGGCACGGGCGGCGCTATCCAGCGGCGTGCCCGGCCGCGGCCGGTCGCTTGCACCTTGCCGTTCGCCGTAAGGCTGTCGAGCGCGCGCTGCACGGTGCGCTGGCTTGCGCCGAGCGCCAGCGCCAGCGCCGAACTCGACCAGGCTTCGCCGTCCGCCAGCAGGGCGAGCACGGTCGCATGCGCGTCGTCGAATGGCGCCAGCACCGCGACGTCACGGGCGCGGCGTGGCACAAGCGTAAAGCCGGCCCTGGTCGCGTCGATCCCGGCGGCTGTACTTAGCTCCTTGCGCAGCCGGCCAACCTCGACGCGCAGCCGTGCGCGATGGGATTCATCGGCGTGCTTGGCACGAAACGCGCGCGCGAGCAGCACGGCCCGTGACACGTCGCCGGGCCAAGCTTCGGCGAGCGCTCGGGCGAGGGCGAACAGTATCGGGCGTGTCTTTAGCGAGATCAATTTGCCGGCGTGGCAGACAACGCGGCGGCAGGCATCAACGATGAATGCGTTCGACCCCAGTAGCGCTTCGATGTCGTCGAGCTGCACAATCCGCACGTTGCCATGCGCAATGAGCCGCGCCGCGGGCATATCGAGGACACGGGCCGCACTTTCAACTTCGGCCGCGAGCGAAGCGATGCGGGCCTGACGTGCAGCGCATTCGGCCCGCGCCAGCGCCGCACGCGCAATGCTGGTCCTCAGGCGCCGGATGGCGACTCCAGCGACGGCCAATTCGTAAGCGGCACGCGAGGCGACCGGCAGCGGTGCGGGATCGAAGTCCTCGATAAGATGCTCGGCCTCGTCAAGGTGACCGATCAGGAGCAGACGCCGGACCGCGAGATAACGCGCATGCGCGGCGTTCGCAAAATCGCCGTGCCGCTGGAGCGCATCATGCGCCGCACCCAGCGCCTTCAGCGGCCAGTTGAGGTCGCGCGAGACGAGCGCGATCTCGGCCTCGGCGACTACGCAACGCGCGCGAGCGACGGCCTCCTTTGGGCCGAAGGCGCGGGCCGCGTGTCGGAGCAGCCTCTTGGCGCGAATGAGATCGCCTAGCTGTGCCATCGCGATTCCGCGAAGTGCCAGCGCTGGCGTATCGTCGCGCAAGGCGATGTAGTTCAGCGCGCCGAGCGCATCCCCCGATGCAAGCGCCCGGGCCGCGGCGGTGATCAGCGAGTCCATTCAAATCCCGACACAATTGTCACTCTCATCCGTCCGATGGCCGGCGGTAAATCTATCCCACGATCACTACCCCGCAAGCCATAGCGCGAACTCTGTCGCTTTAGGCAGCAATAGGAGAGAGAAGATGACGACACATACGATTGCAACACGTGACGAGTGGCTGGAAGCGCGGCTCGATCTGCTCGCCGCCGAGAAGGACTTGACCCGGCGCAGCGACGAGGTCGCACGGCTGCGCCAGCGGTTGCCCTGGGTCCGTGTCAACAAGGTGTACCGGTTCGACACCGCCGACGGGAGCAAGACGCTGAAAGATCTGTTCGACGGCCGCTCGCAGCTCATGGTCTATCACTTCATGTTCGGGCCCGATTACAAGGCCGGCTGTGCGTCCTGCTCGGCGATCGCCGATGGCTTCAACGGCATCTTTGTCCATCTCGAAAATCATGACGTCGCCTTCACCGCGGTGTCGCGGGCGCCGTTCGCAAAGCTGCAGGCTTTTAAACAGCGGATGGGTTGGACGTTTCCCTGGGCATCCTCGATCGGCGGCGACTTCAACTACGACTTCAACGTCTCGATCACTGAACAGCAGCAGCGCCAAGGCGGCTACGAATATAACTACGCGCAGGGCACTCACGCGATGGACGCGACAATGGTTCCGCCGGTCGTCGCACAGAATGCGGCCATGGCCGGTGCCGAACCGGTCGCCTATGTGCGTGAGCGGCCAGGTATGAGCGCCTTTGTGCTGGAAGATGGCGTCGTCTACCACACCTACTCGACCTACGCGCGCGGCCTGGACGGCCTGTGGGGCATGTATCAGTGGCTCGACCGCGCCCCCAAGGGCCGCAACGAGATGGGCGTCTGGTGGCGCCACCACGACCGGTATGGCCATGACTGACGTTTCGATCTTTCCTGTCGTGCGTCGCGACAGCGCGGCCTGCGCCGGGGACGGCAATGCCGCTCCCGGCATGGCCAGGTGGCTCGGCCTAGCAGCTGCGCCGACCTTCTCAGCCATGGCCTTGTGGACCGGCTTTTTCAATGGCCACCCGGACATGCTCTGCATGGCGATGCAAGGCTCATCGCCGATGAGCGGGATGACGGTGATGTATCTGTTGATGAGCGCGTTTCATTTGCCGCCTTGGCTAGAACTGATCTCTGGCCGCCGGAACGGCGCTCGCCGGAATGATCGGGCTGCGTTCGAATAATCCAGCCCACCGAATCGATCATAGGGCGATAGCAGCGCTGGCTTGCATCCGGTCAGCGCTGTTCTGCCCATCGGTTGGAACAGGCGGCGAGATTGATGCGAATGCTTCTTGTCCCTTCCGGGCAGCGATCTTTTCGTGATCTTGTGCCTTATTGGCGCAACTGCCTTATTCAGCTAGTGACCGCCTTCCGTTAGCGCTCACATTCAGGCGTCTTATATGCCCAGCCCGCGCTTGCGCCGAAGGTCCAATCTACGTTGCCTCCCGGCG
>Ga0209810_1006015_pt1 | contig 10701 bp, 10 predicted proteins | sample Coa_R1_7_FD_187159 | JGI IMG/M metagenome (GOLD analysis project Ga0209810, IMG submission 187159) | Surface soil microbial communities from Centralia Pennsylvania, which are recovering from an underground coalmine fire - Coalmine... | ecosystem: Environmental > Terrestrial > Soil > Unclassified...
GATCTCAATCTTTTTATTTCAAATTTTTCTGCATATATCATCTCAAGGCTGCCACCTCCAAGGTCAAAAAAAAGACATGAAGGATAACAGGTAGACTCTAGCGCGCCAATAAAAGAGTAGATTGCTTCTTCAGCGCCTGAGAGAACTCTGAATTTAAAACCTGTTTCATTCTTTACCTGTTCTAGAAATTCAAGTTTATTCTTGGCATCCCGCACTGCACTTGTGGCAACCGGGATGACCTGATCTATACCTTCAAAGGTCAATACATCACGAAATAATTTAAGTGCAGTGACCGTCCGCTGTATTGGGATATTTTCAAGGTAGCCTTTGCGGCTCATTCCTTCACCCAATCTTACACTGACACCATCCTGTCTATAGGCTTTGTACGAGTTGTCTTTCTGCAGGTAATAACATGCAAGCTTGACTGTATTGAAGCCAAGATCAATGATAGCCACCTTCAACTAGCAAACCCTCTCCAAAAAACTCTGAAACAAGTTTGCCGCAGCAACAATAACCATGCTGATTAGTGTAGCAAATTAACCTTTTGACATGTTTCTTGCCCACAGTTCTGTGCTTGTTTGATTTAGGTCTTGGCAAACGCATGATCGCTGGAGATATAGGGCCATGGTCACCTCAGCTTTTTCATAATTTTTGGCGATAGTAACCACCGAAGCTCTCCATTAATCCTTGGATGGAATGACATAATCCTGATCCTCGAGATGCCTCCCTTCTTCAATACAATTCTGCCCGCATCTCCATCAGATATTATTTCAATTATCATATTGCTAAGAAAAGGCTCATGTCCAACAAGTAGTATGCTAGGTCCACCTTTGAGCTTTGACATTTTCAGATAAAGATCCTTTCTGTTTGCGTCTGGCCTGAGTTCTTCCCAAGTCTCGACCTGGTCCTTATGCTTTAACTCCTTTGATATTATAGCAGCAGTCTGACCAGCGTACTTTAGCGGACTTGCGGCAATAATGTCAAAGTTGATATTCATTTCAGAGAAGGCCTCTGCAATCTGTTTTATCTCTCGCTGTCCTGAAATTGTGAGAGTGCGTTCGCCACGCTTACCTGTTGCATCAGTTCCTGCCTCTCCATGCCGCATGAGATACAGATCTATACCAAGGTCAGTACGCTTTACCAATCCTGTGAGAACTACAAAATTAGGTGTTAAATAAGCAAAACCTATGAGACTACTGTATACCTATATGCACTATATGGTTTGAAAATATTGCAGTTGCTCACCAAGAGCAGAGGATAATCATTTCATTGCATGCCAAGGATAAGCAAGTGGTTGGATAACATAATATGCTATCAAGGCCAACATGTCCCTTGTTGATACATCTATTCTTATTGATATCATCCTTCAATATGACAGGAGCATGCACAATCAGTGCAATATGAATGGGCCCTGCTTGCACATTCTAGCTTGCTATGGCATATCTCGATTCTGTTCTCCGTAGAAGGATGTTCAATAAAGATGGTTTTTGCCATGTTCATACTTTGTTTTGAAAAGTTAAATCAATTACGTACAATGAAACATTAGATCTAGGGGATCTATATGTGCTCACTGATTCGAAGATCGAGGCTTGATGCAGAAATTGAATATATCACCTTGGATCCTACTTGTTATTTTATTGTATGAAATTCTTTGCATAGGTAGCTTTGTATTTCACTGATATGGATTGATATCTATGATATTGCAATAAAGTAGCATTGGTGTCAATTCTCTAAAAGATGGCATAGGAAGTATGTGCACTATTGTTAAAAGTCCAGCTGACACTCTTGCGGATATTGCAATCTAGAAATAATCTCAAATGTATGGAATGCGGAAGCGATGCTGAAGTATTCCAAAGTGAGGGAAATTACTGCCTTTACTGCTGGAATAAAATAACAGAGACATTAGTATAGAATTGTTGTTATTTTCAAGGCTCCACAAATTCAGTTTCAATTAATTTCCTCATCAATTAGGTCGGAATATAAACAGATACTGCTCTGTACCGCCGCTCGCCTTGACAGCTTCTTAGGAATTCTGACATAGGATAGAGCCCGGATTCTTCCACTAACGCTTTGTTTTGATAATGGATCTATTGGTTGAGCTTACGGATAAACCAGTTACCTTAATGGCTGCTTTTTGCAATACACAGATATTCTAGTGCAACAGCTTGTCTTTACACTCTGTTATTCAGCAATGTTAAACAGCTTCTTTAATCAAATTTCTAGATCGTGAAAACTCTATTTCCAATCCTCTCTTTGAACTATGATTGATCTTGTATGCTTCTTCTCTTCCCAATGGAACTAATGATAATGCTGTATTTGAGCAATTAGGACAATTTATCTCATCGTAGGGAATCCTTCTTATTGCAAGAATGGTGGCACTCCAAAAGCACATATCACAGAGAGCAAAATAATCTCTTTCACTTCTAGACGAAGGTTTGGTCAATGTTGTTATAGACATCAATATCGCATTCGGGGTCTGTCTACATAATCATTATCACTATTTATGTTGTAGAGAGAAGTATTCTATATTGACCAACATGATATTGATGCTCTATATGAGATAACCTTATCTTTTGTGGACACGAGATAGACTTGCACACTGAGGTTAATTGGAAACTCCGACAGCTGATTTCTCCCGCCAACCCCACCTGTGATGCTACGGAGCCACACCATAGACCTCAATTTTTTTGTTGACACTTATGCTTAAGTTTTGCAATTATAACTATATCTTCTATAGATATCTATATGTCACTATCGTTGACATGGGAATTATGTAGGTTAGCATTTTAACTCATACACATTACACAAAATTAATGTCGAGGATTAATAGAACCAGACATCCATTACTACTTGGGCTAACCCTAACTATGATACTGCTTGCCCCTATAGTGGCAGCGGCCGTATCTACAAAAGCATTTGCACAAACTCAGGTGACAATCAATGGAGCAGGCTCAACATTTGTCTTCCCATTGATGGATACGTGGAGAGTACAGTACAATAAGGTTCATTCTGATGTGAGCCTCAATTATCAATCTATAGGGAGTGGAGGAGGAATAAAACAACTATTTAGCAAGACCGTCGATTTTGGTGCAAGCGATGCACCTTTATCTGCGAGCCAGACCAGCTCGGCTCCAGCTCAGGTAGTCCATATACCCGAGTCGATTGGGTCAGTAGCGGTTGTATATAATATACCCGAGATACCAACTGGCGGGTTAAAGCTTACTGGACAGGTTCTGGGGAATATCTTTCTTGGAAACATCACCAAGTGGGATGATCCACAGATCAAATCCCTGAATCCGGACCTATCGCTTCCATCCCGCAACATTGTAACTGTACATAGGTCAGAAGGATCTGGTACTACTTTCATTTGGACAAGTTATCTTGCCAAACACAATTCAAATTGGAATACCCAGATTGGAAAAGGGACACAAGTCCAATGGCCAGTTGGAATAGGTGCAACAGGAAGTGAAGGTGTTGCAAATACTCTGAAAGGCACACCCTATTCTATAGGCTATGTAGAACTAAATTATGCCTTGAATAATAAAATGGCTACAGCAGCCCTGCAAAACCCTTCCGGTAAATTTGTTCAGCCTACATTAGATTCTACTAAAGCAGCCGTTGCTGCAGCTTCAGGAAACCTTCCAGCAGGCGACCAGTCATGGTCATCAGTATCCATGTTGGATTCCTCAGACCCAAATGCATACCCAATTGCAAGCTTTACCTACATTCTTGTATACAAGGACCTTTCTAACGATCCTAACCTTGACCAAGGAAAAGCACAGGCGCTAGTCAGCTTCCTGTCATGGATGGTTACAGATGGCCAGAACTTCTCAAGCTCTCTATCCTACGTACCATTGCCAGACAGCGTTGTCTCACATGACTTGGATACTCTGAAGTCACTTACATACAAGGGCAATTCACTTGCAACAGCAGTGCCAGAGTTTCCATTGACAACCACATGTGTGGTAGCCATATCCATCGCTGCAATTGTCGGAATTACTGTATACAGAAGGCACAGCGCGGGACAATACTCGCACTGGCTGTAGCCTACTTTTATTTTTCAGCAATATACAGTAATTCTTCACGTTGCTGCTAACTATATAGTTTATATGGCTTTATATTCTCCGACATATTCTATTCGGACAATCTACTTATTTATAGATCAGATATGACGAACAGTGTACTCAGATACAGAGGATAGAGAGACGCGAAAAATTCAGTTCACAGGTAGGTCCACTTACATTCTATCTCTTCCTAAAAAATGGGTAGAAGAGATGCATCTCAAAGCTGGAGACCAGGTTATGCTCGTCAGAGAAATGGATAATTCTCTGGCTATTATTTCCGAAAGCAAGAGGAGATCGACTTCAATTACAGAAGCTACCGCCATAGTTACCCCAAAGGAGACCGGCGAGACACTAAAGCGAAAGGTTGTTGCAATGTATCTGGCGGGGTATAATACTATACATTTGAAATTGAAGATGGGTAAGATAAGCCCGCTGCAGCGAGATGCAGTAAGGGATCTTGTTAGAAGGAATCTTGTTGGCACAGAAATGGTAGCGGATAGCTCTGACATAATCACTTTGCAGGTTCTGTTGTCTTTGCCTGAACTTTCTGTCTATACTGCAATAAGGAGAATGTACCTGATTGCCTCTTCAATGCATAGGGATGCCATGTCTGCGATGTCTGAACTCAACGAAGAGCTGGCAAAGGAGGTAATAAAGTCAGATGATGAGGTCGATAGGTTTAGCCTCTATATCTCTAGGAACCTTGTGATGGCGTCACAGAATGGACGAATATTGCGGGAAATAGGGTTAAAGAAGCCTTCTGACTGTCTAAGCTTCAGGTCTGCTGTAAAGAGCATAGAGCGTATAGCTGATCATGCTTCAGCAATGGCTGAGAGAAGCACAAAGTTTCAGGAAAAGATTCCAAGAGAAATCTTTGAAAAAATCGAAAAAATGAGCGCTCTGTCATTGACAGTCTTGGCAGATTCTGTAGAGGCCCTTCTGCGCAGAGATTACCACCTTGCTGATAGAACGGTAGACAATGTTCAAAATATCTATGCATTAGAAAACGATGTTTTGGCATCAACAGAGAAGCAAAAGATACGTGACGCCGCTAGCGTAAAGCTAGTTTTAGAAGACATAAGAAGAACCGCCGAATACGCAAGCGATATTGCCGAGGCTGCCATAAATGAGACAATAGATGAGATAGTGGAAAAATATAGCTCTGGCCACATCGAGCGTTCCGCTCAGGCCTGATGTGACTTGACAAATTGCCTGCCAAGCAGAGAGATTGCAAAATACGTCAATGAACCGCAAATCTCGAATTTTCCATAATATAGTATCTAAGCTATCTATATAGGAAATGCATATTTATCTTGATTGCAAAACGCGATTAGTGGCAAGCAAAGTCATTGATGCCGGTACAGGTGAGTATGATTTCCCCGGAAAGCCATTATCCCCTGATCCCACCGTATCCCAGCGCTATAAAGTCTCAATTAGAAATCTTGAGGCTTGGTTTGGACCCAAGCAGGCGCTGATGGATATTAATCTTGACATTAAGGAAAATACCGCAACAGCCATCATAGGTCCATCTGGATGTGGCAAGACCACACTTATTCGATGCCTCAACAGAATGCATGAAATGACTCAGGGTGCAAAGGCAAAAGGTAGAGTTATACTTGATGGAGTAGATATCTATGATCGAAAGGTTGACCCTGTAGTAATCAAAAGAAGAATTGGAATGGTGTTTCAGAGGCCAAACCCTTTTCCTACTATGAGTATTTACGATAATGTGGCAGCAGGCTTAAAGCTAAACGGCATTAAGGACAAGTCTCTGATAGATGACATTGTAACAGAGAGTTTGGAAAAGGCGGCGCTTTACGATGAGGTAAAAGACGAACTGGGCAGGCAAGGAGCGGGGCTTTCCGGAGGACAGCAACAGCGCCTTTGTATAGCTAGAGCACTTGCCATGCAACCTGAAGTGTTGCTTATGGACGAGCCCACATCTGCCTTGGATCCAATAGCATCATCGAAAATAGAGGAGCTCATCCATTCTCTGAAAAGAGAGTTAACAATAATCATTGTAACACACAATATGCAGCAGGCCGCAAGGGTAGCTGACTTTACCGCATTTATGTATCTGGGAAAACTGGTCGAATATGGCCCTACGAAAAAGATATTTGAAAACCCGGAAAGGGAACTTACTGAACGGTACATTTCTGGCAAATTTGGCTAGCCTAGCCAGATAGAGAGAAGCAGATAAGATAAAAGATAGATAGACAGGAAAAGGATCCACAAATTTTGACCCGCCTCCTTGACTTGGGAATAACCAAAATTAGCAATATTATCATGGATATGGCAAAACTATCAGAACGCTCTGTAATTACAGCCATCGATGCCTATGAGAAGGGGATAAACGCAAAAAGACAAATTTTTGACTGGTCAGAGCAACTTCGAATTTTGCAAGACGAAGTTGCAGATTTGGCTATCGAGCTTATTGCACGCTACCAGCCTGTAGCAACAGATCTGAGGTTCATAAGGTCTTGCATGGAGATCTCGTATGGCTTTTCCCGGTTTGGCAGGTATGCATATGACATAGTTGACGTGCTTGAAGCGACAGGCTCGACGGCTGATTGCGACAAGAGTGTAGTCCTAGAAATGTCAATAACCGTAAGGGAAATGATCCATACAAGCGTGCAGGCATTGCAATCAAGAGACAAAGATGCTGCACAACAGCTGTATAAGAAAGATGATACCGTAGATGCGCTGTATAAAAATTATCTTCGAAAGGTTCTTACTGCAAATAGTGCTGACAAGTCCGCCGCTAGCCCAAGGTGCTACACATCTGCACTTTTGATTCTGAGGTATCTTGAGCGTATTTCTGACCATGCATGCTATATCGCTGATTCTGTTCACTACATTGTTACCGGAGAGTCAAGCCCTAGAAGATAGATGAGAGAGATAGCAGCTGTTGATCAAACTTTGTGGCCTAGTATGAACGGTAGCCCCGTCAGCATCCAATTAAACTAAACTACTGCCATGTTTAAGAGACCGCTTGGCCAATAGTATGACATGGATGCTCCAGAACACAAGGGAACAGCTGCAGTCGGTAATTTGTTCAACAAGGTCAAGGCAGAATTGATGTCGTGGCAGGGAGTTACAGTGCATCCGCATCGCTTTGGTGGCACAGAATTCCGAGTCAATGGAAAAGAAATGGGTCACATGCACGGTTCAGCTCTTGTTGATCTACCGTTTCCTATGAATATTCGCAACGAGCTGGTCAAAAGTGGCAAGGTAGAACCACATCATATAATGCCCAATTCAGGATGGGTATCATACTGGATTGGCAGCAATGGAGACAGTACGGATCAGGATCTCAATCATGTAGTAGGCCTGTTTCATATGCAATACGAGCGGCTCGGCGGCAAGGCCAAAATGAAAGCGGACCTGTCTGCATGATTGTCATAACAGAATCTTGCTTTAACAGCACATTTTTTCTCTGGCTGGCTATTTCCTCAGACTTTTGGCACTGAGGTTCTTGGCAATCCAAGGTTAAAGTAAATGCAGAATAATCAAGGCCATTGTGAGATACTGAATTAATTCTTGCTCAAGACTACGGAAGGCAAAACAAGTTACTCTTCTCCAATACTATACTATACTTTGCTATACTAAGGTTGGCCCAGCTTTCATAAACAACAAACTATCCCAGACTACAATTTGCTAGCCTTGAATTCTGGGCAGTCTTTTTGTCGTATTGCTGGATCTGTCCAGACTAAAGAAGCTGTTATTTCATTTCTTGCGTCGACACATTCAGCAACATTGCAATTCTTGATATACTTAATTACTGGAGATTGCCTTTGTAATTGATGGTAGACCTCATTTATGGCAGAGGCATCACCGACCTTTTGAAAGAGATGCCCATTTACGCTAGCATCTTCAAAAAGATTGCTGCATACAGACTGTTCCACATAAAGCAGCCCATTTACGGCTCTGTCGATGTCAATAACATCTGCAACCTGCACTGCACTCACTGCTACTGGTGGCTAAATCGCAAGGAAGAACAGGATATGAGCGTGCAGGGCTGGAGAGAAATAATCAGAGAAAAGCTCAATAAACAAAACATTTTCATTACTACGCTAGTTGGCGGCGAGCCAACTCTCCGGCCAGACATTATACAGACATTCTGTGACGAAATGCCAAGGCGCGTCTGTGTAGTTACAAACGGTACTTTTCCGCTGAAAAGGTTTGAGAATCTGTACTTTTACTGGGTGTCTTTGGATGGGACTGAAAAGATACATGACAGCATAAGAGGCGAAGGGTCATATGCAAAAACAAAGAAGAATATCAATGACTATATCGCAGGACCTGACAGAAATGGCAAGCCTGCCTGGAAGGACATCTGGATTACAATGACAATAAACTCCCAGAATTACTCTACAGTACAAGAGCTGACAGAGGAGTGGAGAGGAACCGTGAACAAGATTGGCTTCCAGTTCCACACCCCCTTCATAAAAGGTGACCCGCTCTGGCTTCCATTTGGCGAGAAGCGAAACGAAGTAGTTGACAAACTGATAGCATTGCGCAGAAAATATCCTGATTTTGTGGTAAATGGCGAAAAGCAGATCTCTCTTATGAAGAAAAACTGGGGAGGAGTAGGGACAACGCCGGTACAGTGTCCATCGTGGGCCATAATATCGCTAGACCACATGGGCAGAGAAAAGCACCCATGCTGCATTGGAAGTGCCGACAGCAAAGCGCTCAAGCCAATATGTGAGGATTGCGGCCTTGGATGCTACTCGATCCTCGTAGCGCAGGGAATAACTGGCCAGTAACCCTGCCTTATCATTCCTTTTGGCCTCATCCCTACCTTTTCTTCATTTTTAGTCACTTTCCTGTGGTAGACTTGTCTATACATAACTTCAAGAACCACGTATCAATAACCTTTTTAGTTCAAGGATTGTTACCCGCATAGGTTTAACGCAAATGACCGGATTAGAACGACCGAGAAAAATGGAGCTGCTGCACACACCAAAAGCAGACCTTGTGAGGCTAATGAGGGAAAACTCGCTTGATATTGACGAAGTTGTATTCCTTGCAGCTTCAAACAAACTCAACGCATCAGATGTCCGGCTGTATGCGCCATCTGTCTGCGACAAGATGTTAAACATTATGTTGAGACAGGCAATAGCAAGAGCAAGCGAAGTTTCAAGAAAACCGGGTATTGAAACAGCAGAAAAGACGGCACATGAAATAGTAGCATGACGGGCAATCAGCAACAGATAGATAGATAGACAGATGCTTGGTCAGACTGGTTGTCTGAATGTCACAGCCAAACCACTGAAATAGAATAGAATAGGCTATAGCCTGCAGTAAAGCGAGCAAGAATGGGTCCAGAAATTTGCCTTTGCCTGCCGCTGGTCACTATGTTTCTGTCTGCGATTATCTTATCTATTCAGGTGCTGCTGGATTGCATCCTTGAGGTCTTCGTCAGCCAGGCGGCTTGGGTTTTCAATGCCAAGCTTTGAGGCAATTTCCTCTAGCTTTGTCCTGTCAACGCTCTGCTTGTAGGATGGCTCAAGCTCCTGCCTGGCCTGCCTTTTGGCTTTTTCATATTCTGCTTGGGCCTTACCCATCGATCTTGCCAGCTCGGGTATCTTTTTGGCTCCAAAAATAACTATTCCTGCGATAATGATTACGATTATGATATTTTCGTATGCCATGGTTAAAGTAATGTTTTGTTCGCTTAATAAGCCTTCAGTGGACTTGGGCTAGGAAATAAGGCCGATTGCCCTGACAGGCGAGCCTGATGCTCCAGCCAGCTTGAGCGGAGTAACTATCAATGTGAACCTCATAGGAGCCATGCTGGCGCCGCCCCTCCTTTCACGGTGTGTCGTAGGCAACCTGCCAGCCAGCACCCCGAGATTCCGTAGGTTCTCTATTATCAGGATACCATTGCCAAGAAGTGTGTGATGGGCAGAAAAGCTCTGGTCTGAGCCTGCGTCTATGCTCGGTCCATCTATTCCTACTGCATTTATTCGCTTTTTACCCAGCAAAACTGCCGCTTCTTTTGAAAGACCGGGATTGGATGTCATGTAGTCGCTTTCTGCGTGCCTTCTCTCCCAGCCTGTCAAGAATACAATGGTGTCATTTTCTACAATGTCTGCATCTGGTATATCATACGGCTCAATTACCTGGCCTGCACTTTTTGGAATTTCTAGCAGCAAGGCATTGCATACAAATCTGCTTGCAGGTATTCTATCGATGCTTTGTCCTCCTTTGACAAAATGCGACGGTGCATCCATGTGCGTTCCTGTGTGCGTACTCATAAAGACAACCTCAGAATCATAGCCCTGAGTATCAAATTTTGACCACTGGATAAAAGAAGGCGAAGGCGATCCGGGAAAGACCATTATCTGCGGGGAAATTTCAGCCGTCAGGTCGATTGCTTCCACGTCTCTCCTTCAATCTGCAGATATTTATGATGTGAACCTGCTTTTTGTTGGGCCAGTTATCACCCCATCACCCCGATTAGTTTAATAGCATCACCACCAATAGCTGGTGATAGTAGATGACGATGATAGATGATAGACGACGGATGGTTGATTGATTGTCAATGCCAACAGCATATGTACTGATAAACTGTGATTTGGGCTCTGAAGAAGAGATAATAAGAGAATTAAAGAAGCTGCCAGAATCTGTC
>Ga0209810_1006017_pt1 | contig 10698 bp, 9 predicted proteins | sample Coa_R1_7_FD_187159 | JGI IMG/M metagenome (GOLD analysis project Ga0209810, IMG submission 187159) | Surface soil microbial communities from Centralia Pennsylvania, which are recovering from an underground coalmine fire - Coalmine... | ecosystem: Environmental > Terrestrial > Soil > Unclassified ...
AGGCGGTCGGGCGCCGCCTTCACGATCAGGTCCCGGCTGTAACGGTCGAGAAGCGCCATGCAGGCTGCATCCCGCTCGTGCCCGGCCGCAGCCGCTTTCTGGCAATAGGTCAGGATCAGCTCCATGTCCTCGGTCGGGTACTGGACCAGCGTCTCTAATTCGCGCACGGAGAGTTTCGCGTAGTTCTTGCCCTCGGCACGCGCCGCCTGCAGAACGGAGACCTCTGCCGGATCGCGGCGGGCGCGCATCGCCAGGCAGAGAAGCAGCCCGACGGCAAAGCCACCTAGATGCGCCAGGTGGCCGACCCCATCTTCCCCTTTGAGCTGGAGGGCTAAGAGCAGGTCCAGACCCATGTAGAACAGGACGAGCCACCGCGCCTGCACCTCCCACACACCCATCCAGAAGAAAACGCATATCTTGGAATACGGGAAGATATACAGATAGGCGCCGGCCACGCCCATGATCGCGCCGGAGGCGCCCAGACTGAAGAGCGCCGGATGGAGGTCCCCCCAGAAAAAGTCTTCCAGCACTCCCCCGCACAGGCCGGCCAGGAGATAGAGGCTCAGAAATCTCGCCGGACGCAGCCGCCCCTCGACAGCGCCGCCGAAGACCCACAGGAACACCATGTTGCCGAGCAGATGCACGATGTTGACGTGCAGGAACATGGCGGTCAGCAGCCGCCACGGCGCGGTAGGAAGCGTGACGTGCGAAACGGCAAATCCGGCCATCATATCCCGGCGGATGACCAGGAAGGCATGGCTGGTCAGCAGAAAGACCAGCGCGTTCAGCCCGATCAGGCTGATCGTAACGACGGGAAAGCGTTCCGGCGGGTTTTTGGCGCGATAAGGCAGCAGCACGGCGATCTCCTGCAGGAAGGCCAGGAAGAAAGGCGACCTCAAGATTGCTGCTAATATTGTACAGGGGAGTTGCCTTAGCGTCAAGGCTCGAAAGAAAAGCGGAGTCGAGACGTCTCGACTCCGCGGTATCGTTTGCGAGCGGCCTGAAACCGGCCCTGACTCGCTTATTCGGCCATCCCTCTTTTCTGGGCGGGATGACGGAGAGTTTCTAAAGTGACCGCCGGCAGCACACAAGCCGGTCGCTTGCTTGGGTATACTTACCGTAACGGTTAAGGGATACGAATTTTCCGGCTCTGTCCGGCGGTCTATCCTTCGGAACCTTCACAGAGAGGGTCGCGTCGAACCGGATAGAGACCACGTCGGTCTCTATCCAGGCAGCGCAGGCCCCGGGTATAGGAACGGTTGGCAGCCTTCCCTCGATCCAGGCATCAGGAGAAACGATGAGCACTCTGGGCGGACTCGCCACGAACCTGGCGCGCAAGTTCATTTTCGGCATCGACGCTATCCAGCAGCGGCGGCATCACGTCCTTCCTCTGGATCGCGGCACGCACTCCCTCTTTCGCGTCTCGCGCCGGACCAGCCCGGAAGACCGCGTCCTTGCCGACGGCACCGTGGTCCACCAGGGCGATCCCATTGTCGAATTTCACTACTGGAACGAGCGCATTCCTCCGATGGGTCCGGAAGGGCCGGATGTGACGTGGGGGCTGCAGTTCTACCGGCGTCTGCGCCGCTCGCTGAACGATCTGGCCGAGTACGTGCGGGACAATCCCGATTGCCGCGACGTCGTGGCCGTTTACGGCGAAGCCTCCTACGCGGCCAGCGTCGGCTGGAAAAAGTATGAGAAGTTCATCTCCGATTTCGGCTTCGAATTTTCCCACCAGCCGGCCACGGCCACCCGCAAAAACCTGGTGTACCTGTTCACGCACCTTTACTCCTGGCTGCTCGTCTGGGCGGCCAACCCCGCCAGTCTGCGGGGGCGGGCCTTCGGCACCGCCGAGCGCTGCTATATCTGGCAATCGCGTGAGGCGCTGATCCGGCGGCATGGCCGCTCGGAAGGCCGCCGGGAGGCCGTTATCGCCAGAGAGTGCCGTGCCGGCGAGGACACCGACGTTATGAACGAGGCGCTCGCCGCGCAGGATACCGGCAGCGCTGCCGTCTCCTCAGAATCGCTCCGTCTTTCATCATGAACCATCTGCTCCATCCGCACTCCCCGCATACCTTCTATTCCCATCTCTGGCACGCCGTGTTGGTGAATGGGCACTATCTGGGCACCTGGTGCTACGTCATTCTGGCGCTGCTTGTGATGGTCGAAGGGCCGATGATGACGCTGCTGGGCGCCGGCGCGGCCGCCGCCGGGCTGCTGCGCCCTCAGTTCGTCTTCCTCTCTGCCGGCATGGGCAATCTGGCCGGCGACCTTCTCTGGTACTCCCTGGGCCGGCTGGGCAAAACGGAATGGCTGCTGCGCTACGGCCGCTTTCTCGGGCTGAGCCGCGAGAAGATCAACGACATGCAGAACCGGATGCGCGCCTACGCGCCCCGGATCATCTTCGTCGCCAAGCTGACCCTCTTTTTCATGATCCCTACCCTGGTCGCCGCCGGAATCACGCGCACCCGCCTGCGCCGCTGGTTTCCCGTGGACATCCTCGCCGAATGTATCTGGACCGGGTCCCTGGTCACGGTCGGCTACTATCTGAGCCAGTATATCAAGCGCCTGGAGACGGGACTGCAGATCATCGCCTTTGTCGGCATGCTCATCTCCGTCTTCGGGCTCATCGCCATCATCAAACACTACGGGGCGCGCTGGGGCCAGCCACAGGCTGAGGGAGATGAGAAGACCTCGACACAAGCCTCTCCCCCTCTCCTTACGAAGGAGAGGCAGGGGCGGGAGCCCCGTGGTGGTTTGGGGGGTGAGGTTTCTCCCCCTCGCCACTTGAGCGAGAAGGGGAATGGGGAGCGTGTCGGCGATTGGAGAGGATGAGGAGTATGCGTATCCTCATCGCCACGCAGAACTACTTCCAGCCCAACAACGGCCAGGCGGTGTTTGCCCGGAACCTGGCGGAAGGTCTTGTCGCCGAAGGACATTCGGTGCTGGTGCTGGCCCCCTCCGAGCGAAGCCGCGCCTACGAGGAAGTCCACGGCGGTCTCCAGGTGCAGGCCGTCTCCTCCCGCTCCCTGGCTCCCTTCTATGCAGATGTCTTCGTCACTCCCCGACCGCGGGCGGAAGTCGAGCGCGCTCTGGGCGCCTTTCGGCCCGATATCGTGCATATTCAGGATCACTTTCCGCTCTGCCGCAGCGTGGTCGAGGTCGCGGCAGAGCAAGGCCTGCCCTTGGTCGGCACCAACCACTTCCTGCCGGAGAACATCATTCCCTTTGTCCCCGTCCTCTCCCGATCGGCCCGCACTCGGGCCTGGATGGAGCGGTTTATGTGGCGGCAGGTCCTCTCCGTTTTCGACCGGCTGGCGCTCGCTTCCGCGCCTACGGAGACCGCCGCCGCCATCCTGCGCCGGCAGGGGATTCGTATTCCGGTCGAGGCCATTTCCTGCGGCGTGGACCTGCGCGCGTTCCATCCGGACCCCGCCGTGGATCGGCCTGCCATGCGCCGCCGCTATGGCCTGGACGGCGACCACGCGGTCTTCTTCTTCGTGGGCCGCGTGGACCGCGAGAAGCGTCTGGACGTGCTGCTGGACGCCCTGCCGCTTCTGGACCGGCGCGACGTGCAGTTGGCGATTGCCGGACGGGGGCGGGACCTGGAATCGCTCCAGCTCCAGGCGCGCCGGCTCAGCCTCGGAGACCGCGTCGTCTTTGCCGGATTTGTTCCGGAAGAGGATTTGAACCCGCTGCTCAATAGCGTAGACATCTTCGCCATGCCCAGCGAAGCCGAGTTGCAGAGCATTGCGACCCTGGAGGCGATGGCGGCCGGTCGGCCGGTGCTGGCCGCCGACGCCCGCGCCCTGCCGGAATTGGTGGAAGAGGGAGTCAACGGCACGCTGTTCCGCGCCGGAGACGCCGCTCAGGCCGCCGCGCGCATGGCCTGGCTGCTGGACGAGCGCAGGCGCTGGGAAGAGATGGGCCGGGCCAGCCTTGCCAGGGTGCAGAGCCATAGCCTGCCCAACACGGTCCGCCGCTATCAAGACTTTTATCTCCGGGCGCTGGCCTGCCGCCACAGCTCTGAAGCCGAGGAACCCCAAAGGCCCCCGTTGACCTCTCCCTCCCTTTGATCGCCGTCAGATAGAATCCCGTAGCTTGCACAGGATGGCGACTGCAAAATACGTGGCATAAGAGATCAAGCCGTCTCCGGTAATCTCCTCAACTCGAGGTCTCCGATCACGGCCTGAGACCCTGCAGAACTCCGGTTCAAAACCGGGCGCTGTGGGCCATACGTCAATCACGCTATCCTTCGCAATCGACAATGGCAAACCGCCTCGAAAGAGCGGGACGCAAAGCTACGGGCCTATACTCCGCGCTCTTGGATATGGCCGCCGGGCTACCGAACTGCGACGATTACGAAGGAGTTTCGCATGTTTGGCAGCACCTCTTTCCGGACCCTGGGTCCGGCCCGGCGCGGGCGGTCCTCGCGCCGCCAGGAGACGCGCAATGCGCGGTCTCGCTCCGGCAGCGTCCTTATCGGCGCGCTCGCCTTCACGGTCGTCTTCGCCTTTGTCATCACCGGTGTGGCTACCTGCACCATCTCTCACTATTCTCGCGCCACGACCGAGGCAAGCTACGCCTCGGCGATCGACCTGGCCGACGCCGGCTTCAACTACGAGCTGCGCAAGATCAGCCAGGATCCCACTCAGGCCGATCAGATCAGCGCGGCCCATCCCTCCGGGATGACTTACAACTTTGCCGGCGGCTCCTTTACCGTCTACTGCGCCAACGCGGACGGCAGCACGCCCTGGACCAACAGTACCGACACCGGCACGGGTTACCACTATCTCTATATCGTCTCCACGGGCACGGTCAATGGCGTAAGCCGCACCATCAAGGCGATGGCACAAGGCGCCCCCACGAATTCCAATATCAACGTGTATGCGGTCAGCTCCGGCTCGTTCGCCGGCAACACGGTCGTCTCCAATGTGGGTACCAACGGCAGCCTGAACGTGCAGGGTTCCTCGATCATCCAGGGCACGGTCTCCTTCAACGGGCCGAGCGCCAACTGGGCCAGCGGCAGTCTTGTCGCCGGCAGCCCTATCACCCACAATGCCGGCGCCATTCCCTGGTTTACCGTGGACCAGCTTGTCGATCAGACGTTTCCGAACGGGGGATGGAGTTACCTGGCGGCGCACAACGACAACAATCTGGTTCCCAGCATCGTCAACAACCAGCTCAGCGTCACCGCCGGTACCGTGGTGACCTTCGTGGGCAAGCCGGGCGGCGCCAACTACTATCTGACCTCTATGAGCTTCACCGGCCAGTCCACCGCGGTCTTCAATAATACCAACGGGCCGATCAATGTCTGGTGCGGCCCCAGCGGGGGAACCGGCACGTTCACACTGGCAGGTGGCACCACCTCCGTTCTGGCCTCGGCCGATCCCACCAAAGAGGTACGCATCTATGTGGCGACCACCACAGGGATCACGCTGACCGGTGGCTCTACGGCGGACGTGGGCTTCTATGCCTACAATAAGGACTCTTCCGGCAATCCCTATGGCACGGTGAACATGGCCGGCGGCGCCATTCTGAACGGCGCCTGTATCGCCAACACGCTCAACCTGAGCGGCGGCGCCCAGATCACAGCGGCCAGCAACTACTTCAGCAACGCAGGGGTCAACTACTTCGGCTTCGCCAACAGCTACCGCGAGCAGAACGCGATGTGATCCCTACACGGATTCAGGCCGTTCGCATTCGATAGAGCGGAGCCGGGATTTCCTGGCTCCGCTTTCCTGTGCAGCGGTCTTCCGGGAAACTGCCGGATCTCCTGCTTATCTGCCAAAAACGGCCAGGACTTTCTTCCCTCCCTTAGAATTCCGAAGGTCCGAAGTAGTCGCGGCCCCGCTTCTTTAGAAACCAGGTATGCGCACGGATGGGTAAGGACAGGCTTCGGCAGGGAGAGTCTTTCCGATCTCCGTGAGTTGACGTGTATTCTGAGAAGGGCCGTTAGGGTCCACTGGAATTACTGTTGCCCTCCGTATTAGGCGGATTGCCTGCTCCCCCGGTATCCGATGAGCCATTCTGCTGCGCGGGAGAAGGGGCGCCTGTGGCATTGAGTTGATTTCCTGCGTCCCCAGTCCCTCCTGTCTCATTACCAGAGGCCTGTTTAGGGGGTTCTGCACCCTCCTGGCCTCCAGGTACCGGAGGGCTGCCCAGTTGGGTGGCATCCCCGGTCTGGGACTGTAGGGTATGGCTCGCGTTATTCTCATTATTAATCGGATTGCCGGGGATTGTGTTGGTTGGAGGGTTTCCTACAGCAGATAGCGCCCCATTTTGCCCCCCGGCCGCTTGCGTCCTCTGCCTCGGATCGGTAGCGTTGCCATGCCGGATGACGGTCATTCCCTCGCCATTCGAGGAACCGCCCGATATCGAGAAGTCCCCGGCCAGCAAGCCTCCATAGCTTTGCGGGTCATCGGCCACTTTCCAGACACCCTCGATTCTTTTCATCTTCAGATCGGTAACGTGGTTAAAAGCCTGTCCGCCTATCTCGCCCGTCCGCGTGACCGGCACGGTGGCCTCTTCCCCGCTGATGACAGGTTGTCCGACGGTGATCTGCGGTTTAAGAAACATGCCGGTATAGAAAATGGCGAAGAAAGGCTCCTGCATAGCTTCCTTCATCTTCCGCGCATACGCATCCGATGAAGGAAAGGCGGCCGAGAGGCCCTCCGTCAGATCGTAGAGCGTGTTCCAATCCTGGGCTTTGGCTGCGGCAAAGAAGCGGAGCGCCTGCTCTCTGGGATCGATGGCCTGCTGCTGTTTGCGGTGAAGCAGCCCCCAGCTTGCCCCACCGATCAGTAAGATCAGCAGAACGATCACGATGCCGATGACCACGCCATGTGTTGTTTTTGAAGAGGTTGTGGGAGCCATCAGTCTTCTCCTCTAGCGATAGAGATAGCCAACCAGGAAAGAGACTACTCGGCTACAATACCCTTCACATGGTGGAATTTCCTGCCATCCGCAGAGAAGATAGTTATGCAGCAACAAAAATCAGGGCCGGGATGTCCCGGCCCTGATCTGAGTTTGAAGTAGAAGTGGAAACCTGCTTACACTTTAGTTTTGTACGGGTTGTTGCGCAGCCGTATGAAACTGGTCAGTTGGCGGGAGTATCCGTTGATATTGACCGTCGTCGAGATTTGGATCGCCCCCACATTGGGCATCTCGCTGGAAGTCGGCGCGTTCGGATTGGCCGTGGTGGCCCAGCTCGAAGACGGAGCGGCATAACCGGCGCCGCTGTCCGTGTAGTAGGTGAACGTCAGCGCACTCACGCCGGACAGCAGGGTCGAGGTCGTCGTGGTCCCGCTGCTGGTAACGTCTTCCATCAGCGCGCTATTGCTCAGGTAGTAGCGCGCCGTGTTGTTGCCGGTCGTATCCGTGTAGATGGTGATGCTCGACGCCGTGGCTGCCGACATCACGTTATAGGTTCCGGAGTTGTTGTACGACTGGGCGTTGCGCAGGTGGTCCACCAGCGTATCCATCACCTGGCGCACGCCGGCGTAGGTGGTGTTCTGGCCGTTGACGTCCGTCCGGTTCGTGTACGTCATCGAGAACATCATCACCAGCGCGCAGCCGATCACCACGGCCATCAGGCCGGAGAACATCAGCTCGATGAGCAGAGCGCCTCGATGGTATCTTCGTGATTTCATACCCCTGACCTCGCCAGATACGTGCCCGTCGTGTAGACGACGGTGCCGGTCGGCATCGACCCCTGCGCCTGCAGGAGCGTGACCGTGACCACCACCGAGCGCAGAGCGTCGTCGGCGGGCACCGAAGCGCCGGAGTCGCTGGTCGAGAGCTTGTCGCTGGTCACGACCACCGTCACCTGGTAGAAGCTACTGTTCTGCTGGGTGGTGCTCTCGCCGCCGCCGCTATTGTCGTAGTAGAGCGTGGTCGTCCCCTCCGCCGCGTAGCGGAAGCCGTTCTCCTTGACCTCTTCCAGGGCGTGGCGGCCGATGGCATAGGCCACGCCCTTGCTGTCCGTATTGCCGGACATGTTGAAGGAGAAGTACCACATGCTCGCCATAGCGCACAGGCTGACCGCCAGGATCAGCGCAGCGACCATGACCTCGATATAGGTGACGCCTCTGCGGCGCCGTCTGCGAACGTGTGTTGTGTGCATGATCCTTACATCCCGCTGACTTCGTTCCACTGATTGAGGAAGCCGTACCAGAGACTAAAGTCGTTGGAGGCCTGCATGTTGGTCGGATAGTTGATGAACGGCGTGCCATTAGTGTTCATGCTGTCGGCGATGATGGATCCATCGATGACCGGGTTGCCATGCAGGTAAATCGATCCCACGCCCGATCCGTTATAGGCGTAGATGCCGCCGGGGAACACGGAGTTGCCCGCGATGTCCAACGTGGCGCTCTTGCCGTCGTAGAGCCGGAACTTGGTCGAATCGCCGGGCGCCGTGAAGAAGATGACGCCGTTCAGGAAATCGGTCGAGGTCCCATAGTCACTGCTAGGTCCCAGCCAGATGTTGACCGGACCGGAGGCGTTGTCGATCAGGATCGCGCAGCCGGTGCCGTTGCCTTTGAGGTTGAGCTCGTCGAAGTAGTAGTTATAAGGCGTGCTGGTGGGCGAGCCGGGTAGAATGTACACCTGAGCCCCGCCGATATACTGCTCCCCTTGGGATACGGTCTTACTGGGATTGGTAAACGTGTAAGTAACGGCCGATTGGTCGTAACGCTGGGTCGTGGCGCCCTTAGAATCCATGGGATTGGTATCCGTGGTGATGCCGCTGAAGTTCTTGTTGCTGCCGCTGTCGCTGATGATCCAGTCGCCACTTTGCTTCGAGAAGCCGGCCGAGACCCAGTAGTGCTTGGTCGGATCGGTCAAGGTCGAATCCTGGTTGGGCGCCGTCTCGTTGAACATCATGATCTGCCCATTGTCGTTGTGCGTTCGGAGCCAGCTCAACCCTGTACCCGAGGGAACCGTACTGCCCGACTTCTGGCTGGCGACGATGTCGGCGAGCTTGCTGACGGTAGGCCAGGAAATCTTGTCGGGCTGGTACCACACGCCGCCCGTCGCTTCTCCGGCATTGAACGAGCCGCTGGTGCCGTTGAAGACCACCGGGCCATAGACCTCGGCGCTGGTGCCATCCAGCGTGATCGGACTGTTGGTGCCGAAGCTGCCGTCCGCCACCAGGCTGCCGTTGATGGTCGTGGAGTCGATGCCATAGAACGAATAGTTATCGAAGATGCTGCGGCGCGAGCCGCGACAGCGCACCGTACGGGTGACGCCATTGGTGGTGCCGGTGGCCGTGACGAGCATATTGCCGGGAGCGAACCAGGCTTTGCCGTTATCGGGATCGTTGGTCACCGAGACCGTGAAAGAACCGGAAACTCCGGAGATCGAACCGGTATAGGGACCGTTCTGACCGGCGCCCGGATGCAGTTGGTCGGGCCGGGTGGTATCCAGAATATTCTCGCTGACGTTTCGCAGCTCGTAATTGATGCCCGCTTCGGCCAGGTTCATGGCCGCCGAATAGTCGGACTCGGCGCTGGCGCGGGAGAGATGCGAAATGGTGTACGTGCCGATCCCTGCCAGGATCAAAGAGGTGATGACCACAAAGATGAGCGTGCTGGTGAGCACGCTGCCTCGATGTTTGCCCAAATAGGAATGTCGCAGCATGACCGTTTCCTTTCGCGACGCGAACGACGGGATGTCGAAACGCTCGGAAGGCCGACAGCTCTGCGGACCCTGCGTCCCTGTCTGCTTAATTTCAGAGTGGTCGGTGTGTGAATGTCTTAATTGGTGTCGATATTGAGAGCGAATACGCCGTGCCCGGTGGCGCTGCAGTTGACGATCAGCCCATTGGCGGGCACGACCTGGCCATTGTTGGCCGTCTTTGTGCCGTCCCCGAAGGTGATCGAGTACGTGCCGCCGCTTGGGCAGATCGGTAGGTTGGGCACGAGCGAGCTGAGATTGCTCAGGGTTGTGGTATAGCTGTGGGAGGAGCTTTTGATCTTATATTCCTGCTCCAGATTGGCAATAGTCTGCATGTTGCTGCGACAGTCTTTTGCCTGCGAATCGGCCATCGCGCTCAGATAGAGCGGCATGGCGACCGCCATCATGATCGCCAGCACCAGCGCGACGACGAGCGCCTCAATCACCGTAAACCCCTTGCGAATCGAGCTGCTTTTGCGCATCGCCCTCTCTCCCGTAATGTTTTCCGAGCATCCTCTAAGGAAGTCCATTTGTCTTTCTCTTTCCATAATGCTCAGGAAATCCTACCAGGGATTTTAACGTGGATTCGGAAAACATCTCCTCCGGCGTTCCTGATCGAGAGCAATCCGGCTTCCCGCCTGGATGCGACGAGAAGCCGGGAAAGTACCACCTTACCCAACCTCTGGATAGCCTCGCTCCCCTCGTCCCTGTGCTCGCCAGCGACGAGGAGTGATTGGGTTTCCTATGAGCTCTCCGAAAGCGTTAGTTGGACATGGCGCCGGGGATAAATCCACCGTGAGTGCTGAAGGTGCAAGTCACTCCGAAGCTGTTGGCCGGAATGGTGACCGAGTTGCCGTTGGCATCGTTGCAGGTGCCCGTGGTGATCACCGAGTAGCTGCCCCCATTCGGACAGATCGGCACCGACTGCAGGTCCGGCTCTAAGGTGGTCGAGACCCCTCCGGCAAAGCCGGTGTAGTCGGCAGCGACGCTCTTGACACGAGCGGCCTGGACGGCATTGGCGAT
>Ga0209810_1006020_pt1 | contig 10697 bp, 10 predicted proteins | sample Coa_R1_7_FD_187159 | JGI IMG/M metagenome (GOLD analysis project Ga0209810, IMG submission 187159) | Surface soil microbial communities from Centralia Pennsylvania, which are recovering from an underground coalmine fire - Coalmine... | ecosystem: Environmental > Terrestrial > Soil > Unclassified...
GACCGGCTCGAGGGCGCGATCCGTGAACTGTTGGAGGCGCAGGGCGACACCGTTGTCAACCTGCGGATCGAGGAGGACCGCCGCGTCGCAGACGCCGGCTGGCAGGCACTCCCTGATTTCATTGCCAACGCCTCGCTGGCCGACGGCCATCGCCGCCGTGACGCCTGAGCAATACTGGACCGCGATCGGCCGCATACCGCTCTACCGCGAAAGGGAAACCGGCGACGGCGAGGCGTACATCTGCCGCGATGCGCATAACCAGCCGGTCGCGTCGGAAAGCCGGAACGCCTGAGCGAAGACGAACGGCAAGCGATGCTGGAATTGTATCAGTCCCTTTACGGGTCGACCCGACACTAGAATTTTGCGACCACGCCGGGCGGGCGCGGTCGAGACGAAAGCCCTTAGCCGATGCTTAGTTGATTGAACGCACGCGGCCGTCGTATTCGTACGTAGCCTCGATAATCCTGTAGATTCATCGCGTAGAGCGCTGTTTCCCGCGCAGAGGCGCAGTGATTCCGTACCGCATGCAGCCTATAGGTAGCTGGACGTACGACGCCGAGGCTGGCTAAAATCCGTATGTCGATGGTTAGCTTCCGCCCGTGGGCATTTCATCGCGGATAAGAAGAGGCCGCTCTTGACCGTGGCCGCCGGCGGCAGTGTTGGCTGCTGACGGGCCGCCCGCGGATGCGGCGCTGCTGGAGGTGAGGGGGCTGCGGCGGCGGTTTGGCGGGGTCGTCGCGCTCGACGGTCTCGACCTCGACGTGGCGGCGGGGACGATCACCGCCCTGATCGGGCCGAACGGCGCCGGCAAGACCACGGCCTTCCAATGCATCAGCGGCGTGCTTCCGGCCGACGGCGGCAGCGTCGCGTTCGCCGGCCGCGACGTGACGCGCTTGCGGCCCGACCGCATCACCCGCGCCGGCCTCGTGCGCAGCTTCCAGATCGCGCGCGGCATCCCGCGCCTGTCGGTATTGGAAAACCTGATGCTGTACGCGCCCGGGCAGCCGGGCGAGGGGGTCGCGGCGGCGCTGCTCGGGCGCGGCCGGGAGGCGGAGGAGAGCGCGCGCGAGGCGGCGGTGGCGGTGGCGGGCCGGCTCGGGCTGCTGCGGCTGGGCAACGCGCCGGCGGCGTCGCTGTCCGGCGGGCAGAAGAAATTGCTGGAGCTCGGCCGCGCGCTGATGGCGCGGCCGCGCATGATCCTGCTCGACGAGCCGGTCGCCGGGGTTAACCCGACGCTTGCCGAGGAGATTGCCGCCCACTTGCGGGCGCTGCGCGACGAGGGCATGACCTTCCTCGTCGTCGAGCATCACATGGACCTCGTCGCGCGGCTGTGCGACCCGGTCGTCGTCATGGCCGAGGGGCGCGTGCTGGCGCAGGGCAAATTCGCTGAACTCGCCGCCGACCCGGCGGTCCAGGAGGCCTATATGGGCCGGCGCCAATGGCGCTGATGCGCGCCGACGGCGTCGTGTGCGGCTATGGCGCCGCTGACGAAATCCTGAAAGGCGCCGATCTCGCGGTCGAGGCCGGCGAGATGGTGGCGGTGATCGGTCCCAACGGCGCCGGCAAGTCGACCCTGCTGAAGGCGATCGCCGGGCTGCTGCCGCTGAAGTCCGGGGCGATCCTGCTCGACGACCGCCGCATCCAGCACCTCTCGCCGGGCGAGCGGGCGCGCCGCGGCATCGCCTTCGTGCCGCAGGAGGCGAACATCTTTCCGTCGATGACGGTGCGCGAGAACCTCGAAATCGGCGGCCATCTCGAGCGCGCCGGCGTCCGCGCCCGCAGCGAGGAGGTGTTCCGGCGGTTTCCGGCGCTGTCGGCGAAACGGCGGGCGGCGGCGCGCACGCTGTCGGGCGGCCAGCGCCAGATTCTGGCGATGGCGATCGCGCTGATGGTGGCGCCACGGCTCTTATTGCTCGACGAGCCGTCGGCTGGCCTCTCGCCGGTCGCCGCCGAGGATCTGTTCGACACGATCCGCAAGATCCATCGCGGCGGCACCGCCATCGTCATGGTCGAGCAGAATGCGCGCGAGGCGCTGATGATCGCCGACCGCAGCGTCGTCCTCGTCGACGGCCGCAGCGTCCGCGAAGGACCCGCCGCCGCGATGGCCGCCGATCCGGAGGTTCGCCGGCTGTTTCTCGGCGGTTGATCTGCTAGCCTCCCGGCCGAGACGACAGGGAGGGGCAACCATGCGCATGACCCGCCGCGCCGCGCTCGCCGCCGGGCTGGCTTTGCCGTTTCTGCGCACGGCGCGCGCGGCCGAACCGATCCATATCGGCGCGCTCTGCCCGCTGACCGGGGCGGGCGGCCAGTACGGTCCCTCGATGGTCAAGGTGATCCAGGCCGTCGCCGAGGAGATCAACAAGGCCGGCGGGGTCGGCGGCCGCGACATTGCGGTCATCGTCGCGGACACCCAAACCAACCCCGACGCGACCGTCGCCGGCGGCCATAAGCTGATCGACGTGGACCGGGTCGCGGCGATCGTCGGCACCTGGGCGAGCGCCGACACGACGGCGGTAGCGCCGCTGTGCTGGGAGGCCAAGGTGATGCTGTTTACCGTCTCCGGCGCCGACTCGATCACCAAGCTGCCGCACCAGGGCTACATCATCCGCACTCAGCCCAACACCTACCTCCAGATGACGCGGGCGACGCAGTTCCTGCTCGACAACAAGGCAAAGCGCGTGTTCTCGCTGGCGGCGCAGACCCCGTTCGCCGCCGATGCCTACAAGCGCATTTCCGAGGTCATGAAAGAGGGCGGCGGCGAGGCGATCGGCCAGATCATCTACGACCCGCACCAGACGAGCTTCCGCTCCGAGATCGACCGCGCGCTCGCGGCGAAGCCCGACACATTGTTCCTCAACGCCTACGCCCCCGACCTGACGGTGCTGCTGCGCGAACTCTTCCAGGCCGGCTACGAGGGCCACCGCATGACCCCGGCGTACGCGGCGACCCCCGCCGTGCTGTCGAGCCTCCAGCCGGACCTGACCAATGGGTTGTGGACATTCGCGCCGTCGCCCGACCTCGGCAGCCCCGCCTATGCCGCCGTGCAGAAGATCCTCGGCACGCAGAGCCCCGACCCCTATTCCTGCCAAGTCTACGACCACGTCAACCTGATCGCGTTGGCGGTGGCGAAGGCGGGGCAGGCGACCGGGCCCGCGATCCACGACGCGGTCCGCCAGGTCAGCCAGGGCGACGGGCAGGAGGTGCACAGCGCGGTCGAGGGAATGAAGCTGCTCGCGGCCGGCAACGCGGTCAACTACGCCGGCGCCTCCGGCCCGTGCGATTTCACGCCCGAAGGCGACATCACCGGCTGCAAGTTCCGCTTCGAGGTCGTGGAGGGCGGCCATCCCAGGCTGCTGTCGCTGTCCTGACGGACGCGCTCCAGCTCGTCCTCAACGGCGCCATGGAAGGCGCCGTCCTCGCGTTGCCGGCGATCGGCTTTAGCGCCGTCTACGCGGTACTCCGCTTTGCCAACTTCGCGGTCGGCAGCGTCGCGACGATCGGCGCCTTCGCCGGCTGGATGGCGAACACGATGCTGGGGTGGCCGGTGGCGCCGTCACTGCTCGTGGCGTTCGTCGTCGCCGGCCTCGTCGGCGTGCTCGGCGACGAGGCGGTATTGCGGCCGTTGCGGCCGTCGGGCTCGCTGACGGTCGCGATCGCGTCGGTGGCGTTGGCGATCATCCTCGAAAATCTCGTCCGTTTCTGGTTCGGCAACGACCCGCGCGGTTTCAACCTGCCGGTCTACCGCGACTGGCGCTGGCTCGGGCTGCATCTCGGGCCGCAGCAGGTGCGCGACGCTGCCGCGGCGCTGATCGCAATGGCGGCGCTGTTCAGCTTTCTTGCGTTCACCCGGGCGGGCAAGGCCATGCGCGCCGTCGCCGACAACCCGACCCTGGCGTCGCTGAAGGGCATCGACGCGGTACGCATCGGCCGCACGGCGACCTTTGTCGGGCTGGGGTTGGTCGGGTTCGGCGGCATGCTGATCGCACTCGACACACAGGTCGATCCGCTGACCGGGTTCCGCGTGCTGCTGTCGGTGTTCGCCGCCGCCGTCGTCGGCGGCCTCGGCAGCATCCCGGGCGCCGTGTTTGGGGCCTTCCTGATCGGCATCGGGCAGGAAATGTCGCTGCTCGTGCTGCCGGCGACCTATCGCAGCGCCGTCGGCTTTCTCGCGATCCTGCTGACCCTGTCGTTCCGGCCGGCCGGCCTTTTCGGGCAGCGTGCGGCGTGACGGCGTATGCCGCCTCGCTGCTGGTGTTCGCGGGCGTGAACGCGCTGCTGGCGCTCGGCCTCAACATCGTCTGGGGCCTCGGCGGCATGGTGAATCTCGGCCTCGCCGGGTTCTTCGCGGTCGGCGCCTACGCCTCGGCCCTGGTCACCCTGCGGCTCGGCTGCCCGATCGTGCTCGGCGTCCTCGCCGCGGTGGCGATCGCCGCCGCGACGGGCGCCGCGCTCGCCGCGGCGACGGCGCGGCTCAAGGGCGACTACCTGGCGCTGGTCACGCTCGGCTTTGCCCAGGTCGTGCAGCTCGTCGCGGCCAACGAGCGCTGGCTCACCAACGGCACCGACGGGATCAGCGGCGTGCCGGGGCCGTGGCGCTCGCTGCTCGCGCCGGTGCAGTTCGACCTCGTGTGCATGGCGCTGTGCTGGGGACTGGCGGCGCTCTGCGGCCTAGCCCTCGCCCGCCTCGCCGGCAGCCCGTTCGGCCGCGTGCTGCGCGCCGTCCGGGAGGACGAGATGGTGGCGGCGGTGGCCGGCAAGCCGGTGCTGTGGTTCAAGATCAGGGCCTTCGCGCTCGGCGCCGGCGTCTCCGGCCTCGCCGGCAGCGTCTACGTCCACTTCAACGGCTATATCGCGCCCGACGCGCTCGACGTGCTGCTGACCCTGAACGTCGTGCTGGCGCTGACCTTGGGCGGCACCGGGCGTATGGCCGGCGCCGTCGTCGGCGCGCTATTGCTGGAGGCGCTGACCGAGGGCACGCGCTTTCTCGCGGGGGCGGCCCACGCGCTGGCGCCGGTGCAGGTCGCGAGCCTGCGCGAGGCGCTGATCGGCATCGTGCTGATCGTGGTCTTGCGGCTGCGGCCGCAGGGGTTGTTGCCTGAGCGCTTGCGGGTTCTCCCGCTGGGGCGCGAGCGGCGCTGACAGGGTTCGAGAGGCCGCGGAACTTCGCATTCGCGCGTGAAGTTTACGAGGGATCGGACCGGCAACCGCAGGTCCGATGACGACCTCAACAGCGGCAACCCGGCGTTGCCGGCAGGAGTTTGCAAATGTGGGTCCTGATATTGATCATCCTGCTGATCCTCTTGTTCGGCGGCGGCGGCTGGGGCTATTCGCGCTACGGCTACGGCGGCGGCATCGGTATCGGCGGGATATTGCTGATCATCCTCATTTGCTGGCTGATCTTCGGCGGCGGCTATTGGCATACCTGACCGCCGGGCGGTATCCGACGGAACGGAGCCATCCTCAGAACCAATCGCCATGGCCGGGCTTGAACCGGCTACCTCCGAGGCACCCTCGGATCGCCGGGTCAAGCGCGGCGATGACAGGAAAAGAACGTCGCGATTGGATGCCGGCGCAGGCCGGATAAGCCTGCCTCACTCCGGCTGCGGGTTGGCCAGCGCGTCGCGTACGGTCCGCGCGATGACCGCGTAGCCCGCAGCCAGCGGATGGCCGTTCTCGTCCGCCGGGTAGATCTGGACGTGGTCGGCCACCGCCTTCTGCATCGGCCCGAGAGCGTCGACATGCGCAATACCGGCCGAAGCCAGGTACGCGGACAGGTCTTCTTCGACCAAGCCCTCGTCGCGGCACAGCCCGGCATACTCAGGGGGCAACGCAGTCTTCGTTTGCTCCAGATAGGCGCAATAGGCGTGTTCCTTGGTCGGGATCAGCACGACCAGGAGGTGCGCGCCTTGCCGCGCCGCCGCTTCGCGCATCTCGGCGAAGGCGCGCTCGGTGATGCGCAACCCCTCCTGCACGGCCGGCAGCTTTGGATCGACGACGCCATGCCTCCCCGCGGGCGTGAATATCGTGCGCACCGACGGTTCGGCCGGATCGAGCCACACCATCTCCTCGTCGCGCGCCGCGCTGCTCGCATCGTAGCTCTTCATCCGCGCGATGAGCCGCTCCAGCGCCATCTTCGCCGCGCCGTAGAGCACGCTGTGCCCGGCGAGCCAGTCCCGCAGCGCCCCAAAGCGCTTCCGCGGCTCCGCGTAGGGCGGGCAGATATCGGGCCCCGCCCTCCGCCAGGAGGCCCAGTAGGCGCGCTGCGTGACGGCCCAGCAGGCATCGAGCAGGTCGTTGCCGAAATAGAAGCCGACGACAAGCTGCTTCGGGTGCAGCCGCGGCGCCTCCTCGCGCAGGACGTAGAGGTAGTCGACCGGTCCGTAACCCGGCATTCCCATGTCGTAGACGCTCTCGCCAAGCATCGCGGCGAGCTGGTGCGGCCAGCTCCCCTCGCGTGTCGCCCGAACGCCGTAGGTCTGCGAGTCGCCGATTGCGACAATGTCGGCCCGCTCGGGGACGCTCTTGTTGCGAAAGCCGAGCGCGTCGTGGCCAGTGCTGTACGGGGCGATGCGATGGCCGAGGATCGGATCGTCGATCAGCGTCGCTTCGAGAAAATTGGCGGGGTCCAGAAAGATCCGAAAGACGAAGATTTCGCCGGCGACCAGACACAGCGCGGTCGAAACGACGATAAGTCCGAGCGCCGTGGCCATCCGCCGTATCATCGTCCGAACCCGCTGCTCGTCGGCATGCACTGCGTCCTTGCGGGGGCCATGCCGGCCTGATTAGCGGGATCTCCCTTTAAAACCGGTTGCACCGTCAACCAAGTTCGCCGGCGGCGCGGCGCAGGCCAGCCGCGAAGAATTCGCGGTGCTCCGGGTTCCGGAAAGAATCGGCTGTCCGCAGCACGACCGGGGTCAGCGAGCGCAGCCGTCCGACGACGGCACGGGCCTCGTCGAGCCGGCCCATCTGGGCGTAGCATGCCGCCAAGGCGCGGTACGTTGAGGGAAAGCTCGGCAATTCCTCGAGCGAGATGCGCAACGTCGCGACCGCGTCGTCGAAGCGGCGGGCAATGAACTGCGCCGTGCCGATTGCCGATAGGTGAAAGCCGCGCTGGGCGCGCGGGTTCAAGCGCAGCGAACGGTTGAAATGCTCGATCGCCGGTTCCGGCTGGCCGGCAAACAGGCGCAGCCAGCCGCTCCAATACCACCCGTCGGCGAAGCTTGGGTTCAGCGCCAGCGCCCGGTCGATCAGCGCGACCGCCGCGTCGATGTCCTCGCCGAAGCGGCCGAGCACCATCGCGGCCGGCCCGAGCACGCCGGGATCGTCGGCGCCGACGCGCAGTGCCTCCCGCGCCAATTCGATCGCGATGCGGCGATTGGCGTCGTGTTCGTCGCTGGCGTCGTAGTTGTCGAGGTCCACTCGGCAACGCGCCGCCAGCGCCAGCGCCGGCGCAAAGCGCGGATGGCGCGCAATCGCCTCGTCGAGCAGCGCCAGCGCGTCGACGATGCGCTCCTTACCATATGTAGAGAGGCTCGCCAGGGCCCGCAGATAAAGGTCGTAAGCGGTAGGGTCGCCGCCGCGGCGCTCGGCGGCGTGACGCAACTCGGCGTCCCGGAGCGTCGGCTCGATGACGCCGGCGATGCTGCTCGCGACGCTGTCCTGCAATGCGAAGACGTCGTCGAGCGAGCCGTCGAAGCGGTCGGCCCAGAGATGCGCGCCGGTGGCGGCGTCTACGAGCTGGCCGGTGATGCGCACGCGGCTGCCGGCTTTCCGCACCGAGCCTTCGAGCGCGTAGCGCACGCCGAGCTCGCGGCCGACGCGTTTCACGTCGATGACTTGGCCCTTGTAGGTGAAGCTCGAATTGCGCGCGATCACGAAGAGCCAACGGATGCGGCTCAGCGCCGTGATGATCTCCTCGACCATGCCGTCGGCGAAATAGTCCTGCTCCGGATCGCCACTGAGGTTGGCGAAGGGCAGCACCGCGATCGACGGCTTGTCGGGCAGGGCGAGGGCGGCGCCGTCGCTCGGTTCGGCGAGGGGGGCGGGGCCGGCGATGCGGTAGGCCCGCACCGGCTGCGCAATGTTCTTGACGGATTGTTCGCCGAGATCGCTGAACGCGACGGCGAGCTTGGCGCCGATCTGGTCGTGCACCGCCGCGGAAACGCAGACGGCGCCAGGCTCGGCCAGCGCCTCCAGACGGGCGGCGACGTTGACCGCGTCGCCGAGCAGGTTTGCGCCATCGACGATGACGTCGCCGACATGGATGCCGATGCGGAACTGCACCGGCGCGCCGTCCGCGAGGCGGACATCCTCGGCGGCCAGCGCCTGCTGCACCGCGATGGCGCATTCCACGGCATCGACGGCGCTGGCGAAATCGGCGACGACGCTGTCGCCGGCGGTATTGAAGATGCGGCCGCGGTGGCTCTCGACGAGGCGGTCGAGAACGGCGCGGCAAGCCTTCAGCCGCTCGACCGTGCCGACCTCGTCGCGCCCCATCAGCCGGCTGTAGCCGGCGATGTCGGCGGCGAAAATCGCCGCCAGCTTGCGCTGGACCGAGGCTGCGGACACGTGCGGCTCCTCCTCGCGGCGATTATACCGCAAGCGCCGCCGGCATCCGCTTCTTAGCGTGCCTTAGAGTCCGACTAGCATCCTGATCATGAAGGTCTCCTCGATCATGTTATCCTCTTACCGGCGGAGGCCGGCATCCACTTGTCCAACAATCGGGCGGCTGATGAGTGGGTCCCGGCCTGCGCCGGGACGACGAGAGAAGCATGGTGATCGGCGAAATTCAGGGGTCAGGACGCTAAGTACGATCATTTTTATCGTCATCGCCGGGCCTGACCGGCGATCTCGGGCGACTTCGGGGGTGGCTGGGTCAAGCCCTGCCATGACGATCTTTGCGTAGAGTGATTGCATTCTGCCGGGTACCGCTCTAATAGAAGTACTCTCCGTAAGTCAGATGACGTTGTCGGTCCGCAGCGCGGCGATTTCTTCGGCCGAATAGCCGAGCTCGCGCAGCACCGTCTCGGTGTCGGCGCCGAGTTCGGGGGCGGGGCGGCGCAGCTGGCACGGCGCCTCGGCGAATTTGAGCGGAAAACCGAGCATTTTCACCTCGCCGTGGCCGGGGTGGTGCTGCGTCAGCACCATCTCCTGGGCGCGCACCTGCGGGTCGGCGAATACCTCGCCGAGGCCCATGACCCGGCCGCACGGCACCCCGGCCGCATTCAATGCAGCGATCCAATGTTCCGTCGTCCCGATGGCGAGCCGCGCCTCGATTTCGGCATTCATCGCGGCGCGGTTCTCGACCCGCAGATCGTTGGTCGCGAATTCCGGGCGGTCACGCAGGGCGCCGGCGCCGAGCGCATCGAGCAGGCGCTGGTACGACTGTTCCTGGCTCGGCGCCAGCGCGATCTCGCCGTCTCTGGTGCGGAACATGCCGTAGGGGCAGACGATGGCATGGTCGTTGCCTGTGCGGGTCGGCTCCTCGCCGGTCGCGAGGTGGTTGGCGGCGAGGAAGGCGAGGAGGCTCATAAGGCCGTTGTTGAGGCTGGCGCCGACGCGCTCGCCGTGGCCGGTGCGGTCCCGCCGCACCAACGCGGCGCAGACGCCGAGCGCGCCGTAAAGCCCGGCGACGAGGTCGGCGATCGGCGGCCCCGCGCGCATCGGGCCGCTCTCTTCGCTGCCGGTCAGGGCCATGAACCCGCTCATCGCCTGCGCCACGAAATCGAACGAGGGGCGGTCGCGGTAGGGGCCGCTGTCGCCGAAGCCGCTGATGTTGCAGACGACGAGGTCGGGCTTGAGCGCCTTCAGCCGCGCGGCGTCAAAGCCCATAGCGTCGAGGACGCCGGGCCGGAAATTCTCGATCAGCACGTCGCTGTGCGCGATGAGGCGGGAGAGGACCGCGCGTCCGCCGTCGCTGCGCAGGTTCAGCGTCAGCGAGCGCTTGTTGCGGTTGAACCCGGCAAAGTACCAGGACAGGCCGTCGCGGATGACGCCCTGGCGGCGCAACGGGTCGCCCTGGCCCGGCGTCTCGATCTTGACGACCTCGGCGCCCATGTCCGCGAGCAGCATCGAGCAGAATGGTCCGGCCAGAATGCGCGTCAGATCGACGACGCGAAGCCCCGAAAGCGGCACTTCATCCTCCCTGGTTGCGGTCGCGGCGCCGCATCGTAACAATGCCGAACGGCGGGGTGTGATCGCAAAGCCCCGGCGGCGAGGAGGCGATGGGCGAAATCTTCGAGCAGCCGCTCGTCATCCGCACCTACGACATCGACTTCGCCGGCATCGTCAGCAACATCGTGTTCGTGCGCTGGCTCGAGGATTTGCGGCTGGATTTGATGGAGGCGGCTTACCCGCTGCGCCGGGCATTGGCGGACGACGTGGCTCCGGTGCTGCTGTCGACGCGCGTTTCCTACCGCCGGCCGGTGACGATCCACGACGCGCTGGTCGGGCGCGTGCGCGTCGCCGGCCTCGGCCGCGTGCGCTGGCGCCTCGCCGCCGATTTTGTCGTTGGCGGGGAGGTGCACGCCGAGGCGGAACAGGAGGGCCTTTTCATCCGCCTCTCAACGCGCCGCCCGGTCTCGATCCCGGCGGCCATCCGCGCCCGCTACGGCCATGGCTGAGCGGCTTTTCACGATCGGCTACGAGAAGACGCGGCTCGCGGACGTGCTTGCCGCCTTGGCCGCTGCGGGGGTCGA
>Ga0209810_1006021_pt1 | contig 10697 bp, 10 predicted proteins | sample Coa_R1_7_FD_187159 | JGI IMG/M metagenome (GOLD analysis project Ga0209810, IMG submission 187159) | Surface soil microbial communities from Centralia Pennsylvania, which are recovering from an underground coalmine fire - Coalmine... | ecosystem: Environmental > Terrestrial > Soil > Unclassified...
TGAGGTCTATGCAGCCGTGCGAACGCAGTTCAGTGACGAAGAACTGGTCTACCTGACGCTGGCGATTATTTCCATCAACGGCTGGAACCGCCTGGCGATCAGCTTTCGCACCGTTCCCGAATAGCCACCTCTTGCACGGCTGCGCGCGCAGGCTTTGCAAGACACACAACGATTCAGGAAGAGAGGAGGAGTCACGATGACCAATCCATTACGCGAACTGGAAGCCCTGGGACAGAGTGTCTGGCTCGATGATATCGACCGGGAGCACCTGCGCTCTGGCCTCTTTGAGCGACTGATCGAGGAAGATGGCCTCTCAGGCGCAACGGGTAATCCCACCATTTTTGAGCACTCCATTGATCATGGGACCGCCTACGATGAGCAGATGCGGCAACTCATCGCGGAGGGCAAGGATGCACAGACTATCTACGAGACGTTAGCCATGACCGATGTCCGGCAGGTCGCTGATCTGCTGCGTCCAACCTATGAGCGGGCAGACGGGCAAGATGGGTTTGTGAGCATCGAAGTCTCGCCCTACCTGGCACAGGACACCGAAGGGACGCTGGCCGAGGTGCGCCGCTTCTGGCAGACGATTGAGCGGCCCAACCTGATGGTGAAGATTCCCTCCACGCCGGCGGGCGTCCCCGCCATTCGCCAGGCGCTGGCCGAGGGCATCAACATCAACATCACGCTTATCTTTTCCATCGAGAACTATCTCCAGGTCGCCGAAGCCTATCTGAGCGCCCTGGAAGAGCGTGTGGCCGCAGGCCAGGATATCAGTCGTATTGCCTCAGTGGCTAGCTTCTTTGTCAGCCGTGTCGATGTGCTGGTCGACCACCTGCTCGAGGAAAAAATCAAAGCCGTTGGTACGAGCGCAAAGCCTCAACTCAAAGACCTGGAGGGCAAAGCCGCCATTGCGAATGCCCGCCTGGCCTACCAGGAGTTCAAACGGCTGTTCAGCGGGCCACGTTTTGCAGCACTCAAGCAGCATGGAGCGCGTGTCCAACGGCCATTGTGGGCCAGCACCAGCACGAAAAATCCCGCCTACCGCGATGTGCTCTACGTCAAGGAATTGATCGGCTCCGACACGGTGAACACTATGCCGCTTGTGACCATCGAAAGCTTTCGCGACCATGGCCGCGTGCGCCGCTCCATCGAGGACCAGCTCTCACAAGCGAAAGCGCAGTTGGCGGCGCTCGCCGAGATCGGGATCTCCTATGACCAGGTTACCCGGCAACTGCAAGTGGAGGGGGTACAGAAGTTCATTGACTCCTTCCAGAAGTTGTTTGCCTGTATTGACAGGAAGCGACAGGGGCTCGTGCCGTAGCCAGGCATTTCAAGGAGGCAGATATGATCCAGGCAGTGTAGCTTGCCGCACTGGAGTGCGAAGAAGAAGCTCTCCTCATGATCACGGGCTATACAAGACCGCTCTACATTCTCCCGTTCGACCACCGCGCGTCTTACATTTCGGGACTCTTCGGCTGGAAAGAACCGCTGAATGTAGAGCAGATGGTCACCGCTGCACACAGTAAGCAGGTCAGCCACCACACCCAACGCATCTACACCAGGATTGGTGTCTCCACCCGTGCAGGGGCAACCCTCTTTGCTATGCAGCATAACCTCCTCGCGGCTCCGGGATAACACCGCCATCTATCTCATGGACCTGTCCAGTTTTCCGCCCCCATTATAGCCACGCACGCGAAACAATTGTGTAAAAGACATCGTTTTTTCTCCTTGAGAAGTAGGGAGGTGGACGTACACCCATCGTGTTCTGGCACAAGCATACCTGTTGAAGAGAGAATTGAGATGTGACGGGTGTCCTGATTTTTCTGAGAAGAATTGTCCTGACCCGTTCCTGGCATCTGGGACATCATGTCCCCTGGGAGCATCAGAAGCCGGGTTAAGACGGTGGGAACCCGTTCCCATAGTCCCTTATCCCACTCGTCCTTGAGGAGAACCGGGGGAGCCATCGCCTTCCCCGTTGAACTGCCCTCAGGACAGTAGGGAGCAGCCGTGGGACCAGGTGCGTTTGCGCCCACAGGTCCACTCGCGTTGCGGGAATCAGGAACCTGGCGTTGACACCCGCCTGTCGTTGCACCCGTCTGACAAGGGGTCTGTACGCCTGTTCATAGCGGGCAAAGGCGCGCTGATGCTCGCCTGGCGACACGCTCAGTTCTCCCGCCAGGATATAGGCTCCTAACATGGCCAGCGTCGATCCTTGTCCAGAGAGCAGCGCTGGACAATAGCCAGCATCTCCCAGCAGCACCACTCGTCCCTGCGACCACCGCTGCATGCGGATCTGACTTACGGCATCAAAGTACAGGTCGGGAGCCATGTGCATTTTCTCCAGGAGCCTGGGAACTTCCCAGCCTTCGCTGGCAAACACTGAAGCGAGCAGTTGCTTTTGCTGTGTCAGATTCTGATAATCATAGCGTAACCTGGTAGGCTGCTTGAACAAGAAAAACGCGACCAGGGCCTGGTTGCCTCGTGTACTGCGCAGCGCGACCCGTTTTCCCGGGACCGTGTACATCTGCATGCAAGCCTTGTCAAGCCCTACATAATTGTCGGTGGTGAAGACTCCGAAATGGTAGCCGCAATAGTGTTCAAATTGTGCTTCGTCTCCAAACACCAGCGTGCGTACCTTCGAATGCAACCCATCCGCCCCCACTACCAGGTCGAAGCGGCGGGGGTCGCCCCGCTCAAAGGTCACATCGACTCCTGCCTCGTCCTGGCTGACGGCCTGAATGGAGTCCCCGAAGCAGTATTCCACCTCGTCTTTGGTGAGGTCGTAGAGCATCCTGGCGAGATCGTCGCGCCAGACCTCCACCACATCCAGGTTGAAGGTCTCGCGCACTGCTTGAAGGTTGATGCTGCCGATGCGCTCATGATGCTCATTAACGAACACGACCTTACTGAAGGCTGTTTTTGTGTGTTGCAAGTGTTCCCAGATCCCCATACGTTGAGCAATCGGCACCGCCTCATGGCGCACGTCAACCGGGTATCCACCTTCTCGCAACTGTGGCGCACGCTCGATCACTGTCGGGGTGAACCCATAGCGCTTGAGCCAATACGCCAGGGCTGGCCCAGCGATACTGGCTCCTGAAATGAGGATGCTGCTCTTTTTGCTGATCATCAGGGGACCCTCCTTCTTGTCCTTACAACAATAGAGTTCAGTTAGCTGGATGCACTAAGGGGAGGATTCAGTCGCCAAAGTCGATAGGCCCAGGGAATGTCGTAGGCAAGCACCCAGATCACATACACGAACACCAACCAGGCCGAAACGGAGTCCGCGAGTACGAGCGTGACCTGGAGGAAGGCGAGTGGGAGCAAAAAGATCAGGACGCCGAGGAAACCTGCGAAGGTGTTGTGCCAGCGGAACAAGACGATATTCCATAACTCGTTGTAGAGCATGGCAACGATCAAGGCCGTGAGCGCGATGATACGAGCGGTTTGCTCTGGCACCACAGTGAGCAGTCGATAGGCGATGATACTGTCAATGAGATAGCCGTAGAGACCAACGCAGAGAAATCCCCACAACGGGAGCTGGAAGCGTGGCTTGTGCAGGGTCGCAAACCACCGGGTCAGTTGATTGCCGGTGAGTAGCCCTCCAGTGATTGCCATTCCCAGGCTCAAGGCCACGGCAAAGAGCAGGGCCGGGATATTCCATGCAGGCATAGAGTTTGACTCCCTTCTCAAGTGTTCCGATAGTAGAGCCGCTCATACTCTTCCAGGAGGCGCTCCAGATGCCTGCCCTCCGCTTGAAATTCTTGCAGGGCCGCAGATAGCTATCCTGGTAGCGTTCTGAGGGGTTCGTGAGATCGGCTCCCTACCCGATGGGAGGAAGAACGCCGAGTTCTCTTCGGTGGACATCTTAAAACCTCCTTAAACCACTTCCAATAGGAGATCGGCCAGTTCTCGCGGCATCGTGATCATCGCACAATGGCCCGTTGGCAACTGGCGCAGACGCCATCCCGCTTCGGTTGGAGGAAGTGCTCTTTGCGCCACTATGCGTCGTATGAATAAGTAGAAGAACCCACTGCCGGTGCAGTCAATGTGCGTACAGGGTTTCGTTGACACGATGGCTGGGTTCTTGAGATGAAGTGGTTGCTCAAGCGTCTTGAGGGGCTGGGCCGTCAGCGAACTGCGCATCCAACTGCGATCTGGCTCTCTCGTCACCCCGTAGGTGCCTCTCGAAGGGACTTTCCAACCATCCCCACGGGCCTGTGCTTGTTTGCTTAGCAGACGGATCACCAGCGGCGAGATATCAGCCATCGATTCGCCATCGCGTGGCACGAAGGTATCCAGGTAGACCAGGTGAGCAATGCGCTCGGGCACCTGATCTACCACACCGGTGATAACCATCGCGCTATAACTATGACCCACCAGGATCACTCCGTGCAGATTCTTTTCCTCCAGCAAGCTGACGATATCCTGGATATGGGTGTCTAATCCGACCTCGGGTGTCAGCTCGGATGCACGCTCGGCGAGGCCCGTGAGGGTGGGGGCATACACCTCATGGCCAGCAGCTTTTAAGAGGGGGATGATCTTCTGCCAGCACCAGCCTCCAAACCATGCCCCATGCACCAGCACAAATGTTGCCATAGGCGCCTCCTTTCCTGTCAAAAATTCTCCTCGTGATTGCTAAGGCTTGTTTCATGAACGCGAGGAGCCTGGCCGTATCGCGAGAAATAATCCACGGCATCGCAGTGGGAGCGCCTTCAGGAATCGGTGGCACTGCCTTCGGTTGTGCAGTCATCTGCATGCTCCTTTTGTGAGGTATTCTATTCATCAACGGGAGAGCGTCACGATTCCTGCATCACCATCCACAGTGACATGCTGACCGGTACGAAGTCGCTCAGTGGCGGCACCTGTGCCAAGAACAGCCGGAATACGATACTCGCGGGCCACAATCGAACTATGGCTGAGTGGTCCGCCTACATCAGTCACTACCCCTGCGGCCAGGGCAAAGAGTGGCGTCCAGGCGGGCGTTGTGATCCTGGCGACCAGGATCTCCCCCTGTTGCATCTGGGCGAACTCATTCGGGCCGGAAATGACCCTCGCCTTGCCAGTGACAGACCCAGGGCTGGCCGCGATTCCTTTCAACACATCCCCTGCTGGCTGACCGGTACGAGCGGGCATCATACTGCTGAAGTTTATCCCGAAAAAGCGTGTTCCACCTGTGAGGGGCAAGGTTACTGGCGGCGTGAGCATGCGCTGGTTCTCCCAGGTAGTGCGACGCTCATTCGCACGCGCGTGATAGTGCCCCGGGGCTTGCCCGCCATCCAGAGCGATGACCGCCTCCAGCAATTCGTCCTCCGTCAGCCAGAAGACGTCGTCCGGGGCTTTGATGGCGTGGTGAGTCACCAGGCGCTGTCCTATTTCACGCACCATCCGGCGCAACAGCGGCCAGCCCAAACCCACATCAGCCAGCGCGCCCTCGCGTAGCGGGGCGAAACGTTGAGCAAGTTCTACCAGGCGGCGGAAGAGCGAGCGGGAAGGGCCTCGGAGTTGGTTCAGCATCGTTTGCATGGCGCGCTCACGTGCTTGCTTTGAAGCTGCCTGACGCGCATACGGATCCGGCGCAGTGCCGCTCAGGAAAAACTTGAGTGGTTCTAGCAGCACTCCCGGATCATCCGCGGGTACCGGCCTGGAGAAATCAAGATCATAGATAGCATGTCCAAAATGAGCGAGGTGAACCGTAAAGCGCTGGCAGAATGCTGACCAGAGCGCCTCAGCAACGCCATCACCATACCAGGTCTGATAGGCTGAGGCAAATTGTGTTGCCGACATGTTTTGTAACATGCTGCTCAGATTCTCCTGAGTGCGCGCCCACTGTGCCAGATCGTAGAGCGATTCCTCCGCCCGTATCGGAGTACTGTCATAGCCCAGCAGAAAGGAAAGGGCCGGTAGGTCGGCGTGACGCCTCAAAAGCTTCTCATAGACCATGGTGAAAATGGTCTCAGTCAGGTACGCTGCTGGCAGGATGCCACTCTGAATGGTGAGGTAATAGCTCGCAGCCGCATGGAGAATTTCCCGCGTCCCGACAAGTAACTCGGCTGCGGATGCTCCTGACAGCTTCAGCGCCTCCCAACGCTCCACAACAGTTTTATAGGCCGGGCGAGCCTTTTGTTCCCAGCGCCGCTGTGCAGTGTACATCATGCGAGGAGCGACTGTAGTCAAGACCCGGGGCCTCATCAGGAACGTCCTGTAGCGCACATCATAGTAGGCATAGCCGTTAATCGTGGTGAGCATATCACCTCCGAAATTACCCATGCCTTCTGCCAGCGCAAATCGATGCATCGCTCTGTTCCAGGCTGGTAGACCCAGCGTGGCGAAGAGCGGTGAGAGCGGATCTGGCAGTAACTCTATGACGCTTGCACGGATGTACTTCCCTTTGGGTTTGGGAAGTTTCCACTCTGGTGGTCGCATCACCTGGAATCCGGCGGTTCTGGACAAAGCGGTGATCGGGCGGGCCTGTACGATGAAGAACCGATTATGAGAGAGAACCCACTCGATATCCATTGGCTGACCATAGAGTTCTTCGATGCGCACACCGATGCGCACCAGTTGAGCCGCTTGCACTGCTGTCAGCACTGCGCTCGCGCGCTTGCCTGCAGGAACCGGTTCTTCACGCGTGCCTTCGGGGCTGCACACCGTCATCACTTCCTGCACACTGATCTGCCGGGTCGTAATCGTCCCGCTAGCCCTGTCAACCACCACCGTATCAGGAGTCACCCGCCCACTCACAATGGCCTCACCCAGTCCCCAGGCGGCGTTGATCAGCGCCTGGCCGCGTTCGCCAGTCAACGGATTGGCAGTGAAGAGGATGCCAGATGCCTCAGCCAGAACGAGTTCCTGCACCACCACCGCCAGGCTTACCTCTCCGTGCGCGATGCCAGATCGTGCGCGATAGCCAATCGCTCGTGCAGTCCACAATGATGCCCAGCACCGTTTGACGGCATCGAGTACCATTGCTTCGCCGCGCATGTTGAGAGAGGTCTCCTGCTGACCGGCAAAGGACAGGTCCGGCAGATCCTCAGCGGTGGCCGAGGAGCGCACCGCCACGGCTAGATCGTCCCCGCCCAGGGCAACATATGCCTGGCGAATTGCCCCGGCAAGCTCAGCGGGCATGCTTCCTTGTGCAAACATCCGGCCAATCTTGCTGGATGCCTCTTCGAGCGAGATGGGCTGGTCGGCGGTGGCGGCGGAGACCGTCGCCAGTATCTGCTCTTGCAGCCCATTCTCTGCCACAAAAGAGCGATAGGCAGCTGTAGTGAGGTGAAACCCAGGAGGGACAGGCAGGCCAACTGCCGCCAATCGTGCAAGCGAAGCACCTTTTCCTCCTACCTGCTCCAGAGTGGCAGCGGGATCATCCAGTGCTAAAACCAGGGGGACGCTCTGGTCATTGCTCATTATTCTACCACTCTTTCTTCACCCACTTGCTCCAGTTTCTGGATCGCGGCGGCCCATCGATGCTGGCGCGCCATCCTCTCCACAGCAAGCAGGATACTTTTGCCATTGAGGTTCCATGCGATGAACGTGATAATCGAGAAACCCCCTGGCATAGCTTACCACCTGGTCATCCTGATTGCTCACTGGACTCAGCTCCACCCTGGCACCATCTCCAATGGCGCGACGCTGGTTTAACACTTGATCGAAACGTAATCCCATGAGACACCCCGGCTTGCATTCATGCTGGCAGGACAAGTACCTGTCAGGGAGCGATCACTTTTGACTTAAACGGTCAGACGCATTTTTTTTAGCATATCCGATTCCCGTATTGAAGCGGGAGCGATACCAGATCCGTTTCAAAAGTGAATAGTTCTGGGGACACCCCGGCCCCCGCCAGGAGGGCAGCCGCCCTCCTGGACCTCCCGCTTTGTGCTCTCTTCAACTGGATTGGCTATTAGACGTTTCTTATCGTTATCATCATGAGCACATGTGTCCTTCTAATCCGTTCCATCCAGGGAAGGTTTAAAAAGCCACAGGACGCTGGGGGATGTAGGGTGCTTCGAGTCGTCGTACTTCTTCCTCGCTCAATTTGAGGTCAAGAGCCGCGACGGCATCCGTCAGATGCTGTGGTCTGGTCACGCCAACAATCGGCGCCGTCACTACCTCCTTCGAGAACAGCCAGGCCAGAGCGATTTGCGCCATAGGCACATGGCGTTCTTCGGCAATGGCTTTCACGGTCTCGACGATCCGCTGGTTGGCTTCCTCTGCCTGAGCATAGAGCACTTTCGTAAACCTGTCGGTTTCATTGCGTTTGGTTTGCGCATTCCACTCGCGAGCTAACAGGCCGCGCGCCAGTGGACTCCACGGGATCACTCCAATCCCCTGATCGAGACAGAACGGCAGCATTTCCCGTTCTTCCTCGCGCATGAGCAGGTTGTACTGGTCCTGCATCGAGACAAAGCGAGTCCAGCCATGCAGATCCGCCACATACTGTGCTTGCACAAACTGCCATGCGTACATACTGCTGGCACCGATATAGCGCACCTTGCCACTCTTGACCAGGTCGTGCAGGGCTTCCATTGTTTCTTCTATCGGGGTATTGGGGTCGTAGCGGTGAATCTGATAGAGATCGATGTAGTCCGTCTCGAGTCGCTTCAAGCTCTGCTCGACCTGGGCGAAGATGGCGGCCCTGGAGAGTCCTGCATCTTTGGGGCCTGGTCCCATCGGGCTAAAGACCTTGGTGGCAATAATCACGTTGTCGCGCTTGGTCAACTCACCCAGAACTTTGCCGACAATCTCCTCACTGGCCCCCAGCGAATACACATTGGCCGTATCAAATGTCGTAATTCCCGCTTCCAGCGCTTGCTGAATAATTGGCCGGGCCTCGTCGAGGCCGATTGCCCATTCATGCGTACCCCGTGAGGGGTCGCCAAACCCCATGCAGCCGACAATGATCCGTGAGACCTTCAGTCCCGATTTACCGAGCCGTTTGTATTCCATGTTGCTCTCTCCTTCCTTCTTCTGGTTATCTACAATGACCTCCATCGCGTCTCAGCCCGGCAGGTGCAGGCGACCAGTACGCAGTGCCGCGATGACCCCGCCGTCGATGAGCAGATCGCTGCCAGTGATGAAGGCCGCGTCCGGTCCCAGAGGGTAGGCCGCGGCGGACGAGATCGCGTCCGTCGTTCCCACGCGCCTGGCTGCCGACGTTTCGATCATCGCCCGGTAGACCGGGCCGCCCTCTGAGGCCATCCCTTGCTGGGCCAGCGAGTTCAAGATGATGCCCGGGCTGATGGAGTTGACGGCGGGCATCTCGCTCGCCCCAGGCGCAGCTTTCGGCCTGGCCGCTCAGGTGGTTAGCATGCCCGGGGATCCCATACGCCGCCGAGGTGGGAACAGCCGCCTCCCCGGGGAAGGACAACTCGAGCCGCTCGTCAGCGGGAGATCGTACAGCGCGTGATTCTTCTTGAAGAAACGTCCAGCTTGCGCGGTCCAGGCAGAGATGCTGTTTGCTGTCTGATGGTCATTGTAGACGCGCCGAAGCCCCGGGTGATAGAATAATTGTCGAAAATGATTGAATGATTCTGCAACAGTTTCCAGATGGGCAAGGGCGTCATCCCAGAAGAGATTCCGATGAGTGTAATAGTCCATGAGCAGACGCATGGGACGATCTCCCAGCAGGCCGAACGCGAGGCCCAGCGGATGCAGGCGAACCGCGAGGAGCTGGTGGAGCGGATTGCGCGGGCCATGCGCGAGGATGGGACCCAGGAGGTGCTCCCGGGGCTGTACCTGTCGCGCTCCTCCGTCCCTTTGGAGCGGATTCATAGCGTGCTGGAGCCATCGGTGTGCGTGATTGCCCAGGGCAGTAAGGAGGTCTTGCTGGGTGAGAACCGCTACCGCTACGACCCCTCCCACTACCTGCTCACTACGGTCGAGTTGCCCCGCGTCAGCCAGGTCCTGGAAGCCTCGAAAGAGCATCCCTACCTCGCTCTCCGCCTGGAACTGGTCCCTTCCCTTGTCAGTTCGGTCATGGCTGATGCCGGCTCCTCCTCAGCGAGAGATCAGGCCAATGTCAGGGCTATCGCCACCAGCCTGCTGGATGCGAACCTGCTGGACGCCTTCGTGCGGCTCACGCGGCTCGTGGAGGCTCCAACCGAAGCGCCGGTGCTCCTGCCTCTCATTACTCGGGAAATTATCTACCGGCTGCTGGTAGGAGAGCAGGGTAGCCGGCTGCGTCACCTGGCGCTGCAAGGGGGCTACACCCCCGACATCGCCCGAGCGGTCAAGCGACTGCGGCAAACCTTTGACCAGCCGCTGCGTATCGAGGAGCTGACACGCGAACTGGGCATGAGTGTCTCGGGGTTGCACCACCACTTCAAGGCGGTCACGGCGCTGAGTCCCCTGCAATTCCAGAAGCGACTGCGACTCCAGGAGGCGCGGCGGCTGATGCTCTCGGAAGACCTCGACGCGGCCAGTGCGGCCTATCGCGTAGGCTACCGTGACGCCTCCCACTTCAATCGCGAGTATAAAAGCCTCTTCGGCGTCCCTCCAATGCGCGATGTGCAACGGCTAAGGGCAGCAGCACTGTCTCAACCTTCCCGATGAGCAAGATGAGAACCGCTTCGCAAATGGCTGAGGGACTGCTGCGTGCGCTCGGGGGAGAGCGTTTTGAGGCATACAGTGCCGGCACAGAGGCGACATCGGTGCGTCCGTTCGCCATCAAGGTGATGGCAGAGATCGGGATCGAC
>Ga0209810_1006022_pt1 | contig 10696 bp, 7 predicted proteins | sample Coa_R1_7_FD_187159 | JGI IMG/M metagenome (GOLD analysis project Ga0209810, IMG submission 187159) | Surface soil microbial communities from Centralia Pennsylvania, which are recovering from an underground coalmine fire - Coalmine... | ecosystem: Environmental > Terrestrial > Soil > Unclassified ...
GCGCATCGCGCGGAACACCTTGAGGATGCCCCAAAGAATCACCACGTTGACCGCCGCGATCAAATAGAGGAAGCCGCCGGAGACCGTGGTGCCGATCACGCCGGTGTAGTGGTGCAGCTGGGAGTTGTCGTTCTTGACCGGCCCGACCACGGCCTTGACCCCGAATGCGAGCAGCACCGCGAGGCCGAAGACGACCGAGGAGTGCCCGAGGGAGAACCAGAAGCCGACGGAGAGCGGCCGCTTGCCTTCGGACATCAGCTTGCGGGTCGTGTTGTCGATCGCGGCGATGTGGTCCGCATCGAACGCGTGACGCATGCCGAGCGTGTATGCGGTCAGACCGGTTCCCACGCCGAACGCCGTATTGCCGAGCGAGTAGTGGCGGGACGCGACGGACGCGATGATGCCCCAACCGATCACGTGCAACAGCAGGATGAAGCCGCCCATCCCGGAGAGGCGATACCACTCCGCGGGAGTAAGGGCGCTGCGTACGCGGCCTATCAGGCTCGTCCGGCGCCCGGAGGGGGCCGCTTCCACCGCGGTCACGGATTGGCTCATGAGCCCACTATTGCAAACTATTCGCATCTGCGGCTAGTAGGCAGCTTCCTGGATGACCAAGACCCGCCGGCGTCGTACGCTGAGCCGGGCGGCGGATCCCGCCGGTTCTTGAACGCGGAGAAAGCGGGCTGTGGTGAGCGATTCGAGGGTGTCCGACACCAACGCGACCGATACCGGCGCGACCGGTACCAACTCGACCGGCGCTGCGTCCGAGCCGAGGCTGCGCGCGGCGGTGGCCGGGCTGCCGGCCTACAAGGCGGGCAAGGCGCCCGCTCCCGGCCAGGGGCCGTCCTACAAGCTCGCCTCGAACGAGAACCCGTACCCGCCGCTGCCCGGGGTGCTCGAAGCCGCGACCGCGGCCGCCGGATCGATCAACCGCTATCCCGACTTCGCCTCGTCCGCACTGCTCAACGAGCTGTCCGGCTACTACGACGTGCCGGTCGAGCACCTGGCCGTCGGCACCGGTTCGGTCGGCGTCGCGCAGCAACTGCTCCAGGTCACCGCGGGTCCGGGCGACGAGGTCGTGTACGCCTGGCGGTCCTTCGAGGCGTACCCGATCCTGACCCAGATCGTCGGCGCGACCTCGATCCAGGTACCCCTGCGCGACGAGAAGCACGACCTCGACGCGATGGCCGACGCGATCACCGAGCGCACCCGCCTGATCTTCGTCTGCACCCCGAACAACCCGACCGGCACCGTGGTGCACCGCGCCGAACTGGAGCGCTTCCTGGACCGGGTGCCCTCGGACGTGCTCGTCGTGATCGACGAGGCCTACCGCGAGTTCAACCGCGACCCCGAGGTGGTCGACGGCCTGGAGCTATACCGCGATCGGGCGAATGTCTGTGTTCTTCGCACCTTCTCCAAGGCCTACGGCCTGGCCGGACTGCGCATCGGCTTCGCGGTCGCGCAGCCGCCGGTGGCCGCCGCGCTGCGTGCCTGTGCGGTGCCCTTCGGCGTGAACCTGGTCGCGCAGGCTGCCGCGGTCGCCTCGCTGCGCGCGCGCGACGCACTGGCCGAGCGGGTCGACGCGCTGGTCGCCGAGCGCACCCGGGTGCTGGCCGCGTTGCGCGCGCACGGCGTCGAGGTCCCGCACACCGAGGCCAACTTCTACTGGCTGCGGCTCGGCGACGCGACCGAGAAGTTCGCCGCGGCCTGCGAGGAGGCGGGCGTGACCGTGCGCCCGTTCGCCGGCGAGGGCGTCCGCGTCACCATTGGCGAGCCGGAGGCCAACGACCTGGCCGTCGCGGTCGCCGCGCGCTTCGCCTGAGAGAGCGCTGCCTGAGAGAGCGCCGCCAGACAGAGCACGCCCGAGAGTGCGCGCCTGAGGCAGCACCAAGTCTGACCATAGTTCCGGGTGGGAAGGTGTTAAGAGTTCGCTCTTAACCCCACCGGACAAGTGTTGCGCTTCCGATTAGTCCGGTGGGCACTGTTCGACGGACGCAACCGGTCGGTAACGTGACCCTCGTCAACGCGTTCGCCGGCCGACACCCAAGGCGGCGGCGCGGCGACCCGGCAACGATCCAACCGCGCCCGGCGACCCCGGGAACACGGAGCGACCGACCGGCGACGATCGGCCGCGCACGGCGAGTGCGCGGTGCACGGCGCCGTGCCGGCCGCCTTGAGGACGCCACCGCGGAAGACCTCCGTGGTCCTCGCCGACGATGAGGAGTGAAGAACGTGACGACACGGACCCCGGCGCGCTCCCGCCGGTCCGCGCAGGCCCCGGCGCCTGATCCGGTACCCGTACCGGAGCCGGCCGCGGCCGATGGGCACGGAGCCGCAGACGAGCTCCCGCTCATCCAGTTGCTCACCCCTGAGGGTGAACGCCGAAGCCATCCGGACTATCCGCTCGACGTGGACGCCGAGCAGGCCCGCGCGCTGTACCGGGACCTGGTCCTGGTGCGCCGGGTGGACGCCGAGGGCACCGCGCTCCAGCGCCAGGGCGAGCTAGGCCTGTGGGCCTCGCTGCTGGGCCAGGAGGCGGCGCAGGTCGGGTCAGGCCGGGCGATGCGGCCGGGCGACTTCGCCTTCCCCACCTACCGGGAGCACGGCGTCGCGTGGACCCGCGGTGTCCCGCCGATCAACCTGCTGGGCATGTTCCGCGGGGTCAACAACGGCGGCTGGGACCCGAACGAGAAGAACTTCATGCTGTACACCATCGTGATCGGCTCGCAGACGCTGCACGCCGTGGGTTACGCGATGGGCATCCAGCGGGACGGCTCCGACGACGCAGTGATCGCCTACTTCGGCGACGGCGCCTCCTCGCAGGGCGACGTCAACGAGGCGTTCGTGTTCGCCGCCTCCTACAACGCCCCGGTGGTGTTCTTCTGCCAGAACAACCAGTGGGCGATCTCCGAGCCGACCGAACGGCAGAGCCGCGTGCCGCTGTTCCGCCGCGCCTCCGGGTTCGGTTTCCCCGGCATCCGCGTAGACGGCAACGACGTGTTCGCCTGCCTCGCCGTAACGCGCGCCGCCCTTGACCGTGCCCGCACCGGTAACGGCCCGACGCTGATCGAGGCATACACGTACCGCATGGGCGCGCACACCACGTCCGACGACCCGACCCGCTACCGCGGTAACGACGAGGTCGAACTCTGGCGTGCCCGTGACCCGCTCGCCCGGCTGCGCACCTACCTCGTGCGGGAAGGCCAGGCCGACGACGCGTTCTTCGCCGAGGTCGAGGCCGAGGCGGACGAACTGGCCGCCGAGATCCGCGCCGGCTGCCTCGCGCTGCCGGATCCGCACCCGCTGAGCATGTTCGATTACGCGTACACCGGCCCGCACGCGCAGGTCGAGGCCGAGCGAAAGCAGCTTGCCGCGTACCTCGAGAGCTTCAACGACGAGGAGGTCGCCCGATGAGCCCCACCGCGATCTCCGAAAGCCCCTCGACCGCACCGGTCACCCTCGCCAAGGCGCTGAACAAGGGCCTGCGCCGGGCCATGGAGCAGGACCCGAAGGTCGTGCTCATGGGCGAGGACATCGGAAAGCTCGGCGGCGTCTTCCGGGTCACCGACGGCCTGCAGAAGGACTTCGGCGACGCCCGCGTCATCGACACCCCGCTGGCCGAGTCCGGCATTATCGGCGCCGCCATCGGCCTGGCGCTGCGTGGCTACCGGCCGGTCTGCGAGATCCAGTTCGACGGCTTCGTCTTCCCGGCCTTCGACCAGATCACCACGCAGGTCGCCAAGCTCTACGCGCGTTCACTCGGCAAGATGCGCGTGCCGATCGTCATCCGGATCCCGTTCGGCGGCGGCATCGGCGCGGTCGAGCATCACTCCGAGTCTCCAGAGGCGCTGTTCGCGCACACCGCCGGGCTGCGCATCGTGGCCTGCTCAAACCCGGTCGACGGCTACTGGATGATCCAGCAGGCCATCGAGTCCGACGATCCGGTCATCTTCTTCGAACCGAAGCGCCGGTACTGGGATAAGGCACAGCTCGACGAAACGGCCGCCCCGTCGTACGGCTTCGACCAGGCCGTCGTCGTGCGACCGGGTACCGACCTGACTCTCGCCGCACACGGCCCGATGGTGCGTACCTGCCTCGACGCGGCCCGCGCCGCCGAGGAGGAGGGGCGCTCGCTCGAAGTCATCGATCTGCGCACCATCTCCCCGCTCGACGTGGACACTGTCGCGGAATCGGTCAACCGCACGGGCCGGCTCGTGGTCGTGCACGAGGCGCCGGTCTTCTTCGGCCTCGGCGCGGAGCTGGCCGCTCAGGTGACCGACCGCTGCTTCTACCGGCTCGAGGCCCCGGTCGGCCGGGTCGGCGGCTTCCACACTCCCTATCCGCCATCCCGGATCGAGGAGACCTACCTGCCCGACCTCGACCGCGTGCTCGACGCCGTCGACCGCGCCTTCGACCACTGACGAGAGGGGAGCCGAAGCATGGCGATCAAGCAATTCCGGCTGCCCGACGTGGGCGAAGGCCTGACCGAGGCGGAGATCCTGCAATGGGTCGTCGCGGTCGGGGACGAGGTGAAGGTCAACCAGACGCTGGTGGAGATCGAGACCGCGAAGGCGGCCGTTGAGCTGCCCTCGCCGTTCGCCGGCGTCGTGCGCGAACTGCTGGTCGAGCAGGGCAGCACGGTGGACGTCGGCACGCCGATCATCTCGATCGAGACCGCCGACGCGGAGCCGGGCGGATCGGCTCCGGCCGGCGCCGCGCCCGCGGCGAGCAACGGCTCGTCGAGCGGTGGACCGTCGCAAGGCTCGTCGGGCGGCGGCACGGAGGCCAAGCGCGAGCCGGTGCTCGTCGGCTACGGAGTCGCGCACGGCTCGACCAAGCGCCGTTCGCGTAAGCCGGCCCCGTCGCACGGGCATGAGTCCGCTGCGGCCCCGGCGCCCGTCGTGCCGACGCCGCCTCCGAATCCGGCCCCCGCGCCGACGCCGATCCGCGTGGAGCGGCCTGCAGCGCCCGAGCCGGTGACGACCCGTCCGACGTACGTCCTGGCCAAGCCTTTGGTGCGCAAACTGGCCAAGGATCTCGGCGTGGACCTTACGACGATCGCGCCTGAGCGCGAAGACGGTGTGATCACTCGCGAAGAGGTGGAACGCGCAGCGGCCCGCGCAACCGCGCCGCGCGTCGGATCACACCCCATGATCCCGGCTGTGGGCGAGACTCGCCGCGTACCGATCAAGGGAGTGCGTAAGGCCACTGCGGCTGCGATGGTCTCCTCTGCGTTCACCGCTCCGCACGTGACCGAGTTCCTGACCCTCGACGTGACCCGCACGATGAAGCTCGTCGCGCGGCTCAAGGCGCTGCCCGAGTTCGCGGACGTGAAGGTCTCCCCGCTGCTCCTGGTCGCCAAGGCACTGCTGCTCGCGGTGGCCAAGCACCCGGAGGTCAACGCGTCCTGGGACGACGCCGCGCAGGAGATCGTGATCCACGGCTCGGTGAACCTCGGCATCGCCGCGGCCACGCCGCGCGGACTGATCGTGCCCAACATCAAGGGCGCCGAGCGGCTGCCGCTGCGTGACCTCGCCGTCGCGCTCGGGCAGCTGACCGCGACCGCGCGCGAGGGCAAGACAGCGCTCGAAGACCTCACCGGCGGCACGATCACGATCACCAACGTGGGCGTCTTCGGCGTGGACACCGGCACGCCGATCCTCAACCCCGGCGAGGCGGCGATCCTGGCCTTCGGCGCGATCAAGCAGCAGCCGTGGGTGGTCACCGACAAGCACGGCAAGGCGAAGATCAAGCCGCGCTGGGTCACCACACTCGGCCTGTCCTTCGACCACCGCCTGATCGACGGGGAGCTTGGTTCCAAGTTCCTGCGCGACATTGGCCGCGTGCTGGCGGACCCGGTAGTTTCCCTGGTGTGAAGGCTGCCCTGATTCAGTTCGACGTGGACCTTGGCCGCGCGCCCGAGAAGAGTCGCGAGCTGGCCGTGGCCAAGGTGCACGAAGCCGCCGAGGACGGCTCCGACCTCGTCGCCCTGCCCGAGCTCTGGCTGCATGGGGCGTTCGACCCCGAGCCATGGCACAAGGGCGCGGAGCCGCTGCACGGCGAGACCGCGCAGGTGATGCGCGAGGCGGCGATGGACTGCGGCGTCGTGCTGCACGCGGGCTCGATCGTCGAGCGCACGCCGGACGGCAAGCTGTACAACACCTCCCTGGTCTTCGACGCCGAGGGGGAGCTGCTGGCCGGCTACCGCAAGATCCACCGCTTCGGCTTCGACCAGGGCGAGGCGGCGGTGATGTCGCCGGGCGAACAGCTGGTCAGCTTCGACCTGCTGGACCTCGATGACACGGTCATCACCAAGGTCGGCCTGGCCACCTGCTACGACGTGCGCTTCCCCGAGCTGTACCGCGGCCTGCTGGACGCCGGCGTGCAGACCGTGCTGCAAGTCGCGGCCTGGCCGGCCCGCCGGGTCCAGCACTGGCGCACGCTGCTGCGGGCCCGCGCGATCGAGGACCAGGTGTTCGTGCTGGCGTGCAGCGCGGTCGGCACCCAAGCCGGGGTGGAGATGGCCGGGCACTCGATGGTGATCGATCCGTGGGGCGACATCCTGGCCGAGGGCGGCGAGGGCGAGCAGATCGTCTACGCCGAGTTCGATCCCGCTCTGGTGGCCAGCACTCGGGAAAGCTTCCCCGTGCTCAAGGACCGCCGACTCTAAGCGATCACTGCGGTAACGATCACCGGAGTAACGATCGCTGGAGCAACAATCACTACGGCACCGGTCACTCGTACTAGTCCGACTAGAATCGAACAATGCGTAACCTCAGGCAGCCCCGCGTCCGCGCGCCGAAGCTGACCGGCCGCAGCTGGATCAACACCGCGGTCGGCCACGACGGCGTGGCCGGCGAGCCGGATCTGTCCGGCCGGATCGTGCTGCTCGACTTCTGGACCTTCTGCTGCGCTAACTGCCTGCACGTGCTGGACGAGCTGCGCGAGATCGAGGCCGAGTTCGCCGACGTGCTGGTCGTCGTCGGGGTGCACTCGCCGAAATTCGTGCACGAGGCCGATCATGACGCGCTGGTCGCGGCCTGCGAGCGTTACGACGTCAGGCATCCGGTGCTCGACGACCCGGAATTGAGCACCTGGAAGGCATACGCGGTCCGCGCGTGGCCGACTCTCAGTGTCATCGACCCGGAGGGTTATGTCGTCGCGCAAATGTCCGGTGAGGGACACGCGCACGGCCTGCGTACGCTGCTGCGCGAGCTTGTCGCAGAGCACGAAGCCAAGGGCACGCTGCGTCGCGGTGACAGCCCTTATGTGCCGCCACAGCCCGAACCAACTGCGCTGCGCTTTCCGGGCAAGGTAATCGCGCTGCCTGGGGGTACGTATCTGGTGTCTGACACGGCGCACCACTCAGTGGTCGAACTCGACGCTGACGGCGAGAGCGTGCTGCGTCGCTTCGGATCGGGTGAGCGCGGTCTGCTGGACGGAAAGGCGCAGGAGGCGCGGTTCAGCGAGCCGCAGGGCCTCTGCCTGCTCGACGAGCACACCGCACTCGTGGCGGACACGGTAAACCACGCCTTGCGCACGATCGACCTGAGCACGGGAGAGGTCAGGACGCTCGCCGGAACGAGCCACCAGTGGTCCCAGGGTTCCGCGACCAGCGGCCCGGCGCGCGAGGTCGACCTTTCCTCGCCCTGGGATCTGGCAGTCGTCGACGGCCGCGTCATCATCGCCATGGCGGGCATCCACCAGGTGTGGGTCTACGATCCGGCGAACGAGACAGTGTCCGTACTCGCCGGCACGACGAACGAAGGGCTCGTGGACGGCCCGCTCGGCGAGGCCTGGTTCTCCCAGCCCTCCGGCTTGACCGTGGACGCGGACGGCCGCGTCTGGATCGCCGACTCCGAATCCTCCGCGTTGCGCCGCCTCGACCTGACGGCCGGCACGGTCACGACGCTCGTCGGCCAGGGCCTCTTCGACTTCGGGTTGCGTGACGGCGCCGCGGACCAGGCTCTGCTGCAACACCCGCTGGGAGTGACCGCCCTCCCGGACGGCTCCATCGCGATCAGCGACACGTACAACGGCGCGATCCGCCGGTACGACCCGGCCACCAGCCAGGTCAGCACTTTGATCACCGGACTGCGCGAACCCTCCGACGCGGTCCTGGCCGACGGCGACCTGCTCGTGGTCGAGTCGGCCGCACACCGCCTCACGCGCGTACGCGTACCCGACGAGGCCCTGCGCGTCGAGTCCGCGGCCTACCGCACCCAGCGTCCCGCCACCGACCTCGCGCCGGGAGAGCTGGAGCTGTCCGTGGTCTTCGAACCACCGGCGGGCCAGAAGCTCGACGAGCGCTACGGCCCGTCCACCCAACTCGTCGTCTCCGCCTCCCCACCGGAATTCCTCCGCTCCGGAGCGGGCCGGGACACGTCACTGCGCCGCACGCTCGTCCTCAACGACAAGCTGGAATCAGGCGTCTTGCACGTCTCCGTCAAGGCAGCCTCCTGCGACGAACCGCTGGAGGGCGCCGAAGACGATGCGGACTTCTTCCCCGCCTGCCACGTCCACCAGCAGGACTGGGGGATCCCGGTCCGGCTCGCACCCGGCGCGCCGAACCGGCTCCCCCTCATCCTGCGCGGAACAGAGGCCTGAGGAGACTGGCTCAGGCCTCTGCTTCCGGCCCGCTCGAGCCGTTTCCGCTCAGACCGAGCAGATCGCCAGGTTCGGCACTGTCTCCCCGTAAACAGCCGAGATCTGTCTCAGTTCAGCCGCAGAAACGCGGCGAGGGCCGCAGTGAGACGCCATGGATCGTCGGCGCCGCACAGCTCACGGATCGAGTGCATCGAGAGCGCCGGAACTCCGACGTCGAAGGTCGCGATGCCCAGCCGGGAGGAGGCGATCGGGCCGATGGTGGTGCCGCAGGGCTGGTCGTTGCGGGAGACGAACGTCTGCCACGGCACGTCGGCAGCCTCGCACGCGCGGGCCCAGACGGCCCGGGTCGCGCCGTCCGTGGCATAGCGCTGATTCACGTTCACCTTCAGCACCGGGCCGCCATTGGCCAGCGGCCGGTGGCCGGAGTCGTGCTTCTCCGGGTAGTTCGGGTGCACCGCGTGCGCCAGGTCGGAGGAGGCCATGACAGAACCGGCATACGCCCGGGCGCGCGCGTCCACCCCGCCGCCGCGGGCCTCGACGATACGTTCGAGGACTGATTCGAGGAACGGGCCGGCCGCCCCGGTGGTGGAGACCGAGCCGTTCTCCTCGTGGTCCATCGCCGCCAGCATCGGGATCGGGCCGTCGTCGATTCCGGCTTCCACGGCGGCGAGCAGCGCCGTGACGCTGGCGTGCACGGACATCAGGTTGTCCAGCCGCGGGGCCGCGATCAGCTCGCGGTCGCGGCCGAGATAGGCCGGCGGGACCACGTCGTGCATCATCAGGTCCCAGCCGAGCACGTCGTCCGCCGCGATGCCGAGCTCCTGCGCCACGAACTCGATCAGCTCGCCCTCGCCCGGCTCGCCGAGCCCCCACACCGGGGTCAGGTGGATCTGCGGGTTCAGCTTGACGCCGTCGCCGTTCACCCCGCGGTCGAGATGGATCGCCAGCTGCGGCACACGCAGCAGCGGCCGGTCGACACGCACCAGCCGCTCCGAGCCGTCGCGCAGCGCCAGCCGCCCGGCCAGGCCCAGGTCGCGGTCAAGCCAGCTGTTGTAGAGCGGCCCGCCGTACACCTCCACCGCGACCTGCCGCCAGCCCAGCATCCCGGCGTCCGGCACCGGCTTGACCCGCAGGTTCGGGGAGTCCGTGTGCGAGCCGATGATCCGGAAGGGCCGCGACGGCTCCGCGTCCTCGGGCAGGTACCAGGCAACCAACGCGCCGCCGCGGATCACGTACTGGCCGCCCGGCTGCGCGTCCCAGGCAGCCGTCTCGGACAGCTGCCGGAAACCGCCCTTGTCCAGCAGCGCGGCAGCCTCGGCCACCGCGTGATAAGGGGTCGGTGACGCGGCGAGGTACGTCAGCAGGTTGTCGGTGTGCGCGCGGTCGAACTGTGCCATGCCGCCCAGCTTACGGGCCCGCGCCGACGAGTCGATGTGGGGACTGTCTCACGCTCGACGGCAGAGCCATGGCGGCGGTCAGAACGGAGCCGGAAGCAGCAGTTCGACATTCCGGTCGGTCAGGGTGCCGCGCCGTCCATCCGCCCCCGGCACCGAGCGCGTCCGCGACTGCCAGTCGTTGAGCCCGAGCTCCCGGGACAGCGAGGCCAGGGCGATCGTCGAGCCGAGGTCGTACTTCGCATCAGGGCCGCCGGGCACCGCGCTCGGCGCCGCGTGATCGATGATCGTCCCGAAGACGGACAGCGTCCGATCACCGTTGTCCACCAACTCCACCAGCCGCGCCTGCTGGGGCCAGTCCACGTGTGAGGCCGTGTTCAGCTCCCAGAAGCCACCGGGAATCGGCGATTCCGGGTGCCGACGATGCGGTACGACGCCGTTGACGTGCGTGTGGCCGTTAACCCACAGCACCACGTTCGGGAACCGCAGCAACAGGTCACGTACCGCGCGGCCGAGTACCCGGTGCTCTCCAGGCTCGCTCAGCCAGTTGCCCATCGTCTCGGCAGTGTGGTGGCTGAAGACCACGACGAGCCGGTCCACGCCAGCTCCCCGTACCAACTCACCTTGCTCCGAGAGGTACTGCGTCGCGGCCGCGAAAAGTTCGCTCTCTAGCCACAGGTACTGCTTCTCGTCCA
>Ga0209810_1006024_pt1 | contig 10694 bp, 4 predicted proteins | sample Coa_R1_7_FD_187159 | JGI IMG/M metagenome (GOLD analysis project Ga0209810, IMG submission 187159) | Surface soil microbial communities from Centralia Pennsylvania, which are recovering from an underground coalmine fire - Coalmine... | ecosystem: Environmental > Terrestrial > Soil > Unclassified ...
GCCAGACCCAGCTCGGACACACGCAGCTCGGCCACACGCAGCTCGACCTGGCCCAGCTCGGGCACACGCAGCTCGGCCACACGCAGCTCGCGCAGACCGGTCTGACGCTCGACCAGGTGCCGCTCGACCCGACCGAGCATCCCGACGGCTGGCCGGGCCTGCTCGCGGGGACGACGCTCGCGGGCCAGCCGCTGCAGACGATCACGCTCGACGACGTCTACTCGCTGACGAGCCCGCCGAACCCGCAGGCGGCCATCACGGCGATCCAGAACCTCACCTTCGCCGACGTCGATCTGCAGGACAGCACCCTCGGGAACATCACGATGGACGCGCTGACGCTCGGCGACTCGTTGATCAACCAGCTCGGCGGCGAACTCCAGACCGATATCGAGACGCAGCTCAACGCCTGGTGCATGAGCATCGTGGCGAGCGGGGATCCGCCCGACTTCTGCACCGGCAGCGATCCCGGAATCGGCTACTTCTCGCTGATCCAGCTCGCCCTGATCGGCGCGCCGGTCGACAGCCTCCAGCTCGGGCACACGCAGCTCGGCCAGACGCAGCTCGGGCACACGCAGCTCGGGCACACGCCCGTGGGTCACATCGCCGGCTCGGCCTCCGGGATCGCCGGGATGCAGCTCGACAAGCTGGACCTCACGCCGGGGCTCGGCATCGCCGACCTGCAGATCGCCGGTCTGCCCACCTCGCTCTTCGATTGCTCGAATCCCGCGAACTTCGACTGCACGAACGGCGCGCTCACGCTGGGCGAGGCCCAGCTGGCCGGGGCGATCAAGCCGACGACGCTCGTGGGCGACCTCGACGTCGGGGACTTCTTCGTCAACGTCACGATCGGCCAGCTGCTCGACAGCGTCCGCGGCCCGTTGAGCGCCTACAAGGACTACGTCACGTTCGGTGACGTCGTCGGGCTGCTGCTCCAGAGCAACGACGTCGACTGGGAGTCGCTGCAGCCGGATCTGCTCACGATCTTCGACCCCAACCGGAACCAGCTCTCGATGAGCGCCGGCTTCACGGTGCAGGGGACGGGGACGCCTTCGGCGGACGTCACGATCGACCTCCCGGTCGGCTTCGACTTCGTGCCGGGCTCGGCGACGCTGCAGGAGGCCGGCCAGGACGCGACGCCGCTCGAAGATCCCACGATCACGGACGGGGCAGCGGGGTCCGGCTACGAGCTCGCGTGGCACCTCGGCGCCGTCGACGCGGGCGCCGACTATACGCTCTCGTTCGACGCGTTCCCCGGCACGACCGTCGGCCCGACGGAGGCGACCGAGACCGTGAGCGCCGGCGGCCACTCCTCGTCGAGCATCGCGACCTTCTCGGTCACCGACAGCTTCCCGAACGACGGCTCGGCTCCGAACGCGACGCCGATCGACACGACACCGGCCCACGACACCGTCGAGCTGTCGACGCTACCCACGGCCGGCGCGGTCGACTACTACAGCATCCCGATGCCGCCCGCCGGCACGCGCGTCTCGTTCCACCTGACCGACCTGCCGGCCGACTACGACCTCGCGCTCTACTCGCCGCGGTCGACGTCGGTGCGCACCGGCACCGCCGCCACCCCGGCCCCGCCGCTGCAGGACGGCATCGTCCCCGACCAGCAGGTCAACCTGGACGGCGGCTCGAGCGGTCAGCTGACTCCGAGCGGGCTCGAGGACGTCCCAGACCCGGGGATCCCGCTGATCCAGCTCTCCGACAACCGGCACGAGGACGACGAGGACGTCGGCATGGTCTCGCCGGGCGGAGGCGGCGTCATCACGGTGGCCGTCTTCGGCTACAACGGCGCCTTCAGCCCGCAGGCGTACACGCTGCGCGTCAGGGAGACGCCGCCGCAGGCGCCCGAGGTGTGCACGGCGCGCTCGTTCCCGGACGCCGGGCAAGGGACGACTCCGACTCCGCTTCCGCTGCTGAGCGCTCTGCCGGCGAACCTGAACACGATCATCCTCGTCGACGAGAAGCGGCTCGGCGACACGTACGGCGCCACCGACGAGGCCAACGCCGTCGCAAAGCTGACCCACCTCGCGGGTGACGGCTCGCTCGGGGTGAGCGGCATCGTCGTCCCGGTGGAGTCGATCGCGGGCGTCCAGTCGCTCTACGACACGTGGGACTCGAACCCGTGCGACCCGAACGCGGCGAACGCCGTCGCCAACGCGATCGCCGACGAGGTCGACGCCATCGCGGCTGCCCGGCCGAGCGTCAGGTACGTCGTCTTCGGCGGCGGCGACGACCAGATCCCGTTCTTCCGGCTCCCCGACCTGTCGCTGATCGCGAACGAGGACGGCTTCGCCGGCCAGTTCCACGACAACGAGTACGAGGGGTCGCTGGCGGCGGGCGACCTCCTGAGCGACGACCCGTACCTCGACACGAACCCGGTGCCCGCCAGCGGCCAGCAGCTGTTCCCGCCGAACCTGTCGGGCGGCCGCCTCGTGGAGACCGCGCAGGATATCGCGAACGCCGTCACCGCCTTCGAGAACGCTCCGACGCCGGGCGCGCTGAAGAGCTCGACCGGCTACGTCTCCGGCTACGACTTCGTCGCCGACGGCAGCCAGCGCGTCGCCGCCAACCTCCGCTCGAACGGGGTGAGCGTGCAGACGCTCATCGACGACCCGCTCAACCCGCTGCCCACGCCGTGGGGCTCGGCCAGCCTGCTCGCGGGCGCGTTCCCGGGAGCCGGCCCCGCCAACGTCAACTCGTGGAACGGCCACTACGACAACTACCGCGCGCAGATGGACAACGGGGAGATCATCTCGACCTCGGATCTACCGACCGGCCTGAACAACGGGATCTTCTTCACGATGGGCTGCCACGCCGGCTTCCAGACGACGGACGCCGTCGTGGGGTCGAGCGTCCTCGACTGGCCGCAGTACTTCTCCGAGCACAACACCGGCTTCGTCGGGAACACCGGCTTCGGTCTCGGCGAGACCGACAGCGTTGCCTTCTCGGAGGAGCTGATGGCGGACTTCGCCGGCCAGCTCACCGGTTCGCAGACCCTCGGCCAGGCGCTCGAGCAGGCGAAGCAGCAGTACTACCTCTCGCGCGTCGCGTTCAGCAACTACGACACCAAGGCGCTGTCGGAGGCCGAGCTCTACGGCCTGCCGATGTACGGCGTCGGTCACGCGCCGACCTCGCTGCCGCCCGCGGGGCACACCGCCACCGACCCCGTCAACGGCACCTCGCAGTCGACGAGCCCCTCCACCGGATCGCTGTCGCCGTTCAGCTCGGGCGTGCAGAGCGCGAGCTTCTCGGCGAGCCCGAGCTTCACGGAGCAGGACAGGACGGACGGCGACTTCTTCACGAGCGGCGGCCAGGTGCAGGCGCCGAACTACCGTCCGCTCCAGCCGTACGTGAGCCTGCCCGCCGCGCGCAGCGGGCTCGTCGCGCACGGCGTCGTGATCGACGGCCTCACCAGCATGGATCACACGACCGACTCGCACGGGAACCCGTGGAGGCCGGACAACGTCCGCCCGATCCTCAACTCCGGCGCCGCCGAGCTGCCGCCGACCTTCACCGACGAGGCCTGGCCCGAGAAGATCCCGACGCTCGTCTCCCTCGGCACGAACCAGAGCCTCAACCTGATCACGGGGCAGTACTTCACCGAGGGTGACACGTCGACGACGGGCGTCGAGCGGCTGTGGACGCAGATCGGCGGCCGCGTCACCTACTCCACGAGCTCGGACTTCACCCCGCCCACGATCGACTCGAGCGACGCCTACGTGAGCGGCGGCTTCCTCGCCTTCAGCGGTCACTTCAGCGACCTCGACCAGAACGGCCAGCCGGGACACGTCGTCTTCGCTCAGGTCGTCTACGACGACGGTGCCGGCCACTGGACGGCGCTGCCGCTGCAGTTCAACTCGAACTCCGGGATGTGGACGGGCGCCGTCCCCTTCGGCGGCACCACCGTCCAGTACTTCGTCGAGGCGTGCGACGCGGCCGGGAACTGCGGCTACAGCTCGAACAAGGGCCGCTACTTCGACGCCCAGCCGATCCCCTCCGGCAGCAGCAGCGGCGGCGGGCTGACGCTGACGCCCAGCGGCCCGCAGGCAGCGTCCGGCCCGTGGTACACCGGCCCCGTCTCCGTGTCGGCCACGACCGACTCCGGGCCGGCCGCGATCAGCGCCGACGGCAGCCAGCCCAGCGGCGGCCCGGTCTCCCTCACCGGTGACGGGACGCACGTCGTCCACGCGACCGACTCCGCGGGGAACACGGCCGACGGCGTCTACCTGATCGACAGCACCGGCCCGACCGTCACGCACACGATCTCTCCTGCGGCACCGAACGGGGCGAACGGCTGGTACACGTCCAAGCCGACCGTGAGCTTCTCCTGCACCGACAACCTCTCCGGTGTCAAGAGCTGCGGCGCCACGACGGTGCTCGGAGAGGGCGTGTCGCAGGGCGCGACCGGGACGGGCGTGGACAACGCCGGCAACGTCTCTCACGACTCGGTCTCCGGGATCAAGGTCGACGTGACGCCGCCGTCGCTCCCGACGTTCAACGGCATCACGAACGGAGCGACCTACAAGCCGAGCGCGCTGCCGGCCCAGAGCGCGATCACGTGCTCCTCGCACGACGCCCTCTCCGGGCTCGCGGGTTGCGCCGTCACCGGATACAGCGCCGCGCTCGGCACGCACACGCTGACGGCGACCGCCACCGACAACGCGGGTAACACCTCGACGGCGACGGCCACGTACACCGTCGCGAAGGTGGACCCGACCATCACGTGGAACCCGCCGGCGTCGATCCTCTTCGGCACGCCGCTGAGCTCCTCGCAGCTCAATGCGACGGCGAATGTCGCCGGCACGTTCGTCTACAGCCCGGCCGCCGGCACGCTGCTCCAGCCCGGCTCGAGGACGCTGTCCGCCACCTTCACTCCGACGAACACGACCGACTACAACAAGGTGACGGTGAATCGGACGATCACCGTGGGCTTCAGCCAGGCGTGCCAGACGGGCACCATTTCCGGCTCGCTCACGATCAAGAGCGGCACCGCCTATTGCATCCAGGGCGGCAAGGTGTCCGGCTCGATCACCGTCTTGAGCGGCGCAGCGCTCTACGTCAGCGGAGGAACCCTGTCCGGCTCGGTCACGGCGACCGGCTCGACGGCGTTCACGGTGTGCGGCTCGACCGTCAGCGGCTCGATCAGCGTGAGCTCCTCCTCGGGCCTGGTGCAGCTCGGCGGCCCGACGGGAAGCGGCTGCGCGGCGAACACCCTCTCGGCGTCCGTCTCGCTCAGCGGGAACAACGGCGGCGTCAACCTGGTCGGGAACACGATCGGCGGCTCCGTGACCGCGTCGAGCAACAAGGGCGGCGTCCTGTTCTCGGGCAACAAGGCGGCCTCGTCGGTCACGGTGAACGGCAACAGCGGTGGCGTGACCTTCACGAGCAACGTCGTCAAGGGCTCCGTGACGATCTCGAACAACACCGGCGGCTTCGCGTTCTCCGGCAACACGATCTCGGGGGTCGTGACCCTCAAGAACAACAGCTAGGCCGAGCTAGGGCAGCGGCAGAGCGGGGAGCGAGACGACGCCCAGCCGGGCCATGATCGCCTCGGCCTCCTCGTGCTCCTCGTCGGACGCGAAGCCGGTCAGCACCTTCGCCTGCAGCGTCCGCCCGACCTCGTAGTCGGCGCGGAGCTCTCGCCCGAGCCGCAGGCTCGCGTCGAAGTGCGCCGGCGCGTCCTCCGGACGTCGTCCCTGGATCGCCGCCACGGCGAGCAGCCGCTCGAGCAGCGCCGTCCGGGCGCCGAGCTCGCCGGTCTCCTGCTCCCGCTCGAGGCACTCCCGCGCGAGCGCCGCCGCCTCCTCGTGTCGACCCTCGAGGACGAAGGCCTGGGCGCGCCGCGCGTCGGCCTCGATCGCCAGGCTCTTGGAGCCGGTCGCCGTGAGCTGCTCGCTCGCCTTGTCGAGGAGGGTGAACGCATCGTCGAAACGGCCCTGCTCCGCGGCGAGGTGGCCGAGATAGACGAGGGTGAGCGCCTCGCCGATCGTGTACTTCGCGGCGCGGAAGGTGAGGAGCGCACGCTCGAGCAGCTCCTGCGCCTCGTCGAGGCGTCCCTGGTGGAGGCGCAGCTCGCCGTGGTTGAGCGCCGCGATGCCGCGCCCGAGGACGTCGCCGGCCCGGCCCGCCATCTCCTCGGCGCGCCCGTAGTACTCGACCGCGGTCTCCCACTCGCTGACGTAGAAGGCGAGGATCGCCATGTTGTTGAGGGCCTTCACCTGCATCTGCAGGAGCCCGAACTCCTCGAAGATCGGCAGGGCGAGCGTGAGGAACTCGCGCGCCGGTCCTCCGCGCTCACCCTCGGCGAGCGACCGGATCCAGTACGCGTTCGCGAGTTGCTCGCGGTCGCCGAGCGACATTGCCGCGGCGGCCGCCTCCTCGGAGGTCCGCGCCGAGTCGTCCATCTTCCCCTGCCGGTAGAGGACGATCGCCCTGCCGACCTGGAGCGCGATGCTCTCGTGGGCGTCGGCCTCGGCGGCGGCGTCGTCGTAGAGGGCGAGCGCGTCGTCGTACCGTCCCTGCCGCTCGGCGACGACACCGCGCTTGCGCATAAGCCGGGCCGGGGGTGCCCCGTACTTGAGCGCCTGCGCGTACGCACCGTCGGACGCCTCGTAGGCTGCGAACAGCTCGCGCACGTCGCCGAGGGCCTCGCAGACGCGCGCCAGCTCGTCCTGCGCCGGCTGCAAGGACGCTGCGGCGATGAGCGCGCGCTCGTAGAAGGTCGCCGCGTCGACGTTCGCGTACTTCGCGCGTGCGTCGTCTCCCGCCGCGACTGCATATCGCCAGGCCTTCTCCCATTCTGCGGCCATGACGAAGTGGAGCGAGAGGACGCCTGCCTGCGAGACCGGGTCGGCCGTTCGCCGCTCGAGCCCCTCGCCGACGCGCGCGTGGATCTCGCGCCGGCGCGCGAAGGAGAGCCCCTCGTACGCCGCGGTGCGCACGAGGTCGTGGCGGAAGCGCAGCCGGTCGGAGCCCTCCCAGTCCACGAAGTCGGCGAGCCGCTCCCACTGCTCGTGGTCGGACGTCTCGTCCTCGAGCGTCTCGGCGAGCAGGTCGAGGTCGAACGAAGGGCCGATCACCGCGGCGTGGCGCAGCAGCAGCCGGTCGGACGGATGCAGCGCGTCGATGCGGTTCGTCAGCAGCGACTCGACGGTCTCCGGCAGCGCCTCGCCCTCGGTCGAGGAGAGCGCGAGCTCGCGGATGAACAGCGCGTTGCCGTCCGCCCGCTCGGTCAGTGCCTCCAGGTCGGCTTCGGAGAGCGGTGTGTCGCCGGCCGCGGCGAGCGCGAGCGTGCGCGCGTCCTCCGAGCCCAGCGGCGGGAGCTCGAGCCTGGTCGCCGTCTCGGCGATCGGAGGCCCGGACGGCCGCCGCGTCGCGACCACGAGCCACGGGCGCGGGCCCGGCTCCGCGAGCTTCGTGAGCACGAGCTGCGACGCGTCGTCGAGCCAGTGCGTGTCCTCGACGACGAGCGCGGTGGGCATCAGAAGGAGCCGCATCAGGAACTGGTCGACGACGTCTGCCAGCCGATCGCGCCGGAAGGAGGGGTCGATCTCGTCGACCTCGTGTGTCGACTCGACCTCCGCGTCCAGGGGCAGCGCGAGCAGCGGCAGCCAGGGCATGAGGTCCGGCATCACGCCGGTGACGAACGACGTCAGCGTCGCGCCCGCGGCCTCCGGTGTGTCGTCGGGAAGGATCCCGACGAGCGGCCGCAGCAGCGCCCGGAACGGGGCGAACGGCGTCGAGGCCGAGTACGGCTCGCAGCGGGCGCGCAGCACCTGGAAGCCGAGCGCCGACGCGACGAGCTCCTCGACGAGGCGCGTCTTGCCCACGCCCGGCTCGCCGACCAGCTCGACCGCGCGGCTCTGGCGCATCCGCGCCGCGTCGAGCGCCTCGCGCAGCGCCGTCATCTCGGTCTCGCGTCCGACGAGCGGCAGGAGCGCCCGGGCCTCCTCCACGCCCTCGGCGGCGATCGGCCCGACCGAGTGGCCGGTCACGGGCTTCGCCTTCCCCTTCATCAGGAACTGCCGCGCCGTCGTCTCGAAGCGCGTGCGGCTGCGCTGGAGGACGTCTGCAGTGGCGAGGATCTCGCCCTTCTCCGCGCGCGCGCAGAGGCGGGCCGCGAGGTTGACCGTGTCGCCCATCACCGCGTACGTGTTGCGCAGCTCGGAGCCGATCGGGCCCGCGAGGACGGGCCCTCGGTTGACGCCGACGGAGATCGGCGGGCCGACATGCGCGTCGACGACGGCTCGCAGCGTCCGCAGCATCCGGTCTTCCTCGTCGCCCTCGCTCGCGGGCGCGCCGGCGACGAGGTAGAGCTTGCCGCCGCCGCGGTCGATGTCCGACTCGAGCCACGTCACGCGCCGCTCCTCGGTCTCGCTCGAGACCGCGTCGGCGAGCGCGGACAAGGCGGAGGTCGCCTCGTCGAGCCGTTCGACCAGCTCGTCCGTGCCGGAGTACTTGACGAACGCGGCGGTCACCCGCCGGTGCTCCGCCTCGATCGCGTTCTGCTCGATCGGGACGCGCAGCGGCGGCGGCACGAGGTGCGGGAGTGCCTCCGGCGAGAGGTCGCGCTCGTCCGGGAGCGGCGGGTGCACGGCGTCGCCCGCGTCCGGCCGCAGCAGGAAGGCGCCGTCCCGCTCGCCGGCGACGAATCCGTCCAGCGCCTCGGCCGTGCGCGCCGAGACGAGCACCTCGCCCTTCTCGGCCGCGTCCTCGAGCTCGAGCGTCAGCGAGGCGGAGGGGCCGCAGACGAGCAGCTCGCGGTGATGGCGCCCGACGAGGAAGAAGTGGCAAGGGCCAGAGACGAGCCCGGCGCACATCGAGAGCTGCACGGGCCCGACGCTCGACTCGCCGGCGGCGCCGCCCTGCGCGACGAAGCGCTGCATCGCGAGCGCGGCGCGCGCCGCCCGCGCCTCGTGCCCGTCTCCGTCGAAGACCATCAGGAGGGCGTCGCCGCGGAACTTGAGCACGTCGCCGCCGTAGCGGACGGCGATGTCGATCAGGCCGCTGTAGCAGCGTCCGATCAGCGTGATCAGCTCCTCGGCTCCGAGCTTGCCCTTCTCCTGGAGCCGCTCGGAGAGCGCCGTGAAGCCGGAGATGTCCAGCCCGAGCAGCGACGCCTCGAGGACGCGCGCCTGCTCGTCGGGCGCCTCGCTCGCCCAACGGGCGGCGAATCGCGAGACGTACGGCCGGAAGCCGGCCGTCGTGGCGATGCTCATCGCGACAAAGAGTACGACTTGTTACGCGGAAAACCTAGGTGCGGATCAGACGCCGACGAGGCGCTCGACCTCGCCCTCGCCGGGGAAGCGGTGCTCGGCGTGCTTGGAGAAGACGAGCTCGCCGTCGCGGACGATGTCGAACTGCCCGCTGCCCCCGGGAGTCGCGCTCGCGTCCACTCCCCGCTCTTGAAGCATGGCCACGAGACTCGTGGCGCGTGGCTCGTAGCCGCTTCAGGTCGGGCAGTAGATGATCTCCACCGTCACGCTGCGGATGGTACGCGCGGGCGCGGTGGTCAGATCGTCTTGAACTGCTCGAAGGGCTGGCGGCAGCTCTCGCAGTAGCGGAGCGAGCGGCACGGGGTGGGGCCGAAGATGTTCTCGAGCCGCGTCTCCCTCGAGCCGCAGTACGGGCACCTGTGCACCTGCGACTGCAGCTGGACGAGGCCCACGCGTGCCGAAGGCACGCGGGTTTCCGGCCGGGCGGCGGCGCCTTCGCCGGCGCCTCCAGCCCTGAGCGCGGGCGGAGCGAAACCGGCCGCGCGCAGCTTCTCGCGCCCCGAGGCCGTGATCCTGTCCGTCGACCACGAGTCGTCCAGCACGACCTCGACCTCGGCGTCGGGGATCTTCTCCTCGATCGAGCGCTTCATGAACTCGAGCGCGGGACAGCCGAGGAAGGTCGGCGTGAACTCGATCCGGACGTGTCCCTCCTGGACATCGACCGAGCGGATGACGCCCAGGTCGACGAGCGAGACGACCGGGATCTCGGGGTCGGGGATCTCCTCGAGCGCCTGCCAGACCTGCTGCTCGTCGACTACCACTGCGCCCCCGCCGGCGCCGACCGGCGCACCATCGTCATCTCCTCCCACAGCGGCGCGAGCTCGTCGGTGTGCGTACCCCGCTCCACCGCCTCGACCTCGGCCAGCCCGACGCGCTCGACGAGCTCGCCACGCAGCTCCGCCGGCAGCAGCCCGAGCGCGTACGGCCACAGCTCCTCGACCGCCTTGCGGAAGCGAGGCTCGTCGCGCAGCCGCTCGTGCCACATCTCGGCGTGCATTCGGTGGTACGTCTCCTCGCGGTCGATCTTCGCGGCGAGGCCGGCGACCTGCGGATCGGCGTCGTCCTTCAGCGCCGCGAGCCGGATCTCGTCGGCCGTCTCGTACAGCCAGCGGCGCGCGATCGTGTGCGCCCAGTCGAGCAGCCGGAGCTCGACGAGCGGCGCGCAGCGGTACTCCTCCGGCGAGCGGTCGAAGGCGAGGGCGTCGGCGTCCTCGGAGAGCAGCGAGTAGACGGCCCGCGCGTGCCCGATCTCGTTCTGCGCGATCGAGGAGAAGGCGACGTCCTCCTCGAGCACCGGCGCGATCCCCGTCCACTCGGAGTCGCGCCAGCCGAGGATCAGCTCGTCGTCAGCGATCCCGAGGAGCCGTTCCTGCGCGCTCACGCGCCTCCTTCAGCCGCGCCTTGATCGAG
>Ga0209810_1006025_pt1 | contig 10694 bp, 8 predicted proteins | sample Coa_R1_7_FD_187159 | JGI IMG/M metagenome (GOLD analysis project Ga0209810, IMG submission 187159) | Surface soil microbial communities from Centralia Pennsylvania, which are recovering from an underground coalmine fire - Coalmine... | ecosystem: Environmental > Terrestrial > Soil > Unclassified ...
CTCGTTGGCGAGCACCTGGGCGACGCAGGCGTGGCCGACGCGGCGCAGCGTCCCCTCGCCGCTTTCCGCCGCGTCGAGCGCCAGCGGCGCGGCATGCACCGCCGGCGGCGGCGGCGAGCCGGCGGCGAGGCGAAAGCCGCGCTCGCCCTTGCTGCGCGGTTCGAGCCGCACCGGCGCGACGGCCAAGAGGTGGCGGGCGACGTCGTAGAGCGCGGTCGGCGGCCCGGCCTTCAGTTCCAGCTCGATCTCGCAGATCGGCTCGCTGCGGGGATGCTCGGCGCAGCGGATCTTGCCGCGGTCGATCGCCGCCTCGATCCGGCTCCGCGCCGCCGGCGCCAGCGGCAGGGACAGCCGCGTCACCTCGGTGCGGAACACCGGGAACAGGCGGCCGGCAAGCTCGGCGAAAAAGCGGCCGCTGTGCGGCGCCCGCGGATCGGGCTCGTCGGCGGCGACGACATCCTCCCATTCGCCGCGGCCGAGGATGCCGCCCTCCCCGGGTCCCGCCGACTTGACCGTCTGGACGAAGCGGCCGCGCTCCTTGCGCACGCGCAGGACCAGCCCGTGGCGCCGCAGCACCCGGTCGTCGCTGTCGAAATAGGTGGCGACCAGCTTGCGGCGGACCGGCTCGGCGCCGCCGGCCAGATCCACCAGGGCGCGGCGCAGCGCCGGCAGGTCGCGGCGGCGCGCGGCGAGCTTCAATTCGATTTCGGTCGCGATGGGTGCCCCCGGGGGAAAGCAGGCCCGCGCCCTAGAGAAGCCCGAATCCCCCGGTGCTGGCAAGCGCCGAATCCGCCCGCGGCCGCGCCCGCGCCGCCGGCGGGCGGCGCCCGTTTCCGCTATTTCAGGTACTTGGCATAGAAGGAAAAGACCTTGTTCCAGCCGTCCACCGCCTGCTCGACCCGGTAGTTCGGCCGGTAATGGGCAAAAAAGGCATGGCCGGCGCCGTCGTAGCGGTGGAACTCGTAGGTCTTGCCGTATTTCTTCAGCGCCGCCTCGGTCTGGTTGACGTGCTCCGGCGTCGGGTTGGCGTCCTCGTTGCCGAACAGGCCCATGATCGGGCACTGGATGCCCTCGGTGAGGTCGATCGGCGCGACCGGCTTTTTCGGCGTCAGGTTCTCCTTGGCGACGACGACGTTGCCGCCCCAGCAGTCGATCGCGGCATCGATCGCCTTGCCGAGCCGGCAGGCCGCCAGATAGGTCTCGCGCCCGCCCGAGCAGAAGCCGATGACCCCGACCTTGCCGCTGGCATGCGGCTGCTCGCGCAGAAAGGCGATCGCGCCGGCGACGTCGCCGACGATCTGGTCGTCGGGGTTGCCGCCCTCGCCGCGCACCTTGGCGACGACCGCCTCGTCGGCCCCGTCGCCGACGCGGAAATACAGGCTCGGCGCCACCGCGGCGTAGCCGTGATGGGCGAATTTGCGGGCCACCTCGCAGGTCCATTCGTCCCAGCCGGGCATGTGGTGGATGACGCAGACGCCGGGGAACGGACCGCCGCCGGCGGGGCGGGCGTAATAGGCCTCGCCCGTGTCGCGGTTGTGGCCGATATAGGAGACCATTTCGGTCTGGATGCCGCGGAACGCCATGGGGGAATCCTCCCTGTCCCTGAAGCGGGGTGTCCGACTGTAGCGGCAACCCGCGGCGCGGCAAAGACAGGGCGCGGCGCTAGGGCTCGCGGGCGGCGAGCGCGGTCGGCGGGTGCGGCGCGGCCGGGCGCCGCGCCACCCGGGGCCGGCCCTTGCGCGCCGGGCGGCGGCGCGGCGGGGCGAGCCACGCCGCGACCGCGCGCCGCGCATCGCCGGCGGCGGCTTCGAGCGCGGCGGCGAGGCGATCGGCGGCGGCGCGGTCTGCCTCCTTGCAGGCGGCGAGCAGCTCGCGTGCGGCGTCGTGCAGCCGGGCGGCGCCGACATTGCCGCCGTAGCCGGCGAGGGTATGCGCCTCGCGGCCCGCCGCCGCGAGATCGCCGGCGGCAAGCGCGCTGCGGATCGCCGCGAGGTTGACCGGCATCTGGGCGATGAACATGGTCAGCAGCTCGACCACCTTGGCGCGCGTCAGGTGGCGCTCCAGCGTCGCGACAAAGGCGGCGTCGAGATCGGCGGCGGGCGGCGCCGGGGCGACGGGTTCGGCCGCGGCGGCGGGTTGCGCCGGTTGCGCCGCCGCGGCGCGGCGGATGGTATCGAGCAGGGTTTCGACATCGAGCGGCTTCGACAGGTAGCCGTCCATCCCCTGCGCCAGGTACTGCTCGCGCGCGCCGGCCATCGCGTTGGCGGTCAGCGCGATGATCGGCACCGCGTTCTTCGGCGGCGGCAGGGCGCGGATGCGCTGCGTCGCCTGGATGCCGTCGAGCACAGGCATCTGCACGTCCATCAGCACGACGTCGTAATCGCCGGCGACCACCGCGGCGACCGCCGCCTCGCCGTTCTCGGCGATGTCGGGCAGGTGGCCGGCACGGCGCAGCAGGGTGGCGGCAAGCTGCTGGTTGATTTTGTTGTCTTCGGCGACGAGCACGCGCAGCCGGCGGCCGCCCGCCGCCGCGGCGGGATCGACGGCCTGCGCGGTGCGGCAGGCGACCGGCCCCGCGGCCGAGGCCAGCGGCACCTCGAACCAGAAGGTGCTGCCCTTGCCGGCCTGGCTGTCGACGCCGATCCGCCCGCCCATCAGCTCGACGAGCTGCTTGGAGATGGCGAGGCCGAGCCCGGTGCCGCCGAACCGCCGGGTGATCGAGTTGTCGGCCTGGTTGAACTTTTCGAACAGCGTGGCGCGGGCCTCCTCGCTCATGCCGATGCCGGTGTCGGCGACGGCAAAGCGCAGGCGCCCGTCTGCGAGCGGCCGGATGGCGACCGCGACGTGGCCCTTTTCGGTGAACTTGATCGCGTTATCGACGAGGTTGAGGAGGACCTGGCGCAGCCGCGTCGGGTCGCCGCGCACGCCGCAGGCCGCCTCGTCGGCGATGTCGAGGCGCAAATCGATGCCCTTGTCCTTGGCGCGCGGCGCCAGCAGCCCGACCGCGGCGCGCACCGTCTCGCCGAGATCGAAGTCGATCGCCTCGAGCTTGACCTTGCCGGCCTCGAGCTTAGAGACGTCGAGAATGTCGTTGATCAGGGTGAGCAGCGCCTCGGCGCTGTCGCGCACCGCGAGCGCGCACTGCCGCTGCTCGGGATCGAGATCGCTCTTCAGCAACAGCGCGTTCATGCCGATAATGCCGTTCATCGGCGTGCGGATCTCGTGCGACATGTTGGCGAGGAACTCGGACTTGGCGCGGCTCGCCGCCTCGGCGGCGTCGCGCGCCGCGGCGAGCTCGGCCTCGGCCCGCTTGATCGCGGTGATGTCGGTGCGGATGCCGACGATGCCGCCGTCATGGGTGCGCCGCTCGACCAGACGCACCCAGGTGCCGTCCTGCATGCGCCGCTCCATCGGCTGGTCGCAGGCGCGGTGCCATTCCATGTTGCGGCGGATCCATCCCTCCGGATCGTCGCCGACATCGTGCATGCCGCAGGCCACCGCGGCGCGCAGCATCGTCTCGTACGGGGTGCCGGGAGCGAAGTAGTCGACGATCTGCGGAAAGCGCTTGCGGTAATTGCTGTTGGTCAGGACGTAGCGGTCCTCGCGGTCGAACAGCACGAAGCCTTCCGAGATCGCCTCGATCGCATCGACGAGCTGGCGCTGCGCCGCGCGCAGCGCCTCTTCCGCCTCTTTGCGCTCGGTGATGTCCTGGGCGGTGCCGAGCAGGCGCAGGCAGGCGCCGGCGGCGTCGTATTCGGCGCTGACATCGATGTGTACCCAGCGGATTTCGCCGTTCGGGCGGCGCCAGCGATGCTCGACATTGAGGGTCTCGCCGGTGGCGACGGCGCGGCGCAGCAGGGCGACGAAGGCGGGCAGGTCGTCGGGGTGGATCGGCGCGCGCGCCTGCGCCACCGACAGGGTCGGCAGCGGCGGGATGCCGGCGATCTCGAAAATCTGCGGCGACCAGGTCACCGTGCGGCGGGTCTCGTCGGAAATCCAATGGCCGATTTTGCCGATGCGCTGCGCCGCCAGCAGGTGGCGGTTGGTCTCCTCGGCGATGCGGCGCTGTTCCTCGGCTTCGGCGCGCGCCGCTTCGGCATCGGCCTTGGCCTGGCGCAGCGCCTCCTCGGCGTGGACCTGCTCGGTGATCTCGCGCCCGGCGCCGCGGTAGCCGCAGAACGTGCCGAGATCGTCGAACACCGGCACGCCGCTGACGCTGATGTGGTGGACCAGGCCGTCGGCGCCGGTGCGCTGGTAGCGGAAATCGCGGAACGGGCGGTGCTCGTCGAGCAGCGCCCGGTGGGCGCGCCACGCTTCGGGAGTGACGCCTTCGGTCACCATCTCCCAGCGGGTCTTGCCGATCAGGTCGAAGACCAGTTCGGGGTGCTTGCCGGTGTCGGAGAACCACGTGTAGCGCAGGTTGGCGTCCTGCTCCCAGAACCAGTCGGAGGTGATCTCGGCGAAGTCGCGCGAGCGCTCTTCGGCCCGGCGCAGCGCGTCGGCGGCGCGGGTCAGCTCGGCGGCCTGTTCTTCGAGCCGGGCGCGGCTGGCTTCGAGCGCGGCGTTCTGCTCGGCGAGCGAGGCGGCGACCCGCTCGCGCCGCCGCACCTGCAGGGCAAGCGCGCGGTACAGCATCAGGAAGCAGGCGATGGCGCCGACCACGCCGAAGCCGATCACCGCCGACTCCCGCCGCCAGTCGGCGAGCACCGCCTCTTCCCCGCGGGTGACGGCGATGACGAACGGGTACTCGCGCAGCGGCCGCGCCGCGACCCAGCGCACCGCGCCGTCGAGCCCGCCTTCGGTGCGGTAGACGCCGCCGTCGCCGGCGAGCGCGGCATAGAACGGCGCCGCCGGCGGCAAGCGCGTGCCGATGCGCCCTTCGAGATGCGGGAAGCGGACGATCAGCGTGCCGTCGCGCCGCAGCAGCGCCACCGAACGGTCGCCCTGCTGGGTGATGCGGCGATAGAAATCCTCGAGATAGCTGAGCTCGACGGTGCCGCTGACGAGGCCGAGAAAGCGTCCGTCCGGTCCGTCGATGCGGCGCATGATGAACAGCGTCCAGGTGCCGGTGACGCGGTTCTTGACCGGATCGGTGACCACCGGGCCGGCATCCGGGCTGTCGCGCAGTTGGCGGAAAAAATCGCGGTCGGCGAGATTGAGCGGGGGACCCGGCCACACCCGCGACAGGTTGACGAGGGTGCCATCGCTGTCGAACAGCCCGAGCGAGTCGGCCTGCGGCAGGTGGCGCACCTGCTTCTTGAGAAACGCGTGGGTCGCCTCGCCGCCGAGGCGGGCCTTGAAATCGGCGGGGCTGGCGACCCCGGCGGCGCGTACCGCCGCGGCGGTGTCCTTGAGCACGAGATCGACGGCCTGGAGCGAGCGCGCGGTCTGCTCGGCCAGGACGAAGCTGAGATTGGCGATGTCCTGCCTGGCGTCGGCGATGGCGACCCGGCGCTGGTCCCAGACCAGCAGCGCGGCGGCGGCGATGGTCAGCGCGGTCAGCGCCGCGACGGCGAGGCTGAGCTGCCGGCCGGGCGAGAAGCGATGTGCGGGCGATGCGAGGCGGGCCATCGGCGGCGTCTGACGTGTCCTCCCGAGACCGCCCGGTTCGACGGTCCCGCCGGGAAGAGATGACACAACGCCCTTTAAGAAGGCTTAACGCGTGCGGCGACCGTGCCGGTTCGCCTGTTGCGCGTGCCGCGGCCAGGGCGGGATCGGCCGCCGCCCCCGGCGCCGCGGCGGGCGGCAGCAGCACGACGGCGAGGCCGATCGCCCAGCGCCGCCGCTCGCCGCGGTCGCGGCACAGGCCATCGACGGCGATCGTCATTCGTGCGCAAACCGGTTCCCGCCGCCGCACCGGGGGTCCGAGACCCCTGCCCGCTGCTCCCGGGCCTGCGCCGGAAACCGCGCCGGCGGCGGCGCGGAACATCCCGCCGCCGCAGACCGCCCGGACGGCGACCGGAGCGTCCGGCGCCGCAGCAAAACCCGCGGCGATGCCGCCCGCTATCCAGCGCAGCAGGACAGCTTGGCGACGTCCCTGGCGAAGCCCTGCGCCGCCAGCTTCAATCCCTCGACCGTGGTCAGGTAGGGGAAAATCGTCTCCGCGAGCTGGCCGACGGTGAGGCCGCATTTGATCGCCAGCGCCGCCGTCTGGATGCTGTCGGCGCCTTCCGGCGCCAGGATGTGGGCGCCGAGCAGCCTGCCGCCGCCGGCCTCGGCCACGAGCTTGATCAGCCCGCGCGTATCGCGCGCGGCCAGCGCCCGCGGAAGCTGGGCGAGCGGCAGGACCGAGGTGGCCGTGGCGATGCCCCGGCGGCGCGCCGCCGCTTCCGTCAGCCCCACGCCGGCGACCTGCGGATCGGTGAACACGACCGCCGGCATGGCGGTCGCGTCGTAACGCCTGCCGTCGCCGTTGAGCGCGTTTTCCGCGGCGATACGGGCGCCGTAGGCGGCCATGTAAACGAACGGGTCGCGCCCGGTGACGTCGCCGGCGGCATAGACGCCGGGCTTGGTCGTGCGCATCCGGTCATCGACCGCGACGGCGCCGTTCGGCAGCAGTTCGACGCCGGCCTCCGCCAGCCCCATGCCTTCGGTGTTGGGCCGGCGTCCCGCGGCGACCAGAACCTGCTCGGCAGCGAGCACCCGGGGGACGCCGTCGGCCACGACCGAGAGCGAGACGCCCGCCGGTCCCCGGCGGATGTCCCGGTAGGACAGGCCGGTGCAGACGGCGATGCCCTCGTCGCGGAAACAGCCGGCGAGCGCCTCGCCGATTTCCGGCTCGGCCGCGGGCAGCAGCCGGCTGCGGCACGCGATCGTCACCGCGACGCCGGCGCGGGCGAACATCTGGCCCAGCTCGCAGCCGATATAGCCGCCGCCGATGATCAGCAGCGACCGCGGCAGCCGCTCGAGCGCGAGCGCCGTCGTGCTGGTCAGGCAGGGCACCGTTTCGATGCCCGGGATCGGCGGCAGCGCGGGCGCCGCCCCGGTCGCGAGGACGATCTTGCCGGCCGCGATCGGACGGCCGTCGACCGCAACCCCGCCCTCCGCCAGCCGGGCGTGGCCTTCGAGGTAGGCGACGGTGTCGTAGCCCGGCAGCAAATCGATGTATTTCGCCTGCCGCAAGCCGGCGACCAGCGCGTCCTTCTGCGCGACCACGGCCCGCCAGTCCGCGACGCGCCCGGCCGCGGCAATGCCGGCGAAGCGCCGCGCCGTACCGGCGCAGTGAACCGCTTCCATCGCCCGGATCAGCGTCTTCGACGGCACGCACCCGGTATTGACGCAGGTGCCGCCGATGGTGCCGCGCCCGATCAGCGCGACATGTGCCCCCTGGTCTGCGGCGGCGATGGCAGCCGCGAACCCGGCCGAGCCGGCGCCGATCACGGCGAGGTCGTAGCGCCCGTTCGCCTGCCCGGCATTGGCGGCGCGGCAAGCGGTCATCGCCCGGTGCCCGGTTCTTTGCCGGCCGTGCCGCGGCACGCGGCCGCCACCTTGCGGCGGTGGAACCCGAGGGCCGCCAGGGCGACGCCGAGGAGCAGCACGGACAGGACGATGTAATCGGCATCCGCGAGCCAGGCGGTGAGCCCGATGCCGCCGAGCACCACCGCAAGCAGCGGCGTGGCGCAGCAGATCGCGGCGAGGATGGTGCCGACGGCGCCGGCGGCGATGAGGGTGCGATCGTTCACGCGCGGCTCAATTCGCCAGGCTCGCCGGATAGCCGGCCTTGGTCGTCGCGGCGATCAGCGTGGGAACGGAGGCGACCGCGTCGTCGAAGGTGACCGTAGCCATGAACGGCGCCATCCGGTCGGCCTGCTTGATGTCGACCGCCTTGACGCCGGGAACGCGGGCCAGCGATTCCTTGACGATCGGGGGACAGAGCACGCAGTCCGCGTTCCTGACCTTGAGCACGATGGTCTTTTCGGCCGCCCGGGCCGAAAGCGGAACGCAGGCGAACAGCGCCAGCGCCAGGGCAAGAAGTCGATGCTTCATGGTAGTCTCCACTCGATCAGAGCCAACGGACGATGAGGTACGGCGCCGCCACCGCGGCCAGGACAATCGCCGTTGCGGTCCACAGCCCGAGCTTGGCAAGGCGCTGCGAGGCCGGCCGCGCGCAATACGAGTCCTCGGCGCAGACCGCGGCGGGCGGGCGGTAGACGCGGTAGAACCCGACCCCGATGCAGGCGATCGCCGCGCCGGCGAAATACGGCCGGTAGGGTTCGAGCGCCGTCAGGTTGGCGATCCATGCCCCGCCGATGCCGAGCAGGAACAGCGCAAAGGGGATCACGCAGCACGAGGCCGCACCGAGAGCGGCCAGAATGCCGCCCGCCGCAAGAAATTTCTGCAGGTCCGGAAGATGCCGGGCCCGTTGTGGTCGTGCGAGCGGGGTTCGGTTTTCGGCTTGGTCGGCCATGCGGGGGATGCTACATCCTGTAGCGACTACAGGAGCAACAGGGAATTCGATGTCCGCCGCACCTGCGAGAGACGGCCTCACCCTGGCGATCGGCGAACTGTCCCGCCGCAGCGGGGTCCATATCGAGACGATCCGCTATTACGAGCGCATCAAGATGCTGCCGCCGCCGCCGCGGGCGGCCAACGGCCGCCGGGTCTATGGACCGGCGCAAACCCGCACGCTCGCCTTCATCCGCCGCGCCCGCGAGCTCGGCTTCACGCTCGAGGAAATCCGCGCCTTACTGGCCCTGTCCGGCGAGGACGGCCCGCAGGCCTGCGCCGAGGGGCGGGAGCTGGCGGCCGCCCACCTCGCCGAGGTTCGCGCGAAGATCGCCGACCTGCGGGCGATGGAGCGCGTGCTGGCCGAAACGGTGCGGCGCTGCGACGCCGGCAAGGCGGCCGGCTGTCCGCTCATCGACACCCTCTCGCGCCCATCGCCGTGACCGGCGCCATCCGCCGCCACGGAAACACCAAGGGCCCGGCCGCCGGCGGCCGGGCCCTTCGCTGATTGGTGGAGCCAACCGGGATCGAACCGGTGACCTCTACAATGCCATTGTAGCGCTCTCCCAGCTGAGCTATGGCCCCATGTCGCCCCTGCCGGTGGCCCGGAACTTAGGAATGCCGGGCCGCGCCAGCAAGCGAAAAATCGCCCGCTCCGGCTAGCTTTCCTCCTCCTCGACGTTGTCGATGACCTCCGCCATATCGTCCTCGTCCTCGCCGAGTTCGGAGGCGTCTTCGATCAGCTCCTCGTCCTCCTCCTCGGCGTCTTCGAGCGGCACCGCCTCCTCCTCGTCCTCCTCGGCCTCGTCGATCTCCTCGCTCTCCAGATCGGCATCGAGCTCCTCTGCGCCGACCGGCTCCAGCTCCTTCTCGACCGGCAGGGCCGGACGCGCCCGCCGCGCCCGCAGAAACGCCTCAGGGTCGAACGGCGTGTTGCATTTGGGGCAGATCACCTGCTCGCGCATCAGGTCGTAATAGCGGGTGCCGCAACTCGGGCAGATGCGCTTGCTGCCCCACTCCGGTTTGGCCAAGCTCCACTCCTCTCGGCGTCGACGATCGGACGCGCCATTGCCACAGAGACCGCGGGCTGTCAAAACCTAAACACAGAGCGAGAGGCCAGAGCTGATGCCCGACGACCACGCCGCACCCCCCGGTTTCGGACTGGCCGGCCGCCGCGCCCGGCGCGGACTCACAGGCGCGGCGCGGGTGCCGGGCGACAAGTCGATCTCGCACCGGGCGCTGATGTTCGGCGCGCTGGCGGTCGGGCGCACCGAGATCGCCGGGCTGCTCGAAGGCGAGGACGTGCTGGCGACGGCGGCGGCGATGCGCGCGCTCGGCGCCGGGGTCGAGCGCCGCGGCGACGGCGCCTGGCGGGTCGACGGGGTCGGGCTCGGCGGGCTGGCCGAGCCGCAGAATGTGATCGACCTCGGCAACTCCGGCACCGCGGCGCGGCTCCTGCTCGGCATTCTCGCGACCCACGACCTGACCGCCTTCGTCACCGGCGACGCCTCGCTGCGCAGCCGGCCGATGCGCCGGGTCATCGACCCGCTGACGCGGTTCGGCGCGCGCTTCATCAGCCGCGCCGGCGAGCGGCTGCCGCTTGCCGTCACTGGCGCCGCCGACCCGCTGCCGCAGACCTACCGGCTGCCGGTGCCGTCGGCCCAGGTCAAGTCGGCGGTGCTGCTCGCCGGGCTCAACGCGCCGGGCGAGACCAGCGTGATCGAGCCCGAGCCGACCCGCGACCATACCGAGCGGCTGCTCGGCCATTTCGGCGCGACGGTGCGGATCGCGCCGCACGAGGGCGGCGGCAAGGCGATCACCGTGATCGGCCAGCCGGAACTGACGGCGGCGCCGATCGCCGTGCCGGGCGACATCTCCTCGGCGGCGTTCCCGCTGGTCGCCGGGCTGATCGTACCGGGCTCCGAGCTGATGCTGACCGGCATCGGCGTCAACCCGTCGCGTACCGGGCTGCTCGCCAGCCTTGCCGAGATGGACGCCGACATCGCCCTGCTGAACGAGCGCGTCGAGGGCGGCGAGCCGGTCGCCGATTTGCGGGTGCGGGCCGGCCGGCTGCGCGGCGCCGACATCCCGCCCGGGCGGGCGCCGACGATGATCGACGAGTACCCGGCGCTGGCGATGGCCGCCGCCTGCGCCGAGGGGCGCACGGTGATGCGCGGCCTCGCCGAACTGCGGGTCAAGGAAAGCGACCGGCTGAGCGCGATCGCCCAAGGGCTTGCCGCCTGCGGCGT
>Ga0209810_1006028_pt1 | contig 10692 bp, 6 predicted proteins | sample Coa_R1_7_FD_187159 | JGI IMG/M metagenome (GOLD analysis project Ga0209810, IMG submission 187159) | Surface soil microbial communities from Centralia Pennsylvania, which are recovering from an underground coalmine fire - Coalmine... | ecosystem: Environmental > Terrestrial > Soil > Unclassified ...
GGCTGCCTCCGTCACGGCACCCTCTACGACGAGCACACGGCCTGGGGACACCGATCCACAGCTGCCGCTTGACGAGTTAAGGCCGTGGGATGTCTAGGCCGCCACGGAGAGCCCCAGCATGTCGGCGCAGTTGCGCCAGTAGAACTTCTCGAGGGACTCCTCGGACAGGCCGTCGAACGTGCCCTCCCAGAGGGCGACCGGGTCCTTCCCGCCCTCAGGGTGCGGGTAGTCGGACGAGAACATGACGATCTCGTCGCCCACCTGGTCGATGATCCAGCCGACCGGCTCGCGAGGGAACGGGGTCGTTCTCACCTGGCGTCGGACGTACTCGGACGCGCTCATCGGGAGCTCGAGATAGGGCTGGCCCTTGCGGAAGATCTTCTGGGCCAGGTCGAGGCGGCGCATCCAGGGGACCAACCACATGGCACCTTGCTCGATGACCCCGACCCGGAGCCGGGGAAAGCGCTCGAGGACGCCGTCGAGAACCAGAGCGCCCACGAACAGCTCCACCGGATGCGGGGTGGCCAGGTAGTCGAGGGCCTTCATGCCCTCGCCTCCGAGAAAGCCCGAACCCGGCGGCTTCCCGTTGTTCTCGAACACCTCGGGCAGTGGCCTCCGTCCGTCCGGGAGGTTGCCCCCGCCCAGGTGGGCGACCACCGCCACGCCGGCCTCCTGGCACACTGCCCACAGCCGGTCGAACTCAGGGTGGCTCGGGGAAAGTGATCCAGAGGGGTGGGACTTGACGTGCAGGGCCCGACACCCCAACGACACGGCCTCCTCGGCGGTGGCGGCGGCACGCTCGGGCACCTCCATGGGCACGTAGCCGACAGCCAGCAGGCGCGGATCCGTGGCGCAGAACTCCGCCATGCCGCGGTTGTGGGCGGTGGCACCGCCGTAGACCACATCGAGATCGCGGTGGTTGAAGAACTGGGCCAGGGAGAAGGAGGCGAATACGAGCTGTTGTTCGAACCCGAGCAGGTCGAGTGCCCGCGAGCGCTCTTTCGGGTCGAAGGCCCCCAGGCTGAGCCAGCCCTTGTCGATGAGTACCTGATCCTCGGCCCGGGCCAGCAGGTCGGGGTCCGATTGCCGACGGGCGTGCAGCTGGAGCGCCTCGTCGAGGTGCTCCAGCAGCTCGGTGGCGTTGGTGGTGTAGGGCCGCAGCCGGCCCCGGATCGCCGGATCGGCATATGAGGCCAGCCAGTCGGCGGTCTCCATGATGTGGCTGTCGGCGTCGAAGATGCGTCTGGTCGCGTAGGTCAAGTCAGCCCCCCTCAGCTGGTCTGAGCGGACGGTAATCGACCATGGTCGACAATTGCTGCCTCACTCCGAGCCGGCCGACTCTTCGGCGTCGGCCCTGATGGCCAGGTCGACGCCGGGCAGGCGCCGGCGCCCGGAGGCCTCGTCCGCCGGCGGCCGTACCGCGCCGGCGGCCTGGGCGAGCATGTAGGCGCTGTGGTTGGCGGTCACCGACGCCCGGAAGCCGGCGACGTCCTGGGTGTTGTTGACGGCCAGCTTCACCATCCGCACCACGAACGGGTCGGTCTCGGCGATACGGCGGGCGAGTGCCATGGTCTCCTCCAGCAGCTGGTCACGGGGCACCACCTGGTTGACCATGCCGAGCCGCTCTGCCTCGGCGGCGGTAACCACCCGGCTCTGGAACAGCACCTCCTTGGCCTTGCGGGGGCTCAGGTCCCAGGGCAGGGTGAAGTACTGGACCAGGCCGGGGACGAAGCGGGCGTCGTCGGCGGCCACGATCAGGTCCATGGCCGAGGCGATGATCCAGCCCCCGTAGATGCACCAGCCCTGCACGGCCGCGATGGTCGGCTTGGGCAGGTCTCTCCAGCGCAGGGAGTTCTCGACGTTGAGCTCCCAGGACCGGCTGAACCTCCCGTCGAACCCCGGGGGAAACGGCCGGGCCGCCTGATCCTCCAGCTCCTCCGGCGTGCCCAGGTCGTGCCCGGAGGAGAAGTGGTCCCCTTCTCCGCTTAGGACGACAACCCGAACCGTCGGATCGGTTATGGCGGCGGCGAAGGCCTCGTCCATCTCCTCTCGCAGCACCCTCGACTGGGCGTTGCGGTAGCGGGGGCGGTCGAGCACCAGGTGAGCCACCGGCGCCTCGACCTCGTAGCGAACCTGGCTGAGTTGCACTACCTAAGGGCGGCTGTCTCGAGGCGGCCGGCCTGGCAGGGGTTGGGCAACTCCTGGAACTTCCTGAATATGTCGATCCGATCCGACACCGGGGCGCCCTCCTCGGGCCGTGGCGGCGGCAGCGGTCCGCCGTTGCTGGTGTAGGCCCGCATCCAAGCAACCAAATCGACCGCGGTCAACGAGGCTGGATTAGCGTCCTGCTGAGGCCGTGGCGCCTGACCCGGTCGGGCGCCGGCGACGCTTTCGGCCGCCAGATTCTGGCTCCCGCCGGGCAGCCCCCACCCCTCGGGCCTAACGGTGGGGGAAACCCGCTTGGCGGCCGCCTAGACCGCCCGCCACCATCCGCCTAGTATCGCTACCGTAATTGACCACGGTCGACGCCCTAGTACGCTGAACAGGGACGGCGCCCGGCAGGTCGAAGATATCCCGGAGCAAGGCTCGGACTGGGGAGTGGGGGATCGGGTGAAGAACCGGTTGTCGGCGCAAGGGGTTGGCGCGTCGTCCCCTCAGCTGTCGCGGCCCCATAGCCGGGCCGGCCTGGCCTGGGCGATCCTCGCCTGCCTACCCCTGGCGGCCTGCAGCCTGGGGGCCAAGCAGGCCCTGGCAGACAAGGTGGCCGCCTCCGTCACCCACTCGCTGAAGGCCGGCACCGCCGTGGGCACCGTCTCACTCTCCGTCAGCGTCACCCGTTCCAGCGTGGGTGACCCCTCGTCGTTCCCGCCCGTGCGGGTCGGCCCGATACCGATCGCCATCGACTTCTCCACCGACCGGGCCGAGCTGGGGGCCGATCCGAGCGTCGCCGGCGCCATCCCCCAGGTGGTCTTCGCCGGAACCAACATCTACCAGCGCAGGGCCAGCAGCACCGCCGGCGGCCTGGCGGCGATCGGCGCCGGCGGAACCAACTCGGTGGTGACCATATTCAAGGGCCCGATAGGCATCCTGGCCCTGGCGCCTCCCTCGACGGCGGGGTCGGGCCTGCACCTGCCCGGCATCAGCGCCAAGGCGGGGTCTTCCCTCGCCGCTGCCCCCGGAGCGGGTGCCCCCGGTGCCAAGCCGGCCACCTCGAGGCTCGGGATACCGGCGGCGTCGGCGGCGCCGAGCAGCACCACCACGACCGCGGCGCCGGGCGCCAACTCGATAACCGGCAGCGCCCAGGTGACGGGAAGCTCTGACGTGAACCTGGGGCCCGGCAGCCAGCAGTGGTTCGAGTACTCCTTCTCCACCCTGCCCCAGCAGTCGATACCGGTGTCGGCGGGGGCCCTCGGGATCAACCCGGTCCTCCTCGTCCGGCTCCTCCACGGGGCGCTGGCGGGATCGATCAAGTCGGTCGGGACGGACACGGTCGACGGCGTGTCGGCGACCCACTACGTCCTCAACCTCGATCCGAGCCAGCTGGTATCCGACCTGCCGTCCAAGCAGCAGAACGACGTGCTCAAGCAGCTGGGGGCCAACGGGGTGTCGACCAACGCCGTCGTGCCCTCCGACGTCTGGCTGGACAGCTCCGGCCTGCCTCGCCGGATCAAGCTGCAGATCCCGCAGTTCATCGACAGGGGGGACTCTGCCTCCCTGACGGCGACCATCGACTTCAAGTCCTTCGGCGGCCCGGTGGCGATCGGCCTCCCAGGCGTCGACGAGGTGGCGCAGGTGCAGAGCTTCGGCCAACTCATCCAGACGGTGTCGAGTGCCTGATCCCGTCGGGAGCCCGACCACGTCCGTGACCCAGGAGAGAGCGGTGACCTCGTGCTGACCAGCCGATCGCTACGGCGCGGAGGCGTGATCCTCGGCGCTCTGGTGGGCGTCATCGTCCTGTGCGACCTGATGTCGCTGGTGTGGTCCCACAAGCTCATTCCGACCTCGGTCATCGCCCTGGCTGCGGTGAACGGGTGCGGGGATGCGCTGATCGCCTTGGGCATCGTCCTGGTCTACCGGGCGACCCGCATCTTGAACTTCTCCCAGGCGGCCTTCGGGACGGTGGGGTCGGTGATGTTCTTCGAACTCCTGACCTACATGAAGATCCCTTATGGGCTAGCGCTGCCGGCGGGCATCCTGTCCTCGGCGGTGATCGGGCTGGTGCTCGAGTTCCTGATCATGCGCCGGTTCCGGGCCGCACCCCGCCTGGTGGCGACCGTCGTGACCATCTCCTTGGCCGGCATCCTCGATGTGATCGCCACGCAGATCCCGGGTCTACTGGGCGACCACCAGAGCCGCGCCACCACGGTCAAGACGCCTCTGAGCGCCTGGCACAAGGTCTGGTTCCCGGTGGTCTTCACCGGGAACCACCTGGCCTTCGTGGGAGCCACTCTGGTCGTGCTCGCCGGGTTCGTGATGTTCCTGCGCCGCAGTCCGATAGGCATAGCCATCCGGGGGGCTTCAGAGAACCAGGACCGGGCGGCCCTCCTCGGGGTCAACACCACTCGCCTGATCACCCTGGTGTGGGTCATAGCTGCCGCCCTGTCCGGCCTCGCTACGACCCTGCAGGTCCCCATCAACGGCTTCTCGGTGGCCAGCGTGGGGACGAGCGACGTCACTCTTCTGCTGGTCGGCTTCGCCGCCGCCGTGATGGCGGGGATGGACAACCTGCCGGTCACCGTGGCAGCGGCGCTGGGCATCGACATCTTCTCCCAGTCGGTCTTCTACATCTCGTCCCAGACGGCCATCAGCGACGTGGCCGTGCTCCTGGTGATCCTGGTGGCCTTCCTCCTCCAGCGCCGCAAGCTGGTGCGAACCGACGAGGCCGACGCCAGCAGCTGGGCAAACACGGAGGAGGTCCGCCCGATACCCAAGGAGCTGGCCGGGCTCCCGAGCGTGCGCTCGGGCACCAGGTGGGTGATGGCCATCATCGGGATCATCGTCCTGGCCTTCCCCTTCGTGATGTCCCCGAGCCAGACCCAGCAGGGCAGCATGTACCTGATCTTCGGGATCGTGGTGGTGTCCCTGGTCGTGCTGACCGGCTGGGGGGGTCAGATCAGCCTGGGTCAGTTCGCCTTCGTCGCCGTAGGGGCGCTGGTCGGCGGGTCGTTGACCTACAAGGCCCACGTTCCGTTCCTCATCGCCGTTCTCGTCGGGGCGCTCCTGGGAGGCGTGACCGCCATCATCCTGGGCCTGACCTCGTTGCGGGTCAGGGGCCTCTACCTGGCCATCACCACCCTGGCCTTCGCCAACGTGACCACGTCGGTGATCCTCAACCAGCGCTTCACCGGGGCCATACAGCCCAGCTCGGTCAACCGGCCGAAGCTCCCGTTCATGAGCTTCGAGAACGAGCGGTCCTTCTATTACCTCTGCCTGGCCGCCCTCATCCTGGCCATCTTCGCCGCCGTCGGGCTGCGCCGCAGCCGCACCGGTCGGGTGCTGATCGCCATGCGGGACAATGAGCGGGCCGCCCAGGTGTTCGGGATCAACCTGGTTCGCACCCGACTGGCCACCTTCGCCCTGTCCGGGGGTCTGGCCGCCGCCGCCGGCGTGTTCTTCGCCGCCCACGAGCACGCCGTCAACAGCCAGTCCTTCGCCCCGACCCAGAGCATCAACATGTTCCTGATCGCCATCATCGGTGGGCTCGGGTCGGTCCAGGGCGCCCTGTTGGGGGTGCTGTACTTCGCCCTGGTCTCGATCCTGGTGCCTGCGCCCTGGGGGCCGTTGTTCGCCGGGCCCCTCGGTACGCTGCTGGTTCTGCTCTTCCTGCCCGGAGGGCTGGGCTCCGGCGCCTACAAGATCCGCGATTCCTTCCTGCGACGGGTGGCGATCCGCCGCCGTATCTATGTGCCCAGCCTGCTGGCTGCCTTCGGACTGGCGGCGGGCCAGACGACCCAGGCACCCTTGTCCCCGCTGGTGAGGTCGGACGGCGGCCCGGCCACCGTGCCCGCCCGCTACCGGGTCAACAGCAGAATCGGCGAGTCCGGCGCCAGCCAGGCCGCCAGGGGGTGGAGGATATGACCGGCAACGGCAACGGCCGCGGCAGTGGCGCCGCCAATGAAGTCCTACAGGGGCTGGTGCCGCTGGAGACGGCACCGGTAGAGACCGACCGGGCCCTGGTCGGCGATGAGCTAGAGCTGGGCGACTTCAGCGCCCCGGCCCCGGTGTCGGTGGTCCCCAGCGAGCCCCGGCCGTCCCGGCTCGCGGGTGTCCTCGCCAACCTAAACCTGCCCGGCATCCGGGCCACGGGCGGCTTGAGCCCCCTGTTGCTCCTGTCGGGCGTAACTCTCACCGACCAGCTCGGCCAGAGCGCCCTGGCCCTCCTTACCCCGAACATCAAGAACTACTTCGGGGTGTCCTTGACCGTGGTCACCGCCCTCACCTCGGTGGTGAGCTTCATGCTCATCCTCGGGGCCATTCCCATCGGCTTCCTGGCCGATCGGGTGCGGCGGACCCGCATGGCGGCCTTCGGGGCCCTTGTCATCGGGGTGGGCGGAGTCCTGGCCGGACTGTCGCCCAGCGTGATCCTCCTCGGTGGCGCACTCGCCATCAGGGGCTTCGGCGGAGCCATGCAGCACGCCGAGAACTCGTTGCTGGCCGACTACTACCCGATCCAGGTGCGGGGAGGCGTGTTCGCCTTCCGCCAGTTCACCACCGAGTTCGCCAAGTTCATTGGGCCGATCCTGGGCGGTCTTATCGCCGCCGTGCTGGTGTGGCAGGCCGTCTTCATCGTCTACGCCATACCGGCAGCCATCATCGGCTTCATGGTCCTCCGCCTGCGGGACCCGGTGCGCGGTATGCAGGAGCGTCTGGCCATGGGCGCCAGCCGCGAGGTCGCCGAGACGGAGGAGCGTCCGCCGTCGTTGGGCGAGTCGTTCCGGCTCATCTGGAGCGTGCGCAGTCTTCGTCGGACCCTCTACGCCGCCCCCTTCCTGGCCGGCGCCCTCATCGGGATCCTCACCCTGTTCCAGCTCTACTTCTCCGAGGTGTTCAACCTCGGAGTGGGCGAGCGCGGCGTTCTGGCGTCCGCTGCCCAGCCCTTCGCCATGGCCGGGCTGGTCGTGGGGGCCTCGCTGACCAACCGCTTCATGCGGCGGCGGCCGGCGCGGATCCTGACGGCCGGCGGCGCCGTCATGGTGATCTCCGGGCTTCTCATCACCGGCATGGCCGTCGCTCCGTACCTGTGGTTAGCGGTCGGCCTGTGGTGGATTCTCGCCTTCCTGAGCACCACCATCACTCCGGCGATGATCACCATCATGTCGGTGGTCACGCCTCCCCGGGTCCGCACCTTCGGCCTGTCGGCCTTCGGTCTGGCCGTGGCCCCCGGCCTCATATTCATCGTCATCTCCGGGGCCGTCGGCGACCATTTCGGCATCCGCGGTGGCCTGGTGGTCATGACCGGGGTCTTCTTGATCGGGGCCCTGATCTTCATGTCGGCCGGCTCCGGGGTCGAAGCGGACATCCGCTCCGCCACTGCATCGGCTCTGGCCTCCGAAATCGCCCGCCGCTCCAAGGCCGAGGGCCATCACAAGCTCCTCGTCTGCCGGGACATGGACGTCCATTACGGCCAGCTGCAGATCCTCTTCAAGGTCGACTTCGACGTTGAAGAGGGCGAGATCGTCGCTCTGCTCGGCACCAACGGCGCCGGCAAGTCGACCCTGCTGCGGGCCATCTCGGGGGTGACCCCCCCGTCCAATGGAGCGATCGTCTTCGACGGGGAGAACATCACCGCTCTGCCCTCCCACGAGCACGCCGAGCGAGGGATCGTCCAGGTGCCTGGCGGCAAGGGCATCTTCCCGGGCCTGACCATCGAGGAGAACCTCAAGCTCGGCACCTGGATGTTCCGCGGCGACTCGGGCTATGCCGAGGACGCCATCTCGCAGGTGCTCGAGTTCTTCCCCATCCTTCGGGAGCGGTTCCACGAGGTGGCGGGCAACCTCTCCGGCGGCCAGCAGCAGATGCTGACCCTGGCCCAGGCCTTCCTGTCCCGGCCCCGGCTCCTCATGATCGACGAGCTGTCGCTGGGCCTGGCCCCCTCAGTGGTGGCCCAGCTCCTCGAGATCGTCAGGGCGATCCACTCCCTGGGCACCACCATCATCCTGGTGGAGCAGTCCGTGAACGTGGCCCTCACGATCGCCGACCGGGCGGTGTTCATGGAGAAGGGGGAGATCCGCTTCTCCGGGTCGGCGAAGGACCTGCTGGCCCGGCCCGACATCGTGTCGTCCGTGTACCTGCGGGGCTCGGTCGGGGCCGGCGGCCAGCTGGCCAACCGGTCGGCGACGGTGGCCAAGACGGCGGAGGAGGTGCCGACCGTCCTCGAGGTCCGCAACATCCACAAGAGCTTCGGCGGGGTGGCTGCCCTCAACGGGGCCAGCTTCAGCCTCGAGGAGAACCGCATCCTGGGCCTGATCGGTCCCAACGGAGCCGGCAAGACCACGGTGTTCGACGTCATCACCGGCTTCGTCGACCCGGACGAGGGCTCGGTCCTCCTGTTCGGGGATGAGATCACCGACTTGAGCCCCGACCAGCGGGCCAAGCTGGGACTCTGCCGGTCCTTCCAGGACGCCCGTCTGTTCCCCGCCCTGACCGTGGCCGAGAACATCGCCGTCGCCCTCGACCGGCACCTCTCCTCCCACAGCGCCACCACGGCGGCGCTGCATCTCCCCTCCGCCAACCGGTCCGAGCGCCGGGCCCGTCGGCGGGTCGACCGCCTGATCGAGCTGATGTCGCTGGGGCCGAACCGGGACAAGTTCGTGCGCGAGCTGTCGACCGGTCAGCGTCGTATTGTGGACCTGGCCTGCATGCTGGCGGCCGAGCCCAAGGTCCTTCTGCTCGACGAGCCCTCCTCCGGTATCGCTCAGGCCGAGGCCGAGGAGCTCGGACCCCTCCTCCAGCGCATCAAGTTCGAGACCGGGTGCTCGATACTGCTGATCGAGCACGACATGCCTCTCATCCAGTCCGTGTCCGACGAGCTGGTGGCGATGGTCTTGGGTCAGGTGGTCACCCGTGGTCGTCCGGACGACGTGGTCCAAAACCAGGTGGTCATCGACTCCTACCTCGGCACCAGCGAAGAGGTGATCCGCCGTTCAGGAAACCTCTAGACGTCGAACCGCAATGCCCGCCAGTCTCTTGACCCGACCCAAAGGGGAGCCAAACCAGTGGATCTAACCAGGTTCAACAAGATCTTCAACCGCATCGTCGACAACGTGAATTTGGTCATCCACGGCAAGGACGACGTCGTCCGCCTGTCGATGATTGCCATCTGTGCCGGCGGCCACATCCTCTTCGAGGACGTCCCCGGTGTAGGCAAGTCCGTGCTGGCCCGAGCCCTCGGTCAGTCGATGCGGGCGGAGATGAACCGGGTGCAGTGCACTCCGGACATGCTCCCCGGCGACATCACCGGATCGTCGATCATCGACACCAAGACCATGAAGTTCACCTTCCGACCCGGTCCCGTCTTCGCCAATGTGCTGCTGGTGGACGAGATCAACCGGGCCACGCCCAAGACGCAGTCGGCCCTGCTCGAGGCCATGGCCGAAAAGAGCGTTTCGGTGGACGGCGTGACCCATGGTCTGCCCCAGCCGTTCATCGTCCTCGCCACCCAGAACCCCGTCGAGCTGGCGGGCACGTTCCCGCTGCCTGAGGCGCAGCTGGACCGGTTCCTGTTCAAGCTGACGATGGGCTATCCGGACTTCGAGGCCGAGAGGAAGGTCATGCTGGGCAACGCCTTCGCCCTGGAGGTCGACAGCCTCGAGCCGGTCATCGGCACCGCCGAGGTGCTGGAGATGATCAGGCTCGCCTCCGAAGTTGCCGTGCCGACGGCCGTTCAGAGCTACATCCTCGAGATCACTCACGCCACCAGGGCGGAGAAGGCCTTCGTCATGGGGGCCGGGCCTCGGGCCTCGATCAACCTGCTGAAGGCGTCGAAGGTCATGGCGGCCTCCGACGGGCGCGACACCGTTTACCCCGAGGATGTGAAGGCTCTGCTGGCGCCCGTCCTGCGCCACCGCATCATGATGACTCCGGACGCCGTTCTGCGGGGCGAGACGGTGGAGGACGTCCTCGAGCGGGTGGTCACCCGGATCAAGGCACCCCTCGGAGTCACCGATGCGCCGGTGGCACCCACCCGCCGTTCCGCCCCGGCCCCCGCCGAGCAGGCCGCCGCTGACGAGTCCGACACTGATACCGAGGCCGCCGCCGAGCCGGCAGCGACCGGGCGAGTGACGCGGCGCCGGGCTAGGAGCGCTTCCCGGGCATGACCGACATCGCTGTCCCCGACACCAGGGTGCTGCGCACCCCGACCGGTGGTCGGGGAGGGCTCAACGCCGTCCGCGAGGCGATCACCAAGACGACGGGTCTGACCACCTCGGGCATCGTCTTGGTGTTCATGACCGTCGGCTTCTGGTTCCTGGGCTGGCTCATCGGGGGGCGTCCCCTCTACCTGATCGCCTACCTGCTGGCCTTGGTGCTGGTGGTTTCCTACCTGCTGGGTCGCCGACCGCTGAATCTCGAGGGGCGCCGCTCGGACGCCCGGCCCCGCTTCGCCGAGGGGGAGACGATCGACATGGAGGTGGCCCTCAACGCCACCCGCCGCCTGTCGACCTTCATCCTCGAGGAGCAGGTGCCGGCCGGGCT
>Ga0209810_1006029_pt1 | contig 10691 bp, 6 predicted proteins | sample Coa_R1_7_FD_187159 | JGI IMG/M metagenome (GOLD analysis project Ga0209810, IMG submission 187159) | Surface soil microbial communities from Centralia Pennsylvania, which are recovering from an underground coalmine fire - Coalmine... | ecosystem: Environmental > Terrestrial > Soil > Unclassified ...
CAGGGACATCTACGACCTCGGCGACTCGCTGCTGCTGGTCGCCTCCGATCGGATCTCCACCTACGACGTCGTGCATCCGACGCCGATCCCCGACAAGGGCGCGGTGCTGACCGGCCTCTCGACCTTCTGGTTCGAGCAGACGGCCGATCTCGTGCCTAACCACATGCTCTCTGTCACCGACGTGCCCGACGAGGTCCGCGGCCGTGCGATGGTCGTGCGCAAGCTGAAGATGCTGCCCGTCGAGTGCGTCGTGCGCGGCTACATCACGGGCTCGGGGTGGAAGGACTACCAGGCCAGCGGGGCGGTGTCCGGCATCGATCTCCCGGCCGGCCTCCAGGAATCCGAGCAGCTTCCCGTCCCGCTCTTCACCCCCTCGACCAAGGCCGAGGTCGGCCACGACGAGGCGATCGACTTCGAGCGCACGGCGCAGCTCGTCGGCGACCGCGCCCTGGCCGAGCGCCTGCAGCGCGTCTCGATCGCCTTCTACCAGCACTGTGCCGAGCATGCCCGCGCCCACGGGATCATCCTCGCCGACACGAAGTTCGAGTTCGGGCTCGACCCGGACGGTGAGCTGACGCTCGGCGACGAGGTCTGCACGCCCGATTCGAGCCGCTTCTGGCCGGCCGACGAGTACGCACCCGGCCGCGGTCAGCCGAGCTTCGACAAGCAGTACGTGCGCGACTGGGCATCGGGCACCGGCTGGGACCGCAATCCGCCGGCACCCGCGATCCCCGACGACGTGGTCGCGCGCACGCGCGAGAAGTACGTCGAGGCATACGAGCGGATCACCGGCGCGCCGTTCTCCGACTGGCTCAAGCGCACCGGAGCCTCGGGCTGATGCGTGCGCGGATCCTCGTCCGACCGAAGGCCGGGATCCTCGACCCCCAGGGCCAGGCAGTCGAGCGGGCGCTTCCCGCACTCGGATTCACGGGCGCGAGCCACGTCCACGTCGGACGCCTGATCGAGCTCGACGTCGAGGACCCCGCCGACCTGCCGTCGATGTGCGAGCGGCTGCTCGTCAACCCGCTGATCGAGGACTACGAGATCATCGAGGCGATCCCCGCCGAGGGGGTGCCGACCGTATGAAGTTCGGCGTGATCCGGTTCCCCGGCTCGTGCGACGACGTCGACGCGCTGCGCGCCGCCGAGCGGGTCGGCGATGCCGTGATGCTCTGGCACCGCGACCGCGACCTCCAGGGCGTCGACGCGGTGATCGTGCCCGGCGGCTTCTCCTACGGCGACTACCTGCGCGCGGGCGCGATCGCGCGCTTCGCCCCGGTGATGGAGGAGGTGATCGAGTTCGCGCGCGACGGCGGGCTCGTGCTCGGGATCTGCAACGGCTTCCAGGTCCTCTGCGAGGCCGGGCTGCTGCCGGGCGCGCTGCTGCGCAACACCTCGCTGCGATTCGTCTTCCGCCAGGTCGCGCTCGACGTGGCCGACCACGACACGGCGTTCACGCGCTCCTGCCCCGAGCGTCTCTCGATCCCCGTCAAGCACACGACCGGTCGCTACTACACGCCGGAGCCGGTCCACGTCGTCCTGCGCTACGCGCCGGGCGAGAACCCGAACGGCTCCCAGGACGACATCGCCGGCGTCGTCAACGAGACCGGCAACGTGTTCGGGCTGATGCCGCATCCCGAGCATGCGGTCGATCCGCTGACCGGGTCCACGGATGGTCTGCGCATCTTCGAGTCGATCAAGGCGCATGTCGGCGACCTCGTCAAGGCATAGAGACCCAGTGCCCCGTATGGGAGGTTCGCCTGCAGTCGAGCTGTCCGCGGCGGCGCCTGGCGTCGTCCTCGGTCGGGGCAATACCTTCAGGTATTGCACCCTCCCTGCGTCCTTGCCAGCCACCGCCGCTGACCGCTCTTGGTGCAACCGAATCTCCCATACGAGACACTAGGCCTCACCGACCACGAGTACGAGCTGATCGTCGAAGGGCTCGGCCGCGAGCCCCGCGACGTCGAGCTCGCGATGCTCAGCCTGATGTGGTCGGAGCACTGCGCCTACAAGCACTCAAAGAAGCTGCTGCGCCGCCTCCCCACCGACGGCGAGCACGTGCTCGTCGGCCCCGGTGAGAACGCCGGCGCGGTCGACGTCGGCGGTGGGCTGGCGGTCGCCTTCAAGGTCGAGTCCCACAACCACCCGAGCGCGGTCGAGCCCTTCCAGGGCGCGGCGACCGGCGTCGGCGGGATCCTGCGCGACGTGTTCGCCGTCGGCGCGCGGCCGATCGCCGTGCTCGACTCGCTTCGCTTCGGGGAGATCGCCGAGTCCGAACGCTCGCGCTACCTGCTCGAGCATGCCGTCGCCGGGATCGGTCACTACGGCAACTCGATCGGCGTTCCGACCGTCGGTGGCGAGATCTACTTCGAGCCGAGCTACGAGCAGAACTGCCTGATCAACGCGATGTGCGTCGGCATCGCCCCGCGTGAGCGGCTGATCCGCTCGGCCGCGGCCGGGCCCGGCAACGTGCTCGTGCTGCTCGGCGCGCTGACCGGTCGCGACGGGATCGGCGGCGCATCGGTGCTCGCGTCGGCCGAGCTGGGTGACGGCGACGCGGCGAAGCGGCCGTCGGTGCAAATCGGCGACCCGTTCGCCGAGAAGAAGCTCCTCGAGTGCTGTCTGGAGCTGCTCGACCGCGGCCTGCTCGTCTCTCTCCAGGACCTCGGCGCAGCCGGCCTCACCTCGTCGGCCTCGGAGATGGCCAGCAAGGGCGATGTCGGCATCGACATCGACGTCGCCAGCGTGCCGCTGCGCGAGCCCGGCATGGAGCCCTTCGAGATCATGGTCTCCGAGTCGCAGGAGCGGATGCTGTGCGTCGTCACGCCCGAGCGCGTCGGCGACGTGCTCGAGGCGTGCGAGAAGTGGGAGACGCTCGCGACCCCGATCGGGCAGGTCACGGACCGGCCGTTCTTCCGCGTGCTCCACCGGGGCGAGGTCGTGGGCGAGCTGCCGGTCGGGCTGCTGGTCGACGACTGCCCGCTCTACGACCTCGCGCCCGAGCCGCCCACCGCCGGGCTGTATCCCGGGACGCCGCCGGTGCTGGCAGGCAATGCCGCACCGGCGGAGGTGCTGCTGGCGCTGCTCGGCTCCCCGAACCTCGCCTCGCGCCGGCCCGTGTTCGAGCAATACGACCCCGTCGTGCAGTCGCGGACGGCCCGCCGTCCGGAGCAGGCCGACGCCGCCGTGCTGGTGCTGGATCCAGGCCGCCCCGAAGACGGGGGCGATGCCACCGCGATCGCCGTCGCGATCGACGGCAACGGCCGCCGCGTCGCCTGCGATCCGCGGGCGGGAGCGGCCGAGGTCGTCTACGAGTGCGCCGCCAACCTCGCGTCCGTCGGCGCCGAGCCGCTCGGACTGACCAACTGCCTGAACTTCGGCAACCCCGAGAAGCCGCACGTGGCCTGGCAGCTGAGCCAGGCCGTGGAGGGCCTCCGCGATGCGTGCCTCGCGCTCGGCGTCCCGGTCGTCGGTGGCAACGTCTCGCTCTACAACGAGTCGCCCGACGGCCCGATCCTCCCGACCCCCGTGATCGGGATGGTCGGAAAGCTGCCCGATGCCGCCCGCGCCGGGCGCCTCGGGTTCGCGCGCGCGGGCGACCGGATCGCGCTGGTCGGGCGTTTCAACCCCGCGCGCGCCGGCTCGGAGATCGCGAAGCTGCAGGGCGATGCTGCGGCTGGGGAGCTCCCGCCCAAGGACGTGTCCGCGGTCCTCGACGCGCATAACACGGTGCGAGGACTCGTACGATCCCAGGCGCTCCAAAATGCACATGACATCGCCGAGGGCGGCCTCGCGGTGGCGCTCGCCGAGTGCTGCATCGCCGGGGGGATCGGCGCCCGGGTGCGGCTGCCGGACGGGCTCGACCCGTTCGGTGAGGATCTCGGGAGCGCGTTCGTGGTGTCGGGCGATGCCGACGCGCTGGCCGGGCTGACCCTGATCGGCGAGGTCGGGGGCGATCGGCTCGAGATCGAGGGCCTGCTCGACGTGCCGGTGAGCGCCCTGCAAAGCGCGCATTCCGGCGGAATCGACAGGCTGCTCCGCTAGCCTTCGGAGCAGGAAGTCACGATGTCCCTCGCCATCGACCACCGGGACGGGCCCCGTGACGAGTGCGGCGTGTTCGGGATCTACGCGCCGGAGCACGATGTCGCCCGCCTCGCCTACTTCGCGCTGTTCGCGCTGCAGCACCGCGGCCAGGAATCGGCCGGGATCGCGACCGCCTTCCGCGGCGGGTCGATCCTGGCGATCCGCGAGCAGGGGCTCGTCTCCCAGGTGTTCGACGAGCACATGCTGCGCTCCCTGGTCGGCGACATGGCGATCGGTCACGTGCGCTACTCGACGACCGGCTCATCGGAGTGGGAGAACGCGCAGCCGATCGTCCGCGACGACCACCGGACGCTCGCTCTTGCCCACAACGGCAACCTGACCAACGCAGTCGAGCTCCACGCGGAGCTGCGCGGGCGCGACGTGCCGTTCCGCTCGACGTCGGACTCGGAGATCATCGCGGCGCTGCTCGCGACCCATCCGGCGGCGCGGATCGAGGACGCGGTCGCCGACATCCTGCCGCGGCTGCGGGGCGCGTTCTCGACGGTCGTGATGACCGAGGACGCCGTCGTCGCCTTCCGCGACCCGCATGGCGTGCGCCCGCTCGCGATCGGAGTGATCGATTCCGGGGACCAGTTCCCCGTGTACTGCGTGGCGAGCGAGTCGTGCGCGTTCGACCTGATCGGCGCGCGCTACCTGCGCGACGTCGCACCCGGCGAGATGGTGACGCTGAGCGCCGACGGGCTGCGCTCGCGGATGATCGAGGCGGATGCCCGCCACGCGTTCTGCCTGTTCGAGTACATCTACTTCGCGCGGCCCGACACGCGGATGGGCGGCCGGCGCCTGCAGGTGTCGCGCGCCAGGATGGGCGAGCTGCTGTGGCGCGAGGCACCGGTCGACGCCGATCTGGTGATCGCGATCCCCGACTCGGGCAACGCGGCCGCACGAGGGCTGGCGAAGGCGGCCGGGCTGCCCCAGGACGACGGCTTCATCAAGAACCGCTACGTGGCGCGGACGTTCATCCAGCCGGGCCAGCAGCTGCGCCGCAACGGCCTGCGGCTGAAGTTCAACCCGCTGCCCGAAGTGGTCGCGGGCAAGCGGCTGATCGTCGTCGACGACTCGATCGTGCGCGGCAACACGATGCCCCAGATCGTCAAGATGCTGCGCGACGCCGGCGCGACCGAGATCCACCTGCGGATCTCCTCCCCTCCGATCAAGCATCCCTGCCACTACGGGATCGACATGTCGACGCGCGAGGAGATGATCGCCCACGGCCGCACGGTCGAGGAGGTCGCCGAGGAGCTCGGCGCGGACTCGCTGCACTACCTGTCGCTGGAGGGGGTCTACGAGGCCGTGCAGGGGGACCGCGAGTCGCACTGCGATGCCTGCTTCAGCGGCCGCTACCCGCTGCCAGGCACCGACGAGGCGAACGGAAAGTTCGCGCTCGAGGGTGGCGAGCTCCCGCTGGTCGGAGCCCAGCGGCTCCCGTAGGGGCCGGGACGCCGGGGGCCGGAAGTGCGTGAGGGGCTGAAGGTCGGGGTGCTCGCCTCGGGCGCGGGCACGAACCTCCAGGCGCTGCTCGAGCGCGTGCACGGGCGCGACGGGATCGAGATCACGGCGGTCGGCTCGGACAAGCCCGGGGCTCAGGCGCTCGACCGAGCGCGGCAGGCGGGCGTTTCGGTGGCCGTGTTCCCGTTGGCGGCCTACGCCAACCGCTCCGAGCGCGATGCCGCGATGGCCCAGTGGCTGCTGTCGCGGGAGGTGGAGCTGGTCGTGCTCGCCGGCTACATGCAGCTGCTGGGAAGGGAGTTCCTGTCGCGCTTTCCCGGGGCGGTGATCAACGTCCACCCGGCGCTCTTGCCGGCCTTCCCCGGTCTCGACGCGGTCGGGCAGGCTCTGTCCTGGGGGGTGAAGGTGTTCGGGGTGACCGTGCATTTCGTCGACGAAGGCGTCGACACCGGGCCGGTGATCCTCCAGCGCGCGCTCGAGCTGCCGGATGCTCGGGAGCGGGAGGAGGTGCTCGAGCGCCTGCATCCGATCGAGCACGAGCTGCTGCCCGAGGCGGTCCGGCTGATCGCCGCGGGGCGGGTGCGACTCGACCCCGACGGGGGACGGCGTGTGACGGTCGCGCCTGCCACCGGCACGCCGCCCACCTGAGACCGGATGCCGGCTCTGGTCAGATCGCGTCGTCGGGCGGAGCGGCGCCGGCCAGCAGCGCTGCCGCGCCCGCGGGCGTGAAGCGGACGGTTCGGTTGCGCCCGGCTGCCTTGGCGGCGTAGAGGGCCTGATCGGCGCGCTGGCACAGCAGCTCGGGCGTGCCGGCTTCGGCGAGCTCGCAGGTCCCCGCGGACAGCGTCAGCGTCCCCACCTCCGCAAATGGAGTCGCGCAGATTGCCCGGCGGGCGCGCTCGGCGGCGGTGAAGGCGCCGATGCCGTCGGCGTCGGGCAGGATCCAGGCGAACTCCTCGCCGCCCACGCGAGCCAGCACCTCCCCCTCGCGGACCAGGGCCCGGAGGCGCGATGATGCCTCGCGGAGCACCCGGTCTCCGGCCGGGTGGCCGCAGCGGTCGTTGATCGCCTTGAAGTGATCCAAGTCGAGCATCGCGATGCTCAGGGGGCGATCGTGGCGCCCGGCCCTTGCCACCTCCTCGGCGAGCTTCTGCTCGAATACGCGGCGGTTGAACAGGTCGGTGAGCGGATCGCGAGTGGCGAGGAGCTCGAGCTCGGTCCGCCGCCGCTTCTGCTCTGAGATGTCGCGGATCGTGTTGACGAACCCGATCAGGGTGCCGTCCGGGTTAGTGGCGGAGCTGGCGGTGATCTCGGCCTCGAAACGGCTTCCGTCCTTGCGCAGCAGCGTGATCTCGAACGTCCCGCCTCCGGAGTCGAGGATCCGCTGACGCAGGGCAAGGGCCTGATCGACGCTTTCCGGCGGCCAGAATGGCCACGGGAGGCGGCTGCCGAGCAGTTCCTCGCGCGCGAACCCGGTCAGGCGGCACAGCGCATCGTTGAGGGCCTCGATCCGGCCGTCGACGGTGAGCGCGTAGCCCTCCTGCATCGCGGCAATGATCGCCTCGGTGTGGCGGTGCTCGCGGATCGCCTCCAGCTCGGCCTCGCGCAACTCGGTGACGTCCTGGATCGTGCCGCGGTACAGCCCGGCCCGGTCGGAGTCGGCACGCCCGAGGCCGCGCAGCCGTCGCAGCGCGCCGTCCGTGGCGCGGAAGACCCGGTAGTCGATCGCGATCGTCCGCTTCTCGCCGGTCAGGACTTGTGCGTAGTCGGCGATGACCCGCTCGCGGTCCTCTGGGTGCACGTGGGCGAACAGCTCCTCGCCCGTGGCCGGGCCGAGCGCCGGGTCGCGTCCGAAGATCCGGTACATCTCGCTCGACCAGGTCGTCTGGCCGGTGCCGGTATCCCATGACCACGAGCCGACACGGGCGAGGCGCTGGGCCTCCTCGAGCTCCCGAAACGCGTACTCGCGGTCGAGCTCGGACCGCTTCTGCTCTGTCACGTCGAGCGAGAACGCGCCGAACCCGGCGACTTCTTCGTCTGAGCCGAGTATCGGGTAGCGGACGACCTGGAAGTGGTGGGCGGTGCCGTCGGCGTGGGGAATCTCGTAGTCCTGCGTCAGCGGTCGCTTGGTCTCGAGCATCGCACGGTCTTCGGCGCGGATCTGCTCCAGAGCCTGCTCGCCGAGATGCTCGGCGGGGCTGTGGCCGATCAGCTCATCGGGGCTCGAGCCGAGGGTTTGGGCCACGTACTCGTTGACGTGCAGGTAGCGGCCTTCGAGGTCGCGCAACGCGAGCCCGGCCGGGATGTGGTCGAACATCGCCTGAAGCCGCGCCTTGGCCTGCCGGAGCGCCATCTCGTCCGCCTTGCGCCCGGAGATGTCCTTGACGTGGGCGATGAAGTGTCGTGGCGCGCCGGCTTCGTCGCGCACCAGCGACACCGACAGGTGCACCCAGATCTCCTCGCCGCCCCGGCGGACGTAGCGCTTCTCCATCGTGTAGCTCGGGATCTCGCCGGCGACGAGCTGGCGGACCAGCTCGAGGTCGGTGTCGAGGTCCTCCGGGTGCGTGATGTCCTGGAAGGTGAGCGCCAGCAGCGCTTCTCCGTCGTAACCGGTGATCCGGCGGAGCTCTCGGTTGACCTTCAGCCAGCGGCCGTCGAGTGCGACGAGCGCCATCCCGATCGGCGCGTCGCTGAATGCCGTCTCGAACAGCTCCTGGGCCTGACGGGTGGCCTCGCGCGCGGCACGGAGCTCGGTCACGTCGCGGATCGTCCCGATCAGGTGGGTCACCTGACCGGAGGGGTCGGTGCGGGCGCTGCGGCGCGCTCGCACCCACCGGACCTCTCCCGTGCGGGCGAGGATCCGGAACTCGCTCTCGTCGTCGGGATCCGTGGCGGCCGTGGTCGTCTGCAGGCGGTCAAGCGCGGCGCTGCGGTCGTCGGGATGGATCAGCCCAGTCCACTCCTCGGCGGTTGGGGAGAAGCCCGGCGGCACGCCGCAGATCCGGCAGAGCTCATCGCTCCAGGACGGCCGCGGCTGGCCGAGCGCCCACTCCCAAGAGCCGATCCGGGCCAGCGCCTGGGCCTCGGCAAGCTGCCGCGCGCTCTCCTCCAACGCCGCCTCGTTGCGTCTGCGCTCGCTGATATCGGCGACGAACGCGTGAAAGGTGGGGCGGCCGTGAAGCTCGGCGGCAACGATCGTCATCTCCACCGGGAACTCCTCGCCCGTTGCTCGCAGCCCGGCCAGCTCCAGCCGGTGCCCAAGCGCACGCCCCTCACCGGTGCGCAGGTACTGCTGGACACCGGCCTGGTGGCGCTCGCGGAAGCGCGGCGGGATGATCAGCTCGCACATCGGTTGCCCGAGCGCCTGGCTGCGCGACCAGCCGAAGATCTGCTCGGCCGCTGCGTTCCAGTCGAAGATCAGGCCCTCCGCGTCGATCGCGACATACGCGTTGTGGGCGCTCTGCAGAACCCGGTCGTGCAGGCGAGCCAGCTCGTGGCTACCGAGCGGCGGGTCGGTGAACGACTCGGCCATGATCAGCGTTCCTATCGGCAGGCGCGGAGGCGTCGTGAAGTGGCCCCGGACCGGGTTTCTACGGTTCTTCGACGGGGTTTTGCCGATTCCTGGCGTCTGGCGGCCTGATCCGCGCCTCGCGAGCCCGCCAGCGGGAGTCCAGCGGTCGCGGTAGAGTCGCGCCGAGATGGAGTCTGGGACGAAGGCCGCGTCGACGCTCCAGTCCTCTGCGCCCGGGGAGGTGCAGATCGGCCGCGCGCTCCTGTCGGTCTCGGACAAGACCGGGATCGTCGAGTTCGCGCGCGGACTGGCCGAGCTCGGGATCGAGCTCGTCTCGACCGGAGGCACGGCGCGTGAGCTCACCGAAGCCGGGTTGTCGGTGCGCTCCATCAGCGACCTGACCGGCTTTCCGGAGATCATGGACGGGCGGGTCAAGACGCTGCACCCGAAGCTGTACGCCGGGCTGCTGGCCCGCCGCGACGAGTCCGCGCACGTCGATGCCGCGCACGAGCACGACGTCGAGCCCGTCGATCTCGTGTGCGTGAACCTGTACCCGTTCGAGCGGACCGCCGCGCGCCGAGGGGCCTCCGACCGAGAGGTCGTGGAGAACATCGACATCGGCGGTCCGACGATGATTCGCGCGGCGGCCAAGAACCTCGAGTTCGCGGCACCGGTCGTCTCGCCGGAGAGCTACGACGCGGTGCTGGCCGAGTTGCGGGCGTCGGATCGCCGTCTGTCGCTGGCGACCCGTGAGAGCCTGGCGGCCGAGGCGTTTGCCTACACGGCCCGCTACGACACCGCGATCGCGCGCTGGTTCCAGGAGCGCGGAGGGGACTTCCCGCCGCTGATGGTGAGGGCGTTCGAGCGCGTGCTCGAGCTTCCCTACGGGGAGAACCCCCACCAGCGCGCCGCCTACTACGCGCAGATCGGGACCCGCACGCACGTGCTGTCGATGGTCGCGCAGCTCGGCGGCAAGGCGCTCTCGTTCAACAACCTCCTCGACCTCGATGCGGCGAGGCTGCTGCTGGCCGAGTTCAAGGTTCCCGCCTGCGTGATCGTCAAGCACAACAATCCGTGCGGGGTGGCGATCGGCACGAGCGCGCTCGAGGCCTATCAGAAGGCGTTTGCGTGCGACCCGATGTCGGCCTACGGCGGCGTCATCTGCCTGAACAAACGCGTCGACCGGCCGCTGGCGGAGGCGCTCGTCGGCCAGTTCGTCGAGGTCCTGTTCGCGCGCGGGTACGACGACGATGCCCTCGAGGTGCTGGCGTCGAAGCCGAACATGCGTGTGCTCGACGACCAGGAGCGCCGCAGCGCGAACATGATCGAGCCGGCCCTTCGCCAGGTGGTCGGCGGCATGCTCGTGCAGGACCGCGACGCCGACCTCGAGGAGCGCGCCGAGATGCAGGTCGTCTCGAAGCGGCGTCCCAGCGAGCCCGAGTGGGGCGAGCTGTCGTTCGCCTGGCGCGTGTGCAAGCACGTGCGATCGAACGCGATCGTGCTGACGCTCGACGGCGCCACGGTGGGGATCGGCGCCGGGCAGATGAGCCGCGTCGACTCGGTCCGCCTCGCGCTCGAGAAGGCGCAGTCGGGTTTGCAGGGCGCGGTGATGGCATCCGACGCGTTCTTCC
>Ga0209810_1006030_pt1 | contig 10691 bp, 7 predicted proteins | sample Coa_R1_7_FD_187159 | JGI IMG/M metagenome (GOLD analysis project Ga0209810, IMG submission 187159) | Surface soil microbial communities from Centralia Pennsylvania, which are recovering from an underground coalmine fire - Coalmine... | ecosystem: Environmental > Terrestrial > Soil > Unclassified ...
CCGGATCCTGACCGAGCGCCGGACGGCCATGGACGCCGTGGTCCGGCGCCTGGAGGTCGAGGAGACCATCGACGCCGCCCAGCTCGACCAGATCCTCGCCGACCCCGACTTGGATTCCACCGCCAGGGTGGTGAGCTGACCAGGATCGATTGCAGCGAGTCGACCTCGGCGGCGAGGCCGGGCACCGGCCGTGGAGAGGGGGGTCCTGCTCCGTCGGCGGTGGTGCCGCCGGGGAGGCCCATCGCCAGATGCAGCCCAGCCCTCGGCCGATGCCCTTGGTATCATGGGGCTTCGTTTTGGCGGCGGTTCACCGGCATTGCCACGGGAGCCGTGGGCCCGTGGCAGCGGGCGACAACCAAGACACCAAATACTTCCAAGGGGGCTTATTCAGTTTGTCGGATGAAGCGAGCGCGGTCATGACCGAGGAAAAGGATTTCTCGGCGATGACCATGGAGGATTTCCTTCGCACCGACGAGGAGGCGTTCGGCACTCCCAAGCATGGCGACATCGTCGACGGCGTGGTGGTGCGGGTGGACGCCGACGAGGTGCTGGTGGACATCGGCGCCAAGGCGGAGGGGATCATCTCCGGGAAGGAGCTCGGCTTCCGTGGTGACGAACCGGCGCTCGCCCCAGGGGACAGCGTCAAAGTCTACGTCTTGCAGCCGGAGAACGACGAGGGCAACGTCGTCCTGAGCCTGCGCCGGGCGCGGGCGGAGACCACCTGGCTCACGGCCGCCGAGAAGCAGGCCTCGGGCGAGGTCATCGAGGCCGACGTCCGGGAGCAGAACAAGGGCGGGCTCATCGTCAACGTCCTGGGCTTGCGGGGCTTCCTGCCCTCCAGCCAGGTGGGCCGGGCGGCCGCAAGCGACCTCGAGAGCCTCGTGGGCCAGAAGATCCAGGTCAAGATCCTGGAGGTCAACCGCAGACGCAACCGCCTGATCGTCAGCCAGAAGGCGGCGGAGGACGAGGATCGGGCGCGACGGCGTGAGGACCTGTTCAACCGCATCCAGGTGGGCGACGTCGTCAGCGGGACCGTCTCCGGGCTGACCAGCTACGGCGCCTTCGTCGACATCGGAGGGGCGGATGGCCTCATCCACATCTCCGAGCTCTCCTGGGATCGGGTCAGCAAGGTCACCGACGTCCTGCAGCTGGGGGACCGGGTCGAGGTCAAGGTCATCAAGCTGGACCCGGACCAGAACCGGATCTCGCTGAGCTTGCGCCAGCTCCAGCAGGACCCGTGGGAGCGCTTCCTCGAGACCTACCCGGTGGGGTCGGTCGTGACCGGCACGGTTACCAAGACCAAGAAGTACGGGGCCTTCCTCCAGGTGATGTCCGGCATCGAGGGGCTGCTCCACATCTCCGAGCTGAGCTGGGATCACGTGGACAAGACCGAGGACGTGCTCAAGGTCGGCGAGGAGGTCCAGGTCAAGGTGATCGGCGTCGACACCGCCCGGCGCCGGGTCTCCCTCAGCCTCAAGCAGCTCACGTCGCGCTAGCGCCGACCCCGGCGCTCCTCCCGGGTACGGGCCCAGGCGCCGCGCGGGACCGTCCCGGCGGGGCCGGAGTGGCACGGGCATCGGAGGGCGAGGCCGCCCGTTCCCCTCTCGGCCCGTTCGGCCCGTCGAATCCCCGACGGCCAGGGTCCCCCGCGTCCAGCTTCCCAGGCGCGGGCGGGCACCTTCCGCGCCGCTCGCCGGGCTCTCGAGGACGGACCGAACGCCTCGGGTTCCCGGACCGCGGCCCGGCGGGTGGCACGCCGACCGCGGTGGGCGACGGGGAAGGAGAGCCCGCCCCCGCCCGGAGCGACCGCACCGGAGGTACGGCACCGCCGTCGGCCCGGCTGGTTGCGGCTGGCACGGCCCCGCGTGCTCTCCTCACCGGAGGAGGGGGTCCCGACGCGCGGCGCTGCCGTCCCGCCGGCACCGCCCGGCAGCGCCGGCCCGTGTGGCCGACGCCCCGGCGCCGCCCGAACGGTCCGCCGCGGACCGCCGGATCGCGGTGCCATCCCGGGTCCGGCCCCTGGGGCCAGACCAGAATTTCAGGCCACGGTCGGGCGTTATAGTAGGTGGCGGGACCTGACCGGAGGTTCCGACCTTGGATTAGGAGGTGCCCGTCCAAAACCCATCCGGCAGGAGGAAGCCGATTTGTATCCGTTTGAGAGGTTCACCGAGCGGGCGAAGAAAGTCCTCACGCTCGCCCAGGAGGAAGCCGAGAGGTCTCACCACAGCTACATCGGCACCGAACACCTCCTGCTCGGGCTGCTGAGGGAAGGCGAAGGTCTGGCCGCCAAGGTTCTCAACAACCTCGGCGTCGAGATCGGCAAGGTGCGCCAGACGATCGAATCGGTCCTCGGACGCAACGAGCGCATCATCATCCAGCAGATCATCCCCACTTCCCGCGTCAAGAAGGTGATCGAGATCTCCTTCGAGGAGGCGCGGCGGATGGGGCACAACTACGTCGGCACCGAGCACCTGCTGCTGGGCCTGCTCATCGAGGGAGAGGGCATCGCCGCCCACGTCCTCGAGGACCTGGGGGCGACCCTGGACAAGGTCCGGGCCGAGATCGAGCGGCTGCTCCACGACTCGACCCTGGAGGACTCGGAGCCGGCCCCCAAGAAGCCGTCCAAGACCCCGCTCCTGGATCAGTTCGGCCGCGACCTCACGGACATGGCGCGGAAGAACCTGCTCGACCCGGTCATCGGCCGGGAGATGGAGATCGAGCGGGTCATCCAGATCCTCTCCCGCCGTACCAAGAACAACCCTGCCCTGATCGGGGAGCCCGGCGTGGGCAAGACCGCCATCGCCGAGGGGCTGGCTCAGCAGATCGTCCTGGGCAACGTTCCCGAGTCGCTGCTCCACAAGCGGGTGCTGACCCTGGACATGGGGGCGCTGGTCGCCGGTACCAAGTACCGGGGGGAGTTCGAGGAGCGGCTGAAGAAGATCCTGGACGAGATCCGCTCCAGCAAGGAGGTCGTCCTCTTCATCGACGAGCTCCACACCCTGGTCGGCGCCGGGGCGGCCGAGGGCGCGATCGACGCGGCCAACATCCTGAAGCCGGCCCTGGCCCGGGGCGAGATCCAGTGCATCGGGGCCACCACCCTGAACGAGTACCGCAAGTACATCGAGAAGGACGCCGCCCTGGAGCGGCGCTTCCAGCCCGTCTTCGTGGACCAGCCGTCCACCCAGGAGACCATCGACATCCTCTTCGGGATCAAGTCGCTCTACGAGAAGCACCACCGGGTCACGATCACGGACAGCGCGGTCCGGAGCGCTGCCCTGCTCAGCGATCGCTACGTCTCCGACCGGGCGCTCCCCGACAAGGCCATCGACCTCATCGACGAGGCCTCGGCCCGGGTGCGCATGAAGCTCACCACCACCCCCGACGACCTGAAGGCGATGCAGAAGGAGATCAAGCGGCTCCAGGCCCAGAAGGAGGACGCCATCGGGGGGCAGGACTACGAGACCGCGGCCATGGTCCGGGAGAAGGAGAAGAAGCTCAAGGACCAGTACGCCCAGAAGGAGGCCGCCTGGCGCGACCGGCTGGGGGCGACCATCCCCGAGGTGACGGAGGAGGACATCGCCACCATCGTGGCCTCCTGGACCGGCGTGCCCGTGTCGCGCCTGGTCGAGGAGGAGACCACCAGGCTGCTGCGGATGGAGGAGGAACTCCACCGACGGGTGATCGGCCAGGACGAGGCCATCACCACCATTGCCCAGGCGGTGCGCCGGGCGCGGGCCGGCCTCAAGGACCCACGGCGTCCCATCGGCTCGTTCATCTTCCTGGGGCCGACGGGAGTGGGCAAGACCCTGCTGGCCAGGGCCCTGGCCGAGTTCCTCTTCGATTCCGAGGACGCGCTCATCCGTCTCGACATGTCGGAGTTCATGGAGCGGCACACCACCGCCCGGCTGGTGGGCTCGCCGCCCGGCTACGTGGGCTACGACGAGGGCGGGCAGCTGACGGAGGCGGTCCGACGCCGTCCGTACTCGGTCATCCTGCTGGACGAGATCGAGAAGGCCCACCCCGAGGTCTTCAACATGCTCCTCCAGATCCTCGAGGATGGGCGGCTCAGCGATGCCAAGGGCAAGGTGGTGAACTTCGCCAACACCCTGATCATCATGACCTCCAACCTCGGCATCCGGGACGTCAACCAGGCCCAGACCGCCCTCGGCTTCCAGGCCGCGCTGGCCTCCGAGGAGGACGACGTCGAGCGCCGGCACCGGGTCATGAAGAGCAAGATCGACGAGGAGCTGAAGCGGCTCTTCCGGCCCGAGTTCCTGAACCGGGTCGACGCCATCGTGACCTTCCGGCCGCTCACGCCCGCCCAGGTCCGCCAGATCGTCGACCTGGAGATCGGCAGGCTCCAGAAGCACCTGGTGGAGCAGGACGTGACCATCACGGTCACCGACCGGGCCAGGGATCGCCTGGCCGAGGAGGGGTTCGACCGCCAGTTCGGCGCCCGGCCGCTCCGCCGGGTGATCACCACCCGGATCGAGGACCCGCTGTCGGAGGAGATCCTGCGGGGCCGGTTCGCCCGCGGCGACCGGGTCGAGATCGACGTCGGGCCCGACGAGACCTTCGTGTTCCGGGTGCTGGGGACGCACCAGAAGGAGCCGGCGGGGTCGGCGCCGGCTGGATCGGGGACCTCCTGAGCGCCCGTAGCCCCGGTTCGCCGGAGGCCACGATCGTGGTCGGGGGTGGTCGGGGGTGCGTCGGTCGGGGTCGGCTGGGGCCACCGGCCGCGCCATCCCCGGCGTGGGTCCCCACCGGTTCGGGGGATCGAGGCGGGGCCGGCCGGCGGAGGCGCGAAGGGCCATAGGGGTTCGGGACGCCGGTCGGGCGCCCCTCGGGGTCGGAACCGCGGCCACGGCCGCATGGTGGTCCGGGCTCAGTTCCTGATCCAGTCGCCCACGCTGTGGGCGACCCGGGCCGGGGTGGTCTGCGACTTGACCAGGTAGTCGAGCGCTCCCAGCCGGAGGCCGCGCTCCACCAGCTCACGTTCGCTGTAGTTCGAAAGGATCACCACCGGCACGGTGCGGGTCCGGTCGTCCTGGCGCAGCGCCTCGAGGACGCCGAAACCGTCCATCTTGGGGAGCCGGATGTCCAGGAAGATGATGTCCGGGGGGTTGCCCTGCGCCATCTGGAGCCCCTGCAGCCCGTCCGTGGCGATCTCGACCGTGTAGCCGTCGAGCTCCAGCTTGAGCTTGTACATCTGGGCCACGGCGGGATCGTCCTCCACGAAGAGGACCCTGACCTGGTCGTCCGCGTGCGGCCGGGAGCCTTGCCTGTCGTGGACTTCGTTGATCTTCATCGACGTTCCTCTTGCGCTCCTCCGACCGGGCTGGGGGACCCGGAGGTCGGCGAAACCGTCCCTGCCCTCCAAATGTCAACACATCCCGGCGACGATCCGGCGACACGATGCTTCACGTTCCACGACCACCCGCCGGGCCGGTGGTCCCCGGAGCCGGCGCCGCTCCCGGCGACACCGGCCGCCGGCTCGGCCGTCGCCCCGCCTCCGCTTCGAGGGGTTGCGACCCGGGCCGGGCGACGTCGACCCGGAATCGACCATCGTAAGCTCGAAGGGAGATCGCCGCGGTGGGCCATCCCCGATCCGAAGGAGCCGGCGCGCCTCCTCGCCCGGGAAAAACAGGGCGCCGCCCCGGGGGTAGTCAGGGCGGCGCGGCCAAGGAAGGGGGTCGAGGCCCGGGGCACGTCCGGCCTCTTCCGACTGCATAACGGAACCACCGGCCAAAACGTCACGCTGGCCGAGCTGGAAAAATTAGCCCGCGCCGAGCGAGGTCAGAACCCGATGCCGAAGAGCACCGTCACCTTCGTCTGCCGCGAGTGCGGCGGCGACTCTATCCGATGGAGCGGCCGCTGCCCCCATTGCCAGGCCTGGAACACGCTCGAGGAGTTCCGGGTCGCGCCCGGCCGTCGCGAGGCGCACCGGCCGGCCTCATCCTCCTCCCGCCCCGTCCCCATCACCGAGGTCGAGGTGGCGGCCGCCCCCCGGTGCCGCCTGGAATGGCAGGAGCTCAACCGTGTCCTCGGCGGCGGCATCGTGCCGGGCAGCCTGGTGCTGCTCGGCGGCGAGCCCGGGGTGGGCAAGTCGACCTTGCTGATGCACCTCGCCGTCCAGGCCTCGGCCGGAGGGCGGCGTGTCCTCTACGTCTCCGGGGAGGAGTCGGCCCAGCAGGTGGCGATGCGGGCTCGGCGCCTGGGCATCGCCAGCCCTCAGCTCCTGATGCTCGCCGAGACCGACGTCGAGGCGGTGGTGACCGCCATCGAGCGGGAGCGGCCCGTGCTCGCGATCGTGGACTCGATCCAGACCGTGCACGACCCGGCCCTGGAGGCGGCCGCCGGCACCGTCACCCAGGTCCGGGACGCGGCTGGGCGCCTGATGCGTCTGGCCAAGGAGACCGCCATCCCGGTCTTCCTGGTCGGCCACGTGACCAAGGAGGGGGCCATTGCCGGCCCGCGGGTGCTGGAGCACGTGGTCGACGCCGTCCTCTATCTGGAGGGCGAGCGGAGCCACGAGTTCCGCATCCTGCGCGCGGCCAAGAACCGGTTCGGCTCGACCGAGGAGATCGGGGTGTTCACCATGGGGGACGCCGGCCTGGAGGAGGTGCGCGATCCCAGCGCCGCCCTCCTGGCCGATCTGCGGGCGCTGCCCGGGACGGTCGTGCTGGCCACCATGGAGGGGACGCGACCGCTGCTGGTGGAGCTGCAGAGCCTGGTCTCGCCGACGCCGTTCGGGCTCCCGCGGCGCTCGGCCAACGGCGTCGATCCGAACCGCCTCCACATGATCGTCGCCGTCCTGGAGAAGCGAGCTGCGGTGCCCCTGGCCGGTGCGGACGTGTTCGTGAACGTCGCCGGCGGCGTTCGGGTGGGGGAGCCGGCGGCCGACCTGGGGCTGGCCATGGCGATCGCGGGCAGCCTTCGCGATCGGCCGCTGCCTCCGGGCACGGTGGTCATCGGGGAGCTGGGCTTGGGCGGGGAGGTCCGGCGCGTGGGCAGGCTCGATCGCCGACTCCAGGAGGCGGCACGGCGCGGCTTCACCCGCGCCATCGTGCCCGCGGGCGTGGCCACGTGCCCAGATGGGATGGAGGTGAGCGAGGTGCACGATCTGGTCGAGGCGCTGGAGCTGGGCTTCCCCGGTTGGGAGGGGCCCGCCCGGCGATGGCCGCAGCCGGAGAGGGAGGGGAGACCGTCGGATGGGCCCACCGTTCCCTGACCCCGGAGGGCCGGTGCCGGAGGTCTCCCCGGCCGAGGTCGGGGTCATCGTGGCCGGCGCCGGGTCGGGCAGCCGGCTGGGCCTGGGGAGCAAGGCGCTGGTCACGCTCAACGGGCGCACGCTGCTGGCGAGAGCGCTGGAGCTGTTCCTCTCCCTTGAGGAGGTGGACCGGATGGTCGTGGTCGGGCCGCCGGGCCAACTCGACCGGGTCCGCCAGGAGGTCGCGGCCTTCCGACCCGAGCGACCGGTCGAGGTCTGTGAGGGAGGAGAGACCCGGCAACAGTCGGTGCGATCCGGCCTGGCTCTGCTCGAGGGCTGCGAGTACGTGCTGGTGCACGACGTCGCCAGGCCGCTCGCCTCTCCGGCCCTGGTCCGGAGGGTGCTGGCCGCGACCCGACGGGTGGGTGCGGCCATTCCCGGCATGCCGCTGCGCGACGCGGTCAAGCGGGTCGAGGGCCACTGGCTGGTCGAGAGCCTGGACCGCTCGCGACTCGTCCTGGCCCAGACCCCGCAGGGGTTCCGCTACCAGGTGCTGGAGCGGGCGCACTTCCAGGCCGCCGACGCCGGGCTGGTGGGCGACGACGACGCGCAGCTGGTGGCGGCGGCGGGCCACGCGGTGGCCGTGGTCGAGGGCGAGCCGGCCAACGTGAAGCTGACCACGCCCGAGGACCTGGTGGTGGTGGGGGCCCTGCTCCGGGACCGGGAGGCGGCGCGTGGCACCCCGGAGCCGCGTGGTCCGGCGCTCAGTGAGGCGACCGACGGGTGAGGGTCGGCCTCGGCTACGATCTCCATCCCCTGATCGAGGGGCGCCCGCTGGTGCTGGGCGGGGTGACGGTGCCCTATCCCCGAGGCCTGCGCGGGCACTCCGACGCCGACGTGCTCACCCACGCCCTGATCGATGCCATGTTCGGCGCCGCGGCCCTGGGCACCATCGGCGCCCACTTCCCGGAGGGGGATCCCCGCTTCGCCGGGGTATCCTCTCTGTTGCTCTTGGACGAGGCCCGGCGTCTGGTGGAGGACGCCGGGTATCGTGTGGTGAACGTCGACGCCGTGATCATCGCCCAGGAACCCCGCCTCCAGCCCTACCTGGGGCCGATGGCCCGAACCCTGGCCGCCCGCCTCGGTCTCGAGGTCGCGTGCGTCGGCGTGAAGGCCACCTCGCCGGAGGGGCTGGGCGCGCTGGGGCGCGCGGAGGGCATCGCCGCCCAGGCCGTGGTGCTCCTGGAGAGCCGGTCCGGAGACGACCTCGGACCGTTCCGCGCTCCGGAGGCGGGCCACGCCGCGCGTCGGGGCCGGCCGCCCGGAACCCCCGAGGTCGGGACGTGACCCTCCGTCTCCACGACACCGCGAGCGGTCGCAAGCAGGAGTTCTGCCCCCAGGAGCCGGGGGTCGTTCGCCTCTACACCTGCGGGCCGACGGTCTGGAACCTTCCGCACGTGGGCAACTACCGGACTTTCCTCTTCTACGACCTGCTGCGCCGACACCTGGCGGTGCGGGGATACCGGTTGCGCCACGTGATGAACATCACCGATGTCGACGATCGGATCATCGAGCAGGCCCACGCTGCGGGCACGAGCATCGAGGCCTACACCTGGCCCTACCGCCAGGCCTTCTTCGAGGACCTGGACGCGCTCCGCGCCCAGCGAGCGGAGTGGTACCCCTCGGCCACGGAGCACGTCGCCGAGATGGTGAGGTTGATCGTCCGCCTGCTCGAGCGCGGGCACGCCTACCAGGCGGAGGACGGCGTCTACTTCCGCGTCGCCAGCTTTCCGGCCTATGGGCGACTGTCCCATCTCGACCGGAGCGGTCTGCGTCCGGGGACCAGGGTCGCCACCGACCGGTACGAGAAGGAGTCGGCCACCGACTTCGCGCTCTGGAAGCGGGCCCAGCCGGCCGACGAGCGGGTGGGTGCGGCCTGGGATGCCCCCTTCGGTCGGGGGAGGCCGGGCTGGCACATCGAGTGCTCGGCCATGGCCATGGCCTACCTGGGCGAGACCCTGGACATCCACGCCGGAGGCATCGATCTCCTCTTCCCCCACCACGAGAACGAGGTGGCGCAGTCGGAGGCGGCAACCGGCAAGCGCTTCGTCCGCCTCTGGTTGCACTCCGAGCACGTGTCGGACTCGACCGGGGGGAAGATGTCGAAGAGCGTCGGCAACATCGTGACCCTCCGGGACCTGACCGCCGCCGGCTACGATCCGCTGGCCGTGCGCCTGTTCCTGATGGGCAACGCCCACTACCGGTCCAAGCTGCGCCTGACCGAGGGCGCGCTGCACGCGGCGGCCGAGCAGGTGCGTCGCCTCCAGGACCTGGCCGATCGTCTGCGGAGGTTGGAGCCCGGTCTTCGGGCCGACGACGCGGCGCTCTACGAGGACGCCCTCGACGCCCGCGACGCCTACCTCGAGGCCCTGGACGACGACCTCAACCTGCCGGCCGGGCTGGGACACGTCTTCGAGGTGGTGCGCAGGGCCAACGCGGCCCTCGACGCCGGGCGGGTGGGACCTGCCGGCCGGGAGGCGCTCCTCCATCTGCTGGAGACGGTCGATGCCCACCTGGACGTGCTCCGTCGTCAGGCGCCGGAGCTGGACGAGGAGCTGCGGGCGCTGATCGGCGAACGCGAGCGGGCACGGCAGGCGCGGGACTTCGCCCGGGCCGATCGCATCCGGGACCAGCTCCGCGCCCGCGGCATCGTGCTCGAGGACACCCGTCAGGGCGTGCGCTGGCGCCGGGTGGAGCGATGAACGGTCGCACCCAGCGCCGCCGTGCCCCGGCCCCGTCGTCGGGGCCCCGCCACACCGGCGGACCTCGCCCCGGGCCTCGTCGTCCTTCCGTGATCTACGGCCGCAACGCGGTGCTGGAGGCCGCCCGGGCCGGACGGGTGCGCCGCGTCCTGCTGGCGCGGGGCGTCGAGCTCGACCCTCGGCTGGAGGAGCTGCGCCACCTGACCCGGGTGGAGGAGGTCGCGCCGGAGCGGGTCGAGGCGCTGGCACCCGGGGTCCATCAGGGGGTGGTGGCGGAGCTGATGCCGCGCACCTACTGGGCCCTTCGCCGGCTGCTCGAGCTCGGCCCCAGCCTGCTCGTCGCCCTGGACGGGGTCGAGGACCCGCAGAACCTGGGGGCCATCCTGCGCAGCGCCGAGGCCGCCGGCGCGGACGGTGTGATCCTGCCCGAGCGCCGCAGCGCGCCGCTCTCCGCGGTCGCGGTGAAGGCCAGCTCGGGGGCCAGCGAGCACCTGCGCCTCTGCCAGGTGGCGGGCCTTCCCTCGGCCATCTCGGAGGTGAAACGGGCCGGTATCTGGTGCGCCGCGCTCGATCCGGGAGGTGAGCTGCCGCCCTGGGAGTTCGACCTCCGGCTGCCGGTCTGCCTGGTCGTGGGCGGGGAGGGCCACGGGGTGCACCGCCTGGTCCGCGAACGCTGCGACGTCCGGCTCGCCCTCCCCATGCGGGGCCGGATCCGGAGC
>Ga0209810_1006033_pt1 | contig 10686 bp, 13 predicted proteins | sample Coa_R1_7_FD_187159 | JGI IMG/M metagenome (GOLD analysis project Ga0209810, IMG submission 187159) | Surface soil microbial communities from Centralia Pennsylvania, which are recovering from an underground coalmine fire - Coalmine... | ecosystem: Environmental > Terrestrial > Soil > Unclassified...
ATCAGGCCGGTCACGATGATTTCTTGGTGTTCGAGCGGGGCAATGACGTCGGCGGCACTTGGCGTGACAACACCTATCCCGGCGCGGCATGCGACGTGCCATCGCACTTGTATTCGTATTCGTTTGCGCTGAACCCGGATTGGAGTCGATCGTTTTCCACCCAAGCCGAAATTCAGGACTACCTTCGGCGGGTTGCGCGCGACGCGAAGGTCCTCGACCGCCACCTGTTCGGCTGTGTAGTGACCAAGGCACGCTGGCAGCCCGACCACTCCCGCTGGGAGCTGTTGACCAGTCATGGCGCTTTCACCGCCGATGTGTTGATTGCTGCATTCGGCGCACTGGCCGAGCCGAAACTACCGCCCATCCCGGGCATCGACACTTTCGCCGGCGAGCTGTTCCACTCCGCGCAGTGGGATCATTACGCCGACCTATCCGGCAAGCGCGTCGCGGTGATCGGCACCGGCGCCTCCGGAATCCAGATCGTTCCCGCCATCGCTGACCAAGTCAGCCACATGGACGTCTACCAGCGGACAGCCCCGTGGCTGCTGCCGCGCCTTGATCGTCCATTCACGCCAGTCGAGCGGTGGCTGTTTCGACGGGTGCCGGTGGTGATGCGCGTGGCGCGTGCGGGGATTTATCTCGCACGTGAGACTCAAGTCGTCGGGCTGGCCAAAGCACCGAAGTTCATGAAGCCCTTCGAGTTGATCGGCCGAGCGAAGATCCGGTTCGAGATCACCGACCCCGCACTGCGCGAGAAGGTGACCCCGAACTTCCGCATCGGATGCAAGCGCATGCTGATCGCCAACGACTGGTACCCCACGCTCGACCGCGAGCATGTCGAGCTGATCACCGACGGCATCGCCGAAATACGCGAGAACGCAATCATCGCCGAAGACGGCACTTCCCGCGAGGTGGACGCCATCGTTGTTGCGACCGGATTCCATGTCACCGATTCGCCTATGTTCGACGTTGTTTGCGGCGCTGACGGACGAAGCCTCACAAAAACATTCGCGGACCAGGGAATGCGCGCCTACAAGGGCACCACCATGTCCAACTTTCCGAATATGTTTGTGCTAGTAGGCCCGAACACTGGCCTGGGCCACAACTCGATGGTGTACATGATCGAGTCCCAGCTCAATTACGTCGTCGACGCGCTTACGGTGATGAAAACTCGCGGGCTGCGCACGGTGGAAGTCAAAGGAGAAGCCCAAGACGCCTACCACGAGGAGCTGCAGCGAAAACTCGCCCGCTCAGTGTGGATGACCGGCGGCTGTGCCAGCTGGTACCTCGACGCCCACGGCAACAACACCACGCTGTGGCCCGATTTCACCTTCCGGTTTCGCCGGCAGACTAAACGCTTCGACGTCGACGCCTACACCGCGTGCCCTTAAGCGCTTGCCGCCGTCCGCCCAGTGCGGGCAAGATGCACACCTTCAGCCAGCCGCGCGAGTGCGACGGCCGAGACCAGCAGACCGAAGTCACGCAGCGCGATGTCGTAGTAGCCGGACAGGGTGAGCAGGTTGATGATGATGCCCGCAAGCCACGCCGCCACCACCCAAGCGCCGATGCGCGGAGCGATTGCGACGAGAACACCGGCGGCGATTTCGATGACACCGACGACATACATGCACTGGTCGGCGTTGCCCGGGACGATGCCGTCGATCCAGCCGGCCAGGTACTTGCTCCAGTGATCCGGGTGGGTCAGCAGGTTGAAGAACTTGTCCAGCCCGAACAGGATTGGCGCGACCGTGAACAGCGTGCGCAGCAGGGCGTACGCCTGGAACGACGGGTCCGTCAACGGACCGGCAGCAACGGGCCGCGGGGAAGTGGCGTGGTCGGTGCTCATGGTGGCTCCTTCTAAGAGATCGTAAATCGAACGTTAGAGCTCGGCGAATGTAGCGTCAAGGCTTTTATCTGTTAGAAATGGATGGTGATGGGTTCTCCGCGGGACTCCTTGCAGCGTGATGCCGCCGGAATCGGCGCGCTCGCCGATCCGGTGCGCCACCAGCTGTACCGATTCGTCTGTTCGCAAGCGGAACCGGTGAGCCGTGATCAGGCGGCCGACGCGGTGGGCGTCGCACGTCACCAGGCGAAGTTCCACCTCGACCGGCTCCAGGCCGAGGGGCTGCTGGAATGCGACTATGCGCGGCTGACGGGCCGATCCGGGCCCGGTGCGGGGCGCCCGTCGAAGCTGTATCGGCGAGCTGACCGCGATATCGCGGTCAGCCTGCCTCCCCGCGACTACGAGCTGGCCGGCCGCCTGATGGCCAAGGCCATCGCGCAATCGGCTGCCAGCGGCGCGCCCGTCGTGGATGTGCTCAACCAGGTTGCCCGCGACTACGGCCGCGGCATCGGCAGGTCCGCAGTCACCGCCAGCCGGCGAGCACCCACCGACGCAAAGTCAGCACTCGAGTTGGCCGTCGCGGTGCTCAACGAACACGGCTACGAGCCCCGGTCCACCGCCGACGAGGTGTATCTGGCGAACTGCCCGTTTCACGCACTCGCCGAGGAGCAGCGCGAGCTTGCCTGCACGATGAACCAGGCGTTGATCAGCGGTGTCGCCGATGCGCTGCGGCCGCATCGCCCGCACGCGCGGCTGGACCCGCGACCTCCGGGCTGTTGTGTGGTGCTCACGGCCGGCCGCAGATCGTCGAAGTGATCGTCTACCACTGCGCCAGCAGGCGTTCCGCGCCGGCGCACAGCCGCTCGATGACAGCGCCCGCCGGTTCCACCGACGTGACCATCGCGACGCCCTGACCGGCGTCGACCGGAGCGATACGGGTGTCGTCGGCCGCGGTGGCGGCAGCCAGCTCTGCGCGCGCGTCGGGATCGGCGGCCAGCTCATCCTCACGGCCTGCCCACCGGGCAACGAAGTCGTTGGCCAGTACGCGCGACGGAAATCGCTCCGGCCAGGGCAGTCCGCGGCCCACATCGAAGACCCGGGTGGTCGTGGTGTCGGTCTCGCACGCCGCGATGAGGGCCTTGCGGACGCCGTCGGTGGACAGCGCCTCCGAACAGGCCGTCAGGCAGGTTCCCAACCACGCACCGCTGGCACCGGCGGCCAGCACGGCGGCAAGGCTTCGCCCCGACGCAATGCCACCGGCCGCCAGCACCGGCACCGAGACGACGTTTAAGACGGCGTCGAGCAGCGGCAGCGTTGCCAGCTTCGCCTCTCCGTGGCCGCCGCCTTCTGCTCCGCGCGCCACCAGCACATCGACACCGGCTTCCTGTGCCCGGACAGCGCCCCGGCTGTCGTATACCTGTGTGGCAGTTGCGATTCCAGCGTCATGCGCGCGCTCAACCCACGACCATTCGTCGGTGAAGCTCACCGACAGCAGCGCCGGCCGAGCAGCAAGCGCAGCGTCCAGCAGCCCGGGTTCTTCGCGAGTCACCCAGTGCACCAAACCAATTCCGAACGTCCCGCGCACGTGCCGCAACTCGGCTTGCAGCGACGTCGTCGACCCGGTACTGCCCATGCCGACCATGCCCAGGCCGCCGGCCGCGGTGACGGCTGCGGCGAGCCGGCCACCGGCCGCCCCGCCCATCGGCGCATTGATGATTGGTACCCGCAGGCCGAACTCGCGCGACCAAGGTGTCGATAGCACCCGCTACGTCGCGGAGGACAGGCTCTTGAAGACGGTCAGCATGATCACCGAGTCCTCAACGGCCTGCAGGGAATGCCGCTGCGGCGGGATCACGACGTAGTCGCCGGCCTTGCCGTCCCACGAGTCGTCGCCGGCGGTTAGGTGCACATGGCCCTGCAGCACCTGCAGCGATGCCTGGCCGGGGCTGTCGTGCTCGCCCAGCTCACGTCCGGCCAGCAACGCCATCACGGTCTGCCGCAGTTCATGGGTGTGCCCGCCGTGAAGGGTATGGGCGGCTCGCCCGCTTTTGGTCTCGCGTGCCTCGGCCAGCTTTTCGGCGGCGAGGTCGGTCAGCGAAATGGTCTCCATGATGTCCTTCGGTCGAGGGGTCGGTGATCTGGGCTTCAGCTGGATAGTAGAAGACTGCCCGCCGTCACCAATGCGATCACCTTGACCACCTCCAGACCGACATAGGCGTAATGACCGCGAGACCGGGGTGCGTCGAGGCCGGCCAGCACCTTGTCCGACCGCCGGTTCAGGAAGGGCCGCACCGCGGCCAGTTGCGCGACCAGCGTCGCCCACGCGACCACGAACGCCACGACCACCCCGAGCGGTGGCCGGCTCACGACGGCCAGGGCCAGTGTGACGATCGCGAAAACCACCTCGACGGCGTTGAGGGCCCGGAAGACCAGTCGGCCGATGCCAAGCCCGATCTGGGTCGTCACGTTGGGCGCGCGGAATTTCAGCGGTGCTTCCAGAAATGAAATGGCCAGCACCATGCCGAGCCACACATAGGTGACGGCCACCGCGATCGCCGGCCCGGCGCTCACTTGGCCGCCCCTTGCGGGCTCAGGTGGGCCACACACAGGTCGGGTTCGACGAAGGCGTCCAGGCGGTCGACGGTGACCGGCGCATCCACGGTTTCCATCGCTCCTTGCATGATTCCAAGGTGTATCGGGCAGACCACGCTGCGTCGCGTTTCGGCCAGCTCGAGAAACGGGCAGTGCCGTAGGCCGATCTGGTATTCACCGTCGGAGCGGCGCTGCTCCGGCGCGAAGCCGAGGTCATCGAGCAGGCCGACCAGGTGGTCGATCGCTATCTGTGTCCCGGCCCTGCCGGTAACGGCTTTCGACTCCAGCCGCTGCCCCCACGCCCGACCAGCTGCCAGCGCCTTGGCGCTGGCATCGCGCTCGTCGTCGCCAAACCCCAGGGTGAGGATTTCGGCCAGCAGCTCATAGCGGCGTTCGCCGCCGCGATCCATCTGCCGGATGGCCCGGAACATCAGCGGCGGCCGCCCCGGCCGTCGGCGGTCTGGTGCGACGCGTTCGACTCGGCCGTCACGGACCAGGCCATCGAGATGAAAGCGGACCGTGTTGGGGTGCACCTCGAGGTGCTCGGCGATCGCGACGATGCTCATCGGAGCTTTCGCCGCCTTCAGCACCTGCAGCACGGCGCGACGCCGATCGGCGGCTTCCGCGGCTGGGCCTGCGATGCTCACTTCCCTTCGGATTCTTCTGCTTTGGGCAGGCTAGCCACCAGAGGCGTGTCGATGCCGAGTGGGCCTACCTTGGCGGCTCCGCCGGGTGAGCCGAGCGGCTGGTCGCGGCCGGGCAGGGCTTCGGTGAAGAACGCCGCGTTGTCGGCAAGATAGGGCTGCAGTTCCTCAGGAAGGTCGTCCTCGTAGTAGATCGCCTCGACCGGGCAGACGGGTTCGCAGGCTCCGCAGTCCACGCATTCGTCGGGATGGATGTACAGCGCCCGCCCGCCTTCGTAGATGCAGTCGACTGGGCACTCGTCCACGCAGGAGCGGTCCATCACATCGACACACGGTTTCCCGATCACGTAAGTCATGCGCTAGAGTTTACACAAGATAGTTTGTAAAAACTAGGGCAAGGTATGCAAACTCCATGGCTGACAACGAACTTGACGTCCGGCAGCTGCGCAAGCCAGACAAGCACCCAACGATTTTTGCCACCTACGCCGAGCTGGCCGTCGGCGAGTCGTTCGTCCTGGTCAACAACCACGATCCCAAGCATCTGCGCCAAGAGTTCGAGGCCGACCACGCAGGTAGCTACGGCTGGGAGTACCTCGAAAAGGGCCCAGCGGTCTGGCGTATCCGGATCACCAAGCTCGCCACTACCCCGCTGCCCCGGGTGCTGGCGAACACGGCAGAACTCGCCGCCGAACCCAACCACACTGGAGCAGTGTGGAAACTGGAAGTCGGCGAGCGCGACCTGGACTCGAATGTCATCGCGCTGGCGCCCAACGGCGGGATCGACGCGCACGCCGGAGCCGACGTCGACGTCCTGATCCACGTGGTGGCCGGCAGCGGACGCCTCACCACCGAGCGGGGCGAGATCGAGCTGGTCCCGGGCGTGCTGCTGTGGTTGCCGAAGCGTTCGGGACGGCAGTTCAGCGCCGGCCCGGATGGGTTGCACTATCTGACCGTGCACAAGAAGCGGGAGATCCTCCCGCTGACACCCAGTGTGCGGCAGGCAGTTTGACCGCCGTTGCGATCGCCGCGCGCAAATCCAACGGCTAACCCCATTCCGGCGCAGCACTATTCAGTTGTCTAAGCAGATCCGCGACGCAGATGCCGAAGGTCTCGCGCACGGTGGGGCCCGTCTCTGAGTCGAAGTCGAAGGCAGCGAAGTCGGTGTAAAGCCGACTCACACAGCGCACCCCGGTCAGCGGATAGCTGCATTCCGGGACCAGCTTGGCGGCGCCGTCTTTCCCGAACAGCGACATCATGACGAACACCGTTTTCGCACCGATCGCGAGGTCCATCGCACCGCCGACCGCCGGAATGTCCTCCGGGCCTCCGGTGCTCCAATTGGCGAGGTCGCCACGATAGGACACCTGAAAGGCGCCCATCACAGCAACGTCGAGGTGCCCACCGCGCATCATTGCGAACGAGTCGGCGTGATGAAAATATGCGGCACCGGGCAATTCCGTGACCGGAACCTTCCCGGCATTGATCAAGTCCGGATCGATCTCGTCGCCGTAAGCCTGCGGCCCCATGCCCAGCATCCCGTTCTCGGTGTGCAACAGGATCCCCGCATCCGGCGCCAGATAGTCGGCCACTTTGGTGGGCAGGCCGATGCCGAGGTTCACCACCGACCCGACCGGGATATCACCCGCCACCGTTGCGGCCAGCTCGTCGCGACTGAGCGGACCGCGGTCGAGATGCTCGACAGCGTGCCGGGAAGAAACCGTCATGCCGCTGCTCCTGCCCGACGGCGAAAGACGCGGTCGACGTAAATGCTTGGCGTCACCACGTTTTCGGGATCAATCATGCCGGTGTCAACGACGTCGGCGACCTCAGCGATGGTGGTAGTGGCCGCTGTGGCCATGACCGGGCCGAAATTACGGGCGGTCTTCCGGTAGACCAGGTTTCCAAGTCTGTCGGCGCGGTGCGCGCCGATCAGCGCGTAGTCGCCATGGATCGGGTACTCCAGCACGTAGTCCCGGCCGTCGATCGTGCGGGTTTCCTTGCCCTCGGCCAGCGGCGTGCCGACGCCGGTTGGACAGAAGAATGCGCCGATACCCGCACCGGCTGCGCGCAGCCGCTCAGCAAGATTGCCTTGAGGAACCAGCTCAAATTCAATGCGCCCACTGCGGTACAGCCGGTCGAACACCCACGAATCACGCTGTCGCGGAAACGAACACATGATCTTGCGAATGCGTCCAGCGGCCAGCAGCGCAGCCAGCCCTGAGTCACCATTGCCGGCGTTGTTGCTCACCACGGTCAAATCGGTTGCGCCCTGCTGGATCAACGCGTCGATCAGTGTTGCGGGCATGCCGGCCATGCCGAAGCCGCCGACCAGAATGGTGGAGCCGTCTTCGATACCGCCGACGGCGGCTGCGGCTGAGTTGGTGATGACAACGGTCATGTTCTCCGCTTCCCCAGCTTCACCAACACATCGGCGATTCGGCCGGGTTGCTCGGCGGGCACCAGGTGAGCGGCGTTGGCCACTTCGACGAATCGGCCCCGCGCGACCTTGGTGGCGATGAAGCGCACCGAATCGGGTGGCGTCGCGATGTCGTTGGCACCAGCTACCGCGACGACCGGCGTATCGATTTCAGCGAGGCGGTTGCGGGCGTCGAATGCGGCGAGCGCCTCACAGGTATGGGCATAGCCGTCGTCGTCGACCTGCCGCAACGTCTCCAGCAGCGCCCGCGCCGACGCGGGATCTCGCTCGAAAAACCCTGGGGCAAACCACCGCCGCACCGATGATGCGACGACCTCACCGGTGCCGGCCGACCGCACCACCTGTGCTCGGCTTTTCCAATCGTCGGGATCGCCGATTTGTGCTGCGGTGCAGATCAGCGCGGCGGCAAGGACACGTTCACGATGTCCGAGCAATAGCTGCAGCCCGACCGCACCGGCGACCGAGACGCCCGCATAGATGAATCGGCGTGTGCCGATCGTGTGATCCACGAACTTGATGACGCCCGTGGCCAGCTCGTCGATGGTGAAGGCGCCGTGCGGCGGTGGGCTGTCGCCGTGCCCGGGAAGATCCCACCCGATGACGTGGTACGTGTCTGCCATCCGTTCCGCCGCCGCCGTCCACAACGCGTGCACCGATGTGCCCAGCGACGGCCCCACCACCAAGGCCGGTCGATCGGGTGCGCCACCCAAGTGGGACCCGCGGATGGTGGGCGTGCTCACGAGCGGTCCTGCAATATCGGTCGCGCCCGTGCCAGGCTTTCGTCCACGACACTGTCGACGGCGCCTAAATACGTTGCTGACGGCGGCTTTCCGAGGAAATCGGCGATGGTCCGCTGCTCACCCGAAACATCTGCCGCGGCAAGGTTGTCAGCCATCCGACCCGAATTGACCTCTAGACCGGCCAGCAGTTCGCTGCATTGCGAGCCCGCGACGACAGTCCGGCGAGCCAGGATCCGCAATGTGTCCCACTCGGCATGCCACGAACCGTCTGGGCGTTCGTCGTTCGCCAACACCGCCGCGGTGTGCAGCGCCGCGGCCAGTGGGGGTGCGGCAATGGCAGCCCGCCGAATCAAGACGGAAAGCACCGGATTGCGCTTGTGCGGCATCGTCGATGATCCGCCGCGGTTGGCGCCTGCGGGTTCACTCAGCTCACCGATCTCCGGCCGGGCCAGAACAACGACGTCCGAAGCGATATGGCCCCACACATCGGTGCAGCCGACCAGGGCGTCCGCGGCGGCGGTCACCGGCGTCCTGGTGGTATGCCACGGCATCCGGGCATCCAGACCCAATGTCCTGGTTGCGGTTTGAGCTAGTTGGAGTGACATCTGCGCAGGGTCGTCGGTTCTGCCGGCAAGCTTCGCGAATTCCGTTGTGGCAGCCAATGTTCCGGCGGCACCGCCGAGCTGGGCAGGAGTAGCCAGCGCAGTCAGTCGCCAATAGGCGTCAGTCACGCCGTTCAACCACCCGGCGGCTTTCGCGCCGAACGTCGTGGGTACCGCGTGCTGGGTCAGGGTGCGGGCTACCATCGGCGTGCCGCGATGGGTGGTCGCAAGCCCGGATAGTGCCGAAACCTGCTCGACCAGAATCGATGTCAGATGGTCAACGACAACCCGGATACCTGACATCAGCGCGGTGTCGAGAACATCCTGGCTGGTGAGGCCTCGGTGGATCCACCAGCCCACCGCCGGGTCTGCCCGTTCCCGAAGCAACCCCACGAGACCGATGACCGGATTGCCACCGCCCTCGGCAGCCTCGGTAAGCATTTTGCGATCCTGCTCCCCTACCAGCTGCGCCATGTCGACACCGGCGCACTCGGCCGGGGCAAGCCCGGTCTCCACTAAGGCTTTCAACCAGGCAGATTCGACCGCGACCATCGACTGCAGCAACGCCCGGTCGGTCATGAGCTCGCCGGCGCGCTCATCTCCCGGCCACAGTAGGTTGGTCATCGGCGATCACCGCGATAGGCCAGAAATACCGTCTCGTTGCGGCCCTGAAGGTGAATGTCGAAGCGATACACCGCACCGGGCTCGGCGATGCAGATCAACGTCTGTCGGCGGGCGGAGTCGATACTGGTGAGCAGCGGATCGGCCTCGAAGTCGCCGCCCGGTAGGTATGCGCGAGTGAACAACCGGTTCAACAATCCCCGCGCGAACACCGTGATCGCGAAGAATGCCGGTCGCCCAGGAGTCGGCGATCCGGGCATCACCGTGCTGAAGCGGTAGCGTCCGGCTGCATCAGTCGCCGATCTGCCCCACCCGGTGAATGTCCGGCCGTCGCGCCGCAGTGAGCCTGGCTGTTGCACAAGGTTGCCCTTGGAGTCGGGCTGCCACAGTTCGACCAGTGCGTCCGGCACTCCGTCTCCGGCGCCGTCGTACACCGTTCCGTGTAATCGGACGGCGCCGACGTGGGCGTCGGTGACCAAGTCACTGTCGCCCTCATACGGCAAGGCGCAGTGGAAGAATGGGCCGACGGTTTGGCCCGGGGTCTCGACCAGGCTAGCCATCGGTGTCGGTCCACGTTCGGCCCAGCACGATGTCCCAGCGGTAGCCGGTCGCATATTCCGGCACCGTCACGTCATGGTCATAGGTGGCGATCAGCCGGTTGCGGGCAGCGGGGTCGAGGATCGATTGAAGGATCGGGTCCAAGCCGAACAGCGGATCGCCCGGGAAATACATCTGGGTGACCAGCCGCTGTGTGAAGGCCGTTCCGAAGACGGAGAAGTGGATATGCGCTGGGCGCCAGGCGTTGTGGTGATTGCGCCACGGATAAGGACCGGGCTTGATGGTCAAAAACCGGTAGCTTCCATCGGGTTCGGTCAGGCAGCGGCCGACGCCGGTGAAATTCGGGTCTATCGGCGCAGGATGCTGATCGCTCTGGTGGTGGTAGCGACCGCTGGCATTTGCTTGCCAAACTTCGACGAGTTGGCCCGCCACCGGTCTGCCCCTTGTATCCAGTACCCGCCCGCTCACGACGGTGCGCTCCCCGATCGGCTCCCCGGCATGGCCGGCGGTCAGGTCTGCGTCAAGCGGCTCGACGTCGCGATCACCGAAGCACGGAGACCAACGCTCAATCTCCTCCGGGTCCACCCAGACCAACGGCGATTTCGGGTGGCGCAACGCGCTACTGCGATACGGCGGGTAGTTCAGCCGC
>Ga0209810_1006035_pt1 | contig 10681 bp, 11 predicted proteins | sample Coa_R1_7_FD_187159 | JGI IMG/M metagenome (GOLD analysis project Ga0209810, IMG submission 187159) | Surface soil microbial communities from Centralia Pennsylvania, which are recovering from an underground coalmine fire - Coalmine... | ecosystem: Environmental > Terrestrial > Soil > Unclassified...
GCGGCCCACGAGCAGGGCGATCCTGCCGATCCGGTCGACCACCTCGGAAGCCTCCGCATCGAACTCGGGACGGAGCGCGGACCAGCGCTCCAGCACCCAGTCCGTCCAGTCCGTGGGCACCGATTGACAGTATAGGGAATCAGTCGATCTTAACTAAGTTTGTAGATAGAAAGTATCTCGCTAGTGAGCTTTCTGCTCCACACGACGAGGAGGCGACGTGAAACGGCTCGTGCTGAGCGTGATGGCCCCCCTGGCCCTGGCGGCCTGTGGCGGCGGGGGCGGCATCTACGGGATGGCCGCCCAATCGCCGAAGCCGACGGCGCCCGCCAGCGGGGCGACCGTCCAGGTGACCGCCTCCCGGCTGGGGACGATCCTCACCGACGGTCGCGGGGAGACCCTCTACTACGACGCGCTCGACGGTGAGGGGCGCAGCGTCTGCACCCGGCAGTGCGCGGCCAGCTGGCGCCCGCTCGCCCCGATGGCCTCGGCCGGTCTCACCGGCACCGGGCTGAGCGGGAAGCTGGGGACGATCACCAGGCCCGACGGCGGCATGCAGGTCACCTACCACGACCGCCCGCTCTACACCTTCGTCGGCGACGGGAAGCCGGGTGACACCAACGGCCAGGGCGTCGCCGGCGTGTGGTTCGTCGCCACTCCCGGTCTGAACGACCCCGACGCTGCCCCGGCGGCGATGCCGGCGTCGCCGCCCCCGGCCGCTCCGCCGGCCACCCGGCCGTCAACTCCGGCGCCGTCCTTCAACGACCACGACGCGGACAACGGCGGCGCTCCGAGCGACGGCGACGGCAATGGCTGATCCCGGACGGCGACTCGTGGGTGGCGTCTTCCCACCCCGGGGACGATGATCCAGACCCCTCCCGAGATGCGTCTGCGCCTGGAGGAGGGCGAGCGGCGCCGCCGCGAGGCGCGCACGTCGATGGTGGCTCGGGCCCGACGGTCCGAGCCCGCCCGCGGCGCGGGCCGGTGGTGCCGGACGGTGTTCGGTCAGCTCCGGACGGGCTTCGTCGGCGGGCGACGGGCGCCGGTCGCCGACCTCACCGGCGCCCAGGTGGGGAGGGCGGCGGAGGCCGTCCCAGGGTCGGGCCGGGCTGCGCATCATGATGGGTGACGTCGTGCCACGCAGCGCCTGGCCCTTCCTCGACCATCCCGGCCCGCTGGCCTTCGCCCACCGTGGCGCCGGCGGCCAGCCCGAGAACACCATGGCCGCTTTCGAGGCCGCGGTCCGCCTGGGCTACCGCTACGTCGAGACCGACGTGCAGGTCACCGCCGACGGCGTCCTGGTGGTCTTCCACGACGACCGGCTCGACCGGGTCACCGATCGCTCGGGGAGGGTGGCCGAGCTCGCCTACGCCGAGGTGCGTCGGGCACGGGTGGCGGGCCGGGAGCCGATCCCCACCCTGGAGGAGCTGCTCGGAACCTGGCCCGAGCTTCGCGTCAACGTGGAGCCCAAGCGCGACGCCTGCGTCCAGCCCCTGGTCGAGGCGATCCGGCGGACGAACAGCCTGCACCGCGTGTGCGTGGGCTCCTTCTCGGATCGCCGGACGGCTCGGGTTCGCCGGCGCCTCGGCCCCCAGCTCTGCACCGCCCTGGGGCCGCGGGGCGTGGCCTGGCTCCGCGCCGCCTCCTGGTTGCCCCTCCCCTGGCGCTCGCCGGCGGCCTGCGTGCAGGTCCCCCTGGACCTGCGGGGCCTGCCTCTGGTCGATGCCCGTTTCGTTCGCGCGGCGCACCGGCGGGGGCTCCAGGTCCACGTCTGGACGGTCGACGACCTGAACCGGATGGAGGAGCTACTGGACCTCGGGGTGGACGGCATCATGACCGACCGCCCCGAGGCCCTCAAGGCCGTGCTCGAGCGCCGCGGCCAGTGGGTCTGAGCGGGTGGTCGCGGGCGCCGGGGACCACCCTGGCCCGGCGCCCGATCAGACCACCCGGGTCGGTTCGAGGTCCTGCTCCACCTGGCGCCCGAAGCGAGCCGTTCCCAGCTGCTCGCCGAGCAGGTGATGGTAGGGCACGCCGGTGAAGAGGTGATGGCTGCGGGTGGGAACCTCCTCCGACCACTCGGCCCGTTGCAGCTCGAGGTAGCCGTCCTGGGCCCGGGCCTTGAGCGCCTCGGCCAGGCGGTGGAAGCCGTAGGCCATGGCGTGCTGCGCCGCCAGGGTGATGAAGATGAAGCGCACCCCCTGGCCCGCCAGCTCGTCCCAGGTCATGGGGTCGGGCTCGTTGAACCACTTGAACGAGGAGGAGTAGTTGAAGGCGAAGCGGGCCTCGGGGAAGCGCTTGCGGATCTCCTCGTGGAACCGCTCGGTGGGCCCTCGCTCGGCGGTCGGGAACTCGCACCAGAGCAGGTCGGGGATGCCGCTGTCCAGGTAGCGCAGCCCGCGCTCGATGGCCAGCTCCAGGCCCCGCTTCGACTCGGGGGCCTCGGTGGCGGAGACGCCGTCGGTCCGGGCGATGATCACGAAGTCGCGGTTGCCCAGGTCGTCGGCCACCGCCCGCATCATGCGCAGCTTGGCGACGAACTCGCTGGCCGGGATCAGGGCCTTGCCGGCGATGTGCCCGCAGCGCTTGGGCATGACCTGATCCTCGAGGTGGGCGCCGGCCACGCCCGCGCCCACGTACAGCTCGGTGGTGCGCTGCACGTTGAACACGTTGCCGTAGCCCACGTCCATGTCGGCCACCACCGGCGGGATCTCGAGGTGGCGTGGCGGCACCCCCCGCTCGGGGTCACCGACGGCCATCGTGAGCTGGAACTTGCGCAGGGCGCTGACGATGCGGCGGGCGCCGTCGGCGATCTCCACGCCGGTGTAGAGGTCCATGTCCGTGGTGCCCAGGTGGCCGATGGCGAACGAGTACCCGCTGAAGTACACCGCCTCGAAGCGGTGGTACATGACCAGCTCCGCCCCGTGGGGGTCGTACACCCCCGGGGCGAACACGTAGGGGCGGGAGTCGAGCCGCTCCCGCAGCACCCGGCTGGGCGGGGTCCAGCGCGAGGCGGGCACCGCGAAGCCCTCGGGCAGCAATGGCGTCGTGGCCAGCTCCATGGCCTGTCCTCCTCGAGTCCTCGAGATCAGTCGGTCTCGTGGTCGCGCTGGCAGTCGTCGGGGCAGTTGCACTCGACGACCTCGGCCGTCGCGACCGACCCGGTCGCCACGATCAATTGGTTATTCCTATTCATAATCTTGAACCTATCAAAACAATGAATGAAATGGGCGCGGTTTCCGATCGTCTTTTCCGATCGCCGGATCGTGGTTCTCGATGGGAGACCGGCGCCGGCCTCAGGGCTCGAAGCGGGTCTTCTGGAGGAGGTCCAGGAAGGCCGCCACCAGGCCCACGGGCGGCCCGGCGTCCCGCCGCCGCATGGCCACGATGCTCCGCCGCATGGGGACCGCGTCGCGCAGCTCCACCCGGTGGAGCAGGCCGGAGTCGACCTCACGGGTGACCGCGGTACGGGGCAGCAGGGCCACGCCCAGCCCGCGCTCCACCATCTTCTTGGCGGCCTCGATGTTGTCCAGCTCCATGACCCCGTGCATGGTGACGCCGGCGGCGAGGAAGGCCGCCTGGGTCACCTCGTAGTAGCTGGAGGTGCGGTCGAACAGGATGAGCTGCTGGGAGCCGAGCTCGACCATGGAGACGGCCCCCCGCCGGGCGAAGGCATGGTCGGGGGCGACCACCAGCACCAGCTCCTCCTCGTGGAAGGGACGGAGCTCCACCTCCGGGTGCCGGAGCGCGCGGCCCAGCCCCAGCTGCACCTCGTCGCGCAGCACCATCTCGAGCACGTCCTCGGAATGGCCGGTGCGAACCGCGACCTCCACCCGTGGGTGCCGGGCGACGAACCGCTCCAGGGCCGCGGGGAGGAGATAGGTGCTCACGGCGGGCGCCGCCGCGATCGCGAGCTGCCCGGCAGTGGCGCGTTCCAGCTCGTCGATCGCACGACGACCGTCACGAAGTGCGCGCAACGCACGTTCAGCGTAGGGGAGGAAGGCTCGCCCGGCGTCGGTCAGTCGCATGCCCTGACGGCCCCTGACGAAGAGGCGCTGCCCCAGCTCGCGCTCCAGCGCGTGCAGGCGGGCGGTCAGCGTGGGCTGGGTGACGTAGAGCGCCTCGGCCGCACGGCTGACGCTGCCGAGCCGGGCCACCTCCAGGAACCCCTCGATGTGAACGAGCAGCATAGAAGTTATCAATAGGTTAAACCGAAGATGGGGAGTGTTTTCTATCGAAGCGCCGGGGCACGGGAGTCGACGGGCGGGCCGGGAGCGGGGAACGCCGGAAGGCAGCCGAGCACCGGCCGGCGCCGGCCGTTCTGAGGGGGCGTGAGCGGGATGGTGCTCTACGACTTCGGCCCCCGCTATCCGCTGCCGCTGCCGCTCACGGTCTTCCAGTGGGCGGGGGCGGCGGTGGTCGGAATCTCCTTCATCATGATGACGGTCTTCGCCGGCCACCGAACCGGCCCGACGCCGGTCGGCCGGTCCCGCCGGGAGCTGTCCCGGCTCGCCTGGGCGCCGCGGTCGTCCGCGCTGCGGAGGCTCGGGGGGGCGGTGGGCGTGATCGGCCTCTGCCTGGTGGTGGTGACCGGTCTGCTGGGGCCCGGGCGGCCCGAGCGCAGCCTGGCCGAGTTCCTGACCTGGGTCTACTTCTGGGCCGGCCTCGGCGTCGTCACCGGCCTGCTGGGACCGGTGTGGAGGTGGCTGAACCCGTTCCTCGCCCTGGACGGCCTGGTCCGCCGCGTTCGCGGGGAGGCCGCCCCGAGCCCGGCCGGGGACGCCCTGGCCCGGTTCGGCCTCTGGCCCGCGGCGGGGCTGCTCTTCGTCTTTGGCTGTCTGGACGTGGGCCAGATCATCGGCCACCGTCCCCTGGCCCTGGGCCTGTTCGTGCTCTCCTACACGGTCTTCACCGTGGCCGGCATGCAGCGGTACGGGGCCGCCTCCTGGCTCGCCCACGTCGAGTTCTTCAGCGTGTTCTTCGGGCTGCTGGCCCGGTTCGCCCCGCTCGAGGTGAGGGAGGGCCGCGTATACCTGCGACCGCTGGGGGCCGGGTTGCTGGATCGAGTGCGGGGCGGCTGGGATCAGGTGCTCTTCGTGATCCTGATGCTGAGCACGCTGGCCTTCGAGGCCCTGGTGCTGACCCCGGTCTGGTCACAGGTGGTGGCCTCGCCGGTGGGGCGCCTCGTCCTGCAGCTGGGGCCGCCCGGCGACGTCGGCCTCCGCGTCCTGGGCCTGGTGGCGCTCACCCTGCTGTTCCTGGTCGCCTTCATGGTCTGCATGGAGCTGGTGCTCTACTTCGGGGAGGTGGGCGTGGACGGGCCCGCCACCGCCACCGCCTTCGCCCTCACCCTGGTCCCGATCGCCTACGTCTACGACTTCGCCCACAACTACGCCAACCTGGTGGTGCAGGCGCAGCTCCTCCTGCCCCTGCTGGCCGATCCCCTGGGTCTGGGCTGGCGCCCGCTGCCCCTGGCGGGCTTTCACCCCAGCACGCTCCTGGCCTCGGCGGTCGTGGTCTGGTACGTCGAGGTGGTGCTGATCGTGGGAGGGCACGTGGTCGCCATGTGGCTGGCGCACCTGCGGGCCGGTGAGCGCTTCGGGGCCACCCAGAACGTGCTGCTCAGCCAGTACCCGATCCTGGTCCTGATGGTCCTCTACACCGTGACCAGCCTCTGGATCCTGGCCCAGCCGGTCGCTCGGTATCCCTGAGGGAGGAGGACGGGGAGGGAGAGCATGGGCCTCGGATGCGGCCCCAGGGAGGGGCGGGTCCGGCCCGAACAAACGATTGATCGACGGCGCCGAAACCTATTGCTGTACGTCGTAGTACTCGGTTGCGGTGGCCCGTGTCATTGGGAAAAACCAACCGATCGAGGCGGTTCCTGGGCGATTTCTGGGCCAGGGGGCTTGCAATCCCGCAGGAAACGGAGCACAATACGGGTGTCGCTCGCGGAGAGCGGCGAGCCCGGGGAACCGACCCGAAGGGACGCAACGGGGGCCCCAGGGGAGTCCCGGGTGCTGGAGATCGACCTCACCCCCGCAGCCATGCTCGGTGGAGGTGCGAGGAGGGAAACCTCCTCGCCCGCCCCGAGCGGGACCCAGGCTCCGACCCTCTCCTCGGTCGAAGGACGCGCTGCTAGGATCGCATCGTGATCTCGCCAGAGCTGCTCGAGATCCTCGCCTGCCCGAAGTGCAAGCAGAAGGTGGAGCTGAGCGAGGACGGAGCCACGCTGATCTGCGCGACCGACCGGTTGCGCTATCCGATCGTCGACGGCATCCCGGTGATGCTCATCGACGAGGCGGAGAGCTTCTGACCCTGGTCGAGGGCGAGGCCGCCCGGGGACCGCGGTCCCCGGGCGGCCCCGGGGTCAGACCGCGCACGGGTAGGCGGCGGTATCCACGCCCTGCGTGCGCCCCAGGGCCTGTTGCACGTCACCCTGGACCTCGGCCCCGGTCAGGGCGTAGGCCTGATCGGGGTTGGTGCTGGAGGCGGCGAAGACCAGCCCCAGCACGTGGCCCTGGAGGTCCACCAGCGGTCCCCCCGAGTCCCCGGGGCGGACGACCGCGCCCAGGATCCAGATCTGACGGCTGACCAGCTGGTCGTTGTAGATGTCGCGACCCTCGGCCACCACGCTGGACTCGATCACCGCCGGGCTGATGGTCTCGTCCCCACCCCCGGGGTACCCGATCACGGCCCCCTGGGTGCCGCGGCCGGCGTCGGCCGGGACCAGGGGCGGCGCCTTCACCTGAGGGGCGTAGAGGACGGCGACGTCGCGCTGGGGGTCGAACAGGACCACCCTCGCCCGCACCCCGAAGGGGCTGGAGCCGCCGGTGAGCGTGGTCCCGGTGGTCCCCGAGACGACGTGGGCGTTGGTCACCAGGTACCCGGGGGCGACCGGGTAGGCGCTCCCGCTGACCAGGCCACCGCAGCCCCGCCCCTCGACGCGGAAGACCGACTTGGCGGCCGCCTCCACCCCCGGGGTGGAGACGGAGGTGGGGGGTTGGAGCGGCGAGGACAGGATGGGGGGCAGGTCGGCGAAGGTCTGGAAGGGCACGTCGGCCAGCACGCGCTCGACGCCCGCCAGGAAGGCCGGCGGCCGCGGGAAGAGCCCGTCCAGGGTCCTCAGGATGGCCGAGTTCTGGATCAGCCTCGCGACCGGCGGGCTCGGCCCCTGGGAGAAGGTGAGCCCGAGGAACCATCCCACCGCCAGCACCGCGGCCCCGGAGAACACCGACCCCGCCAGTCGCTCCACCGGGTGGAGCCGTACGCCGCGACCCTCGGCCCGCAGGGCCTCGCCGACCCAGAAGCCGAAGGTGGAGCCCAGCGAGCCGCAGACGACCAGGAGCAGGATGGCGCCCAGGGGCCGGAGCACGCCCCCGATGGCCAGGGCGTTGAGGACCGGCGGCGCCAGGGACGCGCCCGCCACCACGCCCGTGACCAGGCCGGCGTACTGCAGGAGCGAGGGCCAGAAGCCCCGGCGGTACCCGTTGCCGAGGCCGATGGCGGCAGCCAGGATCAGGATCAGGTCGACGAGGTCGATGGCCAAACCATACCTTCCGGTGCCGGCTGCGGGGGACTCCCCGGTCGGCACCCCGGAACGTTGATAATTGTCGACGTGCTCTACCTCTACGGTGAGTGGATCACGGCCGCATCCTTCATGGCCCTGGCCTTCCTGGTGGCCGTCGGGGGCGTCTTCGGTCTCGGCTGGTGGGTCATGCGCGGCGATGCGCTGAACCGCCGCCACGAGGTCTCCGACGAGGAGCGCGCCCAGCAGCACTGAGCCGCCCCCCGGCGGCGACGGCGCCGTTCCAACCGCGATGATGGGCCGATGAGTACCGTCTTCGTTCCCGCCCGCCGGGCGTTGGAGCTGGCCCGACGTTCGCTGCGTCCCGCCACCGTGTCCAGCCCCGGGCCCGGTGTGGTCTCGCTGATCGCCGGTGATCCGGACTTCCCGACCCCCGACCCCATCCGCGCGGCGCTGGCGGAGGCCATGGCGTCGGGCTTCACCCGCTACGCCCACTCTCAGGGAGACCCCGAGCTGCGCGAGGTCCTGGCCTCGCTCCTGAGCCGGCGGAGTCGGCACGTCTACACGCCGGAGCAGGTGCTCGTCACCCACGGCGCCAGCGCTGCCCTGGCGGCCGTGATGCTGGCCGTCCTCGACCCCGGGCAGCGGGTGATCATCCCCGAGCCGACCTATTCGCTCTACGCCGACCTGGCCGCCCTGGCGGGGGCGGAGATCGCCTTCGTCCGCCACCGACCCGACCTACACCTGGACCTGGACGGCATCGCCGCCGCGGCGCCGGGGGCGCGGATGGTGGTCGTCTGCAACCCCTGCAACCCGACCGGCGCCGTCTACTCCCGAGCCGAGCTGGAGGCGCTGGCCGTGATCGCCCGGGAGCACGGGCTCCTGGTGCTCTGCGACGAGGCCTACGACCACGTCGTCTACGAGGGGGTCGACTTCACCTCGGCGCTCGAGATCGAGGGGCTGGCCGAGCAACTGGTCTACGTCCAGAGCTTCTCCAAGACCTACGCCATGACCGGCTGGCGGGTCGGGTACCTGGCCGCTCCACCCGACCTGGTCGTCGTCGCCGCCAGCCTGCACCGGACCTTCAACGGCCCGGTCAACAGCGCCGTGCAGCGGGCGGCGCTGGCGGCGGCCACGCTCTCCGAGGAGTGGTCGGAAGGGATGCGGCGCGAGTACCAGGCCCGCCGCGACCTCGTGGTGAGGATGGTGCAAGGGGTTCCCGGAGTTCGCCTCCAGCCGCCGCAGGGAACCTTCTACGCCCTGCTCGGGTACCGCCTCCCCCTTCCCTCGACGGAGGTGGCGAGGCTGGCGTTGGAGCGCGGGGTGGCGGTTCGGGCCGGGGCGGAGTACGGGCCTGGCGGGGAGGGGTTCGTCCGCATCGCCTTCTCGGCCGATCGCACCCTGCTGGTCGAGGGCCTGGAGCGCCTGCTGCCCCTGCTCGCCGGCGAGCCGAGGACCTGATCCGTTCCCGGGGGCGCCCCCGGGACGCCCGCCCGGCCGGGGCCGCGGGGGGCGCCATCCAGCCTCAGGTCAGGCGTCGGTAGAGCCCGATGGCGCCCACCACCGCCGCCGACCCGACCCCGATCCCGAGCGTTCGCCACCCGTCCATGGTGTTGACGGCCTCGTCCACGAACCCGACCACGATCACCAGCACCAGCATGGAGAGCACGGGCTGCTTGAGTTCGTCCAGGCTGTCGATCCGAAGCCAGCCCGGAAGCCAGCCCGGGCGGTTGCCCGACGGGTTCGGCCAGAACAGCTCGAGGAGGCCGGCGGCGACGATGACCAGCACCACCCCCACCAGGACCAGGTCCGTCATCTTGGCCAGCTCGACCGTGACCCCGGTCAGGTTGGGGCCCTCGGTCAGCAGCTGCGCCGCCCCCACGGCCATGGTGACGATGGCCAGGACGAAGGCCACCAGCGCCCCCAGCAGCAGGGGGATCACCGGGAGCACCACCCCGTACATGGCCAGCCGGGCCAGCCGGGCCAGCCGGGCCGGTCGACTCCGGCCGGGGCGTGGCTCCGTCCCGGCGTCGTCCCTGAGGCCAGCATCCTTCACCTTCGGACGAGTATCGCCGCATCGTCCCCCGGGGCGGCGTCCCGAATCTGGGGTCGAGCCAGACCAGGCCGACCCTAAGGCCGGGGCAGCCGGGCGTGGAGCACCGCGCACACGCCGTCGCGGGTGCTGGTCAGCAGTCGCTCCACGGCCCCGGCCACCTGGGCCGGGCTCTCCACGAGCACGCCCTCGGCGCCGCTGACGCGCGCCACGGCCAGCGGGTCCATCTCCGCCTCGACGACCGGGTCGCCGACGTCCTGCCGGCCGCCGGCGGGCGGCCCCGGCGGCCGGTGGCCGCCGCGGCTGAGCACGACGGTCAGGAAGGCCGCCCCCAGGCGGTGGGCCGAGCGGAAGGCGGCGGTGGGGAGACCGAAGTCGAAGGCGGGGTCGTCGCAGAGGGCAACGACCGGACGGGTGGGGTCGGCCAGGCGGGCTCCCAGCGCGGCCCCGATCGACCACCCGGGGCTGGCGGTGGCCCGTCGGAAGAATCGCCCGGGTGGGCGCTCCAGCTGCCGGAGAACGGCGTCGACGTTGGCGCTGGCCTCCTCCAGGATCAGGGCGTCCTCGGGGAGCGCCCGGTTGAGCTCGGCCAGCAGCGCGTCGGGGAAGTCGTCGGGATGGTCGGAGGTGGCGCGGCCCTGCCAGGCCTGGCGCGAGGCGGCCAGGAACTCCGCCACCCGCCGCCGGCGGTCCTCCATCTCCCCACGGCGGCCTCCGAGGCGGTCGGCGAGCATCTCCACCAGGTGCGGCAGGGCCTGGGACGTGTCCGCCGTCAACCCGATCTCGACCGGGTAGCACCACCCCGGCAGGTCGGGCTTCAAGCAGTCGCTGTCGATCTGGAGCAGCCAGGCCTGGGTGGGGAAGGGACCCAGGCCCGGCACGCAGGCGGACTCGACGTCCAGGAGCAGGATGGCGTCCGCCTGCAGGAGCAGGTCCCGGCCCTCCAGGCCCGCGTTCAACGCGTGCTGCGGGGGCAGGTTGACGCAGTTCCGGAAATCGACCACGGGCGCGCCCAGCGTCTCCGCCAGGCGGGCCAGGCTGACCACCGCGGAGAGGTTGCGCCCGACCCGGCCGGCCACGATCAGCGGCGAGCGCGCTGCGGCGAGCAG
>Ga0209810_1006042_pt1 | contig 10672 bp, 8 predicted proteins | sample Coa_R1_7_FD_187159 | JGI IMG/M metagenome (GOLD analysis project Ga0209810, IMG submission 187159) | Surface soil microbial communities from Centralia Pennsylvania, which are recovering from an underground coalmine fire - Coalmine... | ecosystem: Environmental > Terrestrial > Soil > Unclassified ...
CAGCGCAATGCCTTCCGCTACCAGCCGCCGGGCGAGCCCCTGACCGCGATACGCGCCGACCACGGCGAGGTAGGTGAGGAGCCCACAGGCGCTAGCAAGATACAGCTCGCAGAAGCTGGTGCCGTAGAGCTGGCGCCGCTCCGGGTCGTCGAGCGCGGTGCCGGCCACCAGCACATGTAGCTCCAGGGGCTCGGCCGAGGCGCTCCAGAGGCGCGGCCGCCAGACGCTTGGGTCCTCCTGCTCGCTGGGGATGGTGAAGTTCGCGAGGTACACCGTGGTGTAGAGCTCCTGGAGAAGCTGCTCATCTCGCTTCGCGCGCAGATCCAGGATCTCCAGGTCGCGGCGCTCGCCTCCGTCAGATGGCACCACGCTCTCCTCCGCCCGGCCAGCTTGACACCGACCGATCCAGTCATCATACTGGTCTCGATCCGTGCGATGCTATTCTGCTTCGCCTGCCTCCCGCGGCGGCGTGAGGCACGATGCGACCAGAGGCGCACCGACCTCTACTCCGGCCCACTCCAGGTTCTAGCCAGACTGGCCCCAGCATCGGGGGATAGATGACCAAGTCGTTCGACCCCCGCGGTCCAGTCCTCCGCAGTCTCACCACGGCCATAACCAACATTGGCCATGTTTACAGGGAATTGCTTGCTTATTCCCCGGCGGCGTCCTCGGTTTCGCGCGTCGAGTCGCTCGCCGCGCTGCAACACGACATTAGCGCCGGTGAGGCCTCGCTGTACGAAGGAACAACGATCACCGTCCCGTGCATATTCTACCCGGCCCTCCTGCTGCGTCGCGGGTGGTGGGAAGGCGGGCATATCGAGATCCCGGAGGACCGTGGTCCGATCCAGCGCTGGCTCACTTACGGTATGTTCGAGTGGGCGCCATCCTGGGAATTTCCCATAGCCAGCGGCGACCGCGCCATGAACGTTCTCCCGGCCCAGGCCGGCCAGCCGGACGGTGATGAGAGTGCCTCCCTCACCATTCTGATTATTGGCCCGCAGCTCGTGGGGCGCGTCCAGGCGGTGATCAAGAACCAGCTCGATGAGTTTGGCCGCATCGCCTTCTGGTCGAAAGTCACCGGCCGGCTGGTACAAACCACTCGCCTGGCCCAGGACCCCTCGCTACCCTCCGACAAGCTGGGGCGGGACCCTTCGAGCTACGCTCTCCTGGTCCACGAGGCCGACTCCCATCACGCTATAGAGCCAGACGCGAGCCACGATGCGGATGAGTACCCAATCTATTCCGGCTATCTCTGGAAATGCTTGGTGCCAGAGAGATGGGTGTATGATCGCCACCACTGCCTGCTCCCGGCCAACTGGGATCCCGGAAGCTTACCCCTACGCATCAGCGACGCGTATTTCGTCTGGGAGCACACGAACCTAACCTCCCCCGAGGCGATCGTCTATAACCTGGTTTCCATCAACCAAAAGATCGAGTATCTCGAACAGGTGCATCGAACCAGGTTCCGGCTACTCGAAAAATCCTGCCGAGTTGTCTCCGGCCAGCAACCGGTCGCTCGCAGCTATCTCGAGAGACTTCTTGGCCAGCACGTAACATGACTCCGATACCTGGGCCCTGGCGCAGCATCTCGGCCAATGTCTTATGGGATTCAGCATGCCAGGGAAGCAGAATTCGGCCCGGCGGAATGTTGCCTCATTGTGTTGCGAGCGAGTGTCAGCGCCGTCAGCCAGAATCGCGATAGTGGGGGCTTCGTTCTCGCGCTGTGCAGTGGAGGTCCCGTGAACACGGATACGCTCGCCGAGCTTCGCATGGCCTACGATAATCTCGTTGCATTGGAAACTAGGCTTCGCGAGAACCCAGACCAGGAGTCGAGTGCCATAGAGAACGTGCTGAAGGCATACGAGACCTGGATAAACCGCGCCAACAAGAACCAAGCTGGCCTGCTTAACAGCAAAGAGACCATCGTCCTGCACGCGCGAAGACAAAATGGCCATAGCCTATATAGCATTGCGGCTATACTAACGCACCTGAACTCCAATATTGGGCGCCTTCGAGCCCGGCTGAACGAGCTGTCGCCGACGATCTCTGTGGATACAGAATCGTTCTCGTTCATCATGAACTCGGGTTTGCGCGACATTCTCGTGAGAGACTACCAGCACTTACATAAGTGTCTTGCAGCCGCATGCTGGAAGCCAGCCATCATTCTCGCTGGAGGGAGTATCGAAGCCATTCTACTCGACGCCTTGAAGCGCGACCCAAGACGAGCGATGACGTGCCCCTCTGCTCCCAAGTGGGATGATGGCAACCCGATGCCCCTAGATAAATGGCCATTGGCCTCGTTGATTCGAGTCGCGGCCGATCTCCATCTAGTAGCCGGCGGGGTTGTGGGATTGAGTGAGACCGTCCGCGAATATCGCAATCTTATTCATCCCGCGCTCGAGATCAGGAGTGACCTTAAGCCCGAAGAACATGAGGCGAACATCGCGCTCGAGGTCTTGAAGATACTCATTCGAGACTTCAGCCGGCCCCCGGCCGGCCAGCGTGGTGCTCGTCCTCGAGGTGCGGTGTGACAGCGAGCGGTCCCCCGGCGCCTGGGCAAGCTACTATAGGTGCTATGGGTACGGTTTCAGCCGTGTCGCCCCGGCTCCCTGGAGAACCCTGTTGAAGATCGTATTCCGTGAATCTGGTGGCTTCGCGCCGGTCTTCCGCGGCTGCGAGCTGGATACGGACGCGCTCCCCGCGCGGGAGGCGGCGCAGGTGCAGGCGCTCGTGGAGGCAAGCGGCTTGGTGACGCTGGGCGATCGGCGAGTCGAGAGCGCCCGCGACGTCCGGCTGTACGCTTTCCGCTTCGAAACGGAGACGGGAGCGCACGAGGTCACGCTCGACCAGTTGAGCGTTCCGCCGAGCGCGCGGCCGCTGCTCGACCTGCTGCGCGCCCGCTCGCGGGACCTGCTTCCCGAAGATTGAGCGTGGGCGCCGGCCGGTGTGGCAACAGGCCCTCTTCGGGCTCTCGGTCGCGGCGCTCGCCGTCTGGCTCGCCCACCCGCGTCGCGGCTGCGGGTGGCTCCATCGGCGCCGACCAGGACAGGCCGAGCCCGGCGATTGGCTCGGCCCCGCCCTGCTCGCGCTGATCGTCGCGCAGGTGCTCCTGCGCGCCTGCGGCCTCATCTAGTCGTCATTGGCAGCGAATGTGAGGAGCGCTCGCGGCTGCGAGCGCTCCTCACATCGCCAGTCACCAGGGTGCGAGCGGTTAGCCGCGGAAGCTCACGGTCAGCCGCGGCGCGCCGCCCGCCCACACCGCAGCGGGGTCGTGCAGCACCAGCCGCAGCACCTGCCCCGGCCGCCAGCGCAGGTTGAGCGGCCGCTCGCCGCCCTGGCGGACGAGATCGGCAAGGGCGACCCGCGCGCGGGGCACGGCGAGGTCGTCGACGTAGACCAGCAGCGCCAGCTCGGTCCCCAGGCTCTCCGGCTGCGGCGCGCCGTCCGGGAACTGGATCACCAGTCCGGTGATCTGGTCGCCGGCCGGCAGCCGGTCTGTGCCGTCGCGCGCCGCGTCGAACAACACCCCTTCGCCGCCGACGAGCGCCGGCACCCCCTCGTAGAGCGGGGTCGGCAGCCGCTTGCTGACAGGCTGCGGGGGGGCCGCGCTTATGGGGTCCGCGCTGCCCCCCGTGTGGAAGGTGCGCTGCGCCCAGTCGCGGACGGCGTTGGGTAGCCCCTGCAGCGTGTCGAGCGGCGGCGCCGCTGCATCGGGCATGCTGAACATGGGCGTCGTGTCGGCGTCCGCGGCGCTCAGGCGCATGTAATGCCCCGCGGATCGCCGCGGCGCGGCCGGCGGCGCGCCCAGCGTATTAACGGTCTTCGAGAGGAAGTGGCCCGACCAGCCGGCGGGCAGCGCGCTGGCCACGGCGACCGTGCCCGCCACCCGCTGCCCCGCCTCCTGGCGCACGGCGACGAACGCCGTCTCGGCGGAGGCCAGCCCGTAGCGGAGCGCCTCCACCACGAGCAGTCGGCGAATCGCCGCCCGGGCATCGTCGTAGGCATTCTCGGCGTACACCCGCGCGGGCGTGCCGGCCGCCGGCGCCAGCAGCCGGTCGGCATCGTAGCCGAGCCGCGCGAGCTGCTCCCGCAGCTCGACGTCGCCGTAGAGCGCGTGCATCAACTCCTCCAGGCCGAGCACGCGCCGCGCGCCGAACAGCGCGGCGATGGCGGGCCGCTCGGGGGCAGCGGCCAGGTCCACGCGGCAGGCAGCCAGCTCCTCGCCGCGGGCGGTCAGGCGGAAGTCGAGGTCGGCGGCCGCGCCGCGCGCAACGCGCCCTGCCACCCAGCGCGGGCGACCGGCCGGCAGGTCGCCGAGATCGATCGCGCTCCAGCCCCCGGCGGCGGGCGCCGCCGGGCCGCCGCGCGCTGATTCGACCGTGGGGCGCTGCACTTCGAGCCGCAGGCCGGTCCAGACCGGCGCGGCCCACTCGGCGAGGACGGCATCGAGCGCAGTGGTGATGTCGTCTTCCTCGGGCGCACTGGTGAGGAAGCGCGCGAGGCCGCCCCCGCGCTCCGCGAGCTGTTCGGCAAGCAGGGCGTTGGGCGCCGCGTCGATGCAGATGACGCTGATACGGCGCCGCTCCGGCCGCGCGGCCTCCGCGTCGGCCAGGCGCAGGATCCGTCCGCTGTCGCTCACCTCGGCGTCGGTGAGGATCAGGACGTGGCGGGCCTGGTCACCGCTCGCCCGTGCCAGGCCGAGCGCCTGCTCCAGGGCCACGCCCAGCTCGGTGCCGCCGCTGTCGGTCTGGGCCTCGAGAAAGCGGCGCGCTTGCGCCACCGCCTCGGGCGTCGCCGCCTGCGGGCGACGGGCAAACCAGGTCGTCGTGTCGTGGAACACGCCGAGCGCGAAGCGGTCCTCGGCCGTGAGCGAGCCGAGGAAGCGGGTCACCGCCCAGTCCGCTGCCTGCCACTTCGCGCCGCTCATCGACCCGGAGTGGTCGACGAGGAAGATCACCTCGCGCGGCACGCGGCGCACCGTGCCGCCGTCCGCCGGCGGTGTCACCTGGGCCAGGAAGTACGCGTCCGTCCCGCTGGCCGGGGCGTGGACCCAGGTATCGAGGGTCGGTCGCTGTTCGGCCGCGCTCGGCTCCCACACGAGCACGCAGTCGCGGTCGGGTACGACCTCACCGGCCTGCAAGCGCACACGGAGGTCGTCGCCGCTCTCCTCCACCGCCAGCGCATGCGTGGGGCTGGTTGCGGTCGCGGCGCCGCGGATCAGCAGATCGAGCCCGAAGCGGTGGCCCGGATCGCGCAGCAGGGCGAGCGGCTGCCCCTGCGCGTGGCGGGTCGCTCGCTCGTCGCCGCGGACGTAGCGGGGCGCCGTGGTCAGCGGCACCCGCAGCGACCAGCCAGCGCCCTCCGCGCGCGCGACCTGCACGTAGTCGGTCTCGACCGTCACGTCCTGGTCAGGCTGCAGGCCCGCAACCTGGAGCGTGAAGACGTCCGGCGACTCCCGCGTGAGCAGGGCCGCCTGACGACCGCTCGCACGCGCCTCGGCGTACTCGGTCTCCGCCTGCTCGCGCTCCGCCAGCGTGGTGCAAATCTCGACGTCGCCGAAGCGCACGCGCACCCCGCGGACGGCCGCATCGCCCGGCAGCGGGAAACGGTACACGGCCTCCAACACCTCGCCGCACTGCTCGCGTGCGTAGCCGAAGACGTGCGTGACGCGCAGCGCCGCGAGCGGGCCGGCCACCTCCCCGCCCAGGGTCGTCCGCTTGAGCGGCACGAACCGCGGCGGCTGGTCGTCGCGCTCGCCCGGGCGCCGAACGATCTCCAGCACGCCGACGCCGTCGGGGCGCGAGTTCTCGAAAGCTGCGCGATTGAACATCCTTCCTCCTGATCTAGCGCGCTGACCCGCGACCGTCTGGCGCGTCGCGGGAACGACTGTGCTGACCTGAGCTCGGGTCAGCGATGGCGGGCGTGAGTCCTGCGGCGGGGGCAAGCATCGTCGCTCGGCACGGGCGGCATCAGCAACCGCGCGCCGTAGGGCGGCGCGAAGTCGTCGTTCAGCTCGGTCAGGACCCAGAGCACGCCGTATGGCAGCGGCTCCTCGGGATAGTCGATATAGCCATCCGTGATGACGACGGCGTGCTCCACCGCCGGGTCCTCGGCCAGATGAAGCAGGGCCGGGCTCAAGTCACTGCCGCCGAGCCCCGCGATCTCGTAGCGCACGAGCGCCTCGGGCGCGACCCATTCGTCGCGGGTCACCTCCACGTCACACTGGAGTAGGTGCACCTCCGCGACGTTGACGCTCTCGCAGAAGGTGCCGATCGTCCCCAGCGCGCGCGCAAGCTGGGCCTCCATCGAGCCACTCGTATCGAGCACGATGTGCAACGTCCAGCCCTCGCGACTGCGGCCAGCCAGCACCACGTCCGCTTGAGCGGCCGCGCGGCGCGACGGCCGCAGGTAGGAGCGCACGCCCGCCGTCGCGCCCTCCAGCCAGCGCTGCAGGGCCAGCTCCCAGGGCGGCGCGCAGGCCGTCCGCAGGCTCTCGTAGACTGCCAACCGCTGGCCCGTCGCGTTCTCCCCGGCCCCGGCCAGCAAGCGCTCCACGGCATCCCGCAAGCCGTCCAGGCTCGCGGCGCGGACGGCGGCCTGCTCCACCGCGCGGCGGGCCTCCGTGAGCTCACCGCGCCCTGTCGACGGGAACCAGATCTGCTCCAGCTCGTCGGCGAGCAGGTCGCCATCCTGGTCCGCCTCGCTGCCGGGCGGCCCCACCAGACCCGCCGCGCGCAGCGCGGCGGTCATGGCATTGTCCGGCCCGGCCGGCGCGCCGGCGCCCCAGGCGCGCCACGACAGGTCGTCGCTCGCCCGCTGGCGCTGCGCGAGCTGCTGGACCAGCGCTTCGGCCGCCAGCTCGCGCGCGTTCGGCCAGTCCAGCCCGCCGGCGGGCACCGGACAGCCGAGTGCGTCGGCGAGGATGTCGTTGATGATGTAATCGTGCGCGCAATTGAACAGCCGCCGATTCGTGCCCTCCCCGCGCTGGGCGGTCTGCAGTGCCAGGTGCAGCAACTCGTGCGCCACCACGAAGGTAGCGTCGCCGCGCTCCAGCGCCGTGAACCAGACCGGATTCACCACGAGCCGCCCAGTGGGGAAGATGCCGATCGTCCCCACCCGGGCGGATGGAGTGATGCGAATGAGCTGGGCGAGGCCCGCGAGGTGGGGCAGCGACACACAGACCAGGCGTAGCGCCTGCTGCACCGCCTCGATCGCGCGCTGCTCGTCGGCGCTCGGGGGGGGATCGCCACTCATACGCCAGTCACCTCCTGCAGCGCCCCGAGCAGGGCATCGTCGGCGCCGAGCGCGCCCCATTGGTCCACCAGATCGACCAGCACGGCGAAGCGGTGTTCCTGCGCCAGGTTGGAAAGGAACCTGTTGATCGTGCGCGGATCGGTCCCTGCCAGCTCACCGCGCCGTACCATCGCGCGGATATGGTGCAGCACCAGCCAGCACGCGGCATCAGCCTGGGGGAGCAGATCGGGGTCCTCGATATACTGCTCGAGCGGGAGCAGGCCGTCGATCTGCTCCTCGGCCATCGCACAGTAGACGGCCGCGTCCTCGGCACTGAGTCGCCCGAAGGCCAGGGCACGCCGGACGAACGGGTCCCGCAGGCCCGCCTGCTCGGCCAGGTCGAGGGCGCGGGAGAGCGACGCCCACGTGCGCGGCGTGGAGAACGGCAGCGGCTCCAACGGAACGGGCCGCATCAGCGCATCCGGCATGATGCTGATGAACGACAAAATGTCGCCGCGCACGCGGTTCGAGCGCGCCCAGCGCAGCCACTCCTTTGCATTTACCTGTACGTGCAGGATGATGACGCGGTTCACCAGCGCGCTACTCAAGCCGCGCACCAGCGCGCGATCCTCGACGCGGTTGCCAGCCGCGACTACCCAACTCCCCGGCGGCAACCGGTGCTCGCCCAGCCGCCGCTCGAGCAGCAGCGAGTATAGTGCCTTCTGCACGTCGGACGCCGACGACGGTAGCTCGTCGAGAAACAGGCAGAACGGCTCGGGCTGCTCGGGAAGCAGCACCCGGGGCGGGCAGAACACCGCCCGCTCGCCGACGATACGCGGGATTCCGCTCACGTCCTCGGGCGCGATCTGCGTCCCAAGCAGCGAGCGGCAGGGCAGGCCCGCCTCGGCCGCGGCCTCCGCCACGATCGCCGACTTGCCGACGCCCGGCGGAGCGAGCAGTAGGAAGCTCTGCTCGTGGGCCATAGCCTGGATCAGCGCCTTGGCCTGGCTCAGCGTCACCGACTCGGTAAGACGTCCAGCAGTTGCGCTCACTCGTCCTCCTTTCCATCAATTGATTGCGGGTCTGGTACGTCGAAGGCGACGGACTGATCCGGCAGGTCGTCCCAGACGGCCGCCGGGCGGACGGGGCCGCTTTCGGAAATCCAGTCACCCCAGTCCTGCAGCGCCGCGGCCGCCCTGCCCAGCGCGCCCAGGGGCGGGCCGCCCACTAACGTGCCGAAGGACGGCAGGACGTGATCCGCATCCAGGTACAGCGCATGCTTCCGGGCACGCTCGCAGATCTCGCCGCACGGAAGGGGTCGGCGCGGGCAGTGTGGGTCCACCGCTGGCCACCCCGCCATCGGGCCGCCCGCCCGCCCGGCGCGCACGAGCCGCAGCGCCAGGCAGGCGTCGGGATCGTGGTCGCGCTGGAGTGCGCGTGCCAGGAGTCGCGGCTGGTCGCGATCCAGCCGCCCGCAGGCGGCGAGTAGGCGGCGCTGGGCGCGCACGAGGTTGCATACTGCCGCCACATCCGGACCGCGCGGCAGACGGACCGCTCCGCCCGACGCCCCCCGCGCCGCCACCTCGAGCCAGACGTGGCACGCGTGCCGAGCGGATCGGGGAAGACCCTGCAGGTCGAGGTAGCCCTCGAAGGTCAGAGCGGTCCACAGCCCCGGTAGCGGGGGCTGGCGCGCGTCGAGCGCCTTAGCGAGCGCGCGGCCCAGCGCGCCGTCCGCGGCGTTGCGCAGGCAGCATGCTGCCTCTTGCCAGGTCGACGCCGGTCCCAGCCGGCGGGCCAGGGCCACTAGCCCGTCCAACGGCTCGGCCCACGTCGGCATGCACCTGCGCAGGTGCGCGGCGAGCGCAGCGTGCGCTCCCCACTTGCGTGCCCGCCGCGTCGCCGCTCGTCCCTGCCGCGGTCGGATGGCGGCCCGCCGCGGCAGCGCGAGCGCGTCGTCGGGCAAGTACGGATCGTCCGAGTCCTGCTGCCAGGCGAGCGTCGACGGGTCGGGGCTGGGTGTGGGGGCCAGCGCCGGGACGGTCTCCGGCGCGGGCTCCGCGCCGGCCGTGACAGCGCAGTAGCCGTGCACCTGGAGGTAGCGAAGCTGCTCCGGGGTGAGCCGGCCGGACTGGCGGAGATAGGTCACGAGCTGTTCGATCACCTTCATGGCTGCCTCCGCTCCGCCGGTGCGTCCCTATCGCCAGCCGCGGGCCGGCGCCGGACAGGCCCGGGCCTTGCCGCCCCCCGCTCCGCGCGCGATCATCTGGCCGCTCCCACCGGCGCCCTCGCGCCGGACTCTCGCGCCGCGAGCGGCTCGGCTACGGCCCGCACGGTCACGCGGCGCCCCCGCCCCACGCCGCGGCGGCCGGCCGGCGCCAGGCAGGAGTCCGTCACGGCGAGATGCTCGCGCAGCGCCGTCGCCTCTTCGGTGAGCGCCGCCTCGACCGCCGGCCGCGCGCGGCGCCAGAACTCACGGCCCGCGTTCACGTCCAGCCCGACCTGCCGCAAGCGCCACTCGATCTCGCTGTCCCACCAGCGCGAAGGCGTCGCCTCATTGGTACGAGCGCCCTCGAAATAGAAGCTCGTCCAGCGCAACTGGCTGATCGGCAACCCCTCCGACCGCGCAACATTGGCCAGGGCCACCTTGCCCTGGGGCGTGTGCCTGTCCAGCGCCACCCAGTACGGGAACGCCTCCGTCACCCCGGCGGCGCGCCGTGCCTCGGGCACTCCGCCGGTCACGGCCAGATAGGCCGCGGCGAGAATGAACGCCTGATCCCAGGGCCACCCGCCCCGCTTGTACGCGCGCTGCGCCACGTCCAGCAGCGTGTGCTCGCGCTCGTCGCGCGCCTGCTGTCGCGCCCAGGCCCAGAACTCGTCGGGCTGCTCGATCGCCCACGCCAGCCGCTCGACATGCGGCACGGCCAGCTCACAGGCCAGCACCGACTTCTTGCCCTTGGTCAGCGAATAGGCCAGCGAGCCCAACCCGGTCGCGTCCTTGACCTTGACTGCTGCGGCGGCGCGCGTCAGACACTCCACCATTGCCGCCGCGTCGGCGCTCCAGTCCAGGTCCACCGCCAGCGGCCAGCACTCCTCGAAGACGATCACCCCGATGCGCTGCCTCAGCCAGGCCTTGTCGCCCGCCGCGATCAAGTGCAGCGCGGTCTCGCGCGTTAGCTCCACTTGGCCGCGTCGCACCGCCTTTTGCAGCACCGACCGGCAGGCCTGATGCGGATTCGGCGTGGACCGGCGCGGAAAGAACGGCATAACCACCCCCTCGACCACTCATGCAGCAGCGCGCGACCGCGCCGCGGCTTTCCCGAGAGCGACGCGTTTCGGTCACAGGAGGTGCACAGTGGCGCGACGCTATGGGCGCCCTGGTGCGACAGCGCCACGGCGGCTGGAACCGAAACGGCCCCGCTGCTGGTGTTGCGGGGGCCCG
>Ga0209810_1006044_pt1 | contig 10666 bp, 10 predicted proteins | sample Coa_R1_7_FD_187159 | JGI IMG/M metagenome (GOLD analysis project Ga0209810, IMG submission 187159) | Surface soil microbial communities from Centralia Pennsylvania, which are recovering from an underground coalmine fire - Coalmine... | ecosystem: Environmental > Terrestrial > Soil > Unclassified...
CAGGGGCCGGCCAACGCCGACTACGCCTACAACACGCTGCACCTGACCAAGGTGGCCGTGCTCGACGACGCCGAGGTCTACGGCCAGGGCATCGCCAAGACCTTCGCCGCCCAGTTCCAGAAGCTCGGCGGTCAGGTCGTGCTCGGCCCTCAGGACTACGACCCGAACTCGACCAACGACTTCCGCTCCTTCCTGAGCCGGGCCCGGGACGCCGGCGCCCAGGCCGTCTATGTGGGCGGCACCGACTCCAACAAGGCCTGCGTGGTCCGGGCCCAGATGAAGGGGATCTTCCCGGCCGACGCGCCCTTCTTCGGCGGTGACGGCATCGTCACCGGCCAGTGCCTGAACGACGCCGCCGACAACGCCACCAACATGTACGGGACGGTGGCGGCGATCAACGCCGACACCCTGCCCGCGGCCAAGTCCGTGATCGACGCCTTCCACAAGGCGTTCCCGGGGACCAACGACTACGGCGCCTACACCATGCCCGCCTACGCCTGCACCCAGATCATCCTGGCCGCCCTGGACAAGGCGATCAAGGCCAACGGCGGCAACATGCCCAGCCGCGCCCAGGTCCTGAAGCAGATCGCCCAGACCAGCAACGTCTCCACTGTGCTGGGCCCAGTCTCGTTCGACAAGAACGGAGACAACTCGCAGCAGGTGATCGCCGAGTACCAGAGCACCTCGGTGGAGCCGTCCAAGACCTACATCACGGAGAACGCCGCCAAGACCGTGGGCTGGACGTTCGTCCAGCAGAAGAACTACAGCGAGTGATCGCCGAGGGGCGGGGTTCCGGCCCCGCCCCTTTTCCCACATCCAGGGAACGGGAGGGAACACCCGGAGATCCACGTGGAGGGAAGCATGGGAACTGGTCGGCGCCCGAGAACGCCTAAGATTCGGGCTGTGCTGGCCGTGCCGGCGACGGCTCTCGGCTAGCTGGGCCTTGCGAAGGTGGCAGGTACGAGTAGAGGGTTCGCAGGAAACCGCGACCGGCTGATCGAGGCGGGAGGGGCGCTCCAGACGCTGCGCCGCATCCGTGCCACGCTCGCCGGTCCGCTGGGGACGGCGGTGCTGGCGGTGCTCGCCCTGCTGGTCATCGTCTTCGTGATCGTCCCCAACGTGATCTCGCAGGGCCTCGGCCTGTTCGTGCAGATCCTCGCCTACGGCGTCGCCGACGGCGCCATCTACGCCCTGATCGCGCTCGGGTACACGCTGGTCTACGGGATCATCGAGCTGATCAACTTCGCCCACGGAGACGTGTTCACGCTGGGCGCCTTCGTCTCGCTGCCCCTGCTGGGTGCCTTCGGGCTGGTGGAGGGGAAGAGCGGCGGCGCGCACCTGGTGCTGGGGCTGCTGGCGGTCTTCCTGATCACCATGCTCATCATCGGCCTGGTCAACGTGACCATCGAACGCGTCGCCTACCGGCCGCTGCGCAACGCCCCCCGCCTGGCGCCGCTGATCACGGCGGTGGGGATGTCCTTCATCCTCGAGGGCATCATGTACCTCTGGCGGGGGGCCTTCAACGTCCACTATCCGGACCTCCTCCCCGGGAACCGCATCTCGATCGCGGGCGGGGCGTCCATCGGCATCAAGGACCTGATCGTGATCGCCATCGCCGCCCTCCTGGTCGGCCTGTTCAGCCTCTTCCTGAGCCGCTCCCGCCTGGGCAAGGCGATGCGCGCCACCGCCCAGGACCGCGATGCCGCCCTCCTGATGGGCATCGACATCAACCAGACGATCGCGCTCGCCTTCTTCCTCGGCGCGGTGCTCGCCGCCGCCGGCGGGATCATCTTCGGCCTCTACTTCAACAGCGTCCGCTTCGACCTCGGCTTCGAGTCGGGTCTGATCGCCTTCACGGCGGCGGTCTTCGGCGGCATCGGCAACGTCCCCGGCGCTGCCCTGGGCGGCCTGATCATCGGCCTGGTGCAGGCCTTCAGCAACGCCTACGTCGCCTCGCAGTGGTCGGACGTGATCATCTTCGCCATCCTGATCCTGGTCCTGGTCTTCCGGCCCACGGGCCTGCTCGGCATGCGGGTGCCGGAGAAATGAGCGAAGTGAGCGAGAGGGCGGTCCCGGGGCGAGGCCTGCGGGGGCGGGTGCAACGCATCGACTGGCACGACCGCAACACCCTCGCCTACGTCGTCCTCTTCGGCCTGGCCATCGTCTTCCCCGGCCTGGTCCAGTTCGCCACCGGCGGCAACGGGACCTACCTGGTCAGCACCGCGGCCGACGCCGGCGTCTACGTGCTGCTCGCGCTGGGGCTGAACGTGGTGGTGGGCTTCGCCGGCCTCCTCGACCTGGGCTACGCTGCCTTCTTCGCCATCGGCGCCTACACCTACGCCATGCTGGCCTCCAACCGCCTGGCCGTCACCCCGCTCCACCACGCGGTCCACATCCCCTTCTGGCTGCTGCTGCTGGTGGCGGTGTTCGTGGCCGCCCTCTTCGGGGCGCTGCTGGGGGCTCCGACCCTGCGGCTGCGGGGCGACTACCTGGCGATCGTGACCCTGGGCTTCGGCGAGATCGTCCCTCGCGTGTTTCGCAACCTCGCCACCTGGACCGGGGGGGTCAACGGCATCCCGGCCCTGGACGTGCCCACCCTGCCGGCGTGGATCACCGGCCCCTGGGCCGGCACCCCCCTCGCCGTCGTCCGCGACTTCCAGTTCATCGACCCCACCGCCTTCTACGTGCTGATGGTCGCGCTGCTCGTGGTCATCGTGGTCCTGATCAACAACCTGCAACGATCACGGCTGGGTCGGGCCTGGATGGCCATCCGGGAGGACGAGGTGGCGGCCGCCGCCATGGGCATCAACACCGTGACCACCAAGCTGCTGGCCTTCGCCATCGGTGCCTCCTTCAGCGGCTTTGCCGGCTGCTTCTACGGCGCCAAGCTGTCGCTGGTGAGCCCGGAGAACTTCTCCTTCGTGGTCTCGGTGACCATCCTGCTCATGGTGGTGCTGGGCGGGATGGGGAACATCCCGGGGGTCATGATGGGCGCCCTCGCCATCTACGTGATCGACTTCTACGTGCTGACCAACCTGCCCGCCTGGACCAGCGGGGCCGCCAACGCCCTCGGTCTGGGCTTCCTCAACCAGCAGCAGGGGGACTGGCCGGGGCTCGGGGACGAGACCCAGCGGCTCATCTACCTCGTCTTCGGGCTGATCCTGGTCTGCACCATGCTCCTGCGTCCCCAGGGCCTGCTGCCCAGCCGCGTGCGCCAGCAGGAGCTGGCCCAGGCCTCGACCCAGGAGTCGCTGGCCGACGTGGAGAGCGCCTGAGATGGGCGACGAGCAGGACGGGGTCATCCTTCGCTGCGAGCACGTCAGCAAGCGCTTCGGGGGGCTGCTGGCGGTGGACGACGTGAGCTTCACGGTGGAGCGGGGCCAGGTCTTTGCCCTGATCGGCCCCAACGGGGCCGGGAAGACCACGCTCTTCAACTGCATCACCGGCCTCTTCCCCCCCACCGAGGGCGGCATCCTGTTCGAGGGCCTGGACATCGCCGGAGCCCGGCCCCACCAGGTGGCCCGGCTCGGCATCGCCCGGACCTTCCAGAACATCCGGCTCTTCGAGTACATGACCGCCCTCGACAACGTGCGCGTCGGCCAGCACGCGCGCATGCACGCCAAGCTCTGGGACTCGCTCTTCAAGCTGCCGCGGGAACGCCGGGAGGAGCGCGAGGTGACCGAGCGGGCGATGGAGCTGCTCCGCTTCGTCGGTCTCGAGCGCAACGCCCACGACTACGCCCGCAACCTGGCCTACGGCCAGCAACGCCGCCTGGAGATCGCCCGCGCTCTGGCGACACAGCCGCGCCTGCTCCTGCTCGACGAGCCGGCGGCGGGCTTCACCCCCCAGGAGAAGGTCGAGCTGATGGAGCTGGTCGAGAGCATCCTGGGCCGGGGCATCACCGTCTTCTTGATCGAGCACGACATGAGGCTGGTCATGGGCATCTCGCACCGCATCGCCGTCCTCGACCACGGGGAGAAGATCGCCGAGGGATCGCCGGAGGAGGTCCGGCGGAACGAGCGGGTGATCGAGGCCTACCTGGGCCGGAGCGCGTAGGGACGATGGCGCTCCTCGAGATCGAGCGGATCGACGCCTCCTACGGCCACGTGCGGGCGCTCCGGGGGGTGTCGCTGCGCGTGGAGCAGGGGGAGATCGTGGCCCTGATCGGCTCCAACGGCGCCGGCAAGACCACCACCCTGCGCACCGTCTCCGGGCTGGTCCGTCCCTCCGGTGGCCGCATCGTGTTCGGCGGCCGCGACATCACCCGCACCCGGCCCAGCGACATCGTCAAGCTCGGCATCGGACACGCCCCCGAGGGACGCCGTCTGTTTCCCCGCCTGACCGTCTACGACAACCTGCTCATGGGGGCCTTCACCCGCCGGGACCGAGCCGGGATCGAGGAGGACCTGGAGCGGGTCTACACGCTCTTCCCGCGCATCCGGGAGCGCCGGACCCAGATCGCGGGCACCCTGTCTGGGGGCGAGCAGCAGATGCTGGCGGTGGGCCGCGCTCTCATGGCCCGGCCCCGGCTACTGATGCTGGACGAGCCCTCCCTGGGTCTCGCTCCCCTGCTCCAGGACACCATCTTCCGGACCCTGGTCGAGATCAACGCCCAGGGGATCCCGGTCCTGCTGGTCGAGCAGAACGCCAACCGGGCGCTCGAGATCGCGCACCGGGCCTACGTCCTGGAGACCGGCTCCATCGTCATGGAGGGCACCGGGCAGGAGCTGCTCGCCTCGGAAGAGGTCCAGCGGGCCTACCTGGGCATGTAGGCGACCCGGACGAGACCGCAGGCGCCGGCCGCCGGCGCAGTGGCGATCCGGCTTCCTCCGACACCTGGGGAAGGTGGCCGGGTCGCCGCCCGAACCGGCCGCAGCGGCGTCGGATCAGCCCTGGAACGGATCGAGCACCTCGACGCCGGTGCCGGCGGCGTCGGCCACGTTCCGGGTGACCAGCGTCGGACCGTGGACCAGGGCCGTGGCGGCCATCAACCTGTCGACCACCGGACGCGGCCTCGACGCGCTGAGCCTGCCCCGGCAATCCGAGATCTCCGCGCTGACGGGAAGGATCCGCCCCGGTAGGACTCGACGAGGCGGACCAGCCAGGCCTCGTGTGCTGCCGCGCGTTCGGCGCCCCTCGCGCGCAGGCGCTCGATGCCGGCGCGGATCTCGCCCAGCAGGAGGACGCTGACGTAGAGATCCCGCGGGAACCGACCGGAACCAGGTGAGCACCTGCTGATTGGCGTGGCGCTTCCGCACCTCCGAGACGATGTTCGTGTCGAAGAGCAACCGCATGTCTCAGACGTCGGGCAGGATCACCTCGCGACCAGGGGTGTGGTCCCGCTCGATCTCGAGGTCGTCGGTCGGCGGCCCGTCACGAGGAAGTCGTGGAACCCCATGGCGCGTCACGATCTGGGGGCCGTCCTCCTGTGCCCGCCTCACCAGCTCGCTGAAGCGCTGTCTGGCTTCCCGGGTCTGCCAAGCGCACGGACTCGAGCGCAAACAACCCGGTCTGACCGGACAGGATCAACCAGCCGTCTTTCGGGACGGACCACGAGTGTCGTGTCAGCGCCCTGGTCCACTCCAGGCGCAGAAGCAGGCGCCGTCGCCAGCGAGTGCGATCTCGTTGACATGCATCCCACGAGCTGATAGATGTAACTGGCATTGCGAAAGACATTGGTTACGGCGATCGTGCTCCTCCTGGTCGGCTGCGCACCCGCCGCGACCTCCCGACCGGGCCGTTCCATACTGGCAGAGCTGCACGCCGGGCGCTCGGTGGGACCGCCGGTGGTGGCCGCCGGCGGGGTGTGGGTGCCGAACGAGGCCGACGGCACCGTCTCCCACATCGACCCCGGCGCCAACCGCGTGGTCGCCACCGTCGCCGTCGGCGACCTCAGCGGCCTCCTGTCCGCCGGCTGCGGCCCCGACTCCGTGCACTCGTTCATGCGCGACACGCTCCTCAACCGGCGTTGCGACGACCCCAGCTCGATCGCCGGGGACGGACGGTGGCTGTGGGCGGCGGACAACGCCGCCCAGGGCCTGGCCCGCATCGACCCCCGGAGCGACCGTGTGGTGCAGCGGGTCCCGCTCGGCGCCGACCCCTTCGCCATCGCCCTGGGGGCGGGCAGCCTCTGGGTCACGGTCTACTTCCACGACCCCCACGAGGTGCTGCGGGTGGATCCCTCCAGCGGCCGGGTGCTGGCAACCATCACCGACCTCCCCCTGGGGGGCGGGACCGGCATCGCCGTGGATGAGGGAGGGGTCTGGGTGGCCTGCACCTACGCCCACTCCCTGGTCAGGATCGATCCCTCGACCAACCAGGTGGCGGCCGTGATCCCGGTCCAGGAGTACCCGCTGGCGGTGAGCGCGGGACGGGGCACGGTCTGGGTGCGCAACGAGGACTCCAGCTCCGTCTCCCGGGTCGACCCGGCCAGCAACCGGGTGGTGGCCACGATCGCTGGCATGCCCGCACCGGTGGGGCGCACCGGCGACGACGCCATGGCGCTCGGCCGGGACGGTCTGTGGGTGAGCGGGATCCAGCTGATCAGGGTCGATCCGAACCGCAACCGGGTGGCGGCCCGGATCGACCTCTCCGGAGCGGGGGTGGCGGAGGGCTTCGGAGCGCTCTGGATGACCAGCATCTTCGGCACCGTGCAGCGGATCGACCCCCGGGTCGCGGTCCCGGTCGGCCCCGGATGAGGTCTCGCTCCCCCGGTCCTCTCCCCCATGCCTGGGCCTGCCATGCCTGCCTGGACCTGGTCAACAGCCGCTGGACCGACCACCTGGGATCGGGTCGGGTCCACGACCGGCTTCCCCTGCCCGAGTGGAGGGAGGCCTTCTTCGCCCACTGGGGGCTGGAGGTGCGATCGGTGGGCGAGGACCGGGTGGCCGACCTGGCCCGGCTGCGGGCCCTGCTCCGGCGCCTGCTCGAGGCCTTCGCCGCGGGCCGGCCGCTGCCGGCGGCGGACGTCGAGGCCTTGAACCGGCTCCTGGCGCGGACGCCCGTGATCAGGCGTCTGGAGCCGGCCGGGTCCACCGGAGCGGCCCCGGCGAGCCCCGGCGACCGGCTCCGGCTCCGGGAGGTGCCCGCTCGTCGGGACTGGGATTGGGCCCTGGCCGAGATCGCCGTCTCCGCCGCCCGGCTGCTGGCCGAGGGGGAGCCGGACCGGCTGCGGGTCTGCGCCAACCCCGCCTGCAGCTGGATGTTCTACGACGAAAGCCGCAACGCCTCCCGTCGCTGGTGCGAGGCCACCGTCTGCGGCAGCCTCGTCAAGGTGCGCCGCTTTCGCTCCCGCCGGCCCGGCTCGGGCGAGCACGGTGCCCCGCGCCCAACCTCCGCCTGCCGGCGGCCGGGCCCCGCTCCCTGATCAGTCCGAGCGGCGTACGCGGTTCAGGAGGCTCAGGAGCCAGCGTCCCAGCAGCGAGGGCCGGTGGGGCTCGGCCCCCGCCTCCGCCCGGGCGGGGCGGGCGACTTCGATCCCCCCTGTCCCCTCCAGCATCCGCGCCGTCTGCAGCTCCCGCCAGATCGCGGTCACGATCGCCTGGATGAGGCCGGCGATCGGGGCCCCGAAGAGCGCGCCCCAGAGCCCGAACAGCTCGGTGCCCGCAGCCAGGGCGAGGAGCGCGATCGCGGGATGGATGCCCACCGCCCGCCCCATGATCCGGGGCCCGACCAGGTCTCCCTCCACGACGTGGACCAGGGCGAAGTAGGCCAGCACCAGCACGGCGGTGACCCAGCCCTGGAAGAGCGCGACCAGGACGCAGACCGCGCCGGAGATGATCACCCCGAGCACGGGGACGAACTCCATGAAGAAGGCGAGGACGCCGAGCAGCAGCGCGTACCGGACGTGGAGCAGGGCCATGCCCACTCCCACCAGCACCCCGACCAGCGAGGCCATGGCCAGCGTCCCCCGGACGTAGCCGCCCACCACCTGGTTGACGATGGCGATCAGCATCGACGCCCGCCGGCGCTGGCCGGTCGGCGCCTGCTCGCGCAGCCAGCGGTTCAGCCGGGGCCCGTTGACGACCAGGTAGACGCTGAGGATCAGGATCAGGACGGCGTCGATGACGGCGTTGAAGAAGCCCTGGACGAGCTCGAAGGTCTGGCCGGCCACACTGCCGGCCGTCTGCTGAAGGTAGGCGACGAGCCGGGCCTCGGTGCTCGCGATCTGGCCCCTGGTGATCCCCCAGGGCGCCAGCAGGCGCTCGATCTGCGATTCGAGGCCCTGCGCCTGGTGGGCGTACGTGGGCAGGCTGTGGGCCAGGTTGGCCACCTGTCCGGCCGCGGTCGTGACCACGTAGGCCAGGAAGGCCCCGACCAGGCCGAACCCGAGCACGTAGGCCAGCGCCGTGGCCAGCCCCCGGGGCAGAAAGCGGGAGAGCAGGTCCACCAGGGGCGTCAGTGCGAAGGCGACCAGCGCGCTCAGGACCAGGATCAGGAGGGCGCGGGTGACGTGGCTCAGGAGCCAGCCGACGAGCAGGATCACGGCCAGCCAGGCCAGGATGGTCAGCGGCAGCAGCAGCGCCCGCATCCAGCGGTCGCGCACCGTTCCCGCAGCGCCGGCCCTGTCCTCGCTCATCGCCCTGCGCACAGTCTGCCAGCCCATGCCTCCGAGGTGGCGTGATCGATCGAGACCGGACGGTCAGCGGGGCTGCAGGCTGGTGAAGAACAGGTACGCGATCAGGAGCACGAACAAACCGTACTCAATGACCACGTTCCGGCTCAGCGTCTCCTCCACGGTGTGGCGGATGATGCCCCGGTTCACGTACCAGAGCAGGAAGAGGAGGACGGTGAAGACACCCTCGGTGAAGTAGAGGTAGACGCTCATCGCCCAGAAGAAGAAGCTGACCAGCTGGGCGACGAAGACCGAGAAGAGGATAGCCCGGCGTTCGGGCATGGGCCGGCCCAGGACCCGGAAGGAGCGGTAGCTGGCCAGCAGAGAGGCGGAGAAGACGCCGGCCAGCCGGATGGGCAGGCTCAGGTCGAGGGCCAGGAGGACCAGGAAGGACGAGGACAGGGCCAGGGCCAGCATGATCTCCTGGAGCACGACGTGGCCGGGTCGCTGGCGCCGGTGCATCTGCTGGTAGTCGAGCTGGGCGGCGAAGCAGAACCCGGCTCCGAAGACGAGCGCGATCAGGGAGTACTTCCACCACTCGGGCACCAGTAGGGAGAGCCCGGCCACGGCCAGCGTCCCCAGGGCGACGGGGACGAAGTGCTCCAGGCTGGGTATGCCGGCGTCGGTGTGGAGGTAGCCCATCAGGGCGGGCACGGCCAGGACGAGCAGACCGACTCCCAGGCCCCAGACCTCCGCCGGTCCCACCAGCTCCGATTTGAAGCTCAGCGAGACGGCCACCAGGACCATCCCGACGAAGAGCAGGAAGCGCCGGTCCCGCTCGCCGCGCACCCGCGGGGAGGGGAGGGCACGGCCCTCGACCAGCGGTGGGGTCTTCATCCCGATCCCCGCCGGGGCGCCCGCGAGGTTGACCTCTGCGACGGGACCCCGGCCGCCGGAACTCGCCGGAGATCCTCATCCAGCACGACGTCGACCACAGCACCTCCAATCGTCGCGCCGCGCGGCCACGGCGATCGGCTGCCGCGCTGGCCACGGCCGTGCCCGGCGACCGACGGCGACCGGCTCATCTTAGTGCCTCAGGCCCGCCGGGGCAGAGGACCCGGGCACGGCCGGGGAGGCCGCGCGCCGAGGTGCGCCGCACGCCCCCCGGAGGGCGGATACGCCGGTCGGGACGGCCGTCCATCCCGTCGTCGGCTACGAAGCCGGGAGGCGGGCGGGAACCTGGCCGCCACCCTCACCGTCGTGGCCTGGATGCCCCTGGCGTGAGGAGAGGACCTGCCCCCCCCGTGGTTCCGCGGCATTGAGGATCGCGGGAACGCGTCCCATCACATGGCCGCCACGGCGCTGCGGGCCGACGGCGCCGCGGGAACCGGGGGAGGTGCACCCACATCGCGAGCGGCCAACCCAAGGCAGGACGCCGGCTCCACCCCGCATCCTCTCCGCCCTCAGCCAGGACCGCGCCGACCGCTCCCGTGCCGCCTGCCGTCGGCGTCGCCTCGGGCTCCCGCCAATTCCTTCGCGTCCTCGCCGATCCCGTCTACCGGACCAAGCTGCTGGTGTTCGGCCTGCTGGAGGGAGTTCTGGTCCCCCTCGCCTCGATCACCGTAACGCCCTCCTCCGGAGCAGGCCGCTCGGTCTCTCGGTCACGATCTGCGGGTGGCGCTGGTACGGGTGCTCTGGGACTTCGTCGGCGGCGATCCGCTCCCGATCGCGATGATGGACGTGCAGCAGGACCTGAGCGTCGATCGAGACCTCATGCTGCGTTCGATACACCTCCTGGGCGACCTCGTCGAGGGCAACATCGGCATCGAGCGCATCTGGTCGACGCGTCGCACCTGGCTCGGCGACCCTGGTTCGGGGGTCACCGCCTGGCCCGTCGGGCGGTGATCATCGAGCGGCGTGAGCCCGGACACGTTCAACCCGAGGGTGGGCGGTCGGGCCTACCGTTGCCGCCGAGCGATCACCAGCGCTCGAGCGGCACCCCTCACGGGGTTGCCCTTGCGGGCGTCCCACGAAGCTGGCTTGGGGACCCCATCGGGACTCGTCCCGGGGCACCCCATCGGAGCTCGCTCCGATGGGGACCCCTCGATGGGG
>Ga0209810_1006046_pt1 | contig 10663 bp, 7 predicted proteins | sample Coa_R1_7_FD_187159 | JGI IMG/M metagenome (GOLD analysis project Ga0209810, IMG submission 187159) | Surface soil microbial communities from Centralia Pennsylvania, which are recovering from an underground coalmine fire - Coalmine... | ecosystem: Environmental > Terrestrial > Soil > Unclassified ...
CGGGAACAGCGCAATTACTGGAAGTGGCGCGACCAGCACCAGGACGTCCACTGAGGGCAGCGCTGCCCGGAATCGGGGCTCGACTGGTCGACGCCAGCGACGATTCGCTGAAGCCGGTGCGCCGCCCATGCTGTTTTAACGGCGCTAATCTGGTATCACCGTGGATCCGGAATTGAGGCAGCCCTTGGAGCAGATGGAGACGCGCCTTGGCCAGCGCAGCGCCGAGTCGGAAGGCCGTGTTGTGGAGCGCACGCAGGAGATGGTTCGCGATGCGAAGACCGGGCTGCTGCGGGGTTCGAAGGGTTCTCGCGAGCATTTGGCATTCGCATGAGAGCGCTCAAAGCCGACCTGTCGAATGTCCGCAATGCGGACCAGGAACGGCTGGCGACGATCGAGGAGCGGCTCGCGGTGCTGGAGCTGAAGGTTCTCGGAAAGCAGAACGGCAGCGGCCAGCCGTGACGATCGGGGCAGCACGGTCCGATGGTCGTGACTTGCAGGCGGAATCGCCTGCCGCGGGCGGGCGGAGAGCCCGCCGCAGGGCGAGGCCCTGCCCCCCATTGAGCGGGTAGTTACCGGAAATCACCTTCAAATCGGTGTACAAGCCAAAGGCATGCACCACAATCGGCATTTCAGGAGAATGTCCAAAGTTCAGGGGCAGGTGGAATCGCCTGCCCCACGCGACTCAGTCCTCAATAGCTGGCGGGCACAGCAGTACGGAAATCCGACGTGAAAGCAACGATGTTGCCCCACTCTTCCGAAACGACGCCGGTCCTGCCGCTCGATGTTGTAACCACAACGCCTGTGTGCGTGGCGCGCGCGTGATCGAGGATGAGCGAATGCTGAAAATCGACCCACTTTTGTTGCGCCTCCCGAAATGCGGTGGCCGAATCCTGCATTTCCCGGAAAAGAGACTCCGCCCTCTGGCGCTCGGCGGGTGACAGCTCGACAGCAGCTACGGTCTCCCGGCCGGAGGCATTCATATCGGGGCGACCCAACGCTACCCGAAAATCATCCGAAAATTTCAGGCCTTTTAGTTCCGGGTGCGCGGTTTGCCAGTTCTGCTCGAAAGCTTCCCATGCGATTTTGGCGCGATTCGCGCGCGTCTGCGTCTTATTGAGGTCCGCGGCAAGGCGCTGAGCAGTGGCCGTTTCGGACGACGAGAGATAGATCACAGGCACGACATACTGGCTGGAGGCGAAGCATGTACAGGAAAAGACGGCAATATTGAAAAGCACGGCCTTCATGAATCCAAGCATATCGCCTGGACCGCGCGCTTTTTCCAACGGTTAAACCTGGTCGGGCACTTTGAAGGGGGCGCGGTATGCGCCTTTCAGCATTTGGTTCGCTTCCTGGTCGGAGGGGAACTCATGGGCGGCGGGGTCGTAAGCGAGGCTTCGGCCGAGGCGCCAGGAGATGTTGCCGAGCAGGCAGAACATGGTGGAGAGGTAGGTCTCATTGATGTCGGCGGCGAGCAGGTCGCGATTGTTGGCGCGGATGGCGTCGAAGAAGTGGGCGAAATGCGCGAGCTGTATGTCCTCGCCAGGGGCCTCGTCGACGACCGGCTCGGGCTCGCTGTTGCCGCCGAGATACACGCGGAACTGACAGTCCTTCGCCGGGTCGGAGATCATGTACCCCTTTGACCCGTAGAAAATCACGCCTTCCTTCATTCCCGCCTCGGAGTTGGTGTAGCGGCCGCGGATTTCGGCAACCAGTTCGGTCCCGTCATCGAAGCGGAAGGTTGAAATCTGCGTGTTCGGCGTCTGGCCCTGATCTTTGTATCCATAGCGGCCGCCGCTGGAGGAGATGCTCACGGGCAACTGCTTGCCGAGGCCCCAGCGGGCGACGTCGATGTAGTGCACGCCGTTATTGCCAAGCTCGCCGTTGCCGAAATCCCAGAACCAGTGCCAGTTGTAGTGCACGAGGTTGCGGTTGAACGGCTGCATGGGTCCCGGGCCGACCCAGAGATTCCAGTCCAGCGTGGAAGGCGGCGGCTCGGCATGGCGCACAGGGAGCGCGTCGCGCTGCTGGAAGTGAATGCAGCGGGCCATGTACACATCGCCGATGGCGCCTTCTCGGAGCGCCTTCACGGCCGCGCGCATGTTCGTGCTGGAGCGGCGCTGAGTGCCGCCCTGCACCATGCGGTTGTATTTGCGAGCGGCGGCGACCATACGGCTGCCTTCGAACGCGTCGTGGCAGACGGGCTTTTCGACGTAAACGTGCTTGCCCGCCTGGCAGGCCCAGATGGCGCCAAGCGCGTGCCAGTGATTGCACGCCGCGATGGTGACGGCATCAATGGAGTGATCGTCGAGCACGCGGCGCAGATCCTGGGTGAGCTGCGGGCGCGGTTTTCCGAGCTTGTCCCACTCGGAGGCCTTTTCGTCGAGACGCTCGCGATCGGGATCGCAGAAGGCGACCACCTCGACGCCTGGCGTGCGCGCGAGAAAATTCATGTGGTCGCGGCCACGGCCACCCATGCCGATGATGGCTACGCGAATGCGGTCGCTGGGCGCGGTGTTCGCGGACTGCGCCATGAGGGGGGCGGCGAGGGCCGCGCTGGTGATAAATTCTCTGCGGTTCATGAGCGTACTGGACAGGATTATAGCGACTGACGCGGGCGCTGAAACGGCGCGCCTGGTTGAAAGCGCTTTTGTGTCCAGTTAGCCGGATACTTCGTTCGCGCAGGCGTCGACGCCTGCCCCACACACAAGAGCGTGACGAGGCGGGGCGGTGTGCGTCTGAGGAGTCAATATGTTCCAGGACGTCCGGTTTGCTCTTCGCAGTTTCCGGCGCAGCCCGGGATTTACCGTGCTTGCCGTCATGTGCCTGACTTTGGGTATCGGGGCGACCACTGCCGTCTTCAGCTGGATCGAGGGTATCCTGCTGCGGCCGTTCCCGCTGGTGAAGCACCAGGACCGCATGGTCGCCCTTACCGGGACGGACCGCAGCGGGCGCACCGACGTATCCTGGCCGGATTTTCAGGATTTGCGCCGAAACTGCCGGCTCATAGAGGCCTTCGTCGCGGAGCACATCGGCGGAACCACATTGAGCATCGGCGACCGCGCGGAGCGCGCCACCGGCAGCGTCGTTTCGGCCAATTACTTCGAAGCGCTCGGCGTGCGTCCGATCCTCGGGCGCACGTTCACCGCCAGCGAGGAAAGCGGCCGCAATGCGCATCCGGTAGCGGTGATCAGTTATGACGCATGGAAGAACCGCTATGGCGGCGATCGGAACATCATCGGCCGGACACAGATGCTGAACGCGGTCAAGTACACGATCATCGGGGTAGCGCCGGAGGGCTTCGCCGGCACGTTCGTCGGCTACTCGTTCCAGTTCTGGGTCCCGGCTTCGATGGAAGAGGCCTTCGAAGGCGGCGCCTACAAGCTGGAGGACCGCGGTGCACGCTGGATTGAAGGATTCGCTGTTCTCAGGCCCGGAGTGACGATGGACCAGGCGCAGCAGGAGATCTCGGCAATGGGCGCCCGGCTGGCGGCGGCGTATCCGGCAACGAACCGAGCGCGCGGGTTCCAGCTGTATCCGCTTTGGCGGACGCCCTTCAACCAGGCCGGCAGTCTGTTCCCGACGCTGCGCATCTCGCTCGTAGTGGCGTGCATGGTGCTGTTCATTGCCTGCGCGAACGTGGCGAACCTGCTGCTGGTCCGGTCAGTCACCCGGCGGCGCGAGCTGACGGTACGCCTGTCCGTGGGCGCCGCGCGCTGGCGTCTGCTGAAGCTGTTGCTCACGGAAGGGCTGCTGCTGGCGGCCGCCGGAGCGGCGGGTGGCGTTCTGGTGGCGCACTGGTGCCGGGACCTTCTGCGGATATTATTCCCGCCGATGCCGCCTGGCGTGATCATCAACATGCCCGCGCAGATCGATTGGCGCGTGCTTGCCATCAGCGGCTGCGTTTCCGTTCTCGCAACGGTGCTGTTTGGGCTGATCCCAGCGCTGCAAATCAGGAGCATCGATCTTGCCTCGGCGCTGAAGTCGGAGGTGAGCGGCGTAGTCGGGGGCTACCGCAGAGCGTGGCTCCGTTCCAGCCTGGTTGCCCTTCAGGTTTCGCTGAGCTTTGTTCTGCTGGTGGGCGCGGGCCTGCTGCTGAAGAGCACGCACGCGATGGAGGAAGCGGATCCCGGCTTTTCGACGCGCGGCGTTCTGCTCTCGGCCATCGACATGGTTTCGGCGGGGTACAGCCCGCAGCGCATGCGAGGTTTTCAGGACCAGTTGATCGACCGCCTGCAGGGCGCCAATGGATTCGAGTCCGTCGCCTGGATCGCGGTGGCGCCATTCAGTTACCGCGCGTATCCTTCGTCGCCGATCGCGGTGGATGGATTCACAGCGGCGCCCGGCGAGCAGCCTACCGTGGAATACAACAGGGTCGGGCCGGGGTGCCTGAAGGCGCTGGGCGTCCCGCTGGTGTCCGGCCGCGAATTCACGCGCGGTGACGACGAGAATGCCGCGCCGGTTGCCGTGGTCAACGAGGAGATGGCGCGGCGCTTCTGGCGGGGAGAGGACCCCGTGAGCAAGCGCCTTCAGGTGAACGGCCGTTGGCTGCGCGTGGTCGGGGTGGCGAAGGACGCGAACTACTCCGGCCTGCGTGAGACGCCAAAGCCATTCTTCTATACGGCACTGCGGCAAGCGCCGGGTGGCGGGCAGAACCTGGTGATCCGCACGCGGCTGGGTCCGCAGGCGCTGGCCCCCATTCTGCGCCGCGAAGTGCAGGAGATCGACGCGAATCTGGCGCCCCTGGAGGTGCTCACCACCCGCGAACAAATCGACCGCATGAGCTGGACGCAGCACGCGGCGGTGCGGCTGCTGGCCATCTTTGGGGGGATTGCTCTGCTGCTTGCAGCGGTGGGGCTGTATGGGGTGGTCGCGTATGCCGTTTCGCAGAGCACGCGCGAGTTGGGCGTGCGCATGGCCCTCGGCGCCGGGGCATCCGATTTATGGCGCGGGGTGATGTCGCACGGGCTGGGGCTCACGGTGCTGGGAATGGCCACAGGCGCGGCGCTCGCGATCCCGCTGACGCGTCTGCTGGGGGACATGCTGTACAAGGTGAGCCCGCGCGATCCGGGTTCGTTCCTGTGGGCGCTGCTGGCGATGATGATGGTCGCGGCGGCGGCCTGCTCCGTGCCCGCCTGGCGTGCAACGCGGACGGATCCGGTAGACGCGCTGCGGGATTCGTGAGCTGGCGCCCTGGGACGCCGCCGCAGCGCGAGGGCCGGCCCCCACGGAAGCGGGACGACAGCGGTAAAGCAGGGCGGCGCGGCAGACGATATGATTACTGGACATGCTTCCGCTGCGCCTAGCCTGGATTCTGGGACTCCTGCCGACGCACGAGTACGAAACGCGCCGCCGCCGCAGGCGTTTCGGCGACAACGCTGTTCAGGCTACGGACGCGGTGCTGGCGCGGCTGGAGAGCACGCTGGTTCAGGATCGGTTCGCGCTGGTGCTGCTTCTGATCGCGGTGGTAGTGCTCGTTTACACGTACATCCACGGCCCGCTCATGGCCTGACGTTAGAGTCCGGTTTCCTGGCGGCGGGCAGTGAGGCTTCGCCGTGATTGAGCATATCGGCGAGGCCGGCTTCTTTCCTGGCCTTAATGCTGGCGCCCTGCGCGAACGCAGCCTTGCTGCCTTCAATATCGCCTTTGGCGCGGAGCAACTGGCCGAGCGTGTTATACGGACCGGGGTCGTCGGGCCGCAGGCGGATGGCCTCACGCAGGGCGGATATGGCATCGTCGGAGTTGCCCTTCTGTTTCAGCGCGGTGCCCAGAATGAACCAGGCCTCGCCGTAATCGGGCCGGATGCGGACGGCATCCTTCATCTGGGCGATGGTGCGATCGAAGTCGCCGGCCTGCCAGTAAGAGATGCCGAGGGTGTAATGCGCTTCCGCAAGGTCGGGCGCCAGCTCGATGGTTTTCTCGAACTCCGCGCGCGCGGCGTCCAGCTGATCCTTGTTCTTCAACGCGAGGCCGAGGTTGTAATGCGCGGTGGCCATCTCGGGATGGGCCTGCACCACGGAGCGAAGCTGCGCGAGGGCGCCGTCGGAATCGCCTTTCAGCATTAATGCGATGCCGATGTTGAGGCTGGCGGTGGCGTTGGAGGGATCGGCTTCGAGCACCTTACGGAACTCGGCGATAGCCTTGTCGGCTTCGCGCGTTTGCATCAGCATCAGGCCGTAATTGTTTTTGGCGTCGATATTGCGCGGGTTGGCCTGGGTGGCGCGGCCGTATGCCTCCACCGCGCCGGCCAGATCGTTGCTGTTCTGCAGCGCGGCGCCAAGGCGGTTCCAGTTATCGGCGTCGTCGGGGCGCAGCGCGGCGGCGGCTTTGAGCTCCGATGCGGCGCCGGCGTACTGTTCGTCAGCGAGCAGGGCCTTGCCGAGCTGGCTGCGGTACTCGAAGGACTGCGGGACAAGATGCGCGGCTTTCTCCATCTCGGGTATGCAGCGATCCCAGTTGCTTTCCACGCAGTACGCGCCGCCGAGGTGGAAGTGCGCGGGCGCGTAGTCATCTTTCAGTGCAATGGCCTTTTGGAAGTGGCCGATCGCTTCCTGAGTGCGTTGCAGGACGGCGAGCAGGAAGCCGACTTCGTCTTCGAACTCGGCGGAATCGGGCGCCAACGCCAAAGCCTTCTGATAAGCATCCAGGGCGGCAGTGGCGTCGCCGTGCTGGATGGCGGCCTGCCCCTCTTTGACGAGCCGCTGGACCGCGTCGCTCGGCCTGGGGGGCTGCTGCGCCAGGATGGCGCCGATGGCAAGCGAACCGCCGGCCAACCACAACAACTTCATCTGTCTCCCCAGTATAAAGTGGGCGGTTTCAGACGGTGGTGACGGCGGCTCAGCTTCGGGGCGAGCCAGCGATTCGAGCAGCGCGTACAATTCCCGGGGGTGGATCGGCTTGGAAATGTAGGCGTCCATACCGGCAGCGAGGCATTTCTGTTCATCGCCTTTCATGGCGTATGCGGTCATGGCGAGGATGGGGAGGCGATCTCCGGTGATTTTTTCGCGTTCGCGGATCGCGGCAGCCGTTTCGAAGCCGTCCATCTCCGGCATCTGCACGTCCATAAGGACGATGTCGAAAGGCTCGCGTTCGATGGCGTGGAGCGCATCGCGTCCGTTGCCGGCCACGGTGACCGAATAGCCGCGCTTCTCCAGCAGGCGGACGGCGAGGGTCTGATTTACCTCGTTATCTTCAGCGAGGAGCACTCGGCGTCCATGCGCGCGGGCTTCGGCGCCGGGACGGCCAGGGTGGCAGGCGGGCTCGTTTTGGGGGGCGTCGGCGGGGGCGGCGGCCGGGATGCGCAGCGGGAGGGTAAAGAAGAAGCAGCTGCCGCGGCCGGGCTCGCTTTCGAGGCCGATTTGTCCGCCCATCATGGTGACGAGCCGCGAAGAGATGGTGAGACCAAGGCCAGTGCCGCCGTAGCGGCGTGTGGTGGAGGCATCGGCCTGAGAGAAAGCCTCGAAGATGACTTTCTGCTTCTCGGGTGGAATCCCGATGCCGGTATCGCGCACGCTGAAGCGCATGCGCACGGAATCGCCCTCGGCGCCGAGCACGTCCGCCCTCACGGCCACTTCGCCGCGCTCGGTGAATTTCAGAGCATTGCCGATCAGGTTCTCCAGCACCTGGCGGAGGCGCGTGGGATCGCCGCAGACTCTGTCCGGGGCGGTGGAGGCATCGCAGGTCAGGCGCACACTCCGGCTGCGGACGGCATGAGCGCCGCTCTTCATCAGATCGCGAAGCATGTCCTGCAGCGAGAACTCGACGAGCTCGAGATCCAGGCGGCCGGCATCGATTTTTGAGAAGTCGAGAATGTCGTTGATGATGGTGAGCAGCGATTCCGTGGAGGAGCGGACTATGTGCAGGTATTCGCGCTGTTCCGGAGTAGGATCGGCGCCGAGCAGTAGTTCGGTCATGCCCACGATGCCGTTCATGGGCGTCCGGATTTCGTGGCTCATATTGGCCAGGAACTCGCTGCGCGCGCGCGTGCCCGCCTCCGCTGCTTCCTTGGCCTTGCGCAGCTCAGACTCGGCGCGCTTGGCGCCGGTGACGTCGCGAAAGGACCAAACACGTCCCATGCTGCGGCCTTTCATGCGCAGAGGCTCGGAATGGCGCTCGAAGATGCGTCCATCGGCCAGCTCGACGACGTCATCGCTTTGCATTTCGGGCGCGAGGTCCAGCTCCAGCACGCGATCCAGGTAAGCCTGAGGATCCTTCATCTGGCGGCTGGCGAAGCGGATCATCGCCTGGCGATTGCCGGTAGCAAGCAGTTCCGGGGGCATGTTCCACATGTCCACGAACTTCTGGTTCCAGGTGATCGCGGTGTCATGCGAGTCGATCACCAGGATCCCGTCCGGCGCGGACTCGAGGGTTTTGCGGATGATCTCGGTCTGGCTTTGCACGCGGCGCCGCAAAATGGCGATCCACGACAGCGTGCCCGCGATTCCGGCCAGCAGGAGGGCCGAGAGGAGCACCACGCGTTTTTGCGTGAGCCATGGAGGACGCTGCAGAACCACGATATCTTCAGGGCCGCGCACGCGCAGCCGGAAGGAGAGCGGGACCCCGGCGTTTTCTTCTTCGTTCCAGTCGACCACGCAGATGCCGGTGACGCGAATGCGGCTGCCCTCGAGCAGCGCCGCGCGCGCATTCTGGTGGGGATCGGCGCGCAGAACGGCGGTAAAAACGATCGGGCCATCGTGCAGCAGCAGGGTGGTATCGGCGGCCTGATGGGAGACGCTGGTCAACTCAGCTTCCATGCTCACCAGCCCGGAATCGTAGACGCCGGTGAGCGCCTGTTTGGCGGCGATTGACGCGGGGCGAGGAGGCTGGCCGGCGCCGGCGACGCGAACGCTGCCGTCCAGCAGCGCGGGGGTTTGTCCGATCAGTCCGGGAAATCCGATCACATCAACCAGGGCGCCGGGCCGCAGCCGCATGCCATGGCGCATGGCGACGTGCAGATTGCCGGTTTCATCGGAAACGTAGATCCCGTCCCGCTCCCCGGAGGTAACCGTCCCGCGGATCCGAATGATGCTGGAGGACGCGGTCGGCCGGAAACTGAAGCGGTCAAGAGTAACAATTTTCACCGGGGCGCTGGCGAACGGGTCGGGCGGGCCGGCTTCGAGGATATGCAGGTCGCCCTGGGACGGCATGCTGACGGTAATTCCCACAGCCTGGCCGCGAGGATTGAGTTCGGCGCCGCAAACGCCGGTGAGCCGCACGCGCGCACCGAGCAGGTGCGGCGGCAGCGCCAGGTCTGGTGTGACTACGCGCAGACGACCGCCGGGTATGCCCAGAGAAATACTTATGCGCCGCCCATTCCGCTCCGCCGCGAACGACCTTACAACGCCCTCCACTTCCACACGCAGGCTGTCGTCGGAGGTGGAGTCCATCTCCTGGAAGAGAGGATGGCGCGGCGCGGGCAGCGGAGCTCGGCCGAGGACGGTCCAATGGGCATCGATGATGTCCGGCGCGAAGTCGGTTTGTATCGTCTTCCCGGTTAGATCCAGCAGATCTCCGGGCCGCAAGTTGTATTTCGCCCCACGCACGAGGTGCACCCAGTTGCCGCCGGTCTGGTCCTGGATGAAGAGATTGGGATCGATGTCGTCGAAGTACGTGACCACGGCGCGAACATGAACCGGCCAGCCTTGATTCGCCTGTTCCGAGGACAAGCTGCGGATTTGCACGATCTTAGTGAGTGGATGCGTGGGCGGCAGCTGCGGCTGGGCGGACACCAGCGCCTGACTGGCGGCAACAAACGCAAGCACGGCGATGCGGGCGGACCTGCAGGGTCCGGCGGGCAAGCCTGTTACGGCTTCGTGGTCAGAAGCACAGGTGCGCATCAAGGGCCGATGTGAGCCGAGGGGTCGGCTCCCAAGTGCCTAATCGACCGGAAAGCTTATCCGCTTTAACAATTTGCGCCGGAATGCGGGAAGAGACCGGAATAGCGCAGGATGGCGGCGACGCTGCAGACTTCGGTGATCTCGCCGGTAAGGGCCATGCGCACAGCGTCGCCGAAGGGACGCCATTCGGTGGCGATCTGCTCCACGGCTTCCTGATGGGTTCCTACCCAGGTCAAACCCGTAGCGACGAACAAATGCTGCACATCGGTGGTTACGCCATTGCAGACATCGACGCTCCCCAGCTCGGTCCATGATGAGGCCGCATACCCGCACTCCTCTCGGAGCTCACGGCGGGCCGCGTCGAGCATACTTGTATCGGCATCCGATGAGCCGCCGCGGGGGATCTCCAGCGTGCATCGGCCGCTGGTGTAACGCCACTGGCGGACCAGAGCGATCTCCGCGGAGGCGTTCAGGGCCACCACTCCTACCGAAGGCCGGATCTCGATCACGCCGTAGATACCGCGGCCGCCGTCGGGCCGGATGACCTCGTCCTCGCGCACGCTGATCCATTCATTCCGGTATGCGATGCGCGAGGACAGGGTGCGCCAAGGGTTGCTTTCCGCCATGCAGCACCGTTTTAACATGGCGGTCATGAAGCAGGACCGTGCGGCGCTGATCGAGCTTCGTGAGGTGTCGGTGATGCAGGGAGATACGCTTGCGCTGGACCGCGTATCGCTGCGCATCGAGGCCGGCGAGCACGTGGCCATCCTGGGCCCCAATGGGTCGGGCAAGACCACCCTGATCCGCATGATCACGCGGGAGTGCTATCC
>Ga0209810_1006047_pt1 | contig 10661 bp, 10 predicted proteins | sample Coa_R1_7_FD_187159 | JGI IMG/M metagenome (GOLD analysis project Ga0209810, IMG submission 187159) | Surface soil microbial communities from Centralia Pennsylvania, which are recovering from an underground coalmine fire - Coalmine... | ecosystem: Environmental > Terrestrial > Soil > Unclassified...
TGCCCGGCTTTGGCGTGCGCTGGCAAAGCACTTTGCGTCTAAGGACCCGAATCTGGTCTTTTTTGAAATCCTGAACGAGCCGGAGCAGGACGACCCTTATCGCTGGCAGGGAATCGAGAACTATATTGCAGAGCAGATCCGCCTTTCAGCTCCGCAGCACACCATCATTGCCACGGGAGCGCACTGGTCCGGACTTGACGATTTATTGATGCTGGGGCCGCTTGCACTCCCCAATATCATTTATACCTTCCACGATTATGAGCCATTTCCATTCACGCATCAGGGTGCGACGTGGACCATGTCGCAGGTCCGTCCCTTGCGTGGTGTCCCCTATCCCTCGACGCCAGGAAATGTCCAGCCAAACCTTGACCAGGAACCGACGCTGGCAGGTCAGTACTGGCTTGCGGAATATGGCCTGGACCAATGGAATTCGCAACGCATAGATGCAACCCTCGCTTTTGCTGAAAAGTGGTCCGCGCTACACCACGCTCCGGTATATTGTGGCGAGTTCGGAGTGCTGCGCGACTATGCCGATCCCGTAATGCGCGCGCAATGGCTGCACGATATGCGCGTGGCCCTGGACAAACACCATATCGGATGGGCCATGTGGGACTACCAGGCAAACTTTGGCATCGTTACGAAAAAGAATGGCAAAGCTGTGCCTGACCCTGCCGTGGTGAACGCGCTGGGACTAAAAATGCCATAACCTTGAGCAGCACAGACAAAAACTCAATTACAGGCTTCAGGACGGCTACAGAGAAATTACGGTTGTAGCTGTCCATACCCACTCTGCCCTTCGGGGCCGACAGAATGATATCGCCATCGCTGTACAGCACGATTGCCGGACGCCCCGTCTCATCCGCCTTCTCTGTCAGCATCAAACGGGTGCTCTTCGGCGTGGCTGCGACGAGCGTCTCCTGTCCAGAGGTGTCCACCGCCGTGATGCGATGCCCCGATTTCGTCACCAGCCGCTTGATATTATTGCCCGCAAACTCGCCCCCATTCGTGCCTCCCTCCCAAAAGCCATTCGTCGGAGGCTGCTGCACCCCGTTCCACAGCGAACCCACGATATAAGGCCGCTCCGGGTCGCCTCCTTCAAACACAATGGCCACCTCATCGCCCACTTCCGGCAACACGAGCGAGCCCGCCCTGCTCCGGCATGCCCCGTGATCAGCCGCGCCCAGGTCGTCTCCGACTCGTCCTGCCAGAAATACCGCACCTTCACCCGCCCCTGATTGTGCGGATCATGATTACTGTGGGCTTCGGCCTAAAATCAAATGCCCAAGCATAACTCAAAAAATCATCGCTTATAAAGATTATTTTCTCGCGTGATCCGCTGAGTCGGTGGTGGCTCTGCACCAAGACTTTGATCAGCAGCATGAGCAAACCAGCTCATCACCCAAATGCCACCTAATGCATTCAGATTATCCACATCTTTGATGAACTCAGCAGCAGATGTTTCAGATACTTGGTAATCCTTCACTAAGAAAAGTATCTGCTTATCCTCATCCAGCTTGAAATACCCACCTCCTCGATCGTACATTCCGCCATATTTTGGATCGTTTAAGCCTGCATCAACTTTCCTTTCGTACGTAGCTCGGTCAGGGTCATCTTTGATGTCGGACCTGACAATGTAAACTCTGGCTTCCAGTACATCTCTGTCTGGGAAGTAATGAAAGCCAAAATCGCCAAAGGAGCGATCGTTGTTTTCATCCAATGTCTGATGCACGGCATCATGAGCACCGACATGCTTAGCGTAGGCAGCTACCAGAGCTTGTGCCTTCTCTCTTCCTGAACTCGTTGCTGCAATCACGCGGTCGAATCCTCCTCTCCACCACCACACAATTATTAGGGCCAGTATCAAGACCGCTGACCAGACGATGCGCTTTCCAGAACTATTTGCCATCGGGCGAGCAGCCTCCATCCTTCTGCCGTTGTGCTGGTAAATAGATTGAATTCATATCGTGATACTCAGTCCAGCTTCGCTCCCAGCCAGCATGAGGTGCACGCCCTAACTGCGCTGCCTGATATTCCTTTTGGAATTCCCCGGCTGTTGGAATCTGGACATTTGGCGGTGTTCCGGTAAATCGGACAACTTGCTGGTGGGGCCCGGTATTTGCAGCATCCTGCCTGTTATCCAGTCCTAAACCGAATTGAATCGGCACCTCATCCTGTGCCTGAATGAAGTGCTGTCCAGATATGTTACTTGGCCAACTCTGAGCGGCTGAGGCAAAGCTGGTTACATTCAGCCCTGAGATACCGTGGGGAATTCCTGCATGAATTAAGCGGTTGTTGGCATCATAGCTGGCCAGGCTGGCAATCGCTCCGCCCTGGCTGTGGGCCCAGATATCTGGCGGCTCCCCGCTACGCACGCCCCAATACATGACGTCACTCAATGAATCCACAGCCGGATTTCGGCCGTCATGGGTCGAAAACGACTTGCCGGCTCGGGCCCTGTCAATCAGGCCCCTGTCCTGTTCTGATTGCCACAGGTCCGACATGGTACCGTCCGTTGCATTATGCACGCCAAGTACCTGCGCGCAGGTCTGGTTGGCAATGCGCTTCAATGTCTCGCATTGCCCTGCCTTGTCCGTGCGAATGCCATTCACATACACAATGCGCTTCGGTGCCTTTCCAGCGGCGCGCCTGGCCTGACAGCAAGGGGAATTCGACACATACGCCGACTTCCACGCCTCCTTAATTTGCCGGTCCGTCAGACGCTCGCCCGGCTTCAGTTTCTTCGTCAACGGCTGACAGTTGTTCCCAATCAAACACCCATCGTAATCTGTTTCCTTATGCTTCGGTGCAGAAACAGATGCAGACGGCGCGGCCGCTGTAACAGCCATTGGTTGGGTCGAACGCGTGCTTACCGTTCCACTTCCGCTGCTACCCTACCTCCTTCGAATTCACCATGCTCTGCATGTGAATTCTGCCCTTCGGGGCCGACAGAATGATATCGCCATCGCTGTACAGCACGATTGCCGGACGCCCCGTCTCATCCGCCTTCTCTGTCAGCATCAAACGGGTGCTCTTCGGCGTGGCTGCGACGAGCGTCTCCTGTCCAGAGGTGTCCACCGCCGTGATGCGATGCCCCGATTTCGTCACCAGCCGCTTGATATTATTGCCCGCAAACTCGCCCCCATTCGTGCCTCCCTCCCAAAAGCCATTCGTCGGAGGCTGCTGCACCCCGTTCCACAGCGAACCCACGATATAAGGCCGCTCCGGGTCGCCTCCTTCAAACACAATGGCCACCTCATCGCCCACTTCCGGCAACACGAGCGAGCCCGCCCTGCTCCGGCATGCCCCGTGATCAGCCGCGCCCAGGTCGTCTCCGACTCGTCCTGCCAGAAATACCGCACCTTCACCCGCCCCTGATTGTGAGGATCATGATTGCTGTGGGCTTCGATGTTTATTGTTGAGATGGCGTGGACTCATGATATGGAACGAATTTCTTCTGGTCCGGGTCCCACATCGGAGGATGAGGCACGGGAAACTTTATGCCACGGTCTTTTAACATCTGTATCACTTTTTGCCGCCAGGGCTCGAATTCGGGCGATACATGCGCATCCTGAGCGATAAAAGCGACTGTAGCTCCTGTGGCGTCTGGAATAGAATAATCTGCACCTCGCTCAATGAGTTTAGATACTTGCTCGAATTGATTGATATCTGCGAGTTCCACAATAAGGGTCTGGCCAGCCCGCCCTTTCGCATTCATATCTGCGCCGTGATCGAGTAGATACCACATTTCGTCAAAATGAAGCTGCGATGCGGCTTCGAAGGTCAAGGGGGTACCCCTGTAATCTTTTAAGTTGGCACTTCCTCCATGTTGCATCAGATAATAAAAAGTTTCTTTCTCGGGCCCCCACGTGGACCATGCCAGGGCATTTAAATTCTTGGGCGGGTTATAGTTAGGATTCGCGCCGTGCTCAATCAAAATACGCACAAGTTCAAGCTTGTTACGTTGAACGGCCAGAATCAGCAACGTTGGGCCTTCATTTTCCGGAGGTCCACCTGGTGCGTGGGCGTTAATATCACTCACATTTTGCAGGGCCTTTTCCAGAGCTGCTGTATCTCCCATGAAGATCGCTTCAGCTGCTCTTTGCATCTGTGGGTCGGTAAAATACATTGCTGCCTGTTTCTCTGCCATATTTCTCCTGTATTGCCAGACGGTAGCCCATGCCACCAGACTAAGCAAACCAACTATTGCTATGCAGATCGCACTAACCTTTCGCAACACTGTTCCCAATTACTTTCTGATCCTGATCTTTCTCTGTTTCAATGCTGTCAATGACCGTCTGAATGCCGTGTCGTTCCAAGACTCCTGCAGGAACAGAAACAGTGTGTTGACTGCCAGGAATTGGATGTCCGAAATCGTCTGTCATCTGTATCGGCATCTGATGCGACGGCGGCTCTGCTAAGGTATATTGCTGCCCGATCGCAGGCTCCACAAGAGGAACTTCATACATGTTTCCTATTCCGTCATCTACCAAGACCGGCGGAAGGTTCTCCAATCCCGTCAACGGGTCTCCAGGAACATGATAGTTCTGAACAAGGTCGTTTGCGTTGGCAATATCTCCACCATACGGAGCTATCGTATTTGGATTCACTCCGGCGGCGTTAAATGTAGTGCCATGCAATCTACTCACTATGCTGGATGCCGCTGCCTCTCCACCTCCAAGAGAGTGCCCGGTCGTCTGGACTTGATCCCCATAGGTTCGTTTCACGAGTTTTCCCAAACTCATGGATGATTGATAGGCACTGCTCTGCGCTCCAAAATTCTGTCGTATGTTCGTTCCCCAGTCCTTCAAACTCCCGGGATCAGTCCCGCGGCAAGCAAGAACATAGCTCCCATCGATCTGTGACTGATAGAGAGCGGCATGAAAGTTCGATGACGGGTTATTCCATAACGTCGGGTCTTGCAGTGCTGGCGGCAGCTTACTGGGATCATCGCTTAACCTGGTCCAGCCCTCCGGCGCGCCGTGGTCCTGATAAACACTCTGGCTCAGGCGGGCCATCTCTACTGCATGATTGTCTCGTTCGAAGCGTTCACACGCGGCAAGCAGCTTTTGTTTTTCCGGGCCGTTGGGCATGGTTGCGGCTTTTGCCCGTCCCGCCGCGATCAGACTCTTACGATAGGCCATGCGGTCCTTCTTCGCCAATGCCTTCTGCTGGGCCGCGGACAACACCTGAAACTTCGGCTTGGGCACAGTTACAGTCGTAGTTGTTACAGTTGTATGTGCACCACCGCTGCTACCCTACCTCCTTCGAATTCACCATGCTCTGCATGTGAATTCTGCCCTTCGGGGCCGACAGAATAATATCTCCATCGCTGTACAGCACAATCGCCGGACGACCCGTTTCATTCGCCTTTTCCGTCAGCATCAGGCGGGTGCTCTTCGGCGTGGCTGCGGCGAGCGTCTCCTGCCCAGAGGTGTCCACCGCCGTGATGCGATGCCCGGATTTGGTCACCAGCCGCTTGATATTGTTTTCCGCAAACTCGCCCCCGTTCGTGCCTCCCTCCCAGAACCCCTGCGTCGGAGGCTGCTGCACCCCGTTCCACAGCGAACCCACGATATAGGGCCGTTCCGGGTCGCCCGACTATTGTATGGGCTGACTGGGACCGGGATAGGGAACTAATTTATGCTGTTGTGGGTCCCAGATGGGTGGGTGCGGAACAGGAAACTTCACGCCTCTGTCCTGAAGTAACTGGATTACTTTCTTACGCCATACTTCGAAGGCTGGAGATACGTGCCGGTTCTGAGCAATGAAAGCTACAGTGGTACCCCCTGCATCAGGGATTGAATAATCCGCACCTTTTTCGATGAGCTTGGCAATCTGTTCAAATTGATTTAGATCGGCCAGATACAGCATGAGTGTTTCACCGGCCAATCCCTTTGCATTCATGTCAGCACCGTGGTCAATCAGGTACCACATCTCTTCAAAATGAAGCTGCGAAGCAGCATCAAAAGTTAAGGGATCACCGCGATAATTTTTCAGGTTTGGGTTCCCTCCATGCTGCATGAGGTAATAGAAAATATCCGGCTTGGATAACCAGGTCGCACGTGCTAGCGCATTCCTGGTCCTTTGCGGATTATAGTTAGGATCTGCACCGTGCTGGATCAGAGTTTTTACACTGTCTAGCTGATTATTTTGGACGGCCAAAATCAGTAGGGTGATATCCGGTTTATCCGGTAATTTCTCTCCTCCCGCGGCATTGATATTTGAGATTTTTTGCAGCGCCTTTTCCAGAGCCGTTGTGTTACCTGACAAAATAGCCTCTGCTGCCTTTTGCATCTGCGGATCATCGAAAAGCATCGCTGCATGATTTTGAGTCATGTTCCTCCTGTGCTGCCAGACTGCAGCTAATGCCATCAGGCTGAGCAAAAAAATGATAACGAGGACTGAACTAACCTTTCGCAACATTATTACCTATGACGCTCTGGTCCTGGCCTTTTTCGCTCTCGAAGCTGTTGATGACAGTCTGAATACCGTGTCGCTCGAACGGGCCTGCTGGAATCGGCATATTGTACTGACTGTTGAAAATTGGCCCTCCGAGATCATCTATGGTCTGCATCGGTATCTGGTGCGGTGGCGGTGCAGGTAATGTGTGTTGTTGACCTATAGCGGGCTGGACAAGAGGGGTGATATAAACCTCACCGGTGGCTTCATTTGGGACCGCAATTGGAGGAAGGCTTTCTACTGCCGTAAGCGGGTCTCCGGATACGTGATAATTTTGGATTAGATTAGCTCCATTTGAAATATTGCCGCCATAAGGGACTACCGTATCGGGATTAACACCTGCGGCGTTAAATGTCGAGCCCTGTAATCCGTTCGCAACACTGGATGCAGCTGCTTCACCGCCTCCTAGTGAATGCCCGGTCGTCTGCACTTGTGGGCCATAAGCGGACTGTACTGCCCGTCCCAATCTCATAGCTGAGGTGTAAGCACCTGCTTGCCCTTCAAAGTTTTGGGCTATATTTGTTCCCCAGTCCTTCAAACTCCCAGGATCAGTCCCGCGGTAAGCAAGAACATAGCTCCCATCGATCTGCGATTGATAAAGAGCAGCATGAAAGTTCGAGTCGGGATCACTCCATAACTTCGGGTCTTGCAGCACTGGCGGCAGTTTACTGGGATCCTCGCTTAACCTGGTCCAGCCTTCCGGCGCGCCGTGGTCCTGATAAACACTCTGGCTCAGGCGGGCCATCTCTACTGCATGATTGTCTCGTTCGAAGCGTTCACACGCGGCAAGCAGCTTTTGTTTTTCCGGGCCGTTGGGCATGGTTGCGGCTTTTGCCCGTCCCGCCGCGATCAGACTCTTACGATAGGCCATGCGGTCCTTCTTCGCCAATGCCTTCTGCTGGGCCGCGGACAACACCTGAAACTTCGGCTTGGGCACAGTTACAGTCGTAGTTGTTACAGTTGTATGTGCACCACCGCTGCTACCCTACCTCCTTCGAATTCACCATGCTCTGCATGTGAATTCTGCCCTTCGGGGCCGACAGAATAATATCTCCATCGCTGTACAGCACAATCGCCGGACGACCCGTTTCATTCGCCTTTTCCGTCAGCATCAAACGGGTGCTCTTCGGCGTGGCTGCGACGAGCGTCTCCTGTCCAGAGGTGTCCACCGCCGTGATGCGATGCCCCGATTTCGTCACCAGCCGCTTGATATTGTTTTCCGCAAACTCGCCCCTCATCTTGGCTTTTTTAGTTCTCGAAACTGTTTATGACCGTCTGCATGCCATGTCCCTTGATGGCTCAGCAGGAACCGAGGTATTGCATTGACTATGGCGAGAGCCGAAACTTCTACAAAGCGTTGATTCATCCAAACAGCTCAGTCGAAGCGAGCCAGCCAGCGTTTTGTTGCTTCTCTATCAAAATATGGCCGGCCGTTCGTCCCTTGCTGAAATTGATATTTGAAGTCTTCTACACGCACGCCTTTTAAAGCACGCGCGACTTCACGGTAATACCTGGGTACTTCTCCTTTTTCGCCATTCCCCAACTCAGGCTTAGGACCGGCCTGAAACATAACACCGCCTTCATAGCTGTAGACGAGAATTTGCGGACTCAAACCGGATATTATTTTCTCAACCCCACCTAGCTGCTCGACAAAGTTATTCCCCGCTGCTGTTAACCAGTTTATGGACCGCATGCCGTGCAACAGGCTCAAGGACTCAGTGGTCATAGCGGGGGAGAACACTTCTGCTGCTGGAAACCTTTGTGCTACTTCATAGATCAATGATTCATACTTACCAGTGTTCGCCAAACTCTGTATCAGACCTACTCCTGCATATGCCTGAGAAACCCGCAGGAGAGAAGCAAATCTATGAAAGCGGCCAATATAGTCAGCATTAAGGCTGAGAAGCGGCAACGAAATGGTCAGTGAACTGAGATGAAATTTAGCTTCCCAACTGGGAACCTGTATAAATGACAACCCGTATATAGATACTCCTTCAAAATCATCGCTTGAGCCATATGTGAAGGAACATGGATGCTTCTCGGTGAGTTCGGAGAATATCTGACGAATATCTATCGGCTTGTCAGTATCGAGATTTTTCTGGATGCGTTTTTCCCCAATTGATCCAATCTGCCAATGCAGGTGCGGTTGAGCTATAATGAGAAACTCCTCCACACAATCGGCAATTGCGGATCGGCGTTCTGCTGTATAGCCATCCGTGAAAAGAAATAAAGCCTGCAAGCCAAACCCAAGAATGGGTCGGCCACGATCTTCTACAAAACATTCACCCTTTGCAATAGCATCAAGATGTTCTGGCGAAATCATAGTATTCACATTCATGCGTTCTCTCTTTGATTAGAGGGCACCACTTAAGACGTATCCACCTAGCCGAAGCAGACCATAGCCTGCTGCCGCTATAGCTTCTTCTGGTGCCAATACTATTGCTCCCACTACTACCGCTGCGCCAACTCCTATTCCTATGGCTACGTTTCGTAAAGTATGGTCTTCCTGTTTAGCAGGTTCAGTAGCAGAAACTGCATCTGGTTGCTTTTGTTTCTTAGAACAGCCACATTGCTGTGGGCTTAATTGTTCGACTGGGTTATTGGAGCCGGCAATGCGTTGATATTGAGCGAGCTGATATTGATTAGGACTATCTGGAGGAAACTTGATTTCCACCACAGATCGTAAATTGTCCTGCGTGGGCGGCAGCGATGGATTGTTCACAATCACGGCATCCGGCCGCCGCATCATGCCTGTTCCAGGTGTAAAGTCCGGAATTTTTTGTCCAGGATAGTTATACCAGGGGTGCGGGCGGGTCGGGTTGTCGTTCACCATGATCGGCGTAGGCGGCTCGGTCGTCATGTTGTAGCTGACTTCAGATTTGATGGTGCTGCGATGACCTGAAGCAGCATCCATCGCTGCAAGCTTTGATGAGACGCATTGCTGTTTCAACTGAGCTCCGCTTGCCGAGAGCGGAGCACTCTGGTTGCACTCGCAGATCGTCTCGCAAATCACTGCCCGCTCTGCGGGAGTCATTCCAGCACTACCAGTGCCGGACTTTACCGGCACGATCTGTGCGCTCGCGCTCGATGGGCGAAATACGGCAGGAACAATCGCGGGTGCTGATAGCTGTGTTCCACCACCGCTGCTACCCTACCTCCTTCGAATTCACCATGCTCTGCATGTGAATTCTGCCCTTCGGGGCCGACAGAATAATATCTCCATCGCTGTACAGCACAATCGCCGGACGCCCCGTTTCATTCGCCTTCTCCGTCAGCATCAACCGGGTGCTCTTCGGCGTGGCTGCGGCGAGCGTCTCCTGCCCTGCGCTGTCCACGGCCGTAATGCGGTGCCCGGATTTGGTCACCAGCCGCTTGATATTGTTTTCCGCAAACTCGCCCCCGTTCGTGCCTCCCTCCCAGAACCCCTGCGTCGGAGGCTGCTGCACCCCGTTCCACAGCGAGCCCACGATATAGGGCCGTTCCGGGTCGCCTCCTTCAAAGACGATGGCCACCTCATCGCCCACTTCCGGCAGCATCAGCGAGCCCCGCCCTGCTCCGGCATGCCCCGTGATCAGCCGCGCCCAGGTCGTCTCCGACTCGTCCTGCCAGAAATACCGCACCTTCACCCGCCCCTGATTGTGAGGATCATGATTTGAAACGACACATGCCGGATAGATTCCATTCAGCACGGGCCGTGATGGACGCGCCGGCTGCGACCACCGCTGCGCCGGCGTAGCTGTAAAGGAGTTCTCATAACCTTTCGGTGTCCAGTGGTGCGTGCAGGAAAGCACACCATAAGTAGCATTAGCGCCGGGAAGTCCAGCGACCGTCACAGTGTTTCCGGCACACACCTGTGGCTCGCGGCTGACTCCATGACAGACAACGCTCGAGGCAAGGGCACGGCGCGACTCGCGCTGTAGACGGCTGTTGTAGTCCTCTTGCGTGACCGACCTGTGCCGCTCCGGCACATAGGCTGCGGGCAGATTCTTCCCCTGCTGCTGCACCGCAGAGACTAACGGGGCCGCAGCATCGCCATACACCGGAATCTCATCGATGACATCAGTATGATACTGGCTTGCCATCGGGAGCGGATCATAATGGTGGCCTTCCATCTTCAGCGGGTGCAACGAAGCGCCGGAACGCCATTCCAGAAGACCGTACTCGCCTTCTCGCCACTGGACAGTGGGGCCGCTCTGAAACTG
>Ga0209810_1006052_pt1 | contig 10658 bp, 12 predicted proteins | sample Coa_R1_7_FD_187159 | JGI IMG/M metagenome (GOLD analysis project Ga0209810, IMG submission 187159) | Surface soil microbial communities from Centralia Pennsylvania, which are recovering from an underground coalmine fire - Coalmine... | ecosystem: Environmental > Terrestrial > Soil > Unclassified...
TGTCGCTTTCGTGACCCTCCGGGGTGGTACACAGCCGTCCGCCCAGCTTCGACAGCATCTGGCCGATCATGTCACTGCCACCATCGGCCCCATTGCACGGCCGGCCGAAATCCGCTTTGCGCGGGCACTTCCCAAGACCCGCAGCGGAAAAATCATGCGCCGACTGCTGCGGGAGCTGGCACAAAAGGGTAGCGTCAGCGGAGACACCACCTCGCTCGAGGACTTTTCAGTTCTCGAGGAACTGGCACGCCAGAAGGGCCTCGAAGACGTCGAGGATTGACCCGAGTTCACCGCCGGACCCGGGCGGGCGCCATCAGCGCGGCGGCAGACCGGGCAATAAACCCGCGCGGAGCCAATCGCTCGGCCTGGGTCTGCAGGTAATTCCACCAACCTGAAATCACATAAGTTCGTCCGGCTGCCAGGGCCTGCAGGCCAACCCGCGCGACCTTTTCGGGCTTCTCCGCCAGCCGGAACAGGCGTCCGGGCTGCCCGGCAACCGCCTGGAATTCCGTCTCGGTCGGTCCCGGACACAAAGCACAGACGCGGATACCGAATCGTCGATACTCTTCGGCCAGTGCCTCAGCGAACAGCAAATCAAACCCCTTGGTTGCGGCATAGCAGGTGAGGTACGGAACCGGCTGGAAGGCAGCCGTCGAAGCTACGATCAGAATATCACCCCGGCGCCGTTCCACCATTCCCGGCAAATAGCGATAGGTGAGGTCCACCACGGCCATCACATTCACCTGAATCATTTCGCGGTAGCGCTCGAGGGGAGTTTCTAGAAACTCGCCATAGGCACCGAAGCCGGCATTGTTCACCAAGAGGTCCACCTGCAGGCCGCGGCGAGAGGTAAACTCCGCGACCTGGGCAGGTCCGTCGGCCGCGGCCAAATCGGCCACGCACACCTCCACCACAGCCCCCGTGTACCGTTTCTGGAGCTGTCCGGCCAGCTCTTCCAGACGCTGCCGGCGACGGGCCACGGCGACAACTCGCGCGCCTCCCGCGACCAACAACTCGACCAATGCACGGCCGATACCGGCACTGGCTCCCGTGACCACCGCCCAGCGGTTTCTCCATCGCTCCATTGCATCCCTGCCTTTACTCTCTGGCGGCAGCGCTCTGCATGTCCGCCGCCGGCACCGTACGGCCGTCCGGCCGTGATAGCATGCACAAGACAGAGTCAAGTGCCCACGGAGTCATCCAGCATGCAGATCGAAGCCATTCGGATGAAAATTCCCGACGGCGCAAACTTAATTCTAGGGCAAGCTCATTTTATCAAGACGGCTGAAGACCTGGCCGAGGCGCTTGTGAACACGGTGCCCGGCATTCGGTACGGCCTGGCGTTCAACGAAGCCTCCGGGCCGCGCCTGGTGCGCGTGGAAGCCAACGACGACGAGCTGCGCCAGGCGGCGATCGAAAACGCGCTGGCCATCGGCGCCGGCCATATTTTCGTTGTCCTGCTGCGGCAGGCTTTTCCCATCAATGTGCTCCAGCGCATTCAGAGTTGTCCGGAGGTGTGCCGCATCCTGTGTGCAACCGCCAATCCGCTGCAGGTACTTGTGGTGACTACCGACCAGGGTCGCGGTGTAGTGGGGGTGGTTGACGGGGCCTCGCCGCTGGGCGTCGAAGGGCCCGATGAAGTCCGCCGGCGCCGGGAATTCGTGCGCCAGATCGGCTACAAATTCTGAATGCGTTCGCGACCGATGATTCGTCGTTACCCTCGGATGGATGCTTCAGGCGTGTTCACAACGTGCAGAGGAGCCGACCATCCGTCTGCCCACATTGGCCGGTATCCGCAGCCAGACACCCACGAAAGACGAGCGGCTGGCGGAGAGGGCGGGATTCGAACCCGCGAGCCCGTTGCCGGGCTACACGCTTTCCAAGCGTGCTCCTTCAGCCACTCGGACACCTCTCCTCTGCGCTCAGCCTAACAGAACTGCGCTCGGCCAAACAACGCGCGGGCTCTTTGCTAGACTGAAGGGGTGCCTTCCGGGGTCGGCTAACTGGTAGGCCATCAGACTTTGGATCTGAGAATCCTGGTTCGAGTCCAGGCCCCGGAACCAGCGCGAACAGGCTTTGCAGCTGCCGGCATGCTCGCTTCGTTCGGGTCCGCACCTCATCCCATACCGCTGACCTTCTCGACTTCGACCCGGTACATGACTCTCACCTCACCGGGCTGCCGGTAGGGATAGCGATCCACGCCCAGGTATTTCTTGGCAAGTCGGTCAATGTGGGCATCGGCACCTTCTTCGGTGATCAGGCTGACGCGCCCCTGAATACCCACGTAGCGATACGGATTGTCGGGATCGGACACCGCCAGGGCCACCCGGGGATCGCGGCGTACGTTGCGATCCTTGACCCGACCGCGTGCGGAATTGAACCACACCGCCCCGTCGAAATAATCAATCCACACCGGGCTTACCTGAGGGCGACCATCCGGCATCAGCGTGGCCAGATGGGCAAAGGCCTTTTTCGTGGTTAACAAATCAAGATATTTCTCCAGGATCTGTGTCATAGCGTCCTCCCCGAAGCTATAGCTGTCTAGGGTCCATGCCTTACTGTACCGAACAGAACCGAAGGGGGCGAGCGTAGATTTTGAACGGCTCCTCTTCGCCAGGCTGTGCCTCCATGGCACTCCGCATGCAAGCAGAACAAGGAGCTGCCGAAAGCACCATGGCCGCAGAACGGGTTGAGATTTCGGGCTGGGACAGTAGCGAAAATTTCTTCGTCGAGAGTGTCTGGATGGAAGCTGAAGGTGACGGAAAGGCTCTGATCACACTGCGGAGTACCCCGCGCCTGGGTTCGCTTGTATTTTTGCGCCATTTCAGTCCTTCGGGCGAGCCGCGACGTACACTGACGCTTCCATGGCGTGTGCTGGAAGTCCGGCCATCTTCCCTGGCCGGTTTCCACACCGTGCGCATAGCCCAGCAGGTCCCGGCCAGAATCCACCGCGCCGGTGCTTGAAGGGGACCCTTGGGTTATAGCGAAACTTTTTCAAAGCGGTACAAATATTCCACAGTGAAACTGCAGCCTACGAGTCCCAGCCCCGGCCGCCCAACGTGACGGCCGGCTGTCCAGGAGAAGCGTTCACTGCGTTAGGTGTCTTCTCCTCAATAGGATACGGTAGGTTTCACGGCCTTCATGCGCAGGAGCGAAACAGTTTATTCATTTTGGAACAGGGCGTGTTAGCCACCGAGGTGAGATGGGAACGCTCAGCTCCATTGGTACCGGCGCGCGAACGGCCACGGTGGCTGTTTGCGTCGTCGGACCTGCCCCGGAGATCACCGAACCCATTGCTGAACGCCTCGAGCGCCTGGGTTTTACCACGCATACGACCGCTCAGCCTGAAGTGGCGCTGGAACGGCTGCGGTCGGGAATGTACCGAGTGCTGATCATGGACATCCAGGTTGGCGAACCGGGCTGGCGCTCCTTTTTGGCGCGGGCGCTGGAGGCCGATCCTGGGATTTACGTCGTTGTTCTGGGCGACGAACCCTCTCTCGATCTAGCCGTGCAGGCCGTGCGCGAGGGTGCCTATGACTATATTCCCCGCGCCGCGATCGCCGAACGGCTCGAACATGTGCTCGAGGAAATTGCGGAGGAGCTCAGCCGGCGCTCGCATATCCGCGATCTGGAAGGGCAGCTGGTCACGCAGCTCGAGTTCCACGGAATCGTCGGGCGCAGCCCAGCGATCCTAGAGGTCTTCGAGCGCATTCAGAAAATTGCGCGGTATTTCACCAACGTACTGATTGTGGGCCCCACCGGCAGCGGCAAGGAGCTGGTGGCGCGCGCGCTGCACAAACTAAGTCCGGTGGCCCACCAACGCTTTGCCGTGTGCAACTGCTCGGCGCTGGTGGACACACTGCTCGAAAGCCAGCTCTTCGGGCACGTGCGCGGCGCCTTCACGGGGGCGACCGAGACACGACCGGGCCTGTTTGAGTATGCCAGTGGCGGAACCGTCTTCCTGGATGAAATCGGCGAAATGTCGCTGCCCATGCAGGCCAAGCTGCTGCGCGTGATTGAAAATCGAGAAATCCAGCGGGTGGGCTCGCCCGAGGTGCGCAAGGTCGACATCCGCCTCATTGCGGCGACCAACCGGGACCTGCGAGCCGAAGTGCTGGCCGGCCGTTTTCGTGAGGATTTGTTCTACCGGCTCTCCACGCTGGAGATCCGCGTGCCGTCGCTGGCCGAGCGCATCGAGGACATCCCTTTGCTGGTGCAGTTCTTCCTGAAGAAGTACAACCGGGCCTACGGTCGACAGGTGCGGGGACTCACACGCCGGGCCCAGGCCGTGCTGTTGCGCTACGCCTGGCCGGGCAACGTGCGCGAACTCGAAAACGTCATTTCGAGCGCAGTCCTCACGGCCGAATCCAGTTTCATTGACATCACCGATCTACCGCCCCATCTGCAAAAGGCGCACACGGCCGCCTCCTCCCTGACCGAGGACTGGCGGCCCGTGCCGCTCGAAGAGGTCAAGCGGCAGCACATCGTGCGCGTGCTGCAGTTCTGCCACGGCAACCGGGTGCGCGCCGCGCAGATTCTGGGCATTGGCCGGACGAGCCTCTACCGGTACCTGAAAAAGCTCGAGCGGGAGAGCAGGCGCAGCTCCCGCTGAGCTACTCTAAGGCGTACCCCCGCTGTAGGCTGTGCGGCGTGTGCTGTCCGGCAGCGTGACCGAATTATCCAGCCGCACGACCAGAATGGTTTGTGCGGGCAGCTCGACCTCCTTGCCCTTGCGCACCAGCACATAGGCGGCACTGCCACCGAGGCCTAGACCCAGCCCGCGCACCACGTGTCCGAATACGGCTCCGACCAGTGTACCGCCGCCCGTACCCACGGCCACGGCTGTCAAATCGCCCTTCACATCCGGGCGGGCTTCGATGATCGAGCCTTCCTCGGTTTTCAGGTCTTTGCGCCGGTGGTTGTTACTTTCCGGGCGTTCGACGGACAGCAGGCTCATCTGCACCGGAACTTCGTGGCCCTCCAGCTCGAGGGACTTGAACTGCAGCACCAGTGCAGCCTGACCGCGAATGAGGTTGAAGCGCCTGGTGTGGTAGACGCGTGCGACGATGCCGCGGACCCGTGTGCCGGCTGGAAGAACCAGATCAGTTCCCAGCAAGACAGGTTGCGTCACGACGGCCTCGAAAGGATCGCCGTCGCGACTGACGCTGCTGCTCAACCCGTTCAGCAAAGATAGTCTGAGCTCGGTTCCGCGAAGCAGCTCGCGCGGTGCCGCCGCCAGGGGAAAAGCCGCCCAGAGCAGCGCCAGCGCATAGATACACTTCCTCATTTCCTGCCTCCTCGGCCCCTGTCCGGGGCAGCTGGCGCTGCAGAGGCGGTGCGAACTGGACCCTCCAGCATAACGCAGAACCGGGACCCAAAGCACCCCTGCAAGTGCCAGGGTTCCTGATGAACAAGGGGGCCTGTAGGGCTGGCGGGCTCGGTGTGTTACACTCACGGCGGGGCACACATCCGTGGAACTTCGGGCTCCGTGCGACGACCCCCCGCAAACCCCGCCAGGCCCGGAAGGGAGCAACGGTAGCGGATCCGGGTCGGGCGCCGCGGATGACCCGAAGTTCCGCCTGAAAGCCAGCATGCCCCAGCCATCTCGATGACCTATCGGGTAATTGCGCGGAAGTGGCGCCCGCAAACGTTTGCAGAAATCGTCGGACAGCGCCACGTGATCCAAACTCTGCAGAACGCCATCCGGGAGCGGCGCGTGGCGCACGCCTACGTGTTTTCTGGACAGCGTGGCGTTGGCAAGACGACCGCAGCCCGTGTGCTCGCCAAAGCTCTCAATTGCGAACGCGGGCCGGCCGTTGAACCCTGCAACACCTGTGCCCGCTGTCGCGAGATTGCGTCCGGAAGCTCACTGGATGTGCTCGAGATTGATGCCGCCTCCAACCGGGGTGTCGACCAGATCCGCGAGCTGCGCGAGATGGTGCGCTATGCCCCGGCAGCCAATCGCTATCGCGTCGTGATCCTTGACGAAGCGCACCAGCTCACTCCTGAAGCCTTCAATGCACTGCTCAAGACGCTCGAAGAGCCGCCCGAGCGCGTGATTTTCGTTCTGGCAACGACCGAACCCGAGAATCTGCCTGAAACGATTCTTTCGCGGGCCCAGCATTTCCACTTCCGCAATCTGTCGTTTGGGGAAATCCTTCAGGCCCTTGAACGGGTGGTCCGCGGTGAAGGGGTGCAGGCGGAACCCGGAGCACTGGCCGTGCTGGCGCGCCTGGCCGAGGGAAGTCTGCGGGATGCGCTCTCGCTACTGGAGCAGGCCATGGCGTACTGCCCGCAGGGAGTTACCGAGACGGGGGTACGCGAGCTGCTGGGGATTGCCGGCGCGGAAGCTCTCGACGAGCTGGTCGAGGCCATCGTCAGCGGCTCGACAGCCAAGGTTCTGGAGCTGTCCCACCGCCTGGCCACGGCCGGGCAGGATGCCATTGCGTTCTGCCGCGAAGCAATCTGGCACTTTCGGAACCTGCTGCTGATTCGCGCCTGCGGATCCGATTCACCCCTGATCGAAGCAACGGCCGACGAACGCCCTCGACTGGAGCAGCAGGCAGCGCGTTTTTCGGAAGAAGATCTGACCCGACTGCTACAAATCTTGCTCAACACCCAGGCGGGATTGCGCCGCCATCCGGAGCCCCAAGTGCACCTCGAGCTAGGACTCCTGCGCATGGTGAATGCCGGCCGCCTGGCATCGCTCGAAGAAGCTCTGGCGGAGCTGCGCCGGGTCAGCCCTGCTCCTGCGCCCGCCGACCCGGCGCCGTCGGAGTCGGGCGGAACGCAGGGCTCATCCCGCTCTGCCTCCAGCAACCCGACCCGGGCAGCCAATCCCACTGCTTCGGCGGCCTCCCCTGCTTCCTCGGATCCTCTGGCCGCTCTGCGTGACCATCTGGCCAGCCAGCAGAAATTTCTCGCCTCGCTGGTCGAGCAGGCAACCCGGTGGGAGCTGGCGGGCGACGAGCTCCGCCTGTTCTTCCCCGCCGAACATCGAACGCTGGCCGAGATGTTGCAAGCTCGCGAGCCGGCCGAGAAGCTGCGGCGAGTGGCCAGCGAGGTTCTCGGGCGTCCGGTGCGGGTCTGTGTTACACTGGAATCGATACGACCCGTGGTCGCCCAGGCTGCGTTCCCACAGAAGCCGGCACCGGATGCGGGCGGAGAACTGCCGGCGATGTTCCAGCAAAACCCGGCCGTACGCTCTCTTCTCGAACGCTTCGGCGGTCGCATTGCCAGCGTGAAGCCTGCCGGGGGGAGCTGAATCCATGGACGTGAAGCTGCTCCAGCAACTGTTCACTCAGTTTCGTCAATTCCAGGAAACTCTCCAGCGACAGATCGAAGGTCTGTTCGTCGAAGCCTCCGCGGGCGGCGGCATGGTCGTCGTCAAAATGAACGGCCAGAAAGAGGTTGTCGAAGTGCGGATCGACCCCGAACTGCTCCAGTCCCGCGATGCCGAGATGTTGCAGGAAATGATCCGCTCCGCCGTGAACGAAGCCAGCCGGCGCGTCGACGAGGAAATTGCCAATCAAATGCGCAACGCAGCCGGCGGCCTGGCCGGCGTGACCGGCCTGCTGAAGATTCCCGGACTGTTCTAGCGCTGCCCACCGCGATGTCGGACTACGCCGAGCCAATCACCCGTCTGATCGAAGAGTTGAAGCATCTTCCGGGCATTGGCCAGAAGACAGCACAGCGGCTCGCCTTCTTTCTGCTGCGCGCCGATCCGGAGCGCGCGCTGGCCCTGGCCGAGGCGATTCGTACGGCTCGTGAAACTATTCGTGAATGCTCGATCTGCCATAACCTCACCGACGTGGATCCCTGCCAGTACTGCACGAGCCCGGCCCGCAACCGCCGCACGATCTGCGTCGTCGAAGAGGCGCCCAATATCATCCCGATCGAAAAAACCCGCCAGTACAACGGTCTCTACCACGTGCTGGGCGGGGCGCTGTCGCCCTTGCAGGGTATCGGGCCCGAACACCTGCACATCAAAAGCCTGCTGGAGCGCCTGAAAAGCGGGCAGGTGGAGGAAATCATCATCGCGACCAACCCCACGGCCGAAGGCGAAGCCACGGCCATTTACCTTTCCCGCCTGCTGAAGCCACTGGGGGTACGCGTCACCCGGATCGCCACCGGCATCCCGGTCGGTTCCGAGCTGGAGTATGCCGACGAGGTGACCATGGTCAAGGCCATGGAGGGTCGGCGCGAGCTTTAAACCGGGCGGTTGAAGGCACCTCGCGGTCGTGTTAGTGTCAACCCGAGCCGACCCTCGGAGGCAGGCGTGCTCACGCTGGTGCTGGTTCTGTCTGCTGTTGCTGCCGCCGCAGCGCTGCTCGCCGCCGTGCGCCTGTTTCAGATGGACAATCTGGGAGCGGCGCAGGAGGGCCTGTCGCGCACCGTCTCGCCTGCTCTCTACGCGGTCTCGACCCGTCTCGACAGTCTGCAGCAAACGCTTACGGCATCCCTGACCGCCACCCTGCAGGCCAGTCTGCAGAATCTCGCGGGGGCAATCGCCGAGCTGCGGGAGCAAACGCACCAGCGCGTCGACGAGAAATTGCACCAGTTTGCTGCCGAACTCCGGGCCACCTTCGACGCTCTGGCCGAGTGGCTGGAGAAGCGTCTGCAGGCGTCGCCGGAACCCGACGCTGTGGCCCAGCTCACCGCAGCCCTGGACGATCGTTTAACGGTAGTGCAGAACCGCACGACTGTGGCCCTGACCAGGTTAGAACAAGAAATCCATGAGGAAGTGACTCGCCTGCAGAGGGACCTGCAGGCCACGTTAGAGGCCCTGCAGCACATACTGAACCGGATGCCGCACGGTCTGGAGTCGGCCCCGCAGAGCGCGGTGGACGCTCTGCGGCTTTCCCTCGAACATCGCTTTGCTGAGGCCCTCGAACAGCACGCCGAGATCATGCGAACGTTGACCCAGCTCGCCGCCGAGCTCCGAAGTCTCGGCGAGCGGCTCCGTCCCACGACTCCGGAGTTGCGCTAACGCCACCGCACGGTGAACGTTTCAGACGCCCCTCGGGGGGCCGATATAATGAGAGCGATGGCCAACCGCGCCTACCTCAGCGTGTGGTGCCGCGATTTTGACGACTCCACGATGGTCGAACGGCTGCAGCAATTGCTCGAGACGGTACCGCTTTCCGTGCAGTGGCCGGGGTTTCTTTCGCTCACCGTCCGGGCCCTGAGCCCGGCCGAGGCTCCCCTCAGCGAACGGGACCTGCGCGCCTCACGCGCCGATGCAGGCGCCGTGGCGCGCCTGGCCGCGGAATATCTGCACGCAGACTGTGCCTGCGAAATCGAAGCTCGCTGGGACCTGTGGACGCTGCAGGACGACCACTGGAAGCTGACCCCTGAAAAGCTGGAAATTTTCTGTCTGGGCGAGGCCTTCGATGAAGGGGCCTTTGCCGAGCACGGTCACTTCTGGGTTCATTTGGGCTTCGAGCATCTCTTCACCGGCCACGCCGGGTTGCTGACCGGCCACGCCACGACGTCGGCCGAGGATCCTGCCGAACGTTCTTTTCTGCTTCGGATGTCCCATCCCGACCGACTTCGCGACTACCGAGAGCGGACCCGGGACAACATTCGGCGGTTGCTCGCATGGCGCCGGCAGATCGAACAACAACTGCCGGTCGAGCGATTGATTCTGTGGTCGGAGGGCGAGGAGAATTTTGAAGCCAAACTCGAGGATATTCTCGTTCAGTCCTAAACAAACCACCGGCTGGCCCGTCCGATGCCCGTGGTCCTCCGTGCGGAGAACGGTGATTCTGGTGACTGCTTTCAACCTCTGGGGATGCCAAGCGCCGGCACCGGCACCTTCTTCGCCCCGTTCGGCGCCTGTCTACTCTTCCGAGGAAGAGGCAGCCGCACGCAGCGCGCTCGGCAGCGCAGCGGAAATTCTGCTGGAGGGGGATCTGGCCGGCAACGGGCAAAAGCAGCTCGTGGTCATCAATCGCGTGCAGAAGCTGCCGAAGGATGCGCCGCCAGGGCTGGTGATTTCCCGTCTCGTGATCCTGCAAAAAGATGGGGGCAGGTGGGAAGAGATCCTACGGGCGGACGAGTATCTGAAAAATGCACACGGTTACCTGGCCGGCACGCCCCTGGCGCCGGTCAATGCCTGGCGACTGCAGTATGAACGCGAAGCTGGCCGCCTGGCTCTGTACTTCACACCGGTTGAAAACCCGGCCGGTGGTTTCCGTACGACAGTGGCGGTGCGCTGGAATTCTCGCGCGGGCCGGTACCAGTCGCTCGATCGCAATTTGAAAAATTTCCTTCCCGAATCGCCCGAGCTGCCGGGTGCGGGTCGCGCGTTCCGTCTGAGCCGATGAGCACGGGTGTGGACATTCTTGAGGTCACCCAGCCGCAGTCTGGGGGCTGGCGCAGCTTGCGGGCCCTACTGCCCTATCTGCGGCGGTACCGCGGGCAGGTAGCCAGTGGGCTGCTCGTGCTGGCGCTGATGGGGCTGGTGGGGACACTGGCACCCCTGTTCATTGGCGCCATGGTGGACACCCTTTCGGGAGCAGCGCGCCCGCTGGCGCACCTGGGCAGTGTGGTGGGGCCGCTGGTGCGCGCTTTGCTCTGGTTCTATCGCCCGGCTGACCGACACACGCTGGTCTTGTGTGCGCTGCTGTTGGTGGCGGCCGTAGTGGTCAAAGGAG
>Ga0209810_1006054_pt1 | contig 10657 bp, 7 predicted proteins | sample Coa_R1_7_FD_187159 | JGI IMG/M metagenome (GOLD analysis project Ga0209810, IMG submission 187159) | Surface soil microbial communities from Centralia Pennsylvania, which are recovering from an underground coalmine fire - Coalmine... | ecosystem: Environmental > Terrestrial > Soil > Unclassified ...
CCAATGGCATGACATACGCGGACGACGGTGCCTTCGGCGACAACACCGCGATATTGACAGACATAGCCTCCGCAGATCAGGCATCGTCGAAAGCGGCGGCACCTAAGCCGGGATCGTTCAGTACAGCGTCGTTCAGTACCGCGTCGTCCGTAGAAGCGGCCAACGTGACGGCGCTCAAGTACTACGTAGTGGAGCCGCCCGGCGGACGACACCATGACTCGCTCTGGGACATCGCCCAGCGGTACTTGGGCGACGGCCGCCGCTACCGGGAGATCTTCACGCTCAACGAGGGCCGGCTCCAGCCGGACGGCACCAAGCTGCAGCACGCCAGCCTGATCCGGCCCGGCTGGGTGCTGGTGCTGCCGCCGGACGCCGAGGGCCCGGGCCTGAGCGAGCAGCTACCGCCCATCTCCGCCGCCTCCAGCTCGCCCGCCCAAAGCGTTCCCGCACCCCCTGCTCCGCCGACGTCGTCCGCGACCCCCTCGATCTCGAGCCCGATTCAGAACTCGGCCGCGGACGGCATCGCGCCGAAGACCTATGCGGTGCCCACGACGCAGGGCGGCGCGGCCAGTAAGGGCGCGGACAACGGCTCATCGCTCGGTGCCCTGCCGGTCGAGCCCTCGCCGGTCAACCTCATCCCGCACCCGGTCGCCTCGCGGCCCGCCGTGCCGCATGACGAGCCGTCAGGCGAGCACACCAGCGACGGTTCCGTCCTGCACTCGATCGCCGACGTGCTGCCGTATGTCGCGCTGATCGGCTCGCCGATCCTGGCCGCCGCGCTGCTCACCGGGCTGACCGCCGCCGCACGGCGCCGCCGCCGTGAGCGGCCCGGAGCCTCCGTCGTCGCGCCACCGGACCCGGCGGTCGCCGAGGTCGAGCGCACCATCCGGGCCGCTGCCGCGTGCGACACCGTCGACGTCGTCGACCAATCGCTGCGGGAACTGCGCGCCGGCTGCGAAGCCGCGGGCCGATTCCCGCCGCCGCTCACCTACGTCCACACCAATCCGGCCGCCGTGCACCTGGTGCTCGCCGACGCGGACGCCATGGCCCCGGCGCCGTGGACCGCGGTGGCCGACGGCAGGCGCTGGCTCTACCCGAGGAACCCGCAGACGGCGAGCAGCACCGAAGCCTGCACCAAGGAGCCCGCCCTCACCCGCCGATCGGCCATGCCGTATCCGCTGCTGCTCGCGGTCGGCGCGCTCGACGACGAGCAGATCTTCGTTGACCTCGAGGCCTCCGCCGGACGGTGCGCCGCGGTCACCGGTCCGCCCCGCCAGCGCCGCGCGGTGCTGGCCGCGGCGGCCGCCACCCTCGCCTGTGCGCCGTGGGCTGACCAGATCCGGATCGAGACGGTGGGCCTGCCCGCCGAACTGGCCCTGCTCGCCCCGGAGCGGCTGCGCGTTCACCCCGACCTTCCCTCGGCCCTCGCCGCCCTCGAAGAACAGGCCGCCGCGACCAGCCCGCATCTCGTGCGGTTGCTGATCGCCGAACGCGTCGGCCCGGAGGACACCGCGCGTCTTCGCATGCTGACCGCGGGCGTGGACGGCAGCACCACCGCGCTGGTCGGCACGGACCACCCGTGGCCGGACTTCACCGTGTTCAGCGTTGACCCGGTCGGCAGGATGCGGATACCCGGCGTGCCCGGCGAGCTGACCGCCTCCCGGCTGCCTGACGCGCTGGCCGCCGCGCTCGGCGCGCTCTTTCGTGCCGCCGCCGCGCCGCGCTACGCACCGGCCTATCGTCCTGCCGACGCACCGTTGGCCGGCGGCGTGGACCTGCTGGAGCGCCCGGTCGGCGTACGCGCGTGCATCCTCGGTTCCGTCGAGCTGACCGGGGTCGGCCCGGCGGATGCCGCGCGCGGACCGCTGTTCACCGAGGCGCTGGTGCTGCTGCTCTTCCATCGCGCCGGGCTGCCCGCATCCGTCTTCGCCCGCGCGCTGTGGCCGCGCGGCATCACCCCGGCCGCTCGCGACCGGATGCTGCGCGACATGCGCGAGTGGCTCGGCGAGAACCGCATCGGGCCGCGGCTCACGGTCGCGGCCGACGGCGTGGTGCGCCTGACCGAGGACGTGCGCTCGGACTGGGACGAGTTCCAGGCCGCATACGCGGAGGCGAGCCGGCTCGGCGACCAGCCGGAGGCGGACGAGGCGCTGGCCCGCGCCCTGGCCCTGGTGCGCGGCGAACTGCTGGCCGACCGGCCGCCGGGCAGATACTCCTGGCTCGGCTTCGGCACCCAGGAGACCGAGGTGCCCGCCATCGTCGCCGACGCGGCGCACCGGCTGGCCACGCGGCGGCTGGCCCGCGGCGACTCGCTCGGCGCGCAGTGGGCCGCCGAGCAAGGCCTGCTCGGCGCTCCCGACGACGAGCGGCTGGTGCAGATCAAGATCCGCGGCATCGCGGCGCAGGGCGACCAGGAGCGCTTGCACAACGTCATCGCGGACTTGAAGGTGCGCGCCTGGTACCGCTACGGCGAGACGGAGCTGCACCCGACCACCAACGCGGTCGTCTCCGAGCTCCTGGAGGGACTGGAGGGCTTGCGTGCCTAACCCGGACGGAAGGCACCAGGCGGTGACTGCGGCATCCGGAACCGCAGCGGCGGCGTCGGAAGCGCCGGCGGGTGGCGCGGTCCTGCTCGCCCCGGACCGGCGGCTCGTGGTGCCCGTGCTGTCCGGCTGCGGGGGAGTGGGCCGTACGACGGTCGCCGCGCTGCTGGGCGCGACGCTGCACCGGCACACCGTCACAGCACCCGGAGACAACCGCGGCACCGCCGTGCTGGACTGCGCGGCGCGCGGCAACACGCCCTGGCCCTCGTGGGTCACGACGCCGGCGTCTTCGGGCACTGGCATGCTGGCGGGCTACCGCGGCACCGCCGGAGGCGCGGAAGGCGGCCTCTCCCAGCTCACTGACGCGTCGCTCTCCCACCTGACCGTGGCCGCGCCGACGCCGCTGTGGGTGCTCACCGATACCGGACCCGCCTCGGCCTCCTACCTCGGCGGGGATCCCGGTCCGCGATGGTGGCTGCCGGTGCTGCCCGCTCTTCGCGCCGCGGTGGTGGACGGCGACGCCCTGGAGGGGGCGCGGCTGGCGGCGCAGGCGGTCGGCGGCCCGCTGTCCGTGATCGCATCCTGGTTCGCCACCCCGTTCCTGAACACCGCCGCCGTGTGGGTGACCGACAGCGGCGAGGCGTCGCTGCGGCGCACCATCGATGCGATCACTTGCATGGCCGAGGTGAGGCTGCCGGTCGAGCGGATCGTCGTGGCGGTGACGGACCGCCGTGGCGCGCGCAAGCGCGGTGGGGGCTCGATCGCAGAGGGCTGGCACGAGCTGATCGCGCCGCGGGTCGGCGCGCTGGTCGACCTCGGGCACGACCGGGCCCTGGCGGACCAGGGCGGCTGCCCGCTGCTCGACGCGGCCACGCTGGACCGGCCGCAGCTGGTCGAGCTGGTCCACGCGGTCGCGGCGGCGGCGCGGCTGCCGTGGATCCCGGAGGGCGAGCCCGCGGTGTTCGACCCGGTCGCCGGCGCGCCGGGACCGGGCGCCGGCCTTTCGGAGCTGTTGCTTCGCCAGGCCGGCCGCGCCGCCTTCCGCTGAGCGCGCAGAGGGATATGACTCAGCGCTCTGCGAAGCGATCGATCGCCCGCATGAGCGCATCACGGAACGCGTCGCTGCCCGTGTGGCCTGAGTCGTCGATGATGAAGAGCTCTGCGTCAGGCCACGCCTTGGCCAGCTCCCACGCCGTCACCGGCGGTCCGCCCATGTCCAGGCGGCCGTGCACCAGCACCCCCGGGATGCCCTTGAGGCGATGCGCGTTGCGCAGCAGTTCGCCTTCCTCCAGCCACGCCGCGTTGGAGAAGTAGTGCGCGCAGATCCGGACGAAGGCGAGCTTCGCCTCATCGGGACGGTCGCTGTACGCGCCCGGGTTGCCGTTGACCTCCATCGAGATGACGGCGTCCTCCCAGGCGAGCCAGTCATTGGCGGCCTTGGCGCGCACCTCGGGGTCGGGGTGCTCCATCAACCGGCCGTAGGCGGCCAGCAGGTCGCCGTCCCGCTCCGCCTCAGGCACGCCGTCGCGAAATCTCTCCCAAGCGTCCGGGAAGAACCGGCCGACGCCCCGATACAGCCAGTCGATCTCGGAGCGGCGCGTCGTGGTGACCGCGGGGATGATGATCTCTGATACCCGCTCGGGGTGCCGCTCGGCGTAGGCGAGGATCAGCGTCGAACCCCACGATCCGCCGTACAGCATCCAGCGCTCGATACCGAGGTGCCGGCGCAGCTGTTCCATGTCGCGCAGCAGGTGCTCGGTGGTGTTCACGCTCAGATCGGTGGCCGGATCGGCGGCGTTCGGCGTGCTGCGGCCGCAGCCGCGCTGGTCGAACCGCACCACCCGGAAACGGTCCGGATCGATGCCGCGCGGCCGCCTGAGGTTGGACCCGGCGCCGGGACCGCCGTGCACGATGAGCGCCGGCTTGTTGGCGGGATCGCCCCAGGCCTCCCAGTACACGAGGTTGCCGTCGCCGACATCGAGCATGCCGTGCTCGAAGTCGGTGTCCTGCCCGTCCTCGGTCTGTTCACTGTCTGCCGCGTTTGTCATTGCCACCTGAGCATCCTTACTGTCCGAAACCGAACGCCGCACCCGCCGGCCTCGACGACTATCTCAGGATTCGTCGTCCCCGGGGTCCGTCTGCTTGCGCGGGCGGCCGCGGCGCGGCAGGCCGCCTACTTCCTTCGGCATCCGTCCGGCCTGGCTCAGGCTCTGCCGCAGCAGGAACTCGATCTGCGCGGTGGTACTGCGCAACTCGTCCGCCGCCCACCGCACCAGCGCGTCGTGTACGGCCGGGTCGAGCCGCAGCAGGATCTGCTTGCGCTCAGTCAAGACCGCGGCTCACTGGTAGAGCGTGCCGGTGTTGACCACCGGCTGCGTCGCGTGCTCGCTGCACAGCACCACGAGCAGGTTGCTGACCATGGTGGCCTTGCGCTCCTCGTCCAGCTCGACGATCTCCTGCTCGCTAAGGCTATCGAGCGCGTCGCGCACCATGCCGACCGCGCCTTCCACCAGCCGCCGCCGGGCCGCGACCACGGCGTCGGCCTGCTGGCGGCGCAACATCACCTGGGCGATCTCCGGAGCGTAGGCGAGCCGGGTGATCCGCGATTCGATCACCGCGATGCCCGCGAGCTCCACCCGCTCCGAGATCTCCGCGCTCAGCCGCGCGGTGATCTCGTCGGCGTGCTGGCGTAGCGAGAGCCGCCCCTCCTCGCGCGCGTCGTACGGGTAGCCGGTGGCGATGTGCCGTACCGCGGTCTCGGTCTGGATCGCGACAAAGGCCGCGAAGTCATCCACCGAATAGACCGCCTTCGCGGTATCCCGCACCTGCCAGACCACCACCGCGGCCATCTCGATGGGGTTGCCGTCCGCGTCGTTGACCTTCAGCGTCGTGGTCTCATGGTTGCGCACCCGCGTGGAGACCTTGCGGCGCGCCGTGAACGGGTTCACCCAGCGCAACCCGGTCGCCCGCACCGTGCCGGTGTAGCGGCCGAACAGCGAGACCACCCGCGCCTGCCCCGGAAAGACTCCGGTCAGGCCGAACAGGTTGATCACCGCGAACACGTAGAGCACCGCGCCGGTGATCGCCGACCACGGCTTGCCGATCGCGGCTTGCAGCGACGCGGCGAGCGCGATCACCGCCAGGCTGGCCGCCAGCGGTCCCCAGCCGGTGACCGAGCGCGCTTCCCGCTCGCTGACCGGGGCCTCCGGCATGCGCACCGTGCGGCCGGCGCGGATCGAACCGGTCCCCGTTCCCGAGGTCGTCGACATCGTCGTTTCCTTTCCCCTGCGGTGCTTCCCTGCACCACCATCTATCATAGTGATATCACTTTTCCAGGGGTGGGGCGAGGGACTGTGACCGGGCTCACCGCCCGGACTGCGGTACTTCGGAGCAGCGCGCCTGAGGCGTGGGTTATCGTCGCCCGGACGTAACACGCTTGATGGAAGACATACAGACCATGACCGTGACCGGACCCGACCGCCTGCTTTCCGCGGTCCCGGCCCAGCCGACGCAGATCGCCGCCGACCCCGCGCGGCCCGTGGGCTCGCTGCCCGCCCAGCCCTCAGCCGACTTGTCCGCGCCGCCGGATGAGCGCGCGGCCTGGTGGCGCGAGGCGGTGATCTACCAGGTGTACATCCGGTCCTTCGCGGACGGGAACGGCGACGGAGTCGGCGACCTGCTGGGCATCCGCACGCGGCTGCCGTACCTGCGCGCCCTCGGTGTCGACGCGGTGTGGATCACGCCGTTCTACCCCTCCCCGATGGCGGACGGCGGTTACGACGTGGCCGACTACTGCGCGGTCGATCCGCTGTTCGGCACGCTCGGGGACTTCGACGCGCTGGTCGCCGAGGCGCACGCGGCCGGCCTACGCGTGATCGTGGACCTTGTGCCGAACCACACCTCGGACCGGCACCAGTGGTTCACCGAGGCGCTGGCCGCGCAGCCGGGCAGCGCGGCCCGCGAGCGGTACATCTTCCGGCCGGGTAAGGGCGAGCACGGCGAACTGCCGCCGAACTACTGGGAATCGGTGTTCGGCGGTCCGGCCTGGACGCGTGTCGTCGAGCGCGACGGCACGCCCGGCGAGTGGTACCTGCACCTGTTCGATCCCGCGCAGCCGGATCTGAACTGGCACAACCCGTGGGTGCGCGAACAGTTCGAGCAGATACTGGAGTTCTGGCTGGATCGGGGCGTCGACGGGTTCCGCGTCGACGTCGCGCACGGCATGATCAAACAGCAGGGGCTGCCGGACGTGGGTTACACCGGGCAGATCACCATGCTGGGCAGCGCGGTGCTGCCCTACTTCGACCAGGACGAGGTGCACCAGATCCACCGCTCGTGGCGGCGGATTCTCGACACCTATCCCGGCGAGCGGATCGCGGTCGCCGAGGCCTGGGCGCCGTCCCTGGACCGCCTGGCCGCGTACGTGCGCCCCGACGAGTTGCACCAGGCGTTCAACTTCCACTACCTCGGCACGCCGTGGGAAGCATCCGCGCTGCGCACCGTGATCGACCAGTCGCTGGCCACCGCCGGGCTGGTCGGCGCGCCGTCCACGTGGGTGCTCTCCAACCACGACGTGCAGCGGCACGTGACCCGGTACGGCAGCGGGGAGGCCGGAGAGCGGCGGGCGCGCGCCGCGGCCCTGCTGATGCTGGCGCTACCGGGCTCGGCCTACGTGTATCAGGGCGAGGAGCTGGGGCTGGAAGAGGTCTTCGATCTGCCCGCCGAACTGCTGCAGGACCCGCAGCGGTTCCGCTCCGCGGACGGCAGCAGCGGCCGTGACGGCTGCCGGGTGCCGCTGCCGTGGAGCGGTTCCGCCCCGCCGTTCAACTTCACCCCGCTCGGCATCGCCGACGGCTGGCTGCCGGCCCCGGCGCACTGGGCGGCGCGCACCGTCGAGGCGCAGTGGCAGGACACTGACTCGATGCTCGGGCTCTACCGCGAGGCGCTGCGGCTGCGCCGGGAGCATCCGGCGCTCGGCGACGGCGGGCTGGAGTGGATCGACGCTCCGGCCGGCACGTTGGTGTTCAGCCGCGAGCCCGGATTCGTCTGCACCGTCAACACCGGCAGCGCACCGGTGGCGCTGCCCGTCCCCGGCACGCCGGTGCTCGCCAGCGGCCCGTTCGAACTCGTCGAACTCGAGGGCGCCCTGCCGCAGGCCGCGACAGCCCTCGGCGGCGAGGCGGCCGTGAGCGACGCGCCTGCTGCCGGCGCGGCCCACGCCAGTGCGCTGCTTCCGCCCGACACGGCGGTGTGGTGGGTGCGCTCCGTCTCGGATTGAGCGCGGCGCCACGACAAGCAGCACCAGGACAAGCAGCATCACGACAAGCAGCATCAAAGAAAGTGGCGCCAAGGCAAGCGGCATCGAAGCAAGACGCGACGCGCGTCCGCAGCGGTCCCCGTCACCGCTGCGGACCTGTCGCACTTTAAGCAGTTCGTCCCGTATTCAGCTGGTTAATGCTCGCCCCGGTCTCCCGTTCCCGTTGGTCCCCGCTTCCCGTTCGGTTCGGATCCGCCCTCGGATCGCCGCTCAGGCCGCCACGGAACGCGGACGCGGGATGCGGCGGCCGAAGGACCGCCCGAACCCGATCTCCCGGTCGGTTTCGCTCAGCCCGCCCCAGATGCCGAAGAGCTCCGGCGTCTGCAGCGCGTGATTGCGGCATTCCCGCAGCACCGGGCAGCTCGCGCACACCCGCTTCGCGGCGCCTTCCCGCACCTCGCGGTCGCGGATGCGCTCCTTCTCCGGGCCGAAGAACAGCCGCGCGTCCGAACCCTGGCAGGCGGCCCGCTCCTGCCAGCCCAGCCGCAGCTGGGCGACCGGGGGAATACGCGCCGCGTTACGCGCGGACCTGCGCTCGGGCAGCACCGCGACCGCCATCGCGGCCTCGTTCTGGCCCGCAGCGTGGCCCTGGCTCAAGTGCGCCGACCGTGCGCCCGCCTTCCCGCCGTGCGCCGATCCGCCCGTGGTGCCTTTGTCCGGCACAGCCATCTCGTCCACCAACACAGTCCCCTCCGAGTGTGTCCTGTCCGTAACAACGGACGCCGTGGCACCGGTGTTCCGTAGCTCCCGTCGCCGCCGCGTCAGTTGCCCCCCACAGTCGTTGAGACGACCGGACCGCCCGTATCGTTCCCGCTTTTTTCGAGCCGTGCGCCGAAAGGACCGACGTTCCGCATCGGCGCATATGACCTCTTCAACCACGCCGGGGCGGACTCGCGCCGGACATCGCCATCCCACGAATGGGTGGAAACGCCCCCGGCGTTCACCGATCCGGGCTAACTTACGATGCGGATCGGTTGCCACTCTGCGCTGATCTACCACACGCGCACCGTGAACGCCGCAGGAAGGAGTCCGGGCGATGCCGCAGGCGACACCGTCACGGCAGGGTCAGGCGCGCTCCACATCCCACGCATCTCACGCGGTACCGACACCGCAGCTGCCGTCCCCGCCCACAACGCGTGCGGGCGCGGGCCCGGCGGCCACGGGCAACAACGCGCTGCGGCAGTTGCGCCTGCGCCGCTTCTGGACGCAGGCCGACTTCGCCGCCGCCTTCGAGGCGCGCTCCCGGCAGATCGGCCGGCCGCTCTCGCTCTCGGTGCGGCAGGTGCGGCGCTGGGAGAGCGACAACCCGCCGCTGCCGCTGCCGGCGTACCAGGCGGTGCTTGAGGCATTGTTCGGCGTGCCGATCGAGCGGATGGGATTCCAGCCGCAATGGGCGCGCGAGGAGGCCGACCCACCCGATTCGGGCTCGGGTGGATCGGCGCACATGGGCAGGGGAGCAGGGGTCACGCGGTCGTTACGCGACCACGAGAGGCACGACCCGGTGAAGAGACGACAGTTCATGACGGGCGCGGTCGCGCTCGGTTCCGGCGGGCTGGCCGCCGCCGCTCCCGCATCCGCGCGGGCCGCGACCCGCGCTCCGTATCAGGGTTCGGCGCAGCAACAAAACCCGAGATATCAGGGTTCTCAGTATCAGAACACGGCGAACCAGGCGATTTCGCAACAGCCTGAGGCCGCCGCCCGGCTCGCGGAGCAGCGCGCCGGCGTCACGCCCGGTGCCGCGGCCGTGGACTCGAGCCTGGTGGCCGGATATTCGGCGATCACCGCACAGCACCGCACCCTGTACTGGAGCGTGCCGGCCTCGGCGATGTTCGCCCCGGTCGCGGCGCATTCCGAACTCGGCATCGGCCTGCTGCGCGCGACCGAGTCCGCGGCGCTGCGCACCCGGCTGGCCCACCCGGTGGCCGAGACCGCGCTGCTGGCCGCGCGGCTGGCCTTCTTCGACCTCCAGCAGCCGAGGCTCGCGGACGGCTATTTCACCGTGGCCCTCGACGCGGCACGCGAGGCCGCCGACCGGGCGCTGACCGGCGCGGTGCTGGCGCACATGGCCTTCGTCCCGGCCTTCTGCGGCCGGGCGCGGCGGGCCAGGGACCTGATGGCGCTCGCGCACGACGAGGCGGCCGGAGCGATCGGGCCGACTCAGCGCTCCTGGATGTACGCGGTGGACTCCGAGATCGAGGCCAGGCTCGGCGCGGCGGCCTCGGCGGGCGACCTGATCGCGCGCTCGGAGGCGGCGCTCGGCGGGCTCGGCTCGGCGGGTGGCCCCGATCCGGACTGGCTCGACTTCTACGACGCTTCCCGCCTGGCCGGCTTCAAAGGCTTCTGCCAGATCGCCACCGGGCGCACCGGCGAGGCCGCCGCCTCGCTGGAACGCACCCTGCGCACGCTGCCCGCGACCGGTGCGAAGCAGCGCTCGATCACACTGGCGGACCTGGCGCACGTGCGCGCGCAACAGGGCGAGCTCGAGGAGTCCGCCAGACTGCTCGGCGGAGCGATCGCGCAACTGCACCGATCCTGGTACGCCACCGGAGTCGACCGAGTCGACGGCGTGCGGCGCAGGCTGGTGGCCATGAACGTGCCGCCGAGGGTGCTGGCCCCGGTGGACGAGGCCAGGCAGGCGCTGGAGGCGGTCCGGCCCTGACCGGCGGCGGGCGTGCCGCGCTCCGTTCGTCAGCGGAGCGCGGCACGCCTGATGCCGTTCGTGCCGCCGTGCGCGGTGTCAGCAGCCGTTCAAGCGGCCGCTGGGCGGAGCGCTGGGTGAAGGCCGTCAGGGTGCTGC